>JAESFY010000024.1_pt1 | contig 308019 bp, 281 predicted proteins | sample 9266201 | NCBI WGS metagenome assembly JAESFY01 (sample SAMN14515071, study PRJNA621656) | algae metagenome | isolation source: Nodosilinea sp. WJT8-NPBG4 and co-occurring heterotrophs from soil, lower... | place: USA: Pinto Basin, Colorado Desert, California | collected 2006-05-27 | reverse complement strand
AGCGCGTCCTTCAGGGCGTTGCCGTCCGGCAGGCTGTCGGCGCCTTCGGCCGTCTCCTTCTGGTTGGGGGTGATCCCCGCGTCGGCAAGGTCGCGCAGCTGGGCGAACTCCACGAAGGCGGTGGTCGTCGTATAGCCGTCCCGCAGACCTGCGAAGGCGGTCAGGAACTGGTCGGCGAACTCGAACTCGCCGGTCAGCCCTCCGTCCGCCTCGACGACCACATGCTTGCTGTAGAGGGCGAACGGCTGGGCGGCGTTGACCGTGAGCAGGGCGCCTTCTTCGATCGTGAGCGACCCACTCGTGTCGAACAGGTCGGCCCCCGAGACGCCGGCGATGTCCACGGCGAGTTCGGAGCTCGCCGAGAAGGTGGTGTCGGCGTTGGTGCGCAGCAGGTCATCCGCCGCGCCGTCCGTCAGGCTGATCGTTCCTGCATTCGCCAGGCTCTCTAGCCCGGCGAGGGTGAGGACCGAACTCCCTGCCGCGCCTTCGCCGACAAACAGCGAGCCGGTGTTGTCGAAGGCATCGACGCCTGCGCCGAAGTTGAAGGTCGTGCCCTGACCTCCGGCGTTGGTGAAGACCGCTCCCGAGTTCCGCAGCACGTCATCCCCGTCGCTGAAGACCGAGAGGCCGGTGGTGTGCCAACCGCCCTCGCCTTGGCCGATGTTGTCGAAAGTCGATGACGACGAGCCGGCGAAGTTCACGGCGCCGTTGATCCGGCCGGCGTTGTTGAGCACCGCGTCCCCGCCCGTCATCCGCACGACGTTGTCGTCATAGCCGGAGGTCAGGCTGTCGAACGAGCGGATCAGGGATCCATCCTCGGTCAAAAGGGTATTGGAGCCGCCCGCCAGATTGCCCATATCCACGACGAAGGCGCCGGTGGCGTCATTGCCGACGACGGTCGACCCGACGCTCGCGGTCACAGAAGCCGCACCGCCGGCGCTGGACGCCACCACAGCGGCGTTCTTGGCGATGATCGGCACCCCGCCGGTGAGAACGATATCGATTGCGCCTGCGCCTCCGGACAGCGCTGCGATACCGAGGTCGTCGGAGTTGAGATAGGCGCGTTGATTGATCGAGATTGCACCATCTCCGCCAGTCGTTGCGAAGATTCCGGCGGACGAGAGGCCGGCGTTGGCCACCCCGATCGCCGCGGCGTTGTCGACAGAGATGTCGCCGACAGATGAGGCCGCCAGAATCCCGGCCGTCAGGCCGAAGTTGGCGACGGTGTCGACGTCGTTGCGCGCCCTCAGGTCGATCTGTCCGCCTTCCACGGCGACGAGGATGTCGCCGCCGTTCGTGAGGGCGGCGACACCTGCCGCATTGTTGCCGGTGACGTCGGCCCTGATGGAGCGGGCGCGGATCGCAACACCCCCCTGCGCGCCGGTCGCCTGGCCACGGACGCCCGAGGCCCCATCGGCGTCTCCGCCGTTTCCGTTGTCGACCCAGATCTCGGTGCCGTTTCCGATCAGCACGTCCACAGCGGCCTGCCCGGGCGCCGCGTCGACCGCCCGGCCGGACGAGGCCGCCACCCCCCTCGCGAAGCCGTCGGCGTCGACATCTGCAACGGTGATCCGCGCGCCGTCGCCGATCGCGACCCGCGCATCTCCGTCCGCGGAGGAGGCCAACACCCCGTTGTCGGCGGAGGTCACCGTGACCGCATTCCCCAAGGCCACAGAAGCCTGCCCTGCCCCGCTGGTCAGCGCCGCCACGCCCAGCAGGCTGGCGGTGATGGCGGTGTCGTCGCCGGCGGCGACAGAGACGTCTGCGGCGTTGGCGTTCTCAGCGATGACGCCGAGCAGGCCGTAGTCGCCGCTCAGCATCAGACCCTGGAACCCGACATCAACCCCGCCGTCCTGTGAGAAGCTGACGCCAGTGACGCCGCCGCTGTTGACGCCGCCGCCGTTGGTGAAGATGTCGCTCTGGACATTCATCGAAATCGACCCGCCGGCGCCGCCTTGGATGATGGCGCTGACGCCGCCGAGGCTGGTCCGGTCATCCTCGGACCCGATGTCTCCCGTGTAGTCGATGACGATATCGCCCTCCCCACGGGCGAGGACGCCGAAGGTTGCGCTGCCCGCGATGTCGCCGCCGCCGAAGATGGCGATTCCGCCGCCACCCGTGCTCTGCGCGTCGACCCCCGTCCCGCCGACACGGATTTCGGCGTCGTTCGAGATGGTGGTCTCGCCGGTGGTGGAGGTGTGGATTCCGGCGCCGAGGGCGTCGATCGTTCCACCGGAGAGGATGGTGATGTCACCGGTTGTGCTGGTGGCCCGGATTCCGAGGGAGTCCGAAACGAGCGCCCCGCCCGTCCGGATGCCGATCGCCCCGGTGTCGCTGAAGGTCCGGATCGCTTCATCGACTGCGTTGATCGAACCTGCATAGTCGACAACGACATCGCCGGTCGTGGTCGACGCCCCGATGCCCGCCCGAAGCATCAGGTCATTGGTGATCACGCCGGTCGCGCCGCCGGTAACCGTCACGTCTCCTGGCCCAGCCGTAAAGGCAAGCACGCCGCCGCCCGACACCGTCCCGTCGATCCGGAGGTCAATGTTCCCGGTTCCGAACGCGGCGGCGAGTATGCCTTCGCTCGGGAAGCCGCCAGAGGCGTCGACCGAGCCGCCTGCGAGCACGTCGATGTCGATGTCTCCGGCGCCGCCGCCGAGGGCCTCGATGCCGCGTTGCCCCGCAATCGATCCGGCGACGATGACGCCCACGTTCCCATCGGACTGGAGGAAGACGCTGCTGCCGGCGTTGCTGCTGATCTGGGCCGTTGCGGCCACGTCGATCAGCAGATCGCCGCCCGTGCTCTGAAGCCGGACGCCGCCGAAATCGCCAGAGACCGTTCCCGAGAAGGCGGCGACGACGTCGCCGCTGCCGGTGCGCACGTCCACGCCGCGATCGCCGCCGATGATGTCGCCGTCGAGGCCGACGAAGACGGCCCCGGAATCCGTAAGGATGTCGACCGCCGGGAGGCCGAGCGTGTTGATGATGTCGCCTTCGCCCGTCAGGGCGACTCCGCCGGTCGAGGTGACGGCGCTCAGTCCGCCGTTCAGAACATTACCGTCGATCGTGGTGAACACATTGCCGCCGCCGCTGGCCAGAAGGCCAACGCCGTAGAACGCCGCATTGGTGCTCTCCACCGAGGCGCCGTCCAGGAGCGAGAAGATCACGTCTCCCCCCAGGGCCTGAACGCGAACAGCCGTGTCCCCGAGGATGTCGCCGGCCACTTGGACCCTTGCGTCGCCGCCGGCCGTCGCCTGAACACCCACGCCGGCGACGGCGTCGACATCGCCAATATCAGCCGTCACGTCGCCGATTGCGTTCATCGACACTCCGACGCCCGAACTGGACAGGACCAATCCGGTGGTCGTCACGTCGACATTGCCGCCGGTCGAGGTAGCGACTATGCCGGCTGTCTCACCTGAAACCGTGGCCCCGCCATGCAGATGCACGCTCACGAGCCCGCTTCCCTGCGCCGTGATTCCAGCGAAGTCCGTTCCGACGACCGAGCCTTCGGTCATCTGGATGAAAACGTCGCCTGACGTATTGATGGCGTTGATCCCGGCAAGGCCTGACACGAGGACCGCCGGGTCCGCGCCGACGTCTGAACTGGACAGATTGATGGTGACCCCCGGCCCTTGCCCGAAGACGTCGATCGCCGCGCCGAACGGATTAACGGTGACCAGGTCGCCGAGCCCCGGCGCCGTGTCCAGCGTCAGGACGGCCAGCCTTTCGCCCGAGTCGCCAACAATTGAGATGCCGCCGGTCTCTACCTTGTCCTGCAGGAAGAGGGTCAGATTACCGTTGGTATCGGTGTACTCGATCAGGGGGTAGACGCCTGCCGGGCAGAAGAAGACATCCGGTGCAGCCCCGTTTGCGGATGGGTCGCCGCACTCATCGCCGGCGATCGCCCGGGAGGGCGCGATGGACACATTGGCCAGTCCCGCCAGCCCGATGGCGCCCACGAGGGCGGCGACAGAGGCCGAGCGTTTCAGGGTCGAGGCGCGGGTCGAACGCGCCGGGCCCGCAAGGGGCGCCGCTTGATGGGAGATCATGGGGTGTTCCTGTTCCTGATTGACGCCCGTCGGAATCGCGGAGCGCTCGGCGCCGTCCGACTCCTCAGGGACAACCAGCCGTCTAGAGACAACCGGCCTACGCCAGCAGCTGCAGCGAAGGTCAGCGGCAGGCGCCCCGAAATGCAACCAGCCGAACCAGCCCGCTCAGAGGGGGCAGCCGGCAGCTCAATCGATAGAGGCGGAATCCGAAGTCGTCAGGGCGACGATCTTGGCCAGCTGAGGCGTCAGACGCGCACTGAGCATCATGTCGCCGCCGACGGCCGCCGCGGCCGGACCGATGTCTTTCAGCAGGTGCTCGCGCAGCAGCGGGGGAGCCGCGTCGTCCGCCAGAAACTCGGGACGATCCATCAAGACCGACGCATGCGCGTCATCACGCTCACGGTCGCCCGAGAGATCCCCGACACGCTGGAAGATGATGGAATAGGCCGTTGGAATACGCAGCGAGCTGCTGGCCGCGATAAGGAGCCCGTCCAGCAGGACGATCTTCTGCATGGGGACCACGTTCAGGATGAGGAACGACGGCACCTGCCGGACGCTGTCGCTGGCAATGGCGTAGACCTGCCCCTCGACCAGCACCATCGAGCCCCCGTACCGTATCCCGTCGGCGCCCAGTTCGAAGCAGAGCTGGCCGCGGTCGTTCCTGCGGATCATGCCGTGTTGCTGGCACAGGCGGCCCGGCTCGAACACGGAGGCGTGGGTAGTCCGCCAGAAGCCCTCATAGGCGGCCACCTGGGAATCGACGGAATCTGCAACTAGGTCGAGCATCGCGCTGGACAGTCCCCCGTTGGCGCTGTCTTGAGTGTCAAGGACCGGTTCGACGCCGAACAGCGCCGCAAAATCCGGTAGGCTCCGATCCCAGTCCAGCAGCGTCAGGCCTGGACGTTCCTCCGCGAGCAGCCGGGTTATGCGCGCGAGGTTGTGCGCCGAAGGTCGGACAGCTCCCGAGGCCCATCGTCCTGCCAGAGACTTGTCCACCCCCACCTTGGAGGCCAGCTGACCCCGGGTCATCGACAGGGCCTTTAGGGCGAGCGAGAGCCGATCCCCGAACCCACTGGTCGCCTCGTCCGCCATTCTCTTCCAGCCCGGGGCTGCTCCCAACCTCACGACACCGACCGGTGCAAAACCGAACCCTACGAACCCGCCGTCGACGAAGTCTTGGTCCGCAGAGGCCCTGATGGCCGATCAGGCGGCCGGTGGAACGACGTACCGTGGCCGTCCGGACACGAATAGGCGCGGCGACGGTCGTTTCCGGACGCGAGCGGATGCAACGGTTGCATTTCGGTGCAGCGCGCGTCTTCGCAAATCTTCGCTCCCTTTCGGGCGAGGTCGGCGCAGCCAAGCTTCAGGAGCGAATCCGCTGGGCCAAGGCCACCATCTCCGCCAATCGCGGACTGTGGGGCGCATTGAGATTGAGCTCCCCGCCACGGCGTGCGGCCTCCGGCCCATAGTCGCGCCGCAAATGCTCCCGCACCACCGCCGGCACTTCTGCACTGTCTTCCACGGCCTCGGGACGGTTCATGAGCTCGGCTGCCCGGGCGTCGTCCGCGGACCGGTCGCCGGAAAGGTCGCCGATCCGCTCGAAGACGACCGGATACGCTGTCGGTGTGCGAAGCGGGCTGTTCGCAGTCAGGACCAGGCCGTCCATGAAGATGATCCGGGGCACCGCCATCACGTTGAGAATCATCATCGACGGAAGGTGGCGAACGTCGTCGGACCCGATAGCGAATAATTGGCCGGCGACCGGAAACATCGCGCCCTGGTAGCGGATTCCGTCCGCGCCGCCGCCGAATTCTAGGCTGCCGTTCCGCGAAAGACGAATGAAGCCGTGCTGGCGACAAAAGCGGTCCTGCTCGAACAGGGAAGCATGGGTGGTCCGCCAGAAGCCCTCGTAACGAGCCTTGTCCGCATCAGTCGACGGAATCGCGATGTTGAGCAGCGAGGCTTGCATCATGGACGGCGGCCCCTCGAGCTCCGGTACGGTCGCACCGACCCGCCTCGCGAACTCGGGCAGCGGAAGTTCCCAGTCGAGCAGGCTGAAACCCGGTCGCTTGGTGGCCAGCAGTCGTGTCAGTCGTTCCCGGTTCGCGGCCGATGGCGCGAAGGTGCCGGCCGCCCATCTCCCCACGAGCGATTTGTCGACGCCAAGTTCCGCTGCGAACCTGCCTCTGCTGATCGAAAGAGCATCGAGGGCCAGTCGGAACTTTTCGGCAAAACCATTACGCATTTGGACTTGGATCTCTAGACCGGGAAAAGTCTTGACGCGGCGACCTCATTCGTCGGCACCGCTCCCAGCCGTATAGCGGGCCGCGGATTGATGGAACCTTGATCCCTGCTCGGGCCCCCTCGGGTAATTCTCCGGCTGGTCCAGAGATCGGTGGAATTGTGCCGCTGCTGACGTCCACCTTGAAGCCGACGCGGGCCGTCTCCAATGAGACCCGTCCGAGCCGAGAGCTGACCTTGCGAGCCGCCGCCATGAGTCATGAGCGGATCTCTCCCCTACCCCGCTTCGCACACAAAGCGGGATCCCATGAAGCAAGTTTAGGTGTTGGACCGGACACACCCAACTGGTGTTCCCGTCCCGTCCGCGAAATGCGCATAAGGTGCGATCTTCGAAGCGGAGTGGTTGAAGGTCCGCCGAGCGCCAGAAGCGGGCGTTCGCGCCCCGTCCTCGCTTCATCGCCGGTATCCAAGAACCAGACGCACTGAATGTCCGCTACGGGTGGAAAGCGGACCTTCGCTGTTAGGTCTGGATTGCCGCGATCTCTTTGATCGCCGCGACGACTTCACTGCCGTTCCTCGCCATGAATGTGGTCTGAAACTTCACGTCTCGGCGGCCCCTCACCGAAAGGCGAATGCTGTCGCCCAACGGTCCGACCCGATCTAAATCAGCGACAGCAGCAATGTCCTTGACCGGGATGGATTGGAAATATGCCCAGTAGATGAAGAGACGCCCGCCGGAGACGTAGAGGGCTCCAGGACGGGTGACGAAGTTCCAGATGTGCCAAACCCAAAGCGGCAAAAACGCCGTGAGGATCACGGTTGACGATAGCAGCAGGAACCTTGCGGTTTCCGGAGAAAATCGACGTCCTTGATAGTCGCTCATGCCGGGGATTTGCGTCCAAGTAAGTAGTGCGGCGACGGTCATCACCCCGCATATCCCCAACACTTTCAAAGCCGAGAACTGCGCTAAAATCTGGACGTCGTTGGGCGTGGCTTTTTCGGTCATGCGGGGATTCTCCCACGACAGAACCAACGGCTGCAATGGGTCGGGAGCTGACGGTGGCCTAGGGTGGAAAGCGGACCCCTCAGGTTACCCGCTGAACTTGATCCTGATCCCGGCGTTGGCGGTGAACCCTTCGAGCGGCGCCGAAGCATCGACAGTCCAACTGCCGTCTGGCGCGCGCTGTGGGCGGGTTAGCGGGTCGTCGCGGGTCTGCCGCACGTCGAGCAGGTTCTCAAGGTTCAGGAACAGCCGGTAACGGCCAAGCACGACCTCGCCCAGCAGCCCCAGTTCCAGATAGGAGTCGCCATCAGTGCGGTAGGGGTTGTCCTCCAAAGGCTGCTCGCCGGTGTAATAGGCTTCGAAGCCGATCCGTCCCCGGTCATGCTCCTCCCACATCGCCACGAACCCTGCAGAATGGCGCGGCGTCAGCGGCACATCCCGTCGGGCGATGCCGAAGTCATCCGGCTCGCTCGCATCGACATAGAGGTAGCTGCCGGTCATCACCCACGGCCCACGCTTCCAACGCGCGAGCGTCTCCACCCCACGGGTTTGAGTCACGCCATCGACATTGACGAGCCGAACGCGATCCGGCGCGGTCGTCTGTAGCCGCACCGCATTCTCGATGTCCGAGGCGAAGAGGGTCAGCCCCAGCTCCCACTGCCCGGCGGCATAGCCGAAGTCGAGCGAAGCGGTTTCGGCGGTCTCCTCACCTAGCCCGGAGAGGGGCTCCAGCCGGGACAGACCCGACGCGTCCGTCTCCTCGACAAAGGGCGTTGGCGCGTAGAAGCCCTGTCCCCACGAGGCGCGAACGGTCCAGGGGCCGGGCTTGTAGAGCAGAGACAGGCGGGGGCTGAACTGCCCGCCGTAGGTGCTTTGTCCGTCCCAACGGGCACTACCAGCGAACACAAGATCGGATGCCAACTCCCGCTCGACCTGCGCGAACAGGGCGGGTGTCTCGAACTGGTAGTCAAAGCCGGGGAAGGCTGCGGAGGCATAGTCCTCAACCTGATAGGCGAGACCACCAACGAACGAACTGTCGAGCGCGTCCGCCGCCAGCGACGCCTCCAACAGGAACGTTTCGTGCTGGTCCTTCTCAATCAGGCTGCCGAAGCGGTGGCGGTGGGACTGGATCACGCCCGAGGCGCGGAACTGGGCGACGCCCCAGTCGCCCAAGGGGCGCTCGGCTACCGCGCCACCGTCCACGCGCTGCGTGTTCTGGTTCTGCTCGAACGGCTGGCCGTCGGGCGCGAGGCGGTTATCCAGCGTGCCGCCGCGGCGGTCTTCCGTCATCGCGCCGAGGGTCAGGAACAGGCTGGAGCCGTCATCGCCATCCCAGAACAGACGGGGGCGCGCCGAGATGCGCTCGTAGCCGGCCATGTCGATCCAGCCGTCTTCGTCGATGTCCTGCTCGGTCTGCCGACTCGCGGAGACGAGAACCGAGCCGCCCCAGCCGCCGCTGAACGGAGTGGCGCCATAGGCGGAAAGGTCCTGACCTTCTCGCGACGTGGCGTTCAGGATGATCTCGCCTTCGGCTTCGTCGCCGGGGCGACGGGAGATCAGGTTGATGACCCCACCCAGCGCCTGGCCGCCATAGAGGGCCGACGCCGCGCCCTTGATGACCTCGACCTGACGCAGGTCGCTGGGCGGGATTTGCAGCAGCCCGAGCGAGGAGGCTTGTCCGCCATAGAGCGGCAGTCCGTCCGACAGCAGCTGCGTGTAGCGGCCCCTCAGGCCCTGCACCCGGATGTTTGCTGCACCCAGACCCGGCGAGGTCACTTGGACGCGGAGGCCGCCGGTCTCGGCCAGAAGCATCGAGATGTTGCCGGGCCGCATAAGCAGCTTCTCTTCAATCTCATCCTGCCCAAGCACTTCGACGCGAACGGGCTCGTCTTGCACCCGCCGGCGCGAACGGGTCGACTGGACGACTACATCGTCAAGCTCCGACGCCTCGTCCTCGTGGTGATCCTGGCCGGCTGCCTCCTGCGCCAATCCTTGAGTGGGGACGGTCAAGGCAGCGAACACGAGCGCCGAGACCGTTAGGGAAGTTCGCATGGAGCGGAGCCTGGGATTTTAGAGATGGCGCATTGATGCCGTGCCTCTGCGCCGGTCAAGCGGACATCGCTTCGCCGCCCGCGACCGAATGTCAGCAATGGGTCGAAAGCACACGGTCGCCTACCGATGGAAACCAGACCGGAAGCCGGCCGTTACGGCCAGGTCGGGATAGGGGAGCCGCGCCATGCTTATCGCTAGTCTGTTGATCGCGCTTCAAACCGTTGCGCCACACCCTGTGCAGTCGACGAACAATAATTCTGACATCGTCATCCGGGAAACCCCGGTGTCACGCACCTACGCCGTGTCCACTCGCACAACATGCGGTGACGCAACCTTCGAGATCGAGATCGTCGTGGACGGTGAAACCTCGCGAGTAGCAAAGGCGACAATCAATGGACTGGAAACCCCGGTGTTAGCCGGGGTCGACGCTCTTGATCAGTTGATCAGCCGTTCCCGCGTTGTGGGTGTCAGTCCATCATTTTGTAGCCCCGGATCGCCATCGGTCCGATTGGCAGTTGCGACCTATAGCAGCCAACAAGACGCGGAGGAGGCGTCGGACGGCGGGGCGACGTTGATCGCTACAATGGGGGATTGGGAGTAGCTCTGCATCCCGAGACGGGAGCGCACCATCACTTCAAAGCCCAAAGTGACTAACTCAAGTGAGCAGGGTCGACGCCCCCCCCCGACTAACACCCTATTCATTCCGCCTCTCCATCATCGGCGGCTACTGGAAGAGGAGGTTTTCATGCGCGCCGCCGCTGTAGGTTTGATCTTGGCCGCAACAGTGACCGGTTGCCAGAAGCCCGCAAGGTGGGACAGCACCAATCCCGTGCATTGCATGACCGTCTTTGGCATCGTGAGCGGCAGTGCGGCGGCTCAGTCGAACCAAGCAGTGGTGAAAGATTTGACTGCCCGACAGCTGGTTATTGTTCAAGCCAACGGCGGCTTGCCATGGATTGAGCAGATCAAGCCTGAGTCCCAGCGCCTCGCGGCCGAGATTCAGCAGGCAAACGACGAAGCTGCGCTTTCCAGGCTGCTCGACGACTGTGCCGCTCGGCACCCGGTCGGAGGTAGTCAGCGGTAGTTCAGAGGTCTGCCTCGAATGTCCGCAATGGGTCGGGAAGCAGACCCTTGCTTACGGGCGGGAAGTGAACCTGAACGCAGCTTCTCTACCTGCCCCTTCGCTTCGCACCAGCATTTGAAAGCTGGCCCCTCCAGCGAGCAGGATTGCGAGGTAGATTGCCGCCCAGCCCAACGCCAGGACCACCCCTGCCGAATAGCCGATCGGCCCAAATAGAACCACGGCGTTAGCTAGTGCGACAACAGACGGCAGTGGGGTAAGCACCCGCTCCCTACGGACTGCGGCGAGGATGTAAAACGCAACGGCAGCCCCCACGACAACGCCATGATCCAGAATAGCGGATAGGCGCACATTGTAATCGAAAGCGCGGTGGCGGCTGCTGAGAGCAGGATGCAAACGGAGCCAAGCGCTGGCTTCACTTTGGTAGCTCCGCGCACGGCCAAGTTCGTCCGTTCATCGGGCGATCGTCGTCTGCTCGCGCTCCCTTTGCAAGGCGAACGTCCGCAATGGGTCGGATGCGGACTGTTGCCTAAGCCTGGAAAGCGGACGTAACCATCCGAGCCATGGTCCGTTCGAGCATCAGGAACGGACAAGGTGCGGAAGGTGGCGACTACGCCTAAGCCGCCGGAGCCCGAGAAGGCCTAGCGTCTTCATCCGCCCGGCATGGTGCATCGTCGGCGTAGAAATGCAGGACGAACAGGGGCCTTCCGGCCTCGTCGCGAACAGTACAGTTCCACGCCCCGTCGTTCCAGAAACGGTCGGGATAATCCCGCAGGATTTCGGCCGCTGCATTGGTGGCCTCCATACGCGCTTGGGCCAGACCTTCCAGCTCTCGGCCCTCTTCGTCCCTATCGTTTTCTAGGCCCGCGCCGTATGAGAAATCGAAGTAGAAACGGGGCATGCGTAGGTCTCCGGCTGCCCGGACAATCGGTTCACCAGCCCGCCAGTTCCTGTGTCGGCTATCAGGCTGAACGGATCAGGCGGAAGCTTCCGGAAGGATGTGGACACTGTCATAGCGCCCGCTCTCATCCTTGCGTGCGAAGGCGGCGAACGGCCCGACATGATCGACGACCCGCCGCGCCAGTGCGTCGAACGGCACCTCTCGGCCCGGCTTGGGGAGCATTAGAAACCCGCCATCAACGGCTTCCACCCGGTGATCTTCTGACGGGTGTGCGAGCATCGCCAGGAAAAGGGCCATTTCATGGATATAGCCCTGCTTCCCCCCCCGCGAAAGCGCTGTTCTGGAGCCAGAACTTCTTCCGTGCGGCGTCGGCGGCATCCGTCAGACGCCGAGCGGAGATATCAGCCGCGTCAGCCGTGAGTTCCAGCGGGTCGGCGGCCGGGTTCTCTACGACTACTATTCCGTCCACCACCTTGGGCTTGATGGGAGCGGTCCTGACGTTTTGAGGCTTCTCGGGCTCAGTCATAATCTTGAAATCGCCCCTGACACCGCAGGGTTCTGGGAAAAGTGAGAAGCTTACTAAGCCAGAAAGGGCAGGGCCCCCGCCGCATGCGTTACGACGAGGGCCCACGGGGATGAGGAAGCTGTCAAACTCCAAAAAATCAGCGTTCAACGGGGGCTCTGGTTCCCGGCCCGCTTAACTTAATCTCGCAATGGGTTTGTCAGGTGCATGTACGCCAAAGGTTTAGGTCCGCTATGGGTCGACAGAGGAGCGTCGCCAACAGGCCAAGAGCGGACGTTTAGTGCCGGATGGCCTAGCCTGCTTTAGAGAGACCAACAGCACAGGCCAGTAGATGACCCTCCCGGACACACTGACGCCATTCCTTGCAGGCGGCGTGGGTTGTTACCTCCTCCTATCCGCGACTGGCGCTCTGGCGCAGTCAGGGGCTGTTGAGGAGTTCGTTCAGGGACTGCGGGTCAATCGGGTGATGGCCCATCTGACCGGGGCCGTGGCCTTCTTCATTGGCGGTTTAATCCTCCTGACCAACCCCGGCTTCAGCGACTGGATCGCGGCCCTACTCTCGTTGACCGCACTTTGGTGGATGGTCGAAGGCGCGTTGATGCTCGCTATCCCGAGCGTCGCCTTAAGCCGGTCAGACGCGGGCCGCCATTTCCGGCGCATGAACATGTTGGCCGTGCCGGTCGGCTTCGCTCTTACAGTCGGAGCCATTCTGCAGTTGGTCTGACGGCGCAGGCGGCATGTCCGCCTTGGGTCGAGAGCGGACGTTCGCCTACCGCGGACAAGTGGTCATTGCATCACTTGGCCACGTCGGGAGGCTCGATCTAAGTGGGCCCATCTGACTCCAGTATTCGACGCTGAACTGCCCAACTCAACGGGATCGAAGCCTGCTGCCTGAGCCGTGAGATCGTTGTCGGATCGAGACGTCCGCCGAGGATTGCGGACTGAATGCCGGGAGCAAGAAACACCCAGTCGAACTTGCCGATGTCACTGAGCGGGGTCTGCGCTGAACGCACGCGAGGGAGTTGGCGCGCCAGTGCCGGCCACGACGGTTTGAAGGCGTCATGAGCCGCTCGAAGACGCTTGATCGCATCCAGCCTTACGGCCTTGGCCTTGATCCCCGCTGTGGCTTCGCGATCTTCGAGCCAGGTTCTGCCACCGCGCATTTTCATGCGGACCGGTATGGAGACGCGGACGTGGTTCACGCGCGAAGTCTCGGCCACAACCCTGTCGCCCAGTTGTAGCTTGGCCCCCAACTCGTTGACGTCCTTCAAACTCGCGTTGAGACGCCTGAGTTCGCTGAGCCTGAAAACTGCCTGGACCGCGTCGCTGTGAACCTCGACCCGCGTCACCACCTCTCTCAACATACTCGTCGAGACCATTTCAGAAGCCACGCCAGTCAGATCGATCAGCCGTCGACGAACCAGATCGTCCAACGGCCGACAGGGCACCCGAGTGAGCGCGTCGGCCGGTCCCGCGCCCGCCAGGCCAAGCGTGAGCTTGGGCGCTACGTAGTAGCCGTAGAGCCGGCCCTTTCGCCTGGCGAAGACGGGCTTCATGCCCTGTCCCAACGCATCAAAAAGCCGACCCTGCAGCGTCGCCCGTTCCAGGTCCGGAGCCCGTCGCTTCCAGGCCGCACTTCGATGACTGAGAAGCGCCTGGACGGCGTCGAATGTGGCATGATCAACGATAGCCTCGTGGCGGCCCTCGTAGGTCGTGCCCTTGTGGCAGATGAGCCCGAGGTAGGTCTTGTTCTGGAGGAGGTGACGCAGGGCACCGCGACTGAAAGGCACGCCTGCCCTCACAGCACCGCCGGGCGTTCGCCGGGACTTTGACCGGACGCCGTCTTCCATCAGCTGCTGCTGGAGGTCGTAAAACGATCGGCACTGGATGAGCCGCTCGAAGATCGAGCGGACCGCGACGGCCTCGGCCTCGTTCACCCGTAGTCTTCGATCACCAGAGTCGTCCGGCGGATCGTAGCCGAGCGGCACGACCCCACCCATCCACATCCCCTTGGCCTTGGAGGCCGCGATCTTGTCGCGGATCCGCTCGCGGGTCACGTCGCGTTCGAACTGAGCGAAAGACAGAAGGACGTTGAGCGTTAGTCGGCCCATTGAACTGTTGGTGTTGAACGCCTGGGTTACGCTCACGAAGGCGACTCCCTGGTTGTCGAGCCGCTCCAGGATGCGAGCGAAGTCGGCCAGCGATCTGGTCAGCCGATCAACCTTGTAGACGACGACGGCATCGATGAGTTTCGCATCAATGTCGGCTAGAAGCCTCTCGAGGCCGGGCCGCGCCATGCTCGCGCCAGAAAAGCCGCCGTCCTCGTATCGCTGCCGAACAACCGTCCACCCCTCCCCGCCTTGGGACTTGATATAGGCTTCGCAGTATTCTCGCTGGGCGTGGAGCGAGTTGAAGGACTGGCTCAGCCCCTCCTCCGAGCTCTTGCGGGTGTAAACGGCGCAACGGACCCGATTACGGCGCTCCATGGCCGGCGCCTGTTCGAAGGCCGAAGAAGCGCGGCCCGTTCCAGCGCACCCCGGTGATCTCGCGCGATGGCGGAGAGGCTCCGATACTGGCGCTCGCGATACCGGAACCCGTCCCGCTCGGCGACTACTTCATGGACCACGCCGAGATATTCACGCGCGACACGGCTGCCTTCCTTGAGCGTTTGCAGGGTCGGCAGCGAGGCCGATTTTAACCGCCTTCGATCATCCCAGGTGAGATCGCCGTATTCGGCGGCCTGAAGACGCCACGCGATCAAATGGCGGAGAAGGCGCGAGGATCGCAGCGCGTGGGGTGGTGATCCCCATCGCTTTCGCCACTCAGCCCGAAGCTCCATCAGCGGCATTGTCTCAAGGCGGACCAGAAACGATTCCAGCTCATCGTTGGCAGGCGTCATCACACTCTCCCGAGGGGCAGAGGCACGTCGTTCTGAGGACTAAACTATCACAAATGTCCAGTCATAAAATCCATATTTTGCAGCTACTTACACTACAGAACTGGAGACTAGTTGTCGGATGACTGGGTGCACCGCCACGCACTTTCTGGATAACCGCCGGGTCCCTGTGAAGCCGAGGGCTACTGACCGGAACCGACGCGGAAGACGATCTTCCAGCTCAGCCTGGTGTCCGGGCCGGCCACCCCCTCGCAGCGCACCAGCGAATTGAACGCGCCTACGGGCGAACGGTAGGATTGCCCCGTCACCTCCACCGGTCGACACACAAGGCCAGTGGCCGAGAATGAGGCCACCTCGCCCGTTCGAAAGGCGACCCCGTCTGCAGTCACTGTCGGCCCCCGCGAGAAGCTGGGAAACTCGAGAGCGATGTTTGCGGATGTCTCGCCGGGCGCCAGCCGAATATGGTCGGTGCGGGTGATTTCGCCCGGCGCGAGCACATACCGCGTCTCGATCGTCGCCCGCGCATCCTCGGCAGGCGCGGGCGCTCCCATCCGGTCCAGTACGGACTGACGGAAGGAGACCACGACGCTATCCCCCTCTTCCTCAACGCTCGCCCCGGTAAAGAAGGCCAATGGCATCAGGACGTCGCCATTGGCCAGCGTCAACCGCGGAATCAGGTGGGGGTAGGTCTCGTCAGCGGCGCCGGCGAGCACCCCGGGCGAGAAGGGCACGGGAAAATAGGGCGTGTTCATGTGCTGCGTCGGCCCGCCGTTGATCACCGGAAGTCCGATCACCCGGTCGCCGTCGCGCCAGGTCACCAGCAACCGGTCATGGCCGTCACGCGAGAACCATGTGGTGGTTGAGCGTGGCAGGGTCCCAAGCCACGCTTCGAAGCCGGGGGTCGGCTCCGCGCCCTTGAACCCCAGCCGGTTCCAAAGGCCGTTCGTATAGATGAGCTGGTGCGCCAAGCTCAGGTTTTCGCCGAGTATGCGGTGCTTGCCGCGATAGTTGTCGGTGTCGCGGCCATGGTCCCACAGGTTCACCGAGCCGGTCCCTGCATCAAGCCAGAAGTCGGCGTAGCGGGCCGCTACGCGTGAGGAAAAGGCGTAGGCCATGGCCTTCTCCTCGTCGGACAGCAGATTCAGGGCTGCGGCGGCCGACAGCACCTCGAGGAAAGCCGTCTCGCCATACACCCCGATGCTGCGGCCGTACTCGAAGCCTTCGCCGCGCAGGTTGAGCCGGGGCAGCAGAACGTCGACCGAACCCCGCAGCCAGGTCCGCACCTCGGCCGGCGGCTCGATGCCCGTTTCGATGAAGCGCTGGGCGATCTCGCCGATAAGCAGGACGCTGTAGCGGTCGAACCGGCCCTGCCCGTCCGTCTCGTCCGCAAACCCATAGGTCCCGGAGTAACGGCGGTAATGATCGAGGGTGTGCGTCAGCAGCGCCTCGCTGCCGCTGACATCCTCCCAGCCCAGCAGATAGCGCAGCCGGGCGATACTGAAGGCGACGCCATAATAGTTGTTGGGCAGATCGATCAGGGTCAGGTCGGGGCGCACGAAGGTTCGCCAGTCCAGCCGCGCGCGGAGCCGCGCCAGCGTCCGGGGCTCAACCGCCCGGTCCAGCAGGCCCGCCAACCGCAGCTCGTTCAGGGCCGAGACGTAATAGTAGATTCCCCAAGTGTCGTTCACATCCTCGACTGTGAGGTCCGACAGCTGTCGGAAACCCGCGAGATAGCGTTCGAAGTCCGGGTCGTCGTGGGGCGTGGCGACGATGACGTGCGCCATCGCGATCGCAATCTTGCCCGGCAGGAATTTATCCTCCGCCGAAAAGACTCCTACCCCGTCCAACCGGTAGTCGCGCCCATCCGCCATGAGATCCGAGAGCAGCGCCTCGACCTGTGGCGTTACGCGGCCTGAGACCACCGCGTTCATGGGCGGCGCCTCGTGATAGATCGGCCCTCGGGGATCGGAAGCAGCAGCCGGTGAGCCGAACAGCGCGAAAGTCAGGGCGATGGAAAGGCGTTGGAGCATCAGCCACCTGACAAAACGGGAGCGGCCTTCCAGCCGCTCCCAAGAGGTAGACCGCCCAATTTGGAGGAGACAGTCATACCCTCCATATTTTGGTCAGGCCGAACGGTCAACTGGCCTTACCAATTCGCGCGTCGGGCGACTTGTGATGCGGCAAGAAGATAGGCGCCCGTGCCGTATAGCTGGGTGTCGGTCGCCTCCACCCGGTCCGGGGCGTATCCGACTTGCTGCACCCAGCCCAGGCGTCCGTCATCGCCGACCGCCCGATCCAGCGCCGCCCATCCTCGCGCGACGGCGGGTGCGTAGCGGTCCGCGGGCAGCAGGCCCTCGTTCACCCCCCACGCCATCCCGTAGACGAAGAATCCGGTGCCGCTGGTCTCCGGGGGACCGCCTGGAACAAGAAGGGAAACGGGCCAGTAGCCGTCAGCGCCCTGAAGCTGGACAAGGCGCGCCGACATCTGGCGGAACAGGTTTTCGTAGGCGCCGCGGCGCGGATGGTCAGCGGGCATCCATTGCAGAACCCGCGCGATACCTGCGTAAGACCATCCGTTTCCACGGCTCCAGAACACCTTCTTGCCGGTCGGTCCCACCTGCCCGATGAAACGGCTGTCCCGGTAAAAGAGGTGTTCGTCCGCGTCATAAAGGGCGTCGACGGTCGCCTGGAACTCACGGTCGGCATGGGCGAAATACCGCTCGTCACCCGTGATCGCGGTCAGACCTGCCCACGCCGGCGGGGCCATGAACAGCGCGTCGCTCCAGCACCAGCGGACCTGACAGGCGCGTTCGCCCCGCTCATCTCCGAATGTCATGGCGACCGACGAGGGCGCAGCGATCACCGCGTCGAACCTCTGACGGATCGGCGCCAGACGCCGCACCCGATCCTCGCCTTCCGACCGCCCGGCGGACCAGACCCAGACCTGGCCGATGGCGTCGGCGTCCGCGTGCCGGGGCCTCGGACCGAAGCTCCAGCCTTCCGTCCATCCCAGGGTCTCGACGGCCTCGGCGTAGATCGGGTTACTGGTGGCGTCCGCGAACGCCGACAGGCCGATGTAGAAGGTCGCCTGAATCCAGTCGCGGGGATCCTCCGTGTGGTCCCTGAAAGTGGAGACATAGGAGAAGTCCGACATGTGGGCGAGTTGCCAGTCGGCCACTTGCGAGGCCCGCGCCAGAATGGCCGGGTCTCGAATATCCGCCGAAGCCTGCGCTGCGGTCGACGGCGCGGTCGCCGGGGTCGCGCAACCCACAGTTCCCATGGCTGCCGCAGCCAGCCATCCAAGCCAGTATCTTCCCATCAGCCGCCCCCTCTGACCCGAAATCGGTCAGGCCTCATTAAAATTTTGGTCAGGCCAATCTTGCCACCGGTGTCATTATCGGTCTAGCCTGTTGATAGCTACGTTGCCCGACGAACGGGCACGAGGAAACATTTCAGGTCGGGGAAGCCAGATGACCACTCAGTTGAAGCCTGCGAGGCGCGCGCTCCTGCTCGCCTCCGCCGCAGCCCTGATCGGCGCCCCGGGCGTCGTCAGCGCCCAAACCTCGGCTCCGGCCACGCCGCAGGACCCGCCACAGGACGCCTCGACCCTCGATGAGGTCGTCGTCACCGGCGCCCGCGCCACCCAGCGCAACTCGATCGCCGTGAAGCGGGACTCGGCTGTCATCGTGGACGCAATCGTCAATGACGAGATCGGCGCCCTGCCTGACAACTCTGTCGGCGACACCCTGGAGCGGGTCACCGGCGTCACGGCCGACCGTTTCAAGGGCAACGCCAACGAACTGTCGGTCCGGGGCCTGGGGCCGACGCTCAGCTTCTCGACCTTCAACGGCCGCGAGGTCTCCACCGCCGGGCCCGACCGCTCGGTTGCCTTCCAGCAGTTCCCATCCGAACTGGTAAACGGCGTGCTGGTCTACAAGACGCAGCAGTCCGACTTCCTCGAAGGCGGCATCGCCGGCGCGATCGAACTGCGGTCCATTCGTCCGCTCGAGGCGCGGCCGCGTCTCCAGGCCGAATACCGCGCCGTCTTCCAGGAGAAGGACAACTCCATCAACGGCCGCGATGGCCTGGGCTATCGGGCCAACATCTCCTTCACCGAGCGCTGGATGGACACCGGCGCCGGCGATATCGGCCTGAGCATCGGCTACCAGCACCAGGACCAGCCGGTGCCGGAGGATTATTACACCACCAACTCCGCTTTCATTCCCTGCTCCACCTCGGCAAACAACCCGACGCTGATCACGGGGACAGCGGCGGCGCAGACGGCGGCGGGCACCAGCTTCAACTGTGCAGTCCGGCCGACGCTTTCTGCGGCCAACCAGGCGGGCACGACCGAGACCCCGATCTATTTCGCCACCACCTCGCGCACCTTCCGCCAGATCAGCACCAGTGAAATCCGCGATGGCCTGATCGGAGCGCTGCAGTGGCGGCCGCACGACCGGCTCGATTTCGTCCTCGATGCCCAGTACTCGAACCGCTCCAGCCTCGAGAACCGCAACCAGTTGTCGATCACCGAGGCCGCCCGCGGCATCCGCCCGACGATGATTGGCGGACAGGGCAACGACTACAGCGACGGCGCCCTGATGCGCTACACCGGCAACTCGAACGTCGAGGTCCAGTTCGAGGACCGCCTGCGCGAGGAAGAGTATATCGGCGGCGGGCTGAACGGCCGCTGGACCGGCGACCGGCTGACGCTGTCGACTGACCTGTCCTACTCCCAGTCCCACCGCACCGAGCTTCAAAAGGCGACCAACATGCGGTCGTCGCGGCGCGTGGTCTATGACTTCGACGCAACCGGCGACAAGGTGCCCTCAGTCACCTTCACCGGCTTCGACATCACGGATCCCGCCAACTTCCTGATTGCGGTTCCGGCCAGCAACACCAACTACGCCCGCTATCGCCTGGTCACGGACCGCGAGGACGCCATCGCAGCGGCCCGCGTAGACGGGACCTATGATCTGGGCGACGAAGGCTTCTTCCGCTCGGTAGGAGCTGGCGTCCGGCATTCCGAACACACCCGGGAAACCGACGCCAACAACAACTCCGATGTCGCCATTCCGATCGCGCGGGACGGGTTCACGGCGGCCCAACTGGTCGCCCAGGCTAACGCCAACTGCCGTGTTCCATTCCCCGCGCGGGAGTTCATGACCCAGTCGAACAGCAACATCGAACGGTGGGCCACCTTCAACAACGACTGCCTGTTCCGGACCTATACGGGCCGGGACACCAATCCGCTGGCGACGGATTCGCGAGGTCCCGAAGACACCAACGTCACCGAGAAGATCACCGCCGCCTATCTGATGACGACCTTCGGCTCGCAGATCGGCGACGTTCCGTTCAGCGGCAACGCCGGCGTCCGCTATGTGTCCACGACCGTCGACTCGACCGGGTACCGGTCAGCGGTGACCGTGACGCCGTCGGTTGCCGGATCAGCCGCCACGGTCGTCGTGGTGCCCGGCACCCTCAGCGAGATCACGGGCTCAGGCGAATACAGTTACTGGCTGCCGAGCCTGAACCTGAACTTCGACCTGAACGACATCACCCGTCTGCGCTTCGGCGCTTCGCGCTCGATCGCGCGCGTCGGGATCGAGGAGTTCAACGTCGGCATCAACCCCATCGCCGACGCGACGGCGACAACGGTTCAGGGCGTTCTGGCGAACTCACAGACCGGCAATCCCAACCTGAAGCCGCTGGAAAGCACCAATTTCGACGCGTCGCTTGAATACTACATCAACAGCGACACGGCCTTCTCGTTCGCCACCTATTACAAGCTGATCAAGAACGCAGCCTTTGACGCGGTCCAGCCCTATACGACGACAATCATCGCCAACGGCGTGCCGACCGAGTTCAATGCCGTGGCGCCCGCCAACGATCCCGAAACCCGGCACCTGTACGGCTTCGAGGTCACCGGCAGCACCGTCTTCACCTGGGCGCCCGCACCGTTCGACGGCGTCGGCCTGACGGTCGGCTACAACTTCGCCGAGGCGGACTTCGAATTCCCCGATCCGTCGACGGTCGCCCCCTACACCGATCCGGCCAATCTGCGCGGCCTGTCCAAGCACAATCTCAACGGCTCGATCTACTGGGAGGGCAACGGACTGCAGCTGCGGGCCTCCGCCCGCTACCGTTCCGACTATTCCAAGCCCAACAGCAGCACCAATCGTGAAGTCGCGGGCTCGACCTTCGTCAACCTGTCGCTCCAGTACGACGTCAACGAGCACGTCCAGATCAAGCTGCAGGCGCTGAACGTCACCAACGAACGTGACGTGATGTACAAGGCGGGCGAGGACTCGATCACCGAGGTCAGCGAAAGCACGCCCCAGTACTATTTCGGCGTTCGCCTTCGCTACTAGGCCAACAGCGCCCGCGCCGGCGTGATCGCCGGCGCGGGACAGTTCCCGGGATCCCATGACGCGTCTGTTCTTCCCCGTCATTGCCGCGAGCCTTCTGCTCAACACCGGCGCGGTTCTGGCGCAGCCTGCCGCCGCCCCGGTCTGTGACGGATCGAGTGGGTATGCTGCGGCCTTCGACGGCCGTCGCACCTTCCTCTGGCGGCCGGATCATCTTCAGACGATCAAGGCGCGGCTTGCGGCGAACGACGCCGCTCTCCAGCCGGCATGGCTTGTACTCAAGGCGCGAGCCGACGAAGCCTTGGGCCGCCCGCCCTACACCGTGGTGGACAAGACCCGCACGCCGGCCAGCGGCGACAAGCACGACTATATGAGCATGGGCCCGTACTGGTGGCCGGACCGCGCGACGCCCAACGGCCTGCCCTATGTGCGCCGCGACGGGGTGATGAATCCGGAGCGCGAGACGGACGCATTCGACCTGGCCGATCTGGAAGCCATGAGTCAGGACGTCCAGGCTCTGTCGCTTGCCTATTATTTCACCGGCGACGAGCGCTACGCCGCCCAGGCGGCCGCCTTCGTGCGGGGCTGGTTTCTCACGCCGGAAACCCGGATGAACCCGAACCTGAATCATGGTCAGGCGGTGCCCGGCCGGGTTTCCGGCAGGGCTGAGGGCGTGATAGACGCCGCCCGCTTTGTTCGGGTTGTTGAGTCACTCGGCCTTCTGGACGTGTCCCCTGCCCTGACTGACGAAGAGCGCGCGGGCCTACGTGACTGGTTCGCCGCCTTCGTCGAATGGATGGCGACCAGCCCGATCGGTCGCGACGAGAAGGCGGCGCGCAACAATCACGGCGTCTACTATGACGCGCTGATCAGCGAGTTCGCCTTGTATGCGGGCATGGACGATGTCGCCCGCGCTGTGACCGGCCGCGCCGGCGAGGTCCGCTTCGCGCCGCAGATCGCGCCGGACGGAAGCCTGCCGCAGGAACTCACCCGCACGCGCTCCTTCCACTATACGGCGTGGACGCTGACCGCCGCCTTCGACATCGCCGACCTGGGTCGGTGCGTCGGCGTCGATCTCTGGGCTTTCAGGACGCCCGAGGGACGCTCGCTACGAGCCGCGACCAATTTCGTCGGGGCCTATGCGGGGCGCGAAAAGGACTGGCCCTATCCCGAACTCGACAAGGCCGAGACCATCGGCCTGTACGAGGTTCTGCAGCGCGCGGCCTGGGCGTGGAACGACGCATCCTATGCCGAAAAGGCCCGGCGCTACGCTGACCGGCACGCCGACTCCGCCCTTAACCTGCGGACCCCGCCCTATGCGCCCTGAGCCGGCCTCAGATGGCGCTGCGCCGGGCGACCTCCTGCCGGCGCGCCTCGACGTCCGAGCGCGTGCGGGCCATGGCGTCCATCTCGGTGGCCGTCAGCAGATCCTCGATCACGTGTTTGAGGTGGGCCCGCATGGCCTCGCGCGCCAGACGCGGATTGCGCTGCTGAAGCGCGGTCAGGATCTTGCGGTGGTCCTCGATCAGTGGCCGCACCCCGACCTGCCGGGCACGTTCCAGCATGGCCGCGCAGAGCGGCGAGCGGTAACGCAAGTCCCACAGGTTCTCCACAACCATGACGATCGCGGCGTTCCGCGTCGCCCGGGCGATGGTGACGTGGAAGCGCCTGTCCGCCTGCTCTCCGATCGACGCGGCGTAGGCGTTCTCGTCGATCATCAGGCCCAAGACCTCGTCCAGCTCGGCCAGCTCCTCGTCCGTGATGGAGCTGGCGGCCAGGGCGCAGGCCTCGCCTTCGAACAGGCGCCGCGCTTCCGTCAGCTCAAAGGCGCCGATGTCGAGCTCTGGCGCGGGTCCCTGCGCCGGCGCGGCCTCGGTGACATAGATGCCGGATCCGGGTCGGGCGTCGACCAGTCGACGGATTTCCAGCGCGATCATGGCTTCGCGCACTGTCGGACGGCTGACGCCGAATTCCTCGGCCAGATCCCGCTCGGAGGGCAGTCGCGCGCCGGGCGCATAATCGCCGGCCGTGATGCGCGCCGCCACGGCCGTCGCGACCTGTTGATAAAGTTTTCGAGCGTCTGCGGTAGAAGTGGTCATACCACTTCCTTGTACGGGTTCCCGCCCGGCCCGACCAGCCCGCTGCGCCCAACCCGGTATGGCTCGTGAGACGATGACGGACAGGACCCTGCTGCACGCCCTTGAACCAGACACCCGGCGACCGGTTCGCCTGCCGATCACCGACGCGCGCGTGGTGGTGACCTGTCCGGGGCGGAATTTCGTCACGCTGAAGATCACGACGGCTGAAGGGGTGTACGGCCTCGGCGACGCGACGCTGAACGGCCGTGAACTGGCCGTTGCGGCCTATCTTACCGAGCATGTGGTTCCGCTGCTGATCGGCAAGGACGCCCACCGCATCGAGGACATGTGGCAGTTCCTGTACCGCGGCGCCTACTGGCGCGGCGGCGCGGTCGGCATGTCGGCGATCGCCGCGGTCGACGTCGCCCTGTGGGACATCAAGGCCAAGGTCGCCGGCCTGCCGTTGTATCAACTGCTGGGTGGAGCCTCCCGCGAAGGCGTCACGGTCTACGGCCACGCCAACGGCGTCACCATCGAAGACACGATCAATGAGGCGCGGCGCTATCGCGCCATGGGTTACAAGGCCATCCGGTTGCAGGCGGGCGTGCCCGGTCTGCCCAGCACATACGGCGTCTCCAAGGACAAGATGTTCTATGAGCCGGCCGACGGAGCCCTGCCCAGCGAGAATATCTGGTCGACGCCCAAATATTTGCGGATGGTGCCCGAACTGTTCGCCGCGGCGCGCGACGCCCTCGGCTGGGACGTCGAGCTTCTGCACGACGTCCACCATCGCCTGACGCCGATCGAGGCCGGGCGGCTGGGCAAGGATCTGGAGCCCTACCGGCCGTTCTGGCTGGAGGACGCGGTCACCGCCGAGAACCAGGCGGCCTTCCGCACCGTGCGCCAGCACACCACGACACCGCTGGCCGTGGGCGAAATCTTCTCCTCCATCTGGGACTGCCGTCAGCTGATCGAGGAAGGGCTGATCGACTTCATTCGCGCCACGACGGTCCACGCCGGCGGCCTCACCCATCTGCGCCGGATCGCGGCGCTGGCCGACCTGCACCATGTGCGGACGGGCTGTCACGGGGCGACTGACCTGTCGCCGGTTTCGATGGCGGCGGCGCTTCATTTCGGCCTGTCGGTTCCGAACTTCGGCATCCAGGAATACATGCGCCACACGGCGGAGACCGACGCGGTCTTCCCGCACGCCTACGGATTCGACGCGGGCATGCTGACGCCCGGAGAGCAGGCCGGCCTCGGCGTCGATCTCGATGAGGATCTGGCCGCCCGATATCCTTACAAGCGCGCCTATCTGCCGGTGAACAGGCTCGAGGATGGGACGGTGTTCAATTGGTGAGACCCGCCGCCCTCCTTCTGTCCGGATTCGTCCTGCTGGGGGCGCCGCCGATGGCCGCCGCGCAGACCACCAGCGCCCGAGCGAACCCTTCGAACTGGCCGCAGGCGAGTAGTCCCGCAGTCTTGACCGGCCCGCGGACCGAGGCCCGGGTCCGTGAGCTGATGGCGACCATGACGGTCGAGGAGAAGGTCGGTCAGCTCATCCAGGCGGACATAGGCTCGATCGTCCCCTCCGACCTGCAACGCTATCCGGTCGGCTCGATACTGGCAGGCGGTAGTTCCGGGCCCGGCGGTCAGGACAAGGCGCCGGCGGCAGCCTGGCTGGCGCTGGCCAACAATTTCCAGGCGGCCGCGACAAGCCGGACGGGTTCGCAGATACCTCTGCTGATCGGCATCGACGCCGTCCACGGCCATACCAACATTCCGGGCGCGACGGTGTTTCCCCACAACATCGGTCTGGGCGCGGCGGGCGATCCCGAGCTCGTGGAGGCGATCGCCGGGGCGACGGCGCAGGAGGTCGCGGCGACCGGGTTCAACTGGACCTTCGCTCCGACGCTGGCGGTTCCGCGGGACGACCGCTGGGGCCGGACCTACGAAGGCTTCTCCGAAGACCCGGAACTCCAGCGCCGCCTTGCGGGCCCGTACGTGCTCGGCCTCCAGGGCCCCCTGCGGGACGGCGAAGGCCTGGCCCCCGGCCATGTGATGGGATCGGCCAAGCATTTCCTTGCCGACGGCGGCACGCTGGACGGCCGCGATCGGGGCGATGCGCCGGTCAGTGAACGCGAGCTGATCGACATCCATCTGTCCGGCTATCCGCAGGCCATCGACGCGGGCGTCCTGTCGATCATGGTCTCCTTCTCGGGCTGGAACGGGGTCAAGCACACCGGCAACCGGTCCCTGCTGACCGATGTGTTGCGCGGTCCGCTGGGTTTCGACGGGCTGGTGATCGGCGACTGGGACGCCCACGCCTTCGTGCCCGGATGCCGGCCGGACAGCTGCGCCGCCGCGGTCAACGCCGGGGTCGACATGTTCATGGCCGCGAACAGCTGGAAGGCCCTTTACGACAATACGCTTGCCCAGGTGAAAGCGGGGCAGATTTCCACTCCTCGACTCGACGAGGCGGTGGCCCGCATCCTGCGCGTGAAGCTCGCCTCGGGCGCCTTCGAACCGCAACCGCTGGCGGGGAACTTCACTCGTCTCGGCGCGCCGGAGCACCGTGCCCTCGCCCGCGAGGCCGTTCGGCAGTCGCTTGTCCTGCTCAAGAATGACGGGGGCGTTCTGCCGCTGAAACCGGGGGCGCGGGTGCTGGTGGCTGGCTCCGCGGCTGACGATATCGCCACAGCGGCCGGCGGCTGGACCTTTAGCTGGCAGGGGACCGGAAACACCAATGCCGATTTCCCCGGCGGTCAATCGATCTGGTCCGGCCTCGACGAGGCCCTGCGCGCCTCGGGCGGCCGAGCCGAACTGAGTCCCGACGGCGCCTTCACGCAGCGACCGGACGCGGCGGTGGTCGTGTTTGGAGAGGCGCCCTATGCCGAATTCTACGGCGATCTCGACACGCTCGACTTCGCCCCTGTGGAGGGCCTCGAACTGCTTCGCAGCCTGAAGGCGCAGGGCATTCCCACCATCGCGGTTTTCCTGTCCGGACGCCCGCTGTGGGTGAACCCGGAAATCAACGCCGCCGACGCCTTCGTGGCCGCCTGGCTTCCGGGCAGCGAGGGCGGAGGCGTCGCCGATGTGCTGGTCGCCGGGGCCGATGGCCGGGCGCGGCATGACTTCAGCGGGCGTTTGAGCTTCTCCTGGCCCCGGACCGCCGGACAAACGCCACAGAACCGGGGGGATGCCGGCTACGACCCATTGTTCCCGTTCGGCTTCGGCCTGACCTACCGGGATCGTGTGGGCGCCCCGGCGCTCTCCGAAGATCCCGAAGCTCCGGAGGCTTCGGGTCCCCCGCGGTTGTTCGCGTCCGGCCGCTTCGTCGCCCCGTGGTCTCTGACATTGCAAGACGAGCGCGGCTCGTTCCGCGTCGAGCAGCCCGGCCGGGCCTCCAGCCCCGCAGGGCGATTAACCGTCGAACCCGTCGATGGAGCGGCCCAGGAATCCGCGCGCCGCTTCCAGTTCGTGGGCGCCGGCGGAGTGATCGCCATCGGCGGGCCGCCGACCGACCTCGGCGGCGACTTCGACCTGACCTTCCGCTACCGCATCGACGCGCCCGCTGCAGGTCCCGTGCGCCTTCTGCTGGGCAATGCCGCCGTCTATATCGGCGAGCTTCTGACCTCGAGCGACTGGGACCTGGCCAGCATCCCCCTTTCCTGCTTTGTCGGCGTAGACCGGTCGCGCATCTCCACGGTGAAGATCGCCGCTCCGGCAGGCCTGTCCCTGTCGATCGAGGACGCCCGGCTCACGCCTTCGCAAGGCGCGGCCTGCCCAGTTCAAACCGGGCCAAATGATGGTCGGTAGCCGAAGGATACACTGCATGCTGCCGATCATCCTCGCCACCGGGACCTTGGGTGCGGGACAGGCGCCTGACAGGCCTCCGACCGCGACCGCCGCCGTCGTCCGGTTCGTCCCGGAACGGTTCGACGATCTGATGTGGGAGAACGACCGGGTCGCGCACCGCATCTATGGCCCTGCCCTTCAGGCAAAGGAGCCGCCCTCGGGTTCGGGCGTCGACGTCTGGGCCAAGCGGGTGCGCTGGCCGTTCATGGACCGTTTGCTGGCCTCGGGGCGGTATCACGTCGATCAGGGCGAAGGACTGGACTTCTACGACGTCGGCCGGAGCCGAGGCGCCGGCGGTCTGGGCGTCTGGTACGACAACAAGCTCTGGACCTCGCGGAACTTCTCCACATACCGCATCGACGAAACCGGCGGCGACACAGCCCGATTCAGCGTCACCTACGCCCCTTGGCCGGTCGACGTGGACCGGCGCGTCTGGGAAACCCGGCGCTTCTCGCTGCCGCTGGGGTCAAGTTTCACGCGGATGACCTCGACGCTGGAGTCGGACCGGCCCGAGCCCCTGATCGTCGGCATCGGCATTTCGAAAAGACGCAATGCCGCCGGCTCCGGAACGATCACGCGCGATGGGGCGACAGGTCGTCTGTCGTTCCGGGAACCGGCTGACGCGGAACATGGCAGCCTCGGCATAGCGATCCTGGTCGACCCGGCCATGGTCGTCGGGTTTACGGAAGACGCCGACAACTATCTGATCCTGCTGAGGGTCACACCCGGCCGGCCCTTCGTCTACTATATGGGTTCGGCCTGGGACCGCGGCCTCGACTTCCCTTCAGACGAAGCCTGGGCTGCGCATATCGACGAACTGCGTCCGGATTTCGAGCCGGATGGCGACGACCGGCCAGGCGGGCTGACGTAGACCTGCCCGGACTTCGGGGCGCCGGTCGCCAAGGGCGGCCGGGCGGCCCCCTCACCGCCAACGCCGGGAATGGCGGCGCCGAGCATGGCTCCCGTTTTGCGGTCCGCCGCCGCCCCTCTGCCTTATGCCCCGCGCTTTTGTGTTCAGGCCCCGAGGATTCATGATCCCGGCCCCCTTGAGCTGTGGGGCGACGTCCTCGCTCGACACGGTGAGTGGCAGGCGCTGGACTTGGCGCGCCGGCCTCCGACCGAAGCCGTGCGGCGACCCATGCGCGTTACGGTAACCGGTGTCTTCTCTGAACCGCCGATGATAGGAACAGTACGTGAAGCAGGCTCTACATCTCCATCCGGACCGGCTGTTTCCTTCGGACGCGGATACCCGCGCCGTGGCCCGGCGGTTGCACGCCGAGATCCGCGCCCTTCCGATCATCAGCCCCCATGGTCACACCGATCCGTCGTGGTTCGCGGCCGACACGCCGTTCGCCAACCCCGCCGAACTGTTGATCACGCCGGACCACTACGTGTTCAGGATGCTTTTCAGCCAAGGCGTGCCGATGGAGGATCTGGGCGTGCCCCGCGCCGATGGCGGGCCGGTGGAAACCGACCCCCGCGCAATCTGGCGTCGGTTCGCCGAACGCTACGACCTGTTCCACGGGACCCCGTCACGCATCTGGCACGACTGGGTCTATGCCGAGGCCTTCGGGATCGATGTGCGGCTGAGCGCCGAAACGGCGGATCACTACTACGACGTCATCGACGCCGCCCTGAAGACCGAAGCTTTCCGGCCGCGCGCCCTGTTCGAGCGTCACAACATCGAGGTCCTGACCACCACCGAAAGTCCGATCGATGCGCTGGAGCATCATCAGGCGATCCGGGCCTCGGGCTGGAAGGGGCGCGTGCTGACCGCATATCGCCCGGACCCCGTGCTGGACCCCGACTACGAGGGATTCCATGCCAACCTTGCCGTGCTGGCCGAGCAAACCGGGCGCGATACTCTGACTTGGGCCGGCTATCTCGACGCGCACCGGGACCGGCGAGCGTTCTTCGCCAGCATGGGCGCGACCTCGACGGACCACGGCCATCCGACGGCCTTCACCGCCGACCTGTCGCGCGCCGACGCGGAGACGCTGTTCGCCCGCGTCTCGAAAGGCCCCGTCAGCGCGGCCGACGCCGAACTGTTCCGCGGGCAGATGCTGACCGAGATGGCGGCCATGAGCGTGGACGATGGTCTGGTGATGCAGCTGCATCCCGGCAGCTTCCGCAATCACAACGCCGCCGTCTTCCGGCAGTTCGGTCGCGACAAGGGCGCGGACATTCCCACACGCACGGACTACGTCCAGGCGCTGAAGCCCCTGCTGGACCGCTTCGGTTCGGAGCCACGGCTCTCGCTGATCGTCTTCACCCTGGACGAGACGACCTACAGCCGCGAACTGGCGCCGCTGGCCGGTCACTATCCGGCGCTGAAGCTTGGTCCGAGCTGGTGGTTCCACGACAGCCCCGAGGGGATGCGCCGGTTCCGCGAACAGGTCACTGAGACGGCCGGCTTCCGCAACACCGTCGGCTTCAACGACGACACCCGCGCCTTCATGTCGATCCCGGCCCGCCACGACGTGGCGCGGCGTATGGACTGCGGCTTCCTGGCCAAACTTGTCGTCGAGCACCGGCTGGAAGAGGACGAGGCGCACGACCTCGCTCGCGCCCTGACCTATGATCTGGTCAAGGCGGCCTACAAATTATGACCAAGCGGCTCAGTTCCGGAACGATGGGCGCCCTGCCCTCGCAGGTCGCGAGCCCGGGGTATGACCGGAGCCGCGTCCGGATCGGCGTGGTGCACCTGGGCATCGGCGCCTTTCACCGGGCGCATCAGGCGGTCGTCTTCGACGATGCGCTGAACGCTGGCGATCAGCGCTGGGGCGTGCTGGGCGCGTCGCTGCGATCGCCCGATGTCCGCGACCAGCTGACGCCCCAGAACGGGCTCTACACCCTCGTGGTCGAGGACGGCGCCGCGCGGTCGATGCGGGTCATCGGCGCAGTGCAGGACGTCATGGTCGCGCCGGAAGACCCGGCCGCGCTGGTGGAAGCCATGGCGTCGCCCGACGTCCACATCATCACCCTGACCGTGACCGAGAAGGGCTATTATCTGGACCCGGCGTCCGGAACGCTGAGGCTGGACGATCCAGCCGTCGCGGCCGATCTGGCCGACCTCTCCGCCCCCGTGACGGCGCCCGGTTTCGTGACCGCCGCGCTTCGCCTGCGCCGCAGCCGGGGCCTCCCGGCCTTCACCGTGATTTCATGCGACAACCTTCCGCACAACGGCGCGCGCATCCGTTCGGCGGTGCTGGAGATGGCGCGCCGGATCGACCCGCAGCTGGGCGACTGGATCGCCGCCAAGGGCGCCTTCCCCCAGACCATGATCGACCGGATCGTACCGGCCACGACGCCCGAAGATATCGCGGCCCTGACTGCCGAGCTGGGCGTCGCCGACCACGGCATGGTCAAGACCGAGCCCTTCACCCAGTGGATCATCGAGGACCGCTTCGCCGGCGAGCGCCCTGACTTCGCGCGGTTCGGGGTTCAGCTGACGCAGGCCGTCGGCCCGTGGGAAGACGCCAAGCTGCGGCTGCTCAACGGGGCCCATTCCGCCCTCGCCTATCTCGGCGCCCTCGCGGGGTTCGACCATGTGCATGAGGCGGTTGCCGTTCCAGCCCTGAGGGCTGTCGTCGACCGCCTCTGGGACGAGGCCGAGACGACCCTCGACCCGCCGCCCGGCCTTGACGTCGCCGCCTATCGTGCCGAGCTGATGGCGCGGTTCTCGAACGCGGCCCTGCGGCACCGGACGCGACAGATCGCGATGGACGGGTCGCAGAAGCTGCCGCAGCGGCTACTGGCCGCCGCGCAGGCGCGTCTCGCCGCCGGCCAAGCCATTCCGGCTCTTGCTCTCGCCATCGCCGCCTGGATGCGCTGGCAGGAGGGACGCACCGAGGCCGGCGAGGTCGTCGCCGTCGAGGACCCGCTCGCGGCGGAGACCGCGCGCCGCCTGTCGAGCGCCGTCGATGACATGGGCAAGGTCGCCGCCCTGCTGGATCTGGAGGCGGTGTTCCCGCGCGCCCTGTCCTGCGACCCGACGTTCCGGGCGGCGGTCACCGAAGCCTTCCTCGACCTGCGTCGCCTTGGGGCGGTCGGGGCTGCGTCCGCGCCGGCGGAGCTGGCGGCATGAGCCGGGCCCTGACGCTCAACCCGGTCGACGACGTGGCGATCGTGCTGGAGCCGCTGGACTCGGGCGCGATCGTCGAGAGCCTGAACCTGCGGGCCGCCGAGGCCATTCCCGCCGGCCACAAGATCGCCCGCCACGCCATCCCCGCCGGGTCCGTCGTGCGCAAATACGGTCAGGTGATCGGCGAGGCGGTCAGCGACATCGCCGCCGGGGCCCACGTCCACACCCATAATCTGGCCATGAGCGAGGCCCGGACCGGCGCCGCTATCGGGGTCGATGCGCAGGCGCCCGATACCCTGTCCGGCGCCACCTTTGAGGGCTTCGTCCGCTCCGACGGTTCCGTTGGCACCCGCAACTACATCGGCGTCCTGACCAGCGTGAACTGCTCGGCGACCGTCGCCCGCCGCATCGCCGACGCCTTCCCCGACGCATCCCTCCCCGAGGGCGTCGACGGCGTCGTGGCCTTCACCCATCAGGGCGGCTGCGGCGGCTCGTCGCTGAGCGTGGACACCGCCGTCCTGCAACGCACCATGGCCGGCTACGCCCGGCACCCGAATTTCGCTGCGGTCCTCGTCGTCGGTCTGGGCTGCGAGGCGAACCAGATCCCGGATTGGCTGGCGCGGGAAGGTCTCGAACCGAACGCCGGTCTGCGCACCCTGACCATTCAGGAGGCCGGGGGCACCAGCCGGGCCATCGAGGCGGGCGTCGCCATCGTTCGCGAAATGATTGCCGGGGCTGCCGCGATGCATCGCCAGACGGTCCCGGCCGCCCACCTCACCGTCGGCCTTCAGTGCGGCGGCTCGGACGGCTGGTCCGGCGTGACCGCCAATCCCGCGCTCGGCGCCGCGGTCGATCTGCTGGTCGCGCATGGTGGCCGGGCCATGCTGTCCGAGACCCCCGAGATCTGGGGGGCGGAACATCTGCTGCTGCGCCGGGCGACGTCGCCCGAGGTCGCGGACCGGCTGCTGGCCCGGCTGGACTGGTGGCGCGCCTATGCCGACCGGCATGGCATGGAGCTGAACAACAATCCGTCGCCGGGCAACCTCGCCGGAGGGCTGACGACCATTCTCGAAAAGTCTTTGGGGGCGGTGGCCAAGTCAGGAACGACGCCGCTGAATGACGTGATCGGCTATGCCCAACCCCTGACCACGCCGGGGCTCAACTTCATGGACAGCCCGGGCTACGATCCCTGTTCGGCGACCGGCCAGATCGCCTCGGGCGCCAATGTTCTGGCCTTCACCACCGGGCGCGGCTCGGTGTTCGGGGCCAAACCGGCGCCGTCGATCAAGCTGGCCTCCAACGCCCAGGTGGCCAGTTGGATGGACGAGGACATCGACATCGACGCCTCGCCGGTGCTGGAGGGCGTGTCCCTCAACACCATGGGTAAGATCATCTTCGCCCGCATGCTGGCCGTTGCGTCGGGCGAGGCATCGAAGTCTGAGTCCCTAGGGATCGGCGACAACGAGTTCGTCCCATGGCAGGTCGGCGGCTACCTTTAGATCACAACCGGGAGCTCTCCTGAAGCCATGCGGGACAAGCAGTTGGTGCCCCCCGCAAGACAGAAGTCCGGGACTGTGAGCTCTGTAAGCCCGAACTGTTTGAGGGCCCGCGCCTCCGCGGTGTCCGCTCTTCTGGCCGCCAGCCAGACCCTGTCCGCCGCAGAGGGCGTCCCGGATACAGCGCGCGTTTTGGCGGAACAGACCGCCGCCGCCGCCGGCGCAAGGGCGGAGCAGCCGTCCGACCGGTCGAAGGGCGGGGGCCTGGGTCTCGCCATCTCCAAAGGGCTTCGTGGAAGCCATGGGCGGCCGGATCGCCGCCGCCGGCCCCCTGGGCGGACAGCTTCGGCAAAAGCTTGAGATTGATCCGGCGCAGCCGGTGTTGATCCAGACGGAGCCCGCGATCGGCTATCGACTGACGGCTTGAACGGACAGGTCCGCTCCTCCGAGTTTATGGCGAAGGGTCGCTTCAGCGCAGAGCCGGCGCGGCCTGGTCGCCGCACCTCGTCCCGGACCCGATAAAGGTGGACAGGTCGAAAGCCTGCGCCATCGCCTCGTAACCCTGATCATTGGGATGAAGGCGGTCGTCCCGCCCATAGCCGTCCTTCAGAGCCAGGGGATGAGCGGGATCCCGGGTCGCACGATCGAAATCGACGACCGCGTCAAACTCGCCGCTGTCGCGGATAAAGGCGTTGATCGTTTGTCGCGCAGCCTCGGACCGCTCGTCGAACCGTTCGGAGCCCGCAAAGGCCGTGAGCGTGCCACCGACGACCTTGACCCCGTGCAGATGCAGGCGGCTGACCACCTGACGGTAACCGGCAATGACTTCCTCAGGACTCCGGCCGACCTTGGCCGGATTTCCGTCATGGCGGATGTCGTTGATGCCCTCGATCAGGATGACGTGTGTCACCCCCGGCAGAGACAGCACGTCCCTGTCCAGACGAGCCCGGACGTTCGGGCTGCGGCCATCGCGCACGACCTGATTGCCGCTGATCCCGGCATTGACCACCGCGAAACCGCCGGGGCAGGCCGCCTCAAGGCGACGGCCCAGCACCGAGGGCCAATCGGCGTGGGCGCCGAGGGTCGAGGTCGCGCCTTCGGTGATGGAGTCGCCGAGCGCGACGATCACGGCGGGCGGACGGTCCGTCAGTGCGTAGACAGCCGAGACGAAACTCTGACGACGCTCCAGAGGCGCTTCGGACGGAACATCGGCCTCGCCTTCACCCAGACGCACCGCGCTACGCCTGACGACCCCGCGTGTCGGACCGGGCGCATAGAGGCTGACCGTCAAAACGCCTGACCGTTCCACCACAATCGGGAGCGGGTCGCTGACCAAGGCGACGCCTGTCGGTATGACGATATCCCTCTGCCCGCCGAAGGTCGCCGTCAGCTCGCGCCCATCAGGGCCGGCTGCGGTGATGTTCGCGAGCGTCAGCGGCTCGAGACCCAGCTCGTTGCTGATGCGCAGACGCACCGCTCGCGCGGCGACGCCCAACTGGATATCCTGCCGGATCGTCTGGTTCAGATATCCAAGCGGCGCCTGGGGCGTTCCGTCGAACCGCGCCGGGGCAGCGGCCGCTGTCCAGGCCGGTCGCCATACGGCCCCGTCCTGGGCGAAGGCGGGCGAGCCGACGAACACCCAGAAAAGCGCGATCGCGATCCGCCCCGACCACATCATGAGAAGTACAGCCCGCCGTTGATGTCGAGATTCACACCGGTGACGAAGGCGGCGGCGTCGGAAGCCAGCCAGGCGACCGTCTCGGCGACCTCTTCAGGGCGGCCTTGACGACGCAGAGGCGTGCTGCCCGCGACGGCCGTGCGAACCTCGGGTTTGGTGAAGGTGTCGTGGAAGCTGGTGGCGATCATGCCGGGACAGAGGCTGTTCACCCTCACCCCCTTCGGCCCCAGTTCCTTGGCCATGGACCGGGTGAAGGTCATCAGGGCGCCTTTGGACGTCGCATAGATGGACGCCCCCGGCCCGCCGCCGTCGCGGCCCGCCTGCGAGGAGAAGTTGATGATGGCGGATCCCTCCGGCATCAGCGGCGCCACGGCCCGCGTCATCAGATAGGCGGACTTCAGGTTCAGGGTCATGACCTTGTCGAAGAAGGCCTCGTCAATGTCGGCCAGTGGCCGGCGCTCGACCATGCCGCCCGCCAGATTGACGAGGACATGGACCTCCGCGCCATACGCGTCCCGGGCTGTGGCGACCAGCCGCGCGACACCCTCGGCCGTCGTGACGTCGGCGCGGCAGAGAATAGCCTCGCCGCCCGCCGCGCGAACGCTCTCCAGCGTCTCGGTCGCGCTGGCCTCGTCATTGGCGAAATTGATCACGACCTTCGCGCCTTCGCGAGCCAATGCCCGCGAAACGTCGCGGCCGATATCGCGGCCGCCGCCGGTGACGATGGCGACCTTGTCCTTGAGGCGCATTCAGGTGTCCTTCAGTGCAGTAGAAGTGATCGGCTGCACCGGCGCGATACGGCCGGTGACAAACCAGAGGGAGATGAGGGAAAGCGGAACGAGAGCCGCGACCAGGATGAAGATCGGCCCGTATGAGACCTTGGTCATGGCGGGCACCAGCCAGGTGGTGATCAGCGTGCCGGCCACCGCCGCCATGCCGCCGACACCGGCCAGCGATCCGACCGAACGGCCGTCGAACAGGTCCCCGGGGATGGTCTGGATGTTGCCGATGGCCACCTGGAAGCCGAACAGGACGCCGGCGATGACCAGAACCGCGATGGTCGGATCGGTGATGTTCGGGGCGATCAGCAGGCAAGGCATCATGACCAGCCCGCCAAGGGTGATCGAGGCCTTGCGGGCCATGTCCACCGAGCGGCCGGACTTGATCAGCCAGCCTGACAGCCAGCCGCCGAACAGGCTGCCGATCATGGCGCCGACGTAGGGCACCCAGGCGAAGATGCCGATCTGTTTGACGTCGAAGCCGAAGGTTTCGGCCAGATAGATCGGCAACCACGAAACGAACAGCCACCAGATCGGATCGAGGAAGAACCGGGTCAGGATGACGCCCCAGCTCTGGCGGTGACCCAGCATCTGGGTGGTGGTCGGGACATAGCCGGGCGCGACCACGGCCTCGATCGGCTGGGCCGCCGCGGGCGCTTCAAGCGTCCGCTCGGCCGCGGCGCGCATCGCATACTGATCCGGGCCGGCGCGATAGATGACCAGCCATGGCAGGAGCCACAGGAAGCCGAGCGCGCCGACGAGCACGAAGGTCCCCTTCCAGCCCAGCGTAAGGAACAGCAGGGCGATCAGCGGGGCCGAAATAATGGCGCCGATCGAGGCCCCGGCATTGAAGATGCCTTGAGCGAAGGCCCGTTCCTCCGGGGGAAACCATTCGGCATTGGCCTTGACCGCCCCGGGCCAGGCGCCGGCCTCGCTGATCCCCAGCATGGCCCTGAAGATGCTGAAGCTGAGGATGGAGTTCGCCATGGCGTGCAGGGCGATGGAGATCGACCAGACCCCGATCGACAGGGCGAAGCCCATGCGCACGCCGATCCTGTCGAACAGCTTGCCGAAGGCGAACTGGCCGATCGCGTAGAAGACCATGAATATGGTCACCAGCAGGGCGTAGTCTTCCTTGGTCGCGCCGATCTCGGGCGCAATCTCGGGCCACATCACCGCCAGGGCGTTGCGGTCGATGTAGTTGATCACGGTCGCGACGGCGATGAGGCCGATGATGACCCACCGGAGCTTGGACTTCATGGCCTGATCTCCCGGTCGAACCGGGCCCACGGCCCGGTCCACTGATAGGTTTCTCCGTCCTGGGTGACGGTGTGGCGGCGGCCGGCGGCGGTGTCGTCGGCGACGCCCAGCGCCAGCGTCCTGCCCGAGGCGAGGGTCAGTACGATCACCTCGGCGTCGTCGCCCCGCAGCCGGGCGATGTCGCGGATGCGGCTCGTCGATCCCGTGACGGTCTCGGCCCTGCTGTCATAGGCGCCATGCGGCTCCAGCACCGAGAAGAAGCTGGCCTTCGCCTGGCCTTGCATGCGCCGGATCAGGGCTGGCTCGCGGCGCAGGTTGAACTCGGGATCGTTGGCTCCGCTCTCGACCAGCAGGGCCTGTGTCGGGGCCGAGGCGCCGAAGCGATAGGTGTAGAACCGGCCGTCCAGCAGCCAGGTCAGGCTGCGGGGATCGCTGGACGCCGGGGCGACGGCATCGACCCACAGATGTTCGTATCCGGCCGCGCCGCCCAGAACCGGCCGCTCCCGGACCGAATGTTGCGCCTCGAAGGCCGAGATGATGTGGCCGTTGAAGTGCAGCGGCAGGTCATAGACCGTGGCTGCGCCGCCCTCGGCCCGGAACAGGTCGATCACCACCGGGAAGGCGAGATCCGGGTGCTCGACCATGGCGAGGGTCCGCGTCAGGACAACGCCATCATAGGCTTTGTCGAGCCGCGCCGAGGCGATCTGCACCCCCTCCCCCGCATCGAAGACCAGAGGCGTCGTCGGATGCTCCTCGCCGACCTGCCAGTCGCCACCGAACTGGCTGGCCCCGCCGACCACGAGGGTATTGTGGGCGACGGTCTGCATCGCCCAGCTGTCGTTCTCGTCGAGATAGCCGCCGCCGTTCTTGGCCTCGATGTTGAGGAAGCGGGCGGCGCCATAGTCGGTGATCACCGCATTGCCGTTGTCGTAGAACAGCCAGTTCAGCCGGTCGAAATGCCCATGGCCCTGGCCCTGCTGGGTGTTCTTCATCACCAGCGCCTGACCGGTCTCTCCGCCGCGACGCAGGAAGACCAGATTACCCAGATCGCCGTTCGGACCGTCGCGCAGCTGCATCGACCTGAAATCGAACGGCCGGATCGCCCCGGTCGCCACGCCTTGCGCCACGGCCAGTCCATCGGGCGACAGCAGGGTCCGCCCCTGCCGCTGCGCGATCGACAGCAGGGCGCTGTCCTGCGTCTGGGCGTAGGCTATGGCCACACCGGTGACGATCTCCTCGCTGTCCAGCCCCTTGTCGGGCATGGCGTCGTTGATCGGGAACAGCAGGCCCGCATAGGACGACTGGATGACTCCATCGACGGCCTTCAGCAGGACGCCGTCGCGACGCCCGAAGATGTCGCGCTGCGGCTCGTTCTGCTCGATCGCACGGGCGAAGATGATGAAGGGGGCGAGGGCGTAGCGTTGATAATACGGCCCCTCGGCGTAGTAGCCGTCGGGCGAGAACAGCTCATCGACCTGACGCAGGAAGCCGGCGCGGCCGTCGCGGGCAGTCCCGTTCAGCGCGCGGTCGACCAGTTCGGGATCCCGCAGCACATAGCCGGTCATGCCGACGCCGGCCGTGGCCCAGGTGGCGTGGTTGTGGATGCGATCGAAATAGGGGGCGTTCTCTTCGGAGAGGAACCGCGCCATCCGGCGGAAGACGTCGTCGTCGATCGCGCGGCGCTGTTCCGCGGTCAGCGTGTCCCGGATCGCGTCATAGCCCTGCGCCGCATAGACCAGCCAGACCGAGTCGTTGAGCGCCTGCCAGAACAGGCGGCCCTTCACGGACGATCGGGAAGCGGGGTGGTTCGACAGGGTCGGATAGAGACGCGCGTATTCCAGCAACAGGTCCCGCGCGAAATCCGAATAGGCCCGGTCGCCGGTCAGGCGATACAGGGCGCCGGCCCCGGCGATCGCCTTGTAGTTTGCCTTGTGCTGCTCGTGCGTGACGCCACCGCCGAGATCGCGCGGCTGGGGCACGTTGACGCCGGCGGTCATGGCGGCCCGGACTTCACCCTCCACACGGCGGCGCTCCGCAGCGAACATCGGGTATCGGTCGCCGGCCTCGGCCATGGCCCGCCACTGATCGGCGGAGACCAGCACCGGCGAGGCGTCGTCGGCCCGCGCGCTCGTCATGGGCGGCGCGGATTGAGCCAGGGCGCCCGCAGGAACGGCGGCGGCCAGGCACGCCAGAACGGCCACTAGGACAGGACGGTTCAAGGCGCGGTCTCCAGCGGCGGAACATTGGTGATGAGCGCCGGCGTGTTCTCGAGGCGGTTGCCGCTCCACACGAAGACGGGTTCGCCTACGCGCCGGAAGAAGCGCGGCGCCCCGCTGTCGATGAAGTGGTTGTCGCGGACCTCGGCGCGCTGGACGCCGTAGAGCTTGAGGACGCCGGCCTCGTCGCCGCTTCGCCCGCTGCGTTCAAACGTGGACCCGGTCAGCACCAGACGCGGTCCGAAGGTGCTTTCATCCGTGCCGCCGCGATAGAGATCCAGAACCGGTCCGGCTACATCGCGAAACCGGCTGTCCACGACCTCGACCACCTCGGCGTTGTAGGTCCCGAGGTCGGCCGTCTCCGTATGGGCCGCGATCACCGCGCCGCTGGCGCGGTCGACGGTCACCCGCTCCATCCGGATGCGGTCGGCCAGCGTTCCGGGACCGGCGGCGAAGACGTTGAAGCCGCGATTGACGGTCAATCCGGTAAAGCTCGTGTCCTCGACGACCAGCTGGTAGCCGGAGGCTCCCCGACCGGCGCGGACGACCGCGGCCCCGGCCTCGTCCGGCGTCAGTTCCCCCGAGATGTCGAGGCGGACCAGTCGCAGCGAACCGCCCTTTCCGATCTCGAACAGGGTCGGCCGGGCGAACAGGATCCGGGCGCCGCCCCCGGCGGGACCCTCGATCGTGACGGCGTGACTGACCGGGATGATCTGGTTGACGACATAGGTCCCCGCTTCCAGCGAGATGCGATCGCCGGGCGCGGCCTCCGCGATCGCCTTTGTCATGGTATCCTCGCCCGGAGCGGCCGTGTGGGTCTGGCCGCTGTCGAGGGCTGCGTGGAGCGCGTCCTTGGGGTACCAAGCCACGCCCGTCGCTTCGCGGGTTACGAATGACAGGTCCCGCCGGGCCCCCACGCCGTCCAGCCCCTCGGCCGTGAACAGCCGGCCACGCCCGCGTTCAACGGATACTTCCCTTCCCACGATACCTGGCAGGGACGCGGTCGCTGTCGGGGACTGCACATTGCCCTCGAAGACGATGCCGCTCATGTCGCCGAGGACCCTGACAGGATCCCGTCCGTCGCGATTGATGATCAGGTTGTTGGCGAACCGGCTGTTGATCGGCGGCGCCGAGCGCTCCGTGTCCATGCCTGCGCCGAAGAACAGTTCGCGCGCGTCGATGATGGTGTTGTTCTCTATCACCGCACCGTCGACCTGGACATACCGGTTCAGGGGCGAGTTGGGCACGCCGTGCATGATCGTGAGGGCGCTGCCGAAATTCGTGCCGGCGAGGCCCTCCATGTAGTTGTTGCGCACCGTGTTGCGGCGGTTGATCACCCGGATTCCGCCGGTGTTCGCGACGCCGTTGCCGATGAAGACGTTGTCCTCGACGAGGTTGCCGTCGCCGTGCCGCAGAACCAGCGCACCTTGCGACTCGAAGAATACGTTGCCGCGATAGATGTTGCCGCCCGACTTGTTCGAGACGACCTCGACCTCGCCGTCGCAATGCTCGAACCAGTTGCCGACGACGGAGGTGAAGGAGTCCGAGGCCGAGTCATGGCTGGTGCCGATGCGGATGGTCTCGCCGCCGTTCGACCCGAGCAGCGGCCGCCGTCCGAAATAGTTGTGGTCGATGCTGTGGCGGTTCTCGAGCCCCTGCTCCGCATCGCGGACCACGACCAGGGTGGTTCCGGCGTTGGTCTTTCCGGTCAGCTGGTTGTGGTCGAAGCGGTTGTGATGGCCGTACAGAGCCACCCAGTTGTCGGACTCGGCCCGGTCAGGCCGCGAGAAGCCATCCACGACCACGCCGGTGATGCGGCTGAAATTGGCGCGTTCGGTCCGGGAGCGCCGGAAGGACAACACCTCTCCGGTTGGCGACCAGCCGTCCCGGAACACCAGGTTGGATACGACCAGATGCTCGCCCGCCATGCGCAGGTTGGATCGGCCGGTGATCCGCACGCCGCCCGGCGTCTGGGCGGTCAGGGTTATGGGACGACCGGCGCGCCCCTGACCGGTGAATACGATTTCGAAGTCGCGCCATTCCCCATCGGCGAGCGTCACGGTGTCGCCGGGCTGCAGCTTGCGCAGGGCTGCGACGTATTCCGCCTGACTGCGGACCAGCGCCGACTCGGCCATAGCCGGCGAGGTCACGCAGACCACAGCGGCCGCGGTCATGATCACAGCGAAAGGCGCGTTCAGAACCCGCATCATCAACTCTCCCGTCCAGACCTCGGGAGGCCGGTTCCGGCGACTTGAGTCCCCACGGTCAGAACCGCACGCTCAGGCCCGCGGTCACCCGGCGATCCGTCAGCCCGTTGTAGCAAAGCAGGGCGTCGTCGTTGATGCAGTATTCGTTTGCGTCTTCCCGCGTGAGGTTGATCGCCTCGATGCCTATGCTCGCCCAGTCGGTGATGTCGTAGTTCAGGCTGGCGTTCAGCTGTCCGCGGTCGTCGCTCACCCGCGGCACATCGAAGGCCGAGGTGAAGGCTTCGGTGTTGATGAAGTCTGAGCGCCACGTATAGCGCATCCGGGCGCTCAGTCCGCCCCGCTCGTAGAAGAGGGTCGTGTTGTACGAATATTTCGACAGGTTCTCGAGCTCGATGAGGTCCTGCGGCAGGGGGTTGAAACCCAGATCCCGGGTCGTGTTTCGCGTCAGGCCGATGGTGCGGTAGTTCTGAACGTCCCCTCCGGTCTCCTGGTAGGTGAAGTTGCCGATGAAGCCGAAGCCGGACATCCAGCCCAGCCGGTCCTCGAACTGGGACAGATCGTACTGGAAGGCCAGTTCGATCCCGGTCTGCGTCGTCTCTCCGTCAACATTGAAGGTCGAGGTCAGGGGCACGCAGATGCCGACCTGACCGCGGTCGGGGCTGTTCTGGTTGATGATGGCGATCGGGTTGTAGATGCCGCCGCCGGGGCAGGACGGGTCGCGGCTGCGGTTGACCACGCCGCCGACGGCGTTGTCGGGCGGGCTCTCGGTGACGCTGGCGAACAGGTTGTCGCGCACCTTGTGGAAGACGCCGGCGCTGATCAGGCTGGACGGCGCGAAATACCATTCGGCCGACAGGTCGAACGAGAGCACGGCTTCCGGCTGAAGGTCCGGATTTCCGCGAACCACGGCGGTGTTCTCGCTGGTCGCGAACGTCACCGATGACGACAGGTTGTTGAAGTCGGGCCGGCGGATGTCCCGGGCGATGCCTGCGCGAATGACGACGTCTTCGGCGGGCTCGACCACCAGGTTGAAGCGCGGCAACCAGAACTCATACGAGGACTCGTTCTCGTTGCGGGTGGTCGTTCCGCCGGTCGCGACCGAGTTGCCGACAGACGTCAGATCGGTCTTCACATATCGGACGCCGACATTGCCGCGCACCGGCATGCCGAACGCGTCGGAGTCGAAATTGGCCTGCAGATAGGCGGTCTTCGTATCCTCGGTAATCTCGAAGAAGGCGCTCGCTTGGGACGTCGGCACGCCGATCAGCGGGATGTTCGAGCCGTTGGCGGCGTTGCTGGCCGTGATCGCGGCGTTCAGCGCGGCCAGGGTTCCCGCGGGATCCCGGAACGCCTTGGCGCCGTCGATGATCAGGAAGTCGGGGAAATACAGCCGACGATCGTCGGCGGCGTTGAAATTGTTCGGACCTGCAGTTGTGATTCCGGCGAAGCGGTCCGCGCTTGGCCGGAAGAAGGACGAGGTGATGTTGGTGAAGCCCGTGGTGCCGGTGACGTTGTCATTCAGCACGCTGGTCTCGTTCCAGCGTAGTCCCCCATCGATCGAGGTGATCCACGGCAGGATCTCGAAGGTGTCGTACGACGCGTCCAGCCGCAGCGCCTTCTCCTCGTTCTCGCGAAGGCTTCTCGACTGCGCCACCTGCTGCAGCCGGTAGTTGGCCGGATCGAGAAGCATAGCGGCGGTCGGCGTGGTGGGCAGGCCCTGGGCGATGCCGAACTGCAGCGTGCCCCCGCTCAGGTCGAACTCGATCGGCACGCCATTGGCGAGCGTGACCCCTTGCGTCGGCCGCGGCGCGTTCGGATTGACGAACTCCAGCGTCGTATTGAAGCTCGGCAGGACAGAGTCGGAGGTCGAGAGCGAGGCCTGGGCGCTGACGGAGAGCCGCTCGTCCTTCCATTCCCCGCCCAGTGCAAAGACGCGGCTCTCGGTGATGCGCGAGCCCGTGTCGCTGGTGGTGCGAAGATAAGGCGCAAGGTTGCCGTTCAGCCTCGGCTGGATGATGCCTGTCAGCGCCGCCTGCACCGAGCCGAGATCGACGTCGCCATTGGGGCCCTGGACGGTGCCCAGATCGACCGTTTCGAATGACGTATTGTCCGTTCTGTCGACGACGCCATTGTCCGACACCGTCGAGATCTGAACGGTCGAGCTCTGCTCGGCGCGCTCCTGATCGTTCAACACCGCGTCGAAATAGAAACTCAGATTATCGTTGGGCTTCCACTCCGCGGTGCCCGCAAAGTTGGTCGTCTCATACTCGAAATTATCGTAGTCCTGGTTGAAGAACTGGATGCGCAGGAAGGGGAAGGCCTCGGCGCTCGCCCGGCCCGAGGTGGGGGTGACGACGGCGTCGCGGTCCACGCGCGGCCGGAAGGCGGCGACATCCTGTTCGGCGTAGCTGAAGCTGCCGACCAGCCCGATGCGGCCGATCCCCGTGTCCCAACGGCGCCCGATGGTGCCCGAGTATCGAGGCGTGGCCGTGTCGGACAGGTCGCTGTATTCCGACTGGGCGCGGAACGCGAACAGCGGCTCGGTCAGCGTCAGCGGCCGGATGGTGCGCAGGTTGATCGTGCCGCCAACCGACCCTTCGATCGTTTTCGCCTCCGGCACCTTGGTCACTTCCACCGAGCTGATCAGCGAGGCGGCAATGTCGTCGAAGCTGATCCCGGAACGGCCCGAACCGGACCCCACCGTGGAGACGCCGTTGACCTCGACGCGGTTGGCGTCCGTGCCCCGGATCTGAACGCCGCGGCCGACGCCGGCCTCGCGGGTGATCTGGACGCCGGTCACATTCTCAAGGACCTCGGCCAGGTTCTGGTCCGGGAGTTTGCCGATGTCTTCGGCCTCGATGACCTCGACCAGATTATCGGCGTTGCGCTTCTGGGTCAGCGCGCTTTGCAGCGACGCCCGAATGCCGGTGACGATGACCTCGTCAACCTCGACGCTCTGGTCGGCCGGATCCTGCGTCGCCGGCGACGCAGGATTCTGGGCCATTGCCGGTCCGGCGCTGACGAGCGCCGTGCTCGCGAACAGCAGCGCCGTGAAGCGCCGTCCAGTGTCCAGGCGGAGTCCGCCCATACCAATCTGTGTCATGCCAACCTCCCCGTCTTTTTGTTGGGGAGAAGCTGAATTGGCATGACCTTCGTGTCAACCAATTTCCGGCCAGCTATGTCAAAATTGGCTGACCAATGTTCTGACCAATCCAGCAATGGCGCGGCCGCCGGAAACCCGGGGTTCGCCACCTGCACTGCTATCGGTCGATAGACTCTAGATTCGCGTCGTGGCGAGGAATCGTTCGCGATCCTCGCTGGTCCGGCGACGCACCTCGGCCAACGCCTCGTTCTCCGTCGCCTCGAGCATGGTTTCGAACAAGCGGTGGAAATGGTCCCGCATGGCCGTCCGCGCCCCTTGGGCGTCGCGGCTGCGCAGCGCGTCCAGGATCGCAGAGTGTTCGTCGGCGCGCGACTTCCAGTCGTGATTGCAGACATGCGAATAGACCTGCGACACCCGCGGAAGATCATAGCGCATGCGCCAGATCTGGCCGATGCAGTACTCGATCACCGGATTGCCGGCGAAACGGGCGATCATCATGTGGAAGGCGCGATCCGCATCCAGCGCGGCCTGTTCGTCCGCCGCGGGGTCAGACATCGCCATGACCAGCTCCTCGAGCTGGTAGACGCGATCCTCGGTCATGTTGGCGCAGGCCAGGGCGGCCGCCTCGGCCTCGATCACCGCCCTCGCCGCCGTCAGATCGAACGCCGTCACGTCCGGCAGGACATCGCTCGAACTCGCCGTACGCGGCTGCACATAGACGCCCGACCCCGTCTTGATGACAATCCAGCCCTGCGCCTCCAGGGCGATCTCGGCCTCGCGGATCGTGACCCGGCTGACGCCCAACCGTTCGGCCAGGTCGCGCTCACCCGGAAGACGGGAACCCGGCGGGAATTCACCGGACTCGATGAGACCGCGGATCTGGAGCGCGATGGTCTGGTAGAGACGTTGTTCTGACATGGCCTTTGAAACCCCGATCGCGGTCGGCCACTATCTGCACGGCAGGACCGTGGCAAGCATGGGCCGCGTCAGTAGCGGTACCTCACCCCCAGATAATAGCGAGCGCCGTAGCTGCTGTATTCCCGCAACGAGCCCGGGACAGGCATGTCCTGGAAGCGCGGTTCGTCAGCCAGATTGGAGCCTTCGAACATGAACGACAAGCTGTTGTTCAGACGCCAGGTCGCCCGGAAGTCAATCACGCTGGTGTCGCGTACGTAGCGGTTCTGCGACGGTGCTCCGACGAACTTCTGATAGTACTCGGTCCGGTATTTGTAGATGCCCTGCAGCTCGACCGGACCAATCTCGTAATAGATCGAGCCCGAGAACACCTGGCTGGAAAGACCGAAGATGCCGGCAGGCCTGACGATGCCTTCGGTCGTGACGCCGGTCGTCGGATTGAACTGGTCTCCGAGACGCAGGTCCTCGGTCTCGAAGTCGGAGTCGGCGTAGTTGTAGCTGGCCTTGAAGCCGAGCCCGTCGAACGGCGCCGGAAGGTTGGAGAAGCGGTGCGCCGCGGTGACCTCGAAGCCGGTCAACCGGCTGTCGTCCTCGGTCGCGGAGTCCTGGATGACCGGCACGGTCACGGTCTGACCGTCGATGACGAAGGTCTCGTCAATGACGGTCGGTACGAAGCCGCCGTTGAACACCTTGTGGTACAGCGCCAGGCTGAAGATGGAATCCGGGTTCGGATACCATTCCAGCGACAGGTCCGCGTTCCACGACAGCAGCGGCTCAGTGCGCGGATTGCCGTTGGCGGTGATGCTGGCGATGGCGTCCTCGACCGTGGTGAAGGCGACACCCGGCTCCAGATTCAGGGTGCGTCCGGCGCCAAGGCTGGCCGGATCGGGACGCGACATCGCCCGGAACAATCCGACCCGCAGCCCCATGTCCTCGCGGACCTCAAAGTTGGCGTTCAGGCTGGGCAGCCAAGCCTCGGAATCGGCCTCGATCGTCTGCGATTCGAACTGGCCGGTCGGCACCAGGCGGATCGTGTTGTCGGGATTGGTGACGACGTCGAACCCGCCGCGCAGCCCCACGGAGGTCACGTCCGTCTTGACGTAACGCAGGCCGATATTGCCGGAGACCGGGACGCCGAAGGCGGTCGTCTCGAACTCGCCCATGACATAGGCGGCGCGGGTCTTCTCGGTAACGTCGCGGTTGCCGATGGCGCGTGTGTCGGCATTCCTGCCAGTATCCTCAACGCCGGTAATCGCCTCGAACAGGCACCGGGCGTCGAAGGTGGCCCAGCTCGTGATGGCGTTGCCCGGCGCCTCGCTGAGGAAGTCCTTTTGTCCGAATTCCCGGCGGCAGGCGGCATTGGCCGCCGCTACCTGGGCGGCCGCGGTCACGTTGATCTCCACACGGTCGTCGATATCCGAATAGGTCAGTTCGGACAGGCGCACTCCGCCCTTCACCGCGCTGAACGGTCCGTCGCCAAGGGCGTAGGTTCCATCGAACCGCGCCGCCATGATGTCGTTCTCGCGCACCACCTCGTCCCGGCGGGCCCGCGCAGCGGCGCTGAAATTCTCCCAGCGGTTCAGGTTGAAGGCCGGATCGACCGTCAGCGTCGGGAGGATCCCGTTGCGGATATCGAACGAATAGTTGACCCGCTGGCCGCTCGTCTGGCCGGCGTTCGCCGATATCACGCCCGGGACGACTGCGCCGCCGGTGTCCCGAATGTTCGACCGCAGACGGACCTGACGATCCATCTCGGTGCGGTAGGTGCTCGACCAGGACAGGTCAGCCGACAGGGTCAGGGCTTCCGACGGACGCCACTCGGCGCGCAGGCCGCCCCCCTCGTACTGCTCGTCACGGATGCGATAGGTCGGCGTCGATTCGAGGGTCGAGTTGCCGGTGAAGGCAAGGAGGACGCCGTCGGATCCGACCACACGGTTGTTCACGCCGCGCATCATCTCCGAGAAGTTCAGATCATTGCGCTCCTCGGTGTAGGTGCGCTGTGAGTTCTGATAGTCGAGGGCGAACTCCCACTGGTCGTTCGGCTGCCACTGCAAGGCGGCGAAGAAAGCGTCGCGTTGGTCGTGTTCGATAAACTGCCGGTACGTCCGACTTCCCGGGATCAGATAATAGGGCGTGCCTGCAGCGACCTGGGCGGGTGTCACCGTCGAGCAGTTTGAGCCAGCGGCGACGGTCTGGGAGCCGTTGCACGCCACCCAGGTGGAACTGCTCGAAAACAGCTCTTCCGGATTGGTGGTCTCAAGACTTTGCACGCCGAGGGACAAACCGAGCCGTCCCGCCTCGCCCAGATCGAACTGGTCGATGTAGCTCGCCGTGCCGCGCCAGCCGGGCCCCGCCGAATCGATCAGTTTGTCGTCATACTCGGCCAGGAGCGCGCGGCCTTCCAGCTGGAACCGGCGACGGCCGAAATCCAGCGGCTGGACCGTTTCCATATTGACGATGCCGGCGACGCCGCCCTCGATGAAATCCGCGCGCTGTGTCTTGTAGATGGCGACCGTGCTGATGAGCTCGGCCGGAAACTGGTTGAAGTTGACCGAGCGATCCCCGGATCCATTGCTGGCTTCGCGGCCGTTGAAGGTCGCGGCCCCCAGGAACGGTCCGAGACCCCGGATCGAGATCTCGGACGCCCCGCCCTTCTCGCGGTGCGTCGAGGCGCCCGTGATGGTCTCGATAGCCTCGCCGATAGACTGCGCGGGCAGATCGCCGATGTCTTCCGCCGACAGGACATCGGCCACCACGGTTTCGTTTCGTTTGCGGCCGATGGAGGACTGGATCGAACCACGGATACCGGTCACGACCACCTCGTCCAGCTCTGAAGCCGGGTCCTGAGCCGTAGGCTGGGCGTCATCCACCCGCGTGGATGGCGGTGACACCTGTGCCCAGGCGTGGCCGGCCGTCACAGGAAGGATGATACTGGCGAGAAGCATGGCCTTGAACGGCAGGCCGGAGCGCCTCGCCGCATGGCGCGAATGGTGTCGCATCGGTATTCCCTCCCGTGCTCGATTTAGACGAGCTTGCAGAGAGGTAATCCTGTCGGTCAAAACCTGTCAACCAATTGCTGAAAATTGGTCATGACGATCGGTCCGGGCAGTTACGGCAAGCTTGCGTGCCTTGGAGCGGGCAACCCGGTCAGCTTATCCACGGAGGTTGGCCTTGGCCTGCCCGTCACCTATGGCTTCTGTGCCGTCAGCGCACTGGTCTCGTTTTCGTCGGGGCCATTTCTCAAGGATGCCGTGATGACCGACACACTGAACCTCAGCCACCTGATCGACGGCGAGCGCGTGGATGTGAGCCGGCCGACCGAGAGCCACAACCCGTCCAATACGAACGAGATCGTCGCCCGCACCCCCGACGGCGGCCAGGCCGAGGTGGACGCCGCGGTCGCCGCCGCCAAGGGCGCCTTCCCGGCCTGGTCGGAAGCCAGTCCCGAGGTCCGTTCCGACATCCTCGACCGGGCGGGAACACTGGTCATGGAGCGCCGCGAACAGCTGGGCCGGTTGCTAGCCCGCGAGGAGGGCAAGACGCTGACCGAGGGGATCGGCGAGACCGTCCGCGCCGGCAGAATCCTCAAATATTTCGCCGGTGAGGCGCTGCGCCGCCACGGTCAGAATCTCGACAGCGTGCGTCCGGGCGTGGAAATCCAGACCTACCGTCAGGCCGTGGGCGTCTATGGCCTGATCACCCCGTGGAATTTCCCCATCGCCATCCCGGCGTGGAAGGCGGCGCCGGCCCTCGCCTTCGGCAACACCGTGGTCATGAAGCCCGCGGGTCCGACGCCCGCCACGGCCTCGGCGCTGGCCGACATCCTGGTCGAAGCCGGCCTGCCGAAGGGCGTCTTCAACATGGTGATCGGTCGCGGCGGCGTCGGTCAGGCCATCGTCGACCACCCGGATGTGGACGGCCTGTCCTTCACGGGCTCGCAGGGAGTCGGCGCCGGCGTCGCTCTGGGCGCTATCAAGCGTCAGGCGCGGGTGCAGCTCGAGATGGGCGGCAAGAACCCGCTGATCGTTCTCGACGACGCCGATCTCGACCGGGCGGTCATGGTCGCGCTGGACGGCTCCTTCTTTGCGACGGGCCAGCGCTGCACCGCCTCCAGCCGTCTGATCGTGACCGACGCCATCCATGACCGGTTCGTCGCCGCCCTGGCCGAAAAGGTCGCCGCCCTGCGGGTCGGCGACGCCCTCGACCCGAACACCCAGATGGGTCCGGCGGTGTCCGAGGCGCAGATGGAAACCAGCTACAAATACATCGACATCGCGCGCGAGGCGGGCGGTCGCATCGTCACCGGGGGCGAGCGCCTGAAACTCGCGAATCCCGGCTGGTACGTGCAGCCGACTCTGATCGCGGACACCGATCCCTCGATGCGCATCAACGCCGAAGAGGTGTTCGGACCCGTGGCCTCGACCATCCGGGTCAAGGACTATGAAGAGGCGCTCGCGGTCGCCAACTCGACGGAATTCGGTCTGTCGGCCGGGATCGTCACGACCTCGCTCAAATACGCCCGCGACTTCCAGCGGCGCGCCCGCGCCGGCATGACCATGGTCAATCTGGCCACCGCCGGGGTCGACTACCACGTGCCCTTCGGCGGATCGAAATCCTCCAGCTATGGTGGGCGCGAACAGGGCTTCGCAGCCGTCGAATTCTACACCCAGACCAAGACCGCCTACTCTTGGAGCTGAGACTGGCCCTGCTCGAATCGCTTTCCGTGCCGATGCAGATCACCGCATCGGATCGGGCCCCGACAATCGGAGAAGACAGATGATCGACCGCCGGTGGCTCATCGCCGTTTTCACGGCCGCCCTGACGCTTGCGTCGCCGGCTCTGGGTCAGACCTCCACAGCCGAATGGAACGCCGACATCGTGAAGCGGGACGCCGGCTGGTACGCCGGCCCGGAAGCGAGGCGGATCGCCGACACCGTGGTGCAGCACCAGTCAGCCGAGGGGGGCTGGCCCAAGAACACCTCCTTGCTGGTTCCCCCGGACACCGCGCCGGTGGAGGCCAATCTGAAGAACACCTTCGACAACCAGGCGACAACCCTGCCCATGGCCTTCCTTGCGCGGGTCATTCATGCGGGGGAGCGGCCCGATGATCGCGCGGCGTTCGACCGGGGCCTCGACTATATTCTGGCGGCCCAGTACCCGAACGGCGGCTGGCCCCAGTTCTATCCGCTGCGCCGGGGCTACTACGCCCACATCACCTTCAACGACGACGCCATGGTCCGGGTGATGACGTTGCTGCGCGAGGCTGCGGCCGGCGCCGGACCCTATGATTTTGTCGACCCGGAACAACGCGCGCGCGCCGCCGCGGCCGTTTCGAAAGGCGTCGAGCTGATCCTCGCCACCCAGATCCGTCAGGCCGGCGTTCCGACCGTCTGGTGCGCCCAGCACGACGAAACGACCTTGGAGCCGACCTGGGCCCGAGCGTATGAACCGCCGTCGTTGTCCGGCAACGAAAGCGTCGGGATCGTGCGCTTCCTGATGGCCATTCCCGATCCCTCGCCGGAGGTCGTTGCGGCCATCGACGGGGCCGTTCACTGGTTCGAGGCCAGCGCCATCCGGGGCGTTCGGTTCGAAACCACCACGGCGAGCGACGGGCAGGCCGACGCGCGGGTGGTGGCCGATCCTGACGCCCCTCTGATCTGGGCGCGGTTCTACGAACTCGGGACCAACCGGCCGATCTTCCTCAGCCGGGATTCCGTGGTCCACTACGACTTCGCCGAAGTCGAGCGCGAGCGCAGAACCGGCTATCGCTATTACGGGACATGGCCCGAGCCGCTGCTTCGCCAGGACTATCCGGCGTGGCGCCGTCGCGTCGGCCGGTCTTGATTCCTTCTGCCAATCTCACGCTCCGCTTCGCCAGATCGGTTTGCGCTACGGATGGTGTTCCAGCCGGACGTCTCCTGTTAGGTCTCATCTCCAGCGCGGCTGTTCACGACTGCGCCGTCTTTTTCGAAGTGACGACATCCTGAAAGCCGCCCTGCCCTCGTCCGCTTTCCCGCTGACCCTCGCCTCCGCCCTGGCGTTCGAGCGCGAGGTTCGGGCGGGAGTACTGCTGTGCCTGGCGGTGACCTTGGCCGCCGTCGGCCTGACCAGCCTTGAACAGTATCTGGCCGGCGATGTCTGGGTGGAGACGCTCGTGCTGGCGATCCTGCTGGGCGCGGGGGTCCGGGCGGTCTGGACGCCGACGCCGCGCTTCACGCCCGGCATCGCCTTCAGCGCCCGGACGCTGCTGGAAATCGCCGTGGTTCTGCTGGGCGCGTCTGTCAGCGCAGCGACCCTGTCGTCTCTGGGGGTGGCCCTGGTGTTCGGCATCTTCGCCCTGGTGGCTCTGACGATCGTCGTCGGCTTCGCCATCGGACGACTGCTGGGGCTGAACACACGGATGGCCCTGCTTATCGCATGCGGAAACGCCATCTGCGGCAATTCGGCGATCGCCGCCGTCGCCCCCGTGATCGACGCCGACGGAGAAGAGATCGCGACCTCCATCGCCTTCACGGCGGTGCTGGGCGTGGTGGTGGTGTTGATGCTGCCGCTTCTGGGCGCCGCGCTTTCGATGACCGACATGCAGTACGGCGTGCTGGCCGGGCTGAGCGTCTATGCGGTGCCGCAGGTGCTCGCCGCGGCCGTGCCGTTCGGCCTCGTCGCGATCCAGACCGGGACGGTGGTCAAGCTGGTCCGGGTGCTGATGCTGGGGCCGGTGATTCTGGCGCTGTCGCTGCTGTTCCGGGACCGCACCGTGTCGGCCGGTCGTCCGGGTCTGCACCGCCTCCTGCCATGGTTCATCGTCGGCTTCGTTCTGATGATCGGCCTGCGCTCGCTCAACCTGATCCCGCAGTCGTTCCTGCTGCCGATCGCCGCCACGTCCAGCCTGCTGACCGTCATCTCGATGGCGGCGCTGGGATTGCAGACCGACATCCGCGCCGTCGCCCGCGCCGGCGGCCGGGCCGTCGGGACCGTGACGCTGTCCCTGGCCGCCCTGATCCTGCTCGGCGTCGCGCTGATCCGGCTGCTGAACCTGTAGTTTTCAGATTGTAGCAGCCAAGTCCGGCGGGGCATGGTCAGGCGTCAGGCGGGCGTCGACGTGGACAAGCCGCGCACGCGACGGATCGGCCACCAAAGCGTCGAACGTTTCACAGAGTGCGCGGCCTTCCGGCGTCAGGAAGACATAACGGGAGCGATTGTCGTTTGGCGCGCGCGCCAGCGTCAGCAGGCCCCGCGCGGGGCGAAGCGCACCGGGCATGTCGCGGGGGGCAAGACGCCGAATGGTCCTGGAAGCCGTGGCTTCAGTGAAGCGACAGACCCGGGCGACGCTGGTAACCGACAGGCCTTCATGCTCGCAGACCGCCAGCAGCGTCGCCAGTTCGTTCAGGCTGAAATCGCCATACGCCTCGTCGAGCAGACCGACGATGGCGACGAGGGCGTTTCTGGACGGCGCGAACTGACTAGCCGGCATAGCGGGCGCGAACGATCTCGAAGCCGGACGCCAGCACGGGCGGCGGAGCGGCGCGCGGAGCCCGCCTGGGACGCCTCGCCTTGATATCCATGTGCGCCGCGCCATGGCGCTCTTGCAGGTCCGCCAGCAGCGTACTCAGTTCCTGCCGGTGCGCCTCGATGACATAGGCGTCCGCGGCGTCGATGTTGATGGTGATGATCGCCTGAATCTTGAACGGCTCGGTTGTCATCGTTTGCTCCACCTGAACTGATCCCCGACGGCAAAGGAAGAGTCGTCGGATGACCGGTTTGGGGCCAGGCCGCCCGACGACTCCGTGGAAACAGGGTCTCCATACTTTCCCGCAGGGAAGACCACAGCCGCCAAGGAGGGAACCCGACGGGCGGTGGCTAAGGTATCGAAGCACAGGCTTTCACCAGCGAGTGGTCGTCATCGACGCGACGCATCTTTCCAGCGACGAAGCCGGGCTGGCTGCGACGAATGTCGCCATGGAGGCGACCAACACGGTCTCAGTGCGGGAACTCGCAGTTCGGCGGCTGCCGGAGCATGGCGTAGCCGAGGCAGGGCCTGGATCAGCTCATCGCGGACCGGAGGGTGTTGATCGCAACGTTATGGATCGCCCTCGATGACCACGACATCTTCAGACCATCAGGTTCGAAGGAAGTTTCGACATGCATTTTCGTGCGTTTGTGAGCGCCGCCGCGCCTCGATGTTCGGCGTCGGAGGCGACGGTATCGGGGGCGCGGTCGCCGCCAGCGCAATTTCGGGCCTCGCAAACCACGCCGCGTCGGCCGCTGCGACAGCGCCGACCGAACAGCCCGAAGCCGCTCCGCCTTCGCCTCAGGCGGAACGGCTCGCGCATCTGAACAATCTCAACAGGACCCGGTCCTGCTGACTCGATGACAGCGGGACCGTTTCACTGAAACCGTCCCGCTGTATCAGCGATGACCGCGAGCATTCAGGGCGTTGAGCACGGTGCGCGAATAATTCGGGCCGACCGTCACCGCCTGCCCGTCAGAAAGCACGACGGCGATCTGGCCCTTGCCGAGCCGCTGGATGCTCGTCACCGCGGTCGGATTGACGAAGGCGGAGCGATGGACCCGCAGGGCCTGAGCGGGGTCCAGCCGCTCCTGCATCCGCCCCATGGTTTCCCGTAGGATGAGGCTGCGCGCCGCGGTGTGCAGAATGACATAGTCGCGCGCGGCCTCGATCCACACGATCGATGCGGTGGCGACCCGCACGACTCCATGCAGGCTTGGAACCCACAACTCGCTTTCGTACGGCGACGCCGCATCGGGTCCGGTCCGGGTTTCCGAGCGCAGGGCGTCGACAACGCTTTCAAGTTCCTCGATCCGCGCGCCGGCCTCACGCGCCGCCCGGCGGCGACGGGCGCGCTCTACGGCCACGCGCAGCCGGTCGAAGCGAATCGGTTTCAGCAGATAGTCAGCGGCCTCGATCTCGAAGGCGCTGGGAGCGAACTGTTCGTAGGCCGTGACAAACACGACTTCCGGCGCGTCATCCCCGGTAAGGGTCCGCGCCACTTCCAGGCCGTCGCGGAGCGGCATCTTCACGTCCAGGATGACGACATCCGGCCGAAGCGAGCCGATCTGGGCCAGCGCCTCGTCGCCGTTCTGGGCGAAACCAACAACCGTGGTGTCGGGGATGTCGCGGAAGCCGACCTCAAGACGCGCAAGCGCCAACGGTTCATCGTCCACCAACAGGACGCGCAGGGCGGTCATTGGATCTCTGCTCCAGCATATTCGGCGCCCAGCGGCAGCCGGGCGGTGGCGGTGAATGCGCTCGCGTCCGATACGCCCTCGATCTCGGCGAGGTTGCCATACACGACGGCAAGCCGGCTGCGGACCGCTGCAAGATCGAGAGGCAGGGGTATGGATGACCTGGTTCCATCCGCGGCCTGGGCCCGGATCGTGACGACCAGTCTGCCGGCGCCGTCACGTGAGGCATGAAGACGGATGATGACGCGCCGCCTTGGCGGGCTGACCGCGTAAGCGACGGCCTGTTCCGCCAGCGGCTGGAGCAGGAAGGTGGGCACCATGGCTTCATGGAGCGCTTCGTCGCTGACGACTTCCGCCTCAAGCTGGCCATCGTATCGCAGGCTCTCGATGTCCAGATAAGCGCTCACGGCCGAGAGCTCTGAGGCCAAGGATACGAGCTCGGACTCGCCCGGACCAAGCGACGCACGCAGGAAGTCGGAGAGACGCGTCAGCATGCGTTCCGCGTCCGCCTTGCGGTCGATCAGGATCAAACTCGAGATCGCGTTCAGGGTGTTGAACATGAAGTGCGGGCTAAGCTGCAGCCGCAAGGTCTCCAGTTTCGCCTGATTGGCGGCCGCCCGGGCCTCAACGCTCGCCACTTCCTGCCGGCGCACCTTCATATTGAACCGGCTCAGCGCGCCCAGAGCGGTCACGCCCGCATGCACCCACATCAGGGTCATGAAGTTCATCAGGACATACCAGTGCAGGGGAGCGGGTGTCATGCGTCCCTCGTCGTCGACGAACATCGCGCCCTTGTCGGTGGGTTGGAAAGCCGACCTCATGGCGTCGTGGACGATCGCGTCGATGGCTGAATGGATCATGGCCACTGTGGCGACCGCCATGACGATCAGGACGACACGGACCGGTCGTTTCATTCCGCGATCGGTAGCGCCCACGAGCCACAGAAGCGGCGGAGTCAGGAGGAGGCCGGACAGGGCGACCAGGCTCTGGGCCAGCCAGGCCCAGACGGGGATCGGATCGGGTGCAGCGAGTGACGGCGCCATGATCACCGGCACGCTGACAGACCAGACCACGGTTGCGATGATCAGGGCCTGACGGAATTCCGGCTCACGGAAAGCCTTCAACTGGGGCATGCCGGTTGTGTCTCAGCCACGAAAAGGCCCCTTTTAGACATCGCTGGCCCGCATGCGATCCCCTTCGTCGCGCAAAGGACCGGGTTCGTCGCATAGGAGCGTGATCAGGCAGGCACCACCGGGCTCTCAAAAATGTAGCCCTGGGCGTGGACGGTACGGATGGGATCCTGTCCGGACTCTGCCCGGAGGCGGCGACGGAGCCGGGAGACCCGGACTGCTACATTGCGTGAGTTCAGCCACTGTTCGCCCTTGCAAGCCGCCCGGATGTCGTCCGACGACAGCAGGCGCCCTGTGTTGCTCAGAAACAGGTGGAGCAGCTCCAGTTCCGAGCGGGACAGCGCCACACGGCCTCCGTCCAGCCGGCGCAAATCAAGCTTCAACAGATCAAGGCGAAAATTTAGAAAGCGCACGACGTGCGATCCGTCAGAGGGACGGGGCGCGCGACGCGCCAGCGCCCGCATGCGCGCGGCCAGCTCGCGATCGCCGCAACTCGGCGAGACACAGTCGTCGGCGCCCAGCTCGAGCGCCAGGACCCGATCGACCTCGTCTTCAGTGCCTGTGACCACAAGGACAGAGCCCATCCGAAGGGACGCCAGTCGGCGGCAGGCGCCGAAGTCGATCTGGCCGCCATCAAGCACAATCAGCTCGGCGGGCCGGTGGGACAGCATGACCTCGGCCGATGCGGCGTCGCCAACGCGAACGGCTGCGAACCCCGCGCGGCGCGCGACGTCTTCGGCGCCGACCACCTCGGACGGCGAACCGACGAAGATCGCGACCGAACCGCCCTCTTCGACGACAGCGGCGCCGTCACGGTCCGGCCGTTGGACAGCCGGCGGAGTGGGGGCCAAGTCTAGGCAGTCCAACATGTCCTGGAATCCCGGCGATGAAGCAGTCCCCATGGGGACTTAAATTGAGTGAATCCGCGCCGCCCTGATGACGCCCGGGCGAAAGCTCCGCTCCTTTTCTGAGGGTCTTCCGATGACAGGTGTGAGTAGAACCGCCCTCGCCGCCGATCACTGTCGGCGAGATCGGACCCGACATTGTTGCGACGGAATTCTCGCTTGCGCTGCGAAGGCCGCCCGGGCTGCGACCAAACCGGAGCGCAGCGCCGTTCGGCTGGTTGAGTTCGTGGATTTCATGGGGAAAGCTCGGCATCCCCCTGGATGACGCCGTCCGCTCCACCGAGTTCACTCAATGCCCACCCTGCGCGCAGGCTTGCCTGCGGGATTCACGATCTTGCTCCTGCCCCCCCGGTGGAGTTCGATCGTCCTGGCTTCAGCGTTGTGGGGCCTCGTGCTGATCAGCCATCTGCTGCTTACGCTGTCCGTAAACGCAAGCCCTCTGCTTCTGCTGTATCCTTTCATCTGGACGGCGCACGGCCTGCTTCTGACCTGGCCGCTGCACGAGGTCATGCGCCGTACCGAGGGGCTGCGTGGCGTTGAACGGTGGCTGCTGGCGGGCGCCGCCGTGACGGCGCTCGCGGTATTCCAAACGCTGCTGGATGTGCACATCTCCGCATGGATCGGGCGCAATCTGCTGCCGCCCGGCGCGGGGGCCGGGCTCGTGTTCCGAACGGCCCAAGGCGATTTCGACGCGGGCCTGCGTATCAGCCTGATGATCTATTTCTGGGTGTTCGGGTGCTACGCCATGGCCGACAGCCTGCTGCTGTCCCAACGCAGGCTGATCGAGGCGCAGGCAGCCGCACAGCGCGCCGAAATGAACGCTTTGCGGCTGCAACTGCATCCGCATTTCCTTTTCAACGCCCTGAACTCCGTCTCGGCGCTCATCGTCACCGGGCGTCTTGAGGAGGCGGACGCTACCGCGATGAGCCTGGCCGCCTTTCTGCGCGCTTCGCTCCTGGCCGACCACGCCGCCGCCGTCACCCTCGCCGATGAATCCGAGGCGCTGCAGGCCTATCTGGATGTCGAGCGCGTCCGCTTCGGAGATCGCCTCATCGTCGAGATAGACATCCCCGAGGATCTCTATGACGTGCCAATGCCAGCCTTCCTGTTGCAGCCCCTGATAGAGAACGCGATCAAACACGCCGTCGCTCCGGTCGCCCGACCGGTCACCGTCACGCTCACCGCCCGCCAGTCCGACGGCCTTATGAGCCTGTCCGTGAGCGATGACGGCCAGGGTCGCCTTTCCGCGGCGCCCGGCACCGGCACCGGCTTGCGCAATATTCGCGAGCGTTTGATGGCCACCTACGGCACCGCGGCCTCGCTCACGACCAGAAGAGGTCCTGACGGCTTCATCGCGACAATCGTTATTCCGATGCGGCGTTAGGTCTGCGTCACGCGCTCATGAGACAGGGTCGGGTCGTTGCCCCGGATCGCATCCTGCGCCAGGGCGAGCGCACCCAACGGGCCCGCGCGGTCGCCCAGAGCCGGGGCGGTCACAAATGCCAGGCCGGCCTCGGCAATGGCCGGAGCGGCGGCGTATCCGCCAAGACTTTCCACGAGCGCTGACCGGAGGCGCGGAATCAGAAAAGGCTGTCCGCTGACCACCCCGCCGCCCAGCAGGATTCTCTGCGGCGCCACGGTCAGCACCAGATTGTGCAGAAGCGCGCCCAGGGCGTGGACCACCGCCTCCCATACCGGATCAGTGGAATCCAGATGGTCGCCGGGCCTGCCCGACTTCGCCTGAATCGCCGGACCGGACGCGAGGCCTTCGACGCAATCGCCGTGGTAAGGACAGACCCCCGGCCAGGTCTCGCCGGCCAGGCGCGGAATGCGCAGATGCCCGGCTTCGGAATGACCGAGCCCCCGAACCGTCCTGCCTCGCACGACCGACCCCACGCCGACGCCGGTTCCGACGGTGATGTAGGCATAGCTGTCCAGACCTCTCGCCTCGCCCCACCGTCCCTCCGCAAGGGCCGCACCGTTGACATCCGTGTCGAAACCGATCGGCAGGCCGAACTCACGAAGCGGCGAGAGCACATCAGCACCGCTCCACCCGGCTTTGGACGTGTTAACGATGCAGCCGTACCGGGGAGACCGGAGGTCCAGTTCCAGAGGACCGAAACTGGCCACGCCAATAGCGGCGAAGCCCTCGCCGACACGCCAGCGGGCCAGCACGGCTCGTATCGCGGCCAGGGTTTCCGCCGGCGAGGTGGTCTCGATCCGAACCGTCTCGCGGATGTCATCCGGGCCCGAGGCCAGCAGGCATATGCATTTGGTGCCGCCAAGTTCGATCCCGGCAAACAGAGGCTGTCGCTCCGACATCGGGTTCCCCCTCGGCGTCACCCGCAGATCGGGCCGCCGGCATCAGACTGGCGGCGCCCGGGGTCGGGGGCAACTGCCGAGGTTCTCTTTCAATCTTCTCACGGGGCGGAGCCAGCCACTTTCTGCAGGCGCGGAACAGGCGTTGACACCGGTTACCATAAACCCGCATTCTGCGGTCTGACGTCGCCGACAACCGCCCGGGAACAGGGCGGAACGGCCGGGAAACAACGGGACGAGGCGATCATGAGCAACGTTGCAGGCGGCACTGCGAACCAGCCGGCGCCGGCGGGCAAGTACCGCTGGGTCGTCGTGTGGCTGCTGTTCGCCGCCATGGTCATCAACTACGTCGACCGTCAGGCGATCGGGGTGCTCAAACCCACCCTGATGACCGAGTTCAGCTGGACCGAGGGCGACTTCGCCAACATCATCTTCTGGTTCCAGGCGGCATACGCCGTGTCCTACCTCCTGTGGGGCCGGATCGTGGACAGGATCGGGGCCCGCTGGGGCTTCGGCATCGCCTTCATCATCTGGCAAATCGCTTTCATCGCCCATGCGGGCGTCCGCAGCCTGAACCAGATGATCTTCGCCCGTCTGGCCCTCGGCATCGGTGAGGGCGGCGGCTTCCCGGCCGGCATCAAGGCCGTGACCGAGTGGTTCCCGAAGAAGGAACGCGCCTTCGCCGTCGGCCTGTTCAACGCCGGCACCAACATCGGGGCGATCGTCACCCCGCTCATCATTCCGCTGATCGCCTCGGTCTGGCTGGGTACGGCCGAAGATCCGAACTGGCGGATGGCCCTGATCATCGTCGGCGCCGCCGGCCTGATCTGGGTGCCGATCTGGTTCATGGTCTACAAGCGCCCGGGCGAGCACAAGAAGGTCACGCCTGAGGAGCTGGACTATATCGCCCAGGACGCGCCTGATCCGGCCCACAAGATCGGCTGGCTGAAGCTGCTGACCGTCAAGGAAACCTGGGCCTATGCGCTGGGCAAATTCCTGATCGATCCGATCTGGTGGTTCTTCCTGTTCTGGCTGCCGGGCTTCCTGGGAACCCAGTACGACCTCAACCTGCTGACCTTCGGCCCGCCGCTGATCGCCATCTATCTCCTCAGCGACGTGGGTTCGATCGGCGGGGGCTGGCTGTCCAGCCAGTTCCTCAAGCGGGGCATGAGCCTGAATGCGGCGCGCAAGCTGACCATGCTCATCTGCGCCCTCGCCGTCGTCCCGGTGGCCTTCGCGGGCATGGCCTCGAACGTCTGGACCGCGGTCCTCATCATCGGCATCGCCACGGCCGCCCACCAAGGCTTCTCGGCCAATCTCTACGCCATGCCAGGAGACGTCTTCCCGCGCTCGGCGGTGGGCTCGGTCGTGGGCATCGGCGGCATGATCGGCGGCTTCGGCGGCATGGCCATGGCCAAATACGCCGGCTACGTCCTGGACAAGATCGGCAGCTACACGCCCATCTTCGTGGTCGCGGCCTCGGCCTATCTGATCGCCCTGCTGGTCATCCACCTGCTGTCGCCGCGTTACGAGCCGGCGAAGGTCTGATCCCATTCCTGAGGTCGTCCGCCAGAGGGCGTGACGACCTCAGTTCGGCGGCCTTCCGTCACGTAACCCTATGAATAACCACGTGCCTGATACGCGCGCTGCGTTGTAGGCTGGTCGCAGTCCCATCCCGGAGCGACCCCCATGCCGTCCCTGAAGCCCTCCTATCCGCTCTACCTGGCAAATGAGGCGCTGACCCCCAATCAGGATCTGGCGGTCACCGACAAATACTCGGGCGAGGTGGCGACGCGGGTGGCCATGGCCGACGCCGCGACCATCGACAGGGCCATCGGCGCGGCAGTGGAGGCGACCCGGCCCATGGCCGAAATGGCGGCCTATGAACGTCAGGCGGTCCTCGCCCACTGCGTGACGCGGTTCCAGGAACGGGCCGACGAGCTGGCCTATGCCCTGTGCATCGAGGCCGGCAAGCCGATCAAGGATTCCCGCGGCGAAGTCAGCCGGCTGATCGACACCTTCCGCATCGCCGCCGAGGAATCCGTGCGCATGACCGGCGAGGTCCAGCCGCTGGACATCTCGCCCCGGGCCAAGGGGTATCAGGGCATGTGGAAGCGCGTGCCGGTCGGCCCCTGCTCCTTCATCTCACCGTTCAATTTTCCGCTGAACCTCGCGGCCCACAAGATCGCTCCGGCGTTGGCCGTCGGCTGCCCGTTCGTGATGAAGCCCGCCTCGCGGACGCCGCTGGGCGCGCTGATCATCGGCGAGGTGCTGGCCGAAACGGACCTGCCGAAGGGCGCTTTCTCGATCCTGCCGGCGACCCGGGACGGGGCGGATCTGTTCACCACCGACGACCGGCTGAAACTGCTGTCGTTCACGGGTTCGCCCGAGGTGGGCTGGGCGCTTAAGGCGAAGTCCGGAAAGAAGAAGGTCGTGCTGGAGCTCGGGGGCAATGCAGCGGTGATCGTCGACCACGACACCGATCTGGAGGACGCGGCGGAGCGGATCATCTTCGGCGCCTTCTACCAGTCGGGCCAGTCCTGCATCGGCGTGCAGCGCATCCTGATTCACGACGAGATCTACGACGCCCTGCGAGACCGACTGGTCGCGAAGACCCGCGCGTTGGTGTCCGGCAATCCGCAGGACGAGAACGTCTTCATCGGCCCCATGATCGACGAGGGCGAGGCCCGGCGGCTGGAGGACTGGATAGCCGAGGCGACCGCCGCGGGCGCGACCCTGCTGTGCGGCGGGCAGCGTGACGGGGCGATGCTGGAGGCCACGCTGCTGGAGGGCGTCGGACGCGGCCTGAAGATCCGCGAGGAGGAGGCGTTCGGACCCGTGGCCATCCTGTCCCGCTTCACGGACTTCGAGGCGGCGCTAAAAGAGGTCAACGACAGCCGATTCGGCCTGCAAGCGGGCATCTTCACCCGCGACATCCACAAGGCCATGCGGGCCTGGGAGGTGCTGGAGGTGGGCGGCGTCCTGATCGGCGACGTGCCCAGCTATCGCGTCGACAACATGCCCTATGGCGGGGTGAAGGACTCCGGGCTGGGCCGCGAGGGGGTCCGGTTCGCCATGGAAGACATGACCGAGATCCGCAATCTGGTGATCAGAAAGCGGCCGACGGCTTGAGCCCCTTTGTCGCGTTCGTTTCCCGGGCGGAACCTAGAAACTGACGCGGGCGAAAATGGATGGCCCGCTGAAATTGTAGTCGATGTCGGAATTGTAGTCGGTTTTCTCGACCTGCAGATCATAGGCGACATAGCGGTAGGCCAGGCCGGCGGAGAAATTCCGCGAGAACCGGTATGCCACCGACGCCTGTGCATTGGTGATGCCCCCGCCGTAGTTGTCGACCTCCAGCGACAGGAAATCCACCCGGCCGTTGAGGATCACCTTGGGCGAGATTTCGTAAGCGCCGTAGATGCCCAGGGTGGGCATCGGGGCGAGGAAGGCCCGGCGCCGCGAAACGACCTGCCGGACGGCGGGTCCAATCTGGGCCTCGCCGGTCAGCTCTATGTCGAAGTCCGTCGCGTGCAAGCCGATCGACGCCCCCAGTTCACTGCGGTCGTTGTGAATGAAGGAGTAGCCGATCGTCGCCCGGTACACGTCCGACGCGATCCGCGAGTCGACACTGACCCCGACCGGATAGGTGGAGCCGTCGAACTCGATCGTCCGGCCCAGCGTGACGTTGGCCTCCCGATCCAGGGCGTAGTACTCCCCGGTGAGCACCCATCGCGGGCTGATCCGCCAACCGGCGTAGACCGCCGGCAGGGTGTCGGTGTCGTCCATACCAAGATCGTTCTCGGCATCGATGTCCGTGCCGGGCTGGCCGGGCCGGGACACGTTGATCTTCGTTTCAATACCGGGGAAATACGCGGACCCTTCGAGCCAGAACCGCTCGTCCAACGCCTGGGCGGTGGCGGATGTTGCGGCCAGAAAGGCTACGCCTGCTACCGCCAGAGCCGCCAGCAATAGGCCCTGACCCCCCACATGATTCGACATCGAGATCTCCTGTGATGCTGGCCACAGTATTCGGGGCCTGCGCCGCTCCTTCCATCGGGTCGAACCCCTAGCGGGCGCCGCCCGGGACGCGACGCAGGCGCTTGTGACGGACAAAGCGCCGTCAGGATCATCAGCATCGTCATGGGGCCTTGGCGCTGAAGGCCAAGGTGGCCCCGCGCTGTCGGGGGGGCGCAAGCGCGGGGCCGTGTCGGCGGGTAGGTGGCCCGCTGAGCTCGACAAGTCCCAAGGCCTCTTGCTGAGCGGTCTCAATCTAGAAGGCGGGGAGCCGCCCGAGCATCAGGCTCATGCCCTAGGCGGCCTCCCAACAGCACGGACCGGGCGTCAACAAACCCGGACCGTTCCGCGCCTTCCACCCTGAGAAAGCCGGAGTTCGGTCCGCCCTGTCGTTTCAGGCCTGGATGAGATTGTTCCGGATGGCGAAGCGGACGAACTGACCGGCGGTCCGCACCCCCGCCTTGCGCATCGCCGATGCACGATGGCTTTCGACCGTCTTCACCGCGATGTCGAGCAAACTGGCCACCTCCCTGTTGGAGGCGCCCTCCGCGATCAACTGGGCGATCTGCAATTCCCTCGGCGTGAACGCTTCCAGACTTGACCGCTTCCGATCGTTCACGGCGGCCGCCAGAAGCAGTTCGGCGACCACGGGCGAGAAGTAGGGTTTCCCAACCGCCAGCGCCGCCAGCGCCGCCTCCAGATGGGGGCAGGTTTCGGACTTGAGCAGATAGCCGCGGGCGCCGGCCACCAGGCAGTTGCTGACGGTCTCGCCGTCGCTCGTCATGGTGAAAATCAGAACCCGGGTAGCAGGCAGGACGCTGCGCAGGCGTCGCGTCAGCAGGATCCCGCCCAGCCCCGGCAGGGAGATGTCGAATATCGCAATGTCCGGACGTTTGCGAATGGCCATGTCCAAGGCCGACTGGCCCTCTGCGGCCTCGCCGCAGACTTCCCAGCCGTCGTGTCCCTCGATGACGTGACGCACGCCAAGGCGCACGACTTCATTCTCGTCCGCGATCAGAATTCGCAGCATGCGCCCTCCAGCCGGAGCGGTAGCGGGCAGCGTACGAACTCCTGAAAGCGAAAAAATCGGGTCCAGGCCTGAATGGGGCTCAGCGACTCCCTAAGTGCCCGCGGCGGAAAAAGAAGATGAGCGCCTTGCCTCGGTCACAGAAACTATTCTTAACCATGATCAAAACTATAGTAAATCTCTTATTAATTCATACTGATACTATATATAAATGTAAATCAGGGTCTCTACTGAGTGAAAAACCGAGGTTTTATTTGACAGGGTTTCAGCTGCTGTCTGTTAGGGTTTGCTCAGGGTTGAGCCGAACTCTTCAGTTGGGGGCCTACTATGCTGCGGGTGCTGATTGCAGACGACCATGAGCTAATTCGACGGGGCGTGAGAAACGTCGTGGAATGCCACCCGGGATGGGAGGTCTGCGGCGAGGCTGACGACGGTCAGGCGGCCCTCGATCTTGCGATGAGGGAGCGGCCGGATGTGGTCGTCATGGACGTGTCGCTGCCGACGATGAACGGTGTCGGGGTCACACGCAGACTGCACCAGGACCTCCCGGGCGCCAGCGTCCTTCTCTATACGATGCACGACGAGGACGACACGATCAGCGGCGGCCTGAGCGCCGGCGCGCGCGGCTATCTTCTCAAGACCGACAGCGCGGCCAGCCTCGAGGCCGCCATCTCGTCGCTGGGCGCGAGGCGGACCTATTTCTCTTCCGCGGTCTCGGAGTTCCTGCTCGATGCGGCGGTCAATGACCGCAAGCGTTCGCGCCTCGAAAGCTTCACGATGCGGGAACTGGAAGTGGCGCAGCTGATCGCCGAGGGCAATTCCAACAAACAGATCGCCCGCAAACTGGTTCGCAGCATCAAGACCGTGGAATGCCACCGCGCAGCTGCGATGCGAAAAGCCGGCGTGCGCACCGCCGCCGAGTTCGTGCGCTTCGCAATCAAGCAGAACCTCATCCAGGCCTGACCCTCGGATCAGGCGCGCCGGACGCCGCCGCTGTGGGGTCCGGTCAGAACCCTGTGGCCGATCCACATGGTGCCGGTGGCCAACGCCTGCGACGCTTTTCATCCGCCTCCGGCCCTAGGAACCTCGCGCAAAATCCTTCGGGGTTTCGCCCGATTTGGTTTGTCCCCGGAAAGGTGGAGCCTTCCCAAAGGCCGCATTGCAGCGCGCCAATACAGCGTTGGAGATCAAGGCATGAGTCCGCTTCGTCTGACCGTCGGCGCGAGCCTGGTGCTCGCGTTGGCATCTGTCGCCGCCGCGCCCTTGGCGGCCGCGCAGACAGCACCCCCACCTGCGGATGCCGCCCCATCATCGCCCGACGTGGCGGTTGAGCCCGCCGCCCTCGAGACCCTCGAGCGCATGAGCAACTACCTTAAAACGCTCACGACTTTCGATATCGTCGCCCGCACCAGCCAGGATTTGGTCACCGCGGACGATCAGAAGGTCCAGATAGACGGGGTCAACCGCTACCTGGTTCGGCGCCCCGACGGGTTCAGAGTGGAAGTCGCCACCGATCACCGGGTGCGGCAGCTCATTTACGACGGCAAGCAGATCACTTTGTTCGCGCCGGAACGCGGCGTCTATGCCACTTTCGACGCCCCGCCCACGGCGCGGGAAACCCTGGATCTGGCGGAAGAGAAATACGGCCTCGCCGTACCTCTCCAGGATCTGTTCACCTGGACCGATCTGAGCCAGCACACCCGTCCGCCCCCCGAAACCGCTTCGGTTATCGGCGTGGCCCGGATCGACGGCGTCGACTGCGATCACCTGGCGTTCCGGGAAGGTTCGGTGGACTGGCAGATCTGGATCCAGCGGGGCGACAAGCCCCTGCCGCGACGGATCGTCATCATCGACCGCGCCCAGACATCCCTGCCGCGCTACGAGGGCGAACTGACGTGGAATGAACGCCCGCAGATGGCCGCGGACACCTTCACCTTCACTCCCCCCGCCGACGCCATCCCGATCCGGATCGCGACGGTTGAACCCCTGTGAGAAGCGTCATGAAAACCCGCAAGGTTGCCCATGCGACGGCCCTGATGATGGTTACGGTCATCGCCACCGTGATACCCACAATGGCCGAGGCCCAACGGCGAGGCGGCGGCGGCGGAGCCCGAGCCAGTATCGGTGCGTCGTCCCGCGGAGGTTTTTCCGGAGGCGGCATGAGCGCGCATTCCCACAGCATGGCGTCGCGACCCGCCTCATCCGGAAACCGGGCGGCGACCAGGCCCGGAGGCGGCGACGGCGGCAACCGGATCAACAACGGCGGGGACCGGATCAACACGGGAGACCGGAACTCGAACAACCGCATCAATACCGGCGACATTAACATCAACACCGATAACGACTGGCATAATGGCGGTTGGGACTGGGACGATCATCCCATCGCCGGGGGCCTCGCCGTGGGCGCCGCCATCGGGATCGGCGCCCGCGCGTTCGCCCTGCCCTACGGCTGCTCGCCCTACTACGGATCGTACTATTCCTGCGGCGGCGTCTACTACCAGCCCCAGTACGAGGGCGACACGGTGGTCTATGTGACGGTCAGCGATCCGGCGACGACAACCACCACCACGACGACGACCGTGCCGGTCCCCTAGAGGAACCGGGTGCGAGGCGCTGTCCCCCGTGTCGACCAGAGGAGCCGCAAGGCTTTGGAAAGCATGGGGTTCGCCGCGCGCCTGCTCGGGTCTTCACCCGATGCGAAGCACCGGCATTTCGGGCCAGATGGCGGCGTTCGGACCCCCTGACCCCGAACATCGGGCTTCACCGCCCACCGTGGAGACGGCCCTGCGTGCATGCGCAGGGCCGTGGCCATGTCGGGGTGCGCCCGACAAATGCTCGCCCGGATAGGGGTTTCGCCCGGTGGCCCCGGAGGGCTTTGCGCGGTTTCATGGCGGCTTCGGCCGGATGCAGCCTCGCCCTTCGGCGACGGTGATTTTCCGACCGCCAACGCGAGCCAGCATGAGACCTGCCATGGTCATCGTCACCGGAACGATCGACGTGGCCCCCGAGCGGCGGGCGGCCTTCATCAGCGACCAGCTGGATCGCATCCGTGAGACACGGGCCGCGAGGGGCTGCCTGACCTGCGCCTACAGCCCCGACCCCCTCGAGCCGGGCCGGGTGCTGCTCATCGAGCGGTGGGCCAGCCAGGAAGATTTCGACGCCCATGTCGCGTCCGCCAGTCCGTGTCCGCTCGCTGTCCCCTCCGAAACCGTGACCAATGTCGTTTCGGTCTCTGTCTATGACGTGGCGAAGGAACGTTGGCTCGGAGGCTGGGACATCGATTTCCCGGCCACGCCCGGCCTGCTCGCGAGGCAGCCTAGCCGACCCGGGAGGGGGCCGCATATTGATCCGGACGTCTGGAGCGCGCCGCTTCGCCGATGGGCGACGAGCGCGTTCGGTCTCCACCCCGCCCGCTAGACCGCGCCGTCAGGTCCCGGGCTGGACGTAGGGCGTTCGGGCGAAGAAGCGGCGCTCGGCGCCGCGCGGATCGTTTTCCAGCCGGGCTTGAACATCGAACACCATCGTCTCGCGGTTCGTGAGCCCGTAGGGCGTCCATGCGGGCAGGCCCGGGTGGTTCGGGTCACCCGAACGCGCGAAGGCGATGAATGCGTCGCTGAGGCGCGCGGCCACCTGCTGCGCGCCGGGTCCGGCGACCCGTGACCCGGCGACGTCCACATTGTCGAACGCCAGGGGAATATCGACCGTGTGGTATGCGCCGGACCGGCCGTTCTCGAGGGTGCCGGGGAAGTCCATCTGATAGACCCAGGCCGGCGCGCCCTGGACCGCCCGCGCCTCGGCTTCGATGACCGCGGCGCGCCACGACCGGCCGGCGGTGGAGGCGCCGATCAGGACCTGGTCCGGCGTCCAGTCGGGATACAGGCGGCGGTATTCGGCGATGACGATTTCGGGCGCCACGTCGATGCGCATCACGTCCGGGGTCATCCGCCCCGGCAGGGATTCCCAGCTCAGACCGGCGTTGGCGGGATTACCGCCGAGGAAGGCGAGCGTCTCGTCGCGGGTGTTGCCGATGATCATGGGCACGCCCGCCGACCGGCCCGGAGCGTCGGGATAGAAGGGATGGCGGAACAGGCTCTGGTGATCGACCACGGGGCCAAAATAGAGACTGCCGTAGCCGAGCACCGGATCGGGCGCGCGGGCGGCTTCAAGCAGGGTTTCGGCCGGCATGTCGAGCAGGTCGCGAATACGGTCCGGCGCGACCCCGGCGGCATCCAGCCAGGCGCGGGTCCGGCGCGTGGCGTTCAGCGGACCCGACGCCGTGACCTGCTGGCCGCTCATGGTCGCAGCGCGGTGGAACAGGCCGGCGGCCGAAGGGGTAGCCATCAGGGTCGCGATCTTGGCGCCGCCGCCCGACTGGCCGAATACCATGACGCGATCGGGGTCGCCGCCAAAGGCCGCGATATTGCTCCGCACCCACTGCAGCGCCTGGATGATGTCCAGCTGGCCAGCATTGCCGGAATGAGGGAAGCCCGCATCCAGTCGGTGCAGATACGCATAGCCGAACAGGTTGAGCCTATGGTTCAGCGTGACCACGACCACGTCGCCGCGCGCCGCCAGCCTCGATCCGTCATACAGCGGCGAGGAGCCGGACCCGGTCGAATAGGCGCCGCCATGGATGTAGACCATGACCGGCCGTCGCCCGGCATCGAGTCCCGGCGTCCAGACATTGAGGAACAGGCAGTCCTCGGACTGATTGGCCTCTCCCCCCGACTGGGGTGAAGCCGCGCCGTAGTCGAGGGCCTCGACAGGGTGTGACCACGACACGGGCGGACGCGGCGGCTGGAAGCGGCAGGGCCGGGTATCGGCGCCGTAGCGGACGCCCTTGAACGACAGGATGCCGTGATTTCTCGATCCGATCACGGGCCCGTGGGTCGTCGTCGCGCGGGGCGAAGCGGCGGCTGCACGGACAGGCGTGGCGGTCAGCGCCGTCGCCGCGAGAGCGCCGAGCGTTTCGCGGCGCGTCAGCTTCACCGGATCGAGCGCCCGTCGCCGCCCGCCAGCAGGGCCGCGATCTCCTGGCGCGACACCATCGAGGCGTCTCCGGGCGTCGTCATCGCCAGCGCACCATGGGCCGCGCCCCAAGCCACCGCCTCCTTGACCGAAAGGCCGTTCATCAGCGCCCAGGCCAGGCCGGAGACGAAGCTGTCCCCGCCCCCGACGCGGTCTAGAATTTCCAGATCCGCCCAGACCGGCGCAGTGTGCAACTCGCCGCCGCTCCAGGCCGCAGCCGACCAATCATTGCGGCTGGCCGTCGACGGACGGCGAAGGGTGGCGGCGACGACGGCGGCCTGGGGATACAGACCGCTGAAGGCCTCGGCGGCAGCGGCGAACGCCGACGCGCCAAGGCCCGCATCGCTTTCAGCCTTCGGCTTTTTCAGGTCGATGCCGAGGCAGGTCTCGAACCCGTACCCGTCGCCGATCATGACATCGACCGAGCCCGCGATGGCGCGGTTCACCCGGCGCGCGGCGTCCGGATCGGGATGGCTGTCCCACAGGCTGGCGCGGTAGTTGAGATCATAGGAGACCACCGTGCCATGGCGGCGGGCCGCTTCGACCGCCTCGATGGCGACCTCGGCCGTCGACGCAGACAGGGCGGCGAAGATGCCGCCGGTGTGGAGCCAACGCACGCCCTCGTCGCCGAACAGCCTGTCCCAGTCGACTTCGCCAGGGCGCATCTGGCTGGCCGACGAATTGGCCCGGTCGGACAGACCCCGAGCGGGTCGTACGCCAAACCCGCGCTCCGTGAAATTAAGGCCCAGCCGGGTGTTGCGGCCCATGCCGTCGGCTTCGCGCCACAGGATGTGACTGCGGTCCACCCCGCCCTGGGCGATCAGATCATCAGCCAGCCGGCCCAGGTCATTGTCCGGCAGGGCGGTAACGACGGCTCCGCGCATGTCGAAGGTCCGCGCCATGGCCCGGACCACATTGTACTCGCCGCCACCCTCCCAGACGTCGAAGGAGCGCGCGTTGCGGACGCGACGTTCGCCGGGATCGAACCGAAGCATGATCTCGCCGAGGGAGACCATGTCCCAGCGGCATTGTTCGGGCGGGCGGAGATTCGGCAGGGCTGACATACCGGAATCCTATACGCCGTGTCCGGACGGCGGTAGCGGCCAAAGAAAGAAGGGCCGGCGACTTTCGCCGCCGGCCCAAGGTGACGTTCAGGAGAACGTGTTTCTAGAAACGGTAACGGGCGCCGACGAACACCTGCCGGCCCGTGTGGTGGTAGACCGAGGTGCTTTCCCGATCGAGGCCGTCGCCGACGAACTGGTGGTTTACCTCGTCGGTCAGGTTCAGGGCCTCAAGCGTGAGCTGGACCTGTTCCGTGATCTGGTAGGAGGCGGAGGCGTCGAGGTTGAAGGTTTCCTTCTTGCCCTCGATGTTGTTGCCGTTCCTGCCGGGGACGTTCTGCAGGTAGGCGTCCCGGATGGCTGCCGAGATCCGCGCCGAGAACTTGTCATCCTCATAATAGAGGGTGCCGTTGTACGACTGGGGCGACAGATTCACCAGATCGGCCGTCACGAAGACCGAGCAGAGCGCGTCATTGCAGTAATCGATCTCTGACTCGACGTGGGTGTAGTTCAGCTGCACGCCCGTGTTAGCGAGGAAGCCCGGCAGGAAGCGGAAGGGCTGCTGGTAGCTGATCTCGAAGCCCTTCAGCGGGCCGCCCTCGGTGTTTACCGCCGCGGTCAGCTGGAAGATCGTCGAAGCCGTGCAGGTCCCGGTGCAGAAGCCGGGGGCGAAAGCCGACGGGTTCAGGGTGGTCAGGGCCGAATAGGGCAGATCCTGACGGACGAGCTGAATGTAGGTGTCTATGTCCTTGTAGAAATAGGCGAAGGACAGCAGGCTTTCGGGTGCGAAATACCATTCGACGCTGAGGTCGTAAGTGGCGGCGCGGAACGGCTCCAGCTTCACATTGCCGATGGTGGCGGTGAAATTGGGACCGGTGTTCAGCGCTGTGGTCGGCACGAGGAAGTTGGTGCCGGCGAGGTTGTTGTTGATCGGCGGCCGCGCCATCACCTTGGCGGCGCCGAAGCGGATGAACAGGTCTTCGACCGGTTCCAGAACAAGGTTGAGCGACGGCAGGGTGTCGGAATACTCGTTCTCGCCGGTGACAAGGGTGCCGCCGCCCGTCGAGCTGTAGCCTTCCGCCTCCAGCACTGTGTTTGCGTGACGCACCCCGATGTTGCCCCGAAGCGGCATGTCGAACAGCATCGTGTTGAAGTCGGCCTGGATATAGAAGGCCAGATCCTCTTCGTAGATGGACCGGTTGCCGCCGCGGGCGTTGCCGTTGGTGATGCTGGCCAACCGGAAGTCGCCGCCGGGCACGCCGGTGTCGCAGTTGCAGTAGATGTTGAACAGGCTGGCGATCGCGTTCAGGTCCGGCCGCAGCCAGCTGGCGTCTGTGCCGGTCGGAATCAGGTCCTGGCCGAAGCCCGTCAACAGGTTCGAGATATTGGCGACCGTCACGCCGGCCGGCAGCTGGGGCACCAGGGTCTCATCGGCGCGGCGCGACTCATAGGAATCGGTGTCGTAGGTCTTGAAGTTGACGCCCGCCTTGAAGGTGACGAACTCGCTGGCGTCGAACTCGATGTCGGCCTGAGCCGTGGTGAAGAGCGTGTCCACGCCGTTGGGCCGCAGGCGGATCTCCGAACGCGGCAGCGCGCCGAGGCCGGTGCCGAGATTGGCGCCCCGCCACGCCCAGTTGGCCGGATTGGTGACGTCGAAGCCGTAGTTGATCACCGGCGTATCGGGGTTGCCGCGGAAGTCCCAGGAATAGCCCTGCGTGTTCTGGCGATCCAGGGTGACCGTGGTCTGGATCGGGTTCTCGAAGTTCGACTCGGCCCGGCCGTAGTAGTAGCTGCCGCGCAGACGGTCCGAGAAGTCGTGCTCGGCCGTGAAGCTGATCTGGGTGTACTCCGTCGAGAGCACGTCGTACCGGCTCTCGGAACGGATATCGACGTTGTCGAACACACCGTAGACAAGCATGTTGTTCTCGACCACGGCTTCGCGCACGCCGATCTGCGTCTGGCCGCCGGCCGCAGCGTTGCGGCTGAAGGACAGGGCTTCCAGGAAGTCTTCCTGACGGGTGGCGTCGAGTTTTGAATACAGAATGTCCAGCGAGAACAGGGTCGTCTCGGCCGGCCGCCACTGGAACGCGCCCGTGACGCCCAGACGTTCCTGCTCGTGGGTCAGGCGGCCGTAGCGCGGCAGGCGCGGAATGAAGACGCTCGCCTGGTTGGCCGTCGTGTAGGCGGTGTTGTTGGCGGCGGTGTTGGCGGGGCGGGTCACTCCCGTGGCGCAGTTGGCGGCCGTCGTGCCGTTTGCGGCGCTGTTGCCGGGGTTCTGGGGCGCGAAACCGACCGGCGAGCAAAAGCCGCCGCTGTTGGTCGTGCCCGGCGCTGCTGCGGGCGCCCAGCGGACGGAGCTGAAGCCTTCTTCAAGGAGGCTGCGCTCACTGTAGGCGAGCGAGACCAAGGCGCCGAACTCGTCATTGGCGCCGAAGGTGTTGCTGAGCAGGAAGGCGTAGCGCGGGTTGTACTCTTCCGAGAGGTCGTTGTAGCCGACCTGGGCCGAGGCGGCGGCGGTAAAGCCCCGTCCGTCGAACGGGCGTGTGGCCATCAGGTCGACGGTGGCGCCCAGCGAGCCCTCTTCTGTTTCGGCTGCGGCGGTCTTGCGCACCGTGATCGAGTTGAAGAGTTCCGAGGCGAAGACGTTGAAATCGAAGCCGCGGCCCCGGTTGGCGCCGCCCGACGAGTCGGTGCCGCCGGCGGTGGCCTGGGCTTCCATGCCGTTGATGCGGGTGCGGGTGAAGTCCGGGCCGAGACCCCGAACCGTGATCGTACGGCCTTCGCCAGCGTCCCGGTCGATGGACACGCCCGGCACGCGCTGGATCGACTCGGCCAGGTTCAGGTCCGGGAAGTCGGCGATGTCCTCGGCGACAATCACATCGACCATGTTGTTCTCGCGCCGTTTGGCGTCGAGGCCCGCGCTCAGGCTGGCGCGGAAGCCGGTGACGATGACCTCGTCAACTTCAGTGGCGTCCTGCGGCGCAGTCTGCGCGGCGGCGACTCCGACCCCCAGCGACAGGGCGACGGCCAAGCCGGACGCTCCCGCGAAAAGGCTACGGCGAAAGGCGCGGGTCATCCCCGGCTGAATGGCTTGCATAATATGCCTCCTCCCAATTGGGCATACAGGATGCCGGGGTGGCCCCGGTCTATCGATTTTTGCGGGCTGGCCTCTGGTAGTCCGTCCCGTTTGACACCGGTGTCATAGTCGCACAGACGATTTCCTGACACCGGTATCAATCGGAGCCTAACCCGATGATCCGCGTTTTGGGAAGCCCTCTTCTGCGCCCCGAACCGGAGAGCGGGGCCATAACGCCGATTGGCGTGACTTTGGAGGCACAGAAGCGGACTACCGCGCCAGCCAACCGCCATCCACAGCCAGCACTGTGCCATGGACATAACTGGCGGCGTCCGACGACAGGAAGACTGCCGCGCCAGCCAGATCCGAAGGTTGCCCCCAGTGACCGGCCGGAATGCGGGCCAGGATGTCGCGGTTTCGCGTCTCGTCGGCGCGCAGGGCCTCGGTGTTGTTGGTGGCGAAATAGCCGGGCGCGATGCCGTTGACGTTGATGCCCTTCGACGCCCACTCGCAGGCCATCAGCCGCGTCAGACCGGCGAGACCGCTCTTGGACGCGGTGTAGGACGGCACGCGGATTCCGCCCTGGAATGACAGCATCGAACAGATGTTGATGATCTTGCCGCCCCGTCCGCCCGCGACCCACGTCCGGGCCACGGCCTGGCTGAGGAAGAAGGCGGTCTTCAGATTGGTGTCCATGACCGCGTCCCAGTCGGCCTCGCTGAAGTCGAGACTGTCGGCGCGACGAATGATGCCCGCGTTGTTGACCAGAATGTCGACGGGACCTGCCTGCTCCACCACGTCAGAGATCGGGGCGATGGAGCCGAGGTCGGCGGAGATCGCCTTGAACAAACGGCCCATTCCGGTGATCAGAGTCCCCGTCTCGGTCGGCGCCGAGCGGCCGACGGCGACGATGTCGGCCCCCGCCTGCGCCAGACCGACCGCGATGGCCTGGCCCAGTCCGGTGTTGGCGCCGGTGACGAGGGCCGTGCGGCCCGAGAGATCGAACGGGTTCATTTCAAGGGGCTCGCGGTTGGCTGAAGCGTGGTCCGACATATATTCTTTCGACCCGTGGGTCGCGGATTGTGCGCATAGGTAACCGGTGTCATAATCCGATGCAAATGAAGGGACAGGCACGCGGCCTGTCGGCTCGATGACCGAACCCGAGGCCGCCGAGAGGGCTGATCAGGGTGAATTGATCGGCCGCCCTCCGTCACCCTGCTATGAGGAAAACCATGAAAATCGCCCTGATCATCGAGAACAGCCAGGCCGCCAAGAGCGAGACGGTCCATGCGGCCCTGACCGCGGTGGCCGAGCCCCTTGGGCACGAAGTCTTCCACTACGGCATGTACATGCCCGAGGATAAGGCCTCGCTGACCTACGTCATGAACGGCCTGCTGACGGGCATCCTGCTCAACTCGGGAGCGGCCGACTTCGTGGTCACGGGCTGCGGCACCGGCACGGGCTCGATGCTGGCCGCCAACGCCATGCCGGGCGTGTTCTGCGGCCTGATCATCGACCCCACCGACGCCTTCCTGTTCGGCCAGATCAACGACGGAAACGCCATCGCCATGCCCTACGCCAAGGGCTTCGGCTGGGCCGCCGAGCTGAACCTGCAGGACGTCTATCGCAAGCTGTTCGAGGGCGAGCGCGGCCTGGGCTATCCCAAGGAACGCGCCGAAATCATGCGCAAGAACCGGGGCATCCTGAAGGACCTCAAGGCCGTCACCTGCCACGACATGCTGACCGTGCTGAAGACCGTGGACCAGGACCTGCTGAAGGCCGCCGTCGCCGGCGAGCGGTTCCAGGAGTATTTCTTCGCCAACGCCACGGACGAAGGCATCCGGGACTATATCAAGGGCCTCGTCGGCAGTCCGCGCGTTCTCGAGAACGCCTGAGCGCTCGCTCTACGGCCCTTTTTCGATGTGACCGCGATCTCGCGGAACGGACTTCGCTCTGGCCGGTTACCCGGTCAGAGAGGTTCTCCGTAATGATCGCGTTCGCTATCGCCGCCGCCCTGCTTCTGGATCTCACGCCGAAGCAGACCGCCAGTCAGAAGCCGGCCTCCGGCGTGGAGGCCGTCCGCGATAATGCGGCGAGCGGGGCGATCCTCTCGAGCGTCGCCGTCACCCTGGAATGCACCGCCCGGGCCAGTGGACGGGTAGAGGGTTGCAAGGTGCTGGGGGAAACCCATCCCGGGCTCGGTTTCGGCGAGGCCGCGATCGCGCTGATGCGGGACGCCCGGGTCGAGCCGGGCCCGCGCGATATCCAGTTCGCCCGAACCATCCAGTTCACGCCCTGATCTCCCGTGCGGCCCTTGCCGCAACCCCCTCCTTGATATACGATACATATACGAAACGTATATCAGGAGCGCCCGATGGGCATCGTCAACATCGAGGACGAACTGCATGAGCAGTTGCGCCGGGCCAGCCGGGCTTCGTGCCGGTCAATCAACGCCCAGGCAGCCTTCTGGATCAAGTTGGGCATGCTCTGTGAGCTCAACCCCGGCCTGACGTTCCAGGAGCTCGTGGCGCGTGAACTGAAGGCGGCAGGCGTCGAAACCCGCGAACTCAAAGACGTGGCCGCGTGACCAAAACGCCGACCGAAATCGAGCTTATGGCGGAGTCGGGCCGTCTGCTCGCGTCGGTGTTCGCATACCTGGACGAACTGTCTCTGCCGGGAATGAACACCCTGCAGATCAACGATCTGGTCGAAGCGTTCATCGTGGAGCAACTCGGCGCCCGGCCCGCCAGCAAGGGTCAGTACGGCTATGGCTTTGTCCTGAACAGCTCCCGGAACGCAGTCGTCTGCCACGGCGTGCCCTCAAGCGAGGAAATCCTGCGGGACGGCGACATCGTCAATCTGGACATCACGCTCGAGAAGCATGGCTTCATCGCAGACTCCAGCAAGACCTACCTCGTCGGGGATGTAGCCGCTGCCGGCAAACGGCTGGTGCAGACAACCTATGAGGCCATGTGGAGGGGCATCCGCGCGGTCCGCCCGGGAGCCCGGCTCGGCGACATCGGCGCGGCTATAGAACGGCACGCAAAACGGAGCGGCTATTCGGTCGTGCGCGAATACTGCGGCCATGGCATCGGGCGGGAGATGCATGAGGCGCCGCAGATCCTTCATTTCGGAAAACCCGGTACAGGCCTGCCGCTGCGCGAGGGGATGGTCTTCACCATCGAGCCGATGCTGAACCAGGGACGAAGGACGGTTCGGACCGAGGATGACGGATGGACCGTCGTCACCACCGACGGAAAGCTGTCCGCCCAGTTCGAACACACCGTCGCGGTCACCAAGGACGGCGTTCGCGTATTGACCCTGCGGGCGGACGAAGGACGGCGGGTCGCGGCGTAGGTTCGCGCGGTCCGGCAAGCGGGACAGCCGCGAGCCCCTCGATCAGTGGGTTGCGATAGAAACGAGAGCGGCCATCATCTGACCGAGGCCGAGGAACACGCCCCCCACGGCGGCGGCGCCCTTGATGACGACCAGCGCCGCCAAGGCCACGATCAGGGATGTTTCGATGATTTCGACGCGGTCTGGCCTGGAACGCCGCCTGGCCTTGATTGGGGACATCGGACCTTCCTTCCCTACAGCTATCGGAGATGAAGGTTTACAGATGTAAACCCATAGCCGCTGTTTGGGAACGAAAATGGTGCGGAGAGCCCTACCGCCTCGGCTCCGCCGTCGAGTCCCGCACGACCAACGAGGGGTCGACTTCGGGCTGGACGAGGGTGGCGGGATCAAGTCCCCGGCTGCGCGCCGTCAGCTTCTCGGCGGCCATTCGGCCCATGTCGCGGATCGGCAGGCGAACCGTGGTCAGGTTGGGCCAGACGCGGGACGCCATGGGCAGGTCGTCGAAGCCGACGATGGACAGCTCCTCTGGCACTCGCAGACCGGCGTCGCGGGCTGCCTTCATCACCCCGATCGCCATTTCATCGTTGCCCGCGAAGATGGCGGTCGGCCGCTGGGGCAAGGCCAGCAGTTCGGTCGCCGCCTCGACCCCGGATTCGAAGGTATAGGCTCCGCGCCGGATGTAAGCGGGGTCCAGAGTCACGCCATGCTCGGCCAGCCCCTCGGCGAACCCCCTGCCCCGCTCGTGCGACGATCGGAAGGTGTCGGGACCCGAGATGAAGGCGATGCAGCGGTGGCCCAGTTCGGCCAGGTGCCGCGCGGCCCGGGCCCCGCCGCGGCTGTCATTGGTCACGACCATGCGGGCAGGCTCGTCCAGAGAGACCGACGCGATACGAACATAGGGACAGTCGGCCTCGCGCAGGATGGCGACGACCCGGTCGTCTTCGGAGACGGAGGGCGGCATGACCACGCCGAACAGCTTCTGCCGGACGATAAAGGCCTGGACCTCGTGCAAGAAGGTCTCGGAGCCGCGATTGCAGGGGTGGACCAGAAGCTCGAGGCCTGAACCTCGCACCGCATCCAGCACGCCCTGCTGCATGTTCACGACATAGTTTGGACTGGGGTTGTCGTAGATCATCCCGACCAGGAACGACCGGCGGAAGGCGAGACCCCGCGCCTGGGGATCGGGGCTATAGCCATGTTCGGCAATCACGGCCTCGACCCGCTTGCGGGTGTCTTCCTTGACGAAGGGCGAGTTATTGATCACCCGCGAGACGGTCTTCTTCGACACCTCGGCCAGCCGGGCGATGTCGTTGATGGTGGCGGGCTTTCCGCCTGTCCGTCGGGTTTCGTTCACGTCGGGATTCTCTCTGACCGAACCTTGTCCTTAGCCGTTGCCGCCCCGTCTGTCAGCGGTCACGTCCCGCAGCGGACGGCCGGGCAACGGGCCCACGGAGCAAGCGTCGCCGGATTCAAATTGACACCGGTTTCCTTCCTGCGCAATGTCCGCGCCAGTACCGGGAGGCGGCGTGAGCCACGCATTCGATAAAACCAGTCCGTCGCCGATCGCGCGCGCCTTCGTCGATGCGCGGCGCGCGGGTCGATTCCTGTCCACCTACCCCGGTCCCATGCCCGCCACCATGGCCGAGGCGTACGAGGTTCAGGACGAGGCGATCGCCGCCTGGCCTGACCGGATCGCGGGCTGGAAGCTGGGACGGATCAGGGAGCCTCTGGACCAGCAGTACGGCGCCGGCCGGCTGGCGGGTCCGATCTTCTCGCGCAACGTCTGGCAGGCCGGCGCGGAGCCGACCCGGTTTCCGGTGATCGACGGCGGGTTCGCGGCGGTCGAGGCCGAATACATCATCCAGCTGGGCGACGACGCGCCCGACCGGGGCGACTGGACGGCCAGTTCGGTGACGCCGCTGATTGGACAGGTGTTTACCGGCGTCGAGATCGCCGGCAGCCCCTTCGCCGCCATCAACGATCATGGTCCCGCCGTGACGGCGTCCGATTTCGGCAACAACGCCGGGCTTATTCTAGGTAGTGAAATCACTGGCTGGCGGGAGCGGCTGGCGGGATTGACCTGCACCGTCGCGATCGACGGCCAGATCATCGGCCGGGGCGGAGCCGTGGACATTCCTGGAGGGCCGCTGGACTCGATGGCCTTCCTGCTGAACCTGCTGCATGCGCGAGGCCGGACCCTGGAGGCGGGGCAGCTGATTTCGACCGGCGCGGCGACCGGCGTGCACCAGATATTCATTGGCCAGTCCGCAGTCGCCGACTTCGGGTCCGACGGACGGATCGCATGCGAGGCGGTGGCGGCGACCGCGGCTCCCTGACGTAGACGGACGGCGGCGCCACCGGCTATCTGCATCGCTCCTGCCGCCGGAGCGAAACCCATGAGCGCGTCATCGATCCCTGCTCGCGCCGGCTGGCGCTTCTGGATCGATCGTGGCGGCACCTTCACCGACATCGTCGCCCGCGCGCCTGACGGCCGGCTTGAGACGCGCAAGCTCCTGTCCGACAACCCGGAACAGTACGCCGACGCCGCCGTCGAGGGCGTTCGCCGCATCCTTGACGCGGCGCCGGGGCCGCTGCCCGAGGGGGCCGTCGAGGCCATCCGCATGGGCACGACCGTGGCCACCAACGCCCTGCTGGAACGCAAGGGCGAGCCGACGCTGCTGGCCATCACGCGAGGCTTCGGCGATGCGCTGCGGATCGGCTGGCAGAGCCGGCCCGACATCTTCGCCCGCAACATTGTGCTGAACGAGCAGCTGTACGACCGGGTCGTCCAGATCGGCGAACGGGTTCGCGCCGATGGAACGATCGAACAGCCACTGGATGAAGAGCGGGCGCGCGCCGATCTGGGGGCCGCTTTTGCCGCGGGCCTGCGCGCCGTGGCCATCGTGCTGATGCACGGCTGGCGGTTCACCGACCACGAGACGCGGCTGGCGGAGATCGCGCGGGAGGTCGGCTTCGAACAGGTCTCGGTCAGCCATGAAGTGGGCGCGCTGATCAAGCTGATCGGGCGCGGCGACACCACCGTGGCGGATGCCTATCTGTCGCCTATCCTGAGGGCCTATGTGGACCGGGTGGGCGCCGATCTGGGCGAGGCGACGCCGCTGCTGTTCATGCAGTCCAGCGGCGGTCTGACGGCGGCCGGAGCCTTCCGGGGCAAGGACGCCATCCTGTCAGGACCGGCCGGCGGCGTGGTCGGCATGGCCGAGACCGCCCGGGCGGCGGGGTTCGACCGCGTAATCGGATTCGACATGGGCGGCACCTCGACCGACGTGTCGCATTTCGCCGGAGACTATGAGCGGACCTCCGACGCCGTGGTGGCGGAGGTGCGGATGCGCGCGCCGATGCTGGGCATCCATACGGTGGCGGCGGGCGGAGGCTCGATCTGCCGGTTCGACGGGTCGCGGCTGAGGGTAGGGCCGGCGTCGGCGGGCGCTGTGCCCGGGCCGGCCGCCTATCGACGCGGCGGCCCGCTGACGGTGACCGACTGCAACGTCATGCTGGGCAAGCTGAGGCCCGACCAGTTCCCCGCCGTCTTCGGCCCGGACGGCGATCAGCCGCTGGACGCCGAGGCGGTGCGGGAGAAGTTCGAGGCGCTGGCCGCCGAGGTCGCCAGGGCGACCGGCCGGGAGACGACGCCGGAGACGCTCGCCGAAGGCTTCGTGACCATCGCCGTGCAGAACATGGCCGAGGCGATCAAATCGGTGTCGATCCAGCGCGGCTACGATGTCACCCGCTATGTACTGAACTGTTTCGGCGGCGCGGGCGGGCAGCATGCCTGTCTGGTCGCGGATGCGCTGGGGATGACGCGCGTCATGCTGCATCCCTTCGCCGGGGTGCTTTCCGCTTACGGGATGGGGCTGGCCGGTGTGCGGGCGATCCGGCAGGCTACGGTGGCGGCGGCGATCGACGCGGCGGGAGACGCGGCCTTGAGCGACCGGGTCGACGCCCTGACCACCGACGCGCGCGGCCTGCTGACCGCGCAGGGCTTCGCCGACCGTTCGATCACCACCGTCGTGCGCGCCGAGATCAAGTTCGCGGGGTCGGACACGCCGCTGTCCGTACCGTTCGGCCCGGCCGGAGAGATGCGGACCGCGTTCGAGGCCCTGCACCGTCTGCGCTTCGGCTTCTTCGCCGATGACAAGGCTCTGGTCGTCGAGACGCTGGAAGCCGAGGCGGTGGCGGCATCGGATCAGGCGGCGTCCACGCTGTTCGCCGAAGGCCGTGAAGGCGCGCCCGCGGTCGTCGCCCGCGTGCCCGTGCGGATGGCCGGGGCGGACCATGACACGCCCGTCTATCGCCGCGACGCCTTCGGGCCCGGTGCGTCTGTCGATGGCCCCGCCATCATCCTCGAGGATACGGGCACGACCGTGCTGGAGCCCGGCTGGCGCGCCAGGGCGGACGAGGCGCTGAACCTGATCCTCGCTCGCGTGACCGCCCTGCCCGCCCGCGTGGCGCTGGGCACGGACGCAGATCCGATCATGCTGGAGGTGTTCAACAGCCGCTTCATGGCCGCCGCCGAACAGATGGGCGAGGCGCTGCGGGCCACGGCCTATTCGGTCAATATCAAGGAACGGCTGGACTTCTCCTGCGCCGTCTTCGACGCGACGGGCGCCCTGATCGCCAATGCGCCGCACATTCCGGTTCACCTCGGCTCGATGGGCGAGAGCATCCGCACGGTGATCCGCTCGCGCAGCGGCGCAGCCGACGGCCGGGGGATGCTGCGGGGCGACGTCTATATGCTGAACGCGCCCTACAACGGCGGCACCCACCTGCCCGACATCACCGTCATTATGCCGGTTTTCCTGGATGACGATAACGCGCCCGCCTTCTTCGTCGCAGCCCGGGGGCACCATGCGGATGTCGGCGGGACGACGCCGGGGTCGATGCCACCCTCCTCAAAGACCGTCGAGGACGAAGGCGTGCTGATCGACGACTTCCTGCTGATCGACGCCGGGCGGCTGAGGGAGGCCGAGACCCGCGCCCTGTTCGCCTCGGGCCGTTATCCCTCGCGCAATGTCGGGCAGAACATGGCGGACCTGAAGGCCCAGGTCGCGTCCTGCGCGCGCGGTGCCGACGAGCTGACCCGCATGGTCGCCGAGTTCGGGCGCGAGGTGGTCGCCGCCTATATGGGGCACATCCAGGACAACGCCGAGGAAGCCGTCCGGCGCGCGATCGCAGCCCTGAAGCCAGGCGTCTTCGAACTGGAAATGGATGACGGCGCGATCATCAGGGTGAGGATCGACGTCGATGCAGCGGCCCGCAGCGCGGTCGTCGACTTCACCGGGACCAGCGACCAGCGGCCGAACAATTTCAACGCGCCGCTGTCGATCACCCGGGCCGCGACCCTCTACGTCTTCCGCACCCTGGTCGACGACGCCATCCCGCTGAACGAGGGCTGTCTGAAGCCGATCCGTCTGGTCGTACCGGAGGGGTCGATGCTGAACCCCCGCTATCCGGCCGCGGTCGTCGCCGGCAACGTCGAGACCAGTCAGGCCGTGGTCGACTGCCTGTACGGCGCGTTGGGCGTGCTGGCCGCCAGTCAGGGGACGATGAACAACTTCACCTTCGGCGACGACGCCCGGCAGTATTACGAGACCATCGCGGGCGGCTCGGGCGCGGGTCCCGGCTTCGACGGCGCATCGGCGGTCCAGACCCACATGACCAACAGCCGGCTGACCGATCCCGAGGTGCTGGAGACACGCTTCCCCGTGCTGCTGGAGGAGTTCTCGATCCGGCGCGGCTCGGGCGGAGCCGGCGCCAATCGCGGCGGCGACGGGGCGGTCAGGCGCGTGCGCTTCCTCGAACCGCTGACAGCGGCCATCCTGTCCAACCACCGCCGCACGGCGCCCTTCGGCGCGGCGGGGGGCGAGGAGGGAGCGACCGGCGTCAATCGCATCGAACGGGCCGATGGCGCGCGCGAGGCGCTGGCCTCTACCGCCGAGGTCGCCATGGCGCCGGGCGACGTCTTCGTCATCGAGACGCCGGGCGGCGGCGGGTACGGACCGAAAAAGGCTTCCTGAACGGCGCGATCGGCGCAACCATCCGCAGAGGGGAGAATCCGAATGCTTGTGCTTCTGGGGATCGCGGTCGTCGTGCTGGGCTTCATCGCCCGCGTTAATCCGCTGCTGGTCATACTGCTGGCGGCGATCGTCACGGGCGTGGCGGCGGCTGTGGCGCCGGGTGTCAACATCCGCGCGCTGGGGTTGGCGGCGATCAACACGCTGGCGACGTTCGGGGACGCCTTCAACGACAATCGGTATTTCCACATCACCTGGCTGATCCTGCCGGTCATCGGCCTGCTGGAGCGTGCAGGCCTGCAGGAGCGGGCGCGGCTGCTGATCGCACAGGTCAGGGCCGCGACGGCGGGGCGGCTGCTGATCAGCTATCTGCTGGTGCGGCAGGCGACCTCCGCCCTCGGCCTGACGTCGCTGGGCGGACACCCGCAGATGGTTCGGCCGCTGGTGGCGCCGATGGCCGAGGGCGCCGCCGAGGTTCAGGCGGGCGGCGCCCTGCCCGACGCCGTCCGCTGGCGCATCCGCGGCATGTCGGCCGCCACGGACAACATCGGCCTGTTCTTCGGGGAGGACATCTTCATCGCCATCGGCTCCATCGTCCTGATGGTCGGCTTCCTCGAACAGGCCGGGATCATCGTCGAGCCGCTGCAGATGTCGGTCTGGGCGATCCCGACGGCCATCGCCGCCTTCGCCATTCATGCGGCCCGCCTGCTGCTGTTCGACCGGTCGGTGAAGCGTGACATCGCGGCCGTCGCCGAGACCGGAGCGGCGCAATGATCACCCTGGACCACGCCTATGTGCTGGTGGGGCTGATGTTCGCAGCCTTCTCCGTCCTGACCCTGGGCGACCGGACGCATCCGACGCGCGTCCGCAGCGCCGTCTTCTGGGGACTGATCGCCGTGTCGATGCTGTTCGGCTCGTGGCTGGGCGGCCTGTGGAACGGGGTGCTGGTGCTGGCCCTCGTGGCCGTCGGAGGCCTGAAGAAACTGGGCATCGGCCATCCGGCGACGACCACGCTGGAAGAGCGGCGCGAGGGCGCCGTGCGCCGCGGCAACGCCCTGTTCATTCCGGCTCTGATCGTCCCTCTGGTCGCGGTCGGCGGGACGCTGGCGGCGAAGCATACCGGCGCCGGCGCATGGCTGCTGTCCCCGGTCCAGACGACCCTGATCGCCCTCGGCCTCGGCTGCCTCATCGCCCTGATCGCCGCCATGGCCTGGCTGCGGCCGCCGGTCATGGCGCCGGTGCAGGAAGGCCGGCGGCTGATGGACTCCATCGGCTGGGCCGCCGTGCTGCCGCAGATGCTGGCCTCGCTGGGGGCCGTCTTCCTGGCCTCGGACGTCGGTGGGGTGGTCGGGCAGCTGGTCAGTCAAGCCGTGCCCCTGACCTCGCCCCTGCTGGCGGTCGTCGTCTACTGCCTCGGGATGGCGCTGTTCACGGTGATCATGGGCAACGCCTTCGCCGCCTTCCCGGTGATGACTGCGGCCATCGGTCTGCCGTTTGTGGTCGTCCAGTTCGGCGGGGATCCGGCCATCGTCTGCGCCATCGGCATGCTGGCCGGCTTCTGCGGGACGCTGATGACGCCCATGGCGGCCAACTTCAACGTGGTGCCCGCCAATCTGCTGGAGCTGCCCGACCGGGACGCGGCGCTGAACGGGGTGATCCGGGCGCAGATGCCGACCGCCCTGATCCTGCTCGTGGTCAACATGGCGCTGATGTACGCCTTCGCCTTCAGGTTCTGAGATGACGCACCGCCTCGCCGCCGCCGCCGCCTCCCGCTTCGCCTCGGCCGCGCTGGGCCACGTGGTCCGCGAATATCCGAACAAGATGGATCACGTCCTGTCGGGACCGGAGGATGTCCAGGGACCGCGCGCCCTGCACCCGATCTTCTTCGGCAGTTTCGACTGGCACTCGTGCGTGCATGGATGGTGGACGCTGTTCACCCTGTTGAGGCTGTATCCCGATATGCCGGAAGCAGGGCGCATCAGGACCCTGGCCGACGAGGTGTTCACGCCTGCCAACGTCGCGGCGGAAACGGCCTATCTGGACCGCCCCGGGAGCCGCGGCTTCGAGCGGCCGTATGGATGGGCGTGGCTGCTGATGCTGGCCGCCGAGCTGGATAGGCACGGGGATGGTCGGGCAGATACGCTGCGCCCGCTGACGCTGGCCTTCGCCCGCCGGTTCACCGACTTCCTGCCGCTGGCGGATTATCCCGTGCGGGTCGGGACGCACTACAACACCGCCTTCGCCCTGAGGCTGGCGCTCGACTACGCCGAGGGCGCGGGCGACGCCGCCCTGACCGCCCAGTGCCGGGAACGGGCGCTGCGCTGGCACTCAGGCGACCGCGACTGTCAGGCTTGGGAGCCGTCGCAGGACGAATTCCTGTCTCCCGCCCTCATGGAGGCGGTGCTGATGCGGCGGGTGATGCCGGCAGGAGAATTCGCCGCCTGGTTTGACGCCTTCCTGCCCCGGCTGGCGCAACGCGAGCCCGCGACCCTGTTCCAGCCCGCGGGCGTCAGCGACCGGTCCGACGGCAAGATCGCCCACCTCGACGGGCTGAACCTGAGCCGGGCCTGGTGCTGGCGCGAGATCGCAGCGGCCTTGCCGTCAGAAGACCCTCGTCAAGCCATCGCCCTCGCGGCCGCCGACGACCACCTCGACGCCGCCCTGCCCCACGTCACCGGCGACTATATGGGCGAGCACTGGCTGGCCAGTTTCGCCCTGCTGGCCTTGCTGGCCGAGGGCTAGAGCGGCCCCCGGAACACGAACCATGCGCCGGCCAGGATCAGGGCGAATCCGACCGCGTGGTCCATCGTCAGCTTCTCGCCGAGAAAGGTGATCGAGAAAACCGCGAACACGATCAGGGTGATCACCTCCTGCATCGTCTTCAGCTCGGCGGCGGAATAGACCTGATGCCCGATGCGGTTGGCGGGCACGGCCAAGCAGTATTCGAAGAAGGCGATCCCCCAGCTGACGATCACCACCAGCCACAGGGGTTTCGATCCAAACTTCAGATGGCCGTACCAGGCCAGGGTCATGAAGATATTGGACGCCGTCAACAGCAGGATTGGCGCGAGCTGGGCGAAAGTGATCGGCATGCGGGACCTGTTGTGACGGCCTCTCATGCACCAGTCGGCAAGAGAGCAGTCAAGGTGAGAGAGCGAACACAGGAACCCCGCGGGCTTCGAGTCCGTTTCCGGCGCAGGGCGCCGATGGGTGCGCTGCTGGATGAGACTGCGATGCGGACTGTTCGGGAATTCTGGCCGGTTTTGATGGGCGCGGCGATCCTGTCGGTCGCGAGCGCATGGGTCGTCGTCAAGCTGGACGGCGACGGCGCCTCAATCCGGCAAGACCGGTACGAGCGTTTCATCAACGGGACACGCGGCGTCTGACGCTTCCCCGAGGCAGGCGACGCCCCCGCCCTTTCGAACGGGGGCGCGTACCTGATGCCTACCAGCTGACGTTCAGTTTGACGCCGATCTGGTTGTCCTGGAGCCGTTCGCTGAACAGGCCGCGGTAGCCGGCCGAGACGGTGACGCCCTCGCCCGCGCCGACCTCGAGGCCGAAGTCCACGAGACCGGCCAGCGGCGGGGTTTCCGCGCCCTCGACGACGAAGGTCCCGAAGCCGACCGGCGCGCCGGTGAAGCGCATGTCGCCCGTGGCCTGACGGTCGCCCGCCATGGCCATGACGCCGGCGCCGCCGTAGATCCGGAAGCCCTGGCCGTTGACGCGATAGTCCTGCGTCCCGCGAGCGCTGAGCTGCAGCGACTGCCAGTCGCGTTCCTGACCCGAGGCCTGAAGCGACAGGGCGCCGGCGCCGGTTTCGGTATAGCCGTCGACCGAGGCGTTGGACGCCGTGCCGGTGGCGCCGATGGCGACCATCGTATTGTCCGAGACCCGGAAGCGGCGCGCCACGCTGGCCGAGAGCGACTGGCCCTCGGTGTGGGTGTTGCCGATGGCCGTGCCCCTGAACGCGCCGACCGCGATGCCGCGGCGGGTGTCCAGATCGCCGCCATAGAACGAGGCCGAAACGTCAGCCGCCCAGACGCCGTCATCGAAGGCGACATAGCCCGCCGCGTGCGACAGATCGCTTTCGTAGTGACCGTCGCGGGCCACGACATCGCCTTCCACGCGGGTGACGCCGGCGGCGCCGCCGAGGCTCATGGAACCGTGACGCACGCCATAGCCGCCGGCGAAGCCGTTCAGCTTGCTTTCGACCGTGGCCTGGCCCGGCTTGCCGTCCAGAGTCTGACTACCGGCATAGGCCGAGACCCAGCCGCCTGCACCGCGCTCCGTCGAGGCCGACGGATCAAAGGCGCCCAGCACATCTCCCAGACGGTCGGCGCTGTTGTCGCGGCCGCCCGAGAAGCTCAGGCTGCCGACGAAGTTCAGTGCTTCACCGCCGTCATTGCGGCCGCCCATGCCGCCGTCACGCACCGCGGTCAGGAAGGTGTCGTTGGCGCTAAACATCGAGGTGGTGACGTCGGCCAACGGCTCGCCGCTGATGCTGTCGAAGGCCGCTGCGCGCTCGGCGGCGCTGAGGCCGGCGATCAGACCGATAACCGCCGCCCAGTCGTCCGACGCTCCCAACTGGCCGCCCGACAGAGCCTGGCCGATGGCGCGCTGGTTTCCCGTCCCGCTCGCACCCGGATCGAGGTTGGTCAGCTGGCGCAGTTCCAGCACGGCCGCGTTCGGAGCGAGGTCGTAGCGGACCCGCCAGAACAGGCCCTGCTGGGCCGCAGCGGTGAAGGTGGAGCCGTTGGCGAAGGTTCCGACGAGATTGTTGGCCTGCAGGAACAGGTACCGAGTCGCGAAGTCGGAGACCGTCGTGCCGTGGAAGGTCGGGGCCAGGAGGCCGCCGGTCAGGGTCGCGGCGCCATTGATGCGCAACTGGTCCACGAGGTTGCCCGCCGAATGGCCCAGCACGTCGATGGCCAGGGTGCCGCCGTTCAGGGTCAGGCCGCCGGCGGTGAAGCCGCCGATGCCATTCTGAACGCCGGGCAGACCGGGCGACAGGACCGCGCCGTTGGACGCCGTCAGAGCTCCGCCGATGGTGCCCGCCCCGGTCACGCTGCCACCTGAGGCCGAGATGCCTCCGGTGGTGGCGCCCGCGAAGCGCAGTTCACCGCCGGTGTTGCTGATCGATGCGATGCTGTGATTGCCCAGGAGGGTGAACAGGCCGCCGGTGTGAACCACCGAGCCCGTTCCCGAGAGGCGTCCGCCGAAGGCCGACTCGACGCCGCCGAAGGTCAGACGGCCCGCGCCGACCTCGACATTTCCGGTCCCGAACAGGGCGCCTATACGCTCGTTGAAGCCGTTGACGTTGAAGGTCGCACCGGTGGCCACAGAGACGGAGGCCGCATCGGACAGACGCTCATTCGCGCCCAGCCGAAGCGTGCCGGCGTTCAGGAAGACCGCCGAAGCCGCCGCGGTCCCGTTCAGGGTCGAGACCCCGCCCAGGTTGAACAGCGTCCCGGCGCCGAGGTTGGCGTTCACCGCGGCGGCGTTCAGCTGGTACTGTGCCGCCGTCAGCGTGCCCGTTCCGGCCAGCGTGCCGTCGAGCGCCGCGAGGTTCACGGTGTCGTTGAAGGCGCCGAGGTTCAGCGTCGAACCGGAGGCGACCGAAACCGTGGCCGTATCAGCCAGACGGTTCGAGGCTCCGAAGGCCAGCGTGCCCGCCTGCACCCACACATTGGCTGAGCCGCTCGTCCCGTTCAGTGTGGAAACGCCGCCGATGTTGAACAGATCGCCCGCGCCCAGGTTGGCGTTCACGATCGCGCCGTCGAGATCATACTCGCCCGCCGTCAGCGTGCCGGTTCCCGCCAGCGTTCCGGCCAGGGCGGCCACCGCGACGGTGTCGTCGAAGGCGCCGATGTCGAGCGTGGCGCCGCTGGAGACGCCGAGGATTGCCGCATCTGCGATGCGGTTTGAAGCGCCCAAGGTTAGGGAACCACCGAGCACCGACAGCAGATCGGCGCTGGAAACGCCGTTCAGGGTCGAAGCCCCACCGACGACATAGACGGAGGCTCCGGCGAGATTGGCGTCGATCGTCGCGCCGTCCAGCTGATGCTCGAACGCCGTCAGGGTTCCTGAGCCGGACAGCGTGCCTTCGATGGCGGTGAGGTTGACCGTCTCGTCGAAGGCACCCAGATCGAAGGTCGCGCCCAAAAGGATCTGCAGGTCGGCCGTATCGACGATCCGGTCCGAAGCACCGAGGCGCAGCGTTCCACCGTCGACCACCACGAGGTCCGCGGACGATGTCCCGTTCAGCGTCGAGATCCCGTCAATGTTGAAGAGCAGCCCTGTGCCGAGGTTGGCGTTCACGGTCGCGTCGGCGAGGCCGTAGACGGCGCCCGTCAGCGTGCCTGTGCCCGCGAGGGTGCCCTGAAGGATCGCCACATCCACGGTCTCGCTGAAGACCCCGAGATCGAAGGTGGCGCCAAGAGCCACGCCCACGACGGCGGTGTCCGCCAGACGGTCTGAAGCCCCGAGAACCAAGGTTCCGGCGTCGACCAGCACCAGGTCCGCGCCGATCAGACCGTTCAGCGTCGAGACACCGCCCAGATTGTACAGGGCGCCGGATCCGAGGTTGGCGTTCACGGTCGCGCCGTCCAGTCCGTAGTCGAAGGCCGTCAGTGTGCCGGAGCCGTTCAGGACGCCTTCAACAAAGACGTTGTCGATCTCCTCGTTGAAGGTCTGAAGATCGACCGAACCGCCGGAAGCAACCAGCAGGCTTGAGGTGTCGGCCAGAACATTGGACGCGCCGAGGGTCAGGACGCCGTCCACAACCGTCGTACCGGTGTAGGTGTTCGCCCCGGTCAGGGTGAGGCCGTGGCCCGCGCCGATCACCAGATCGCCGAAGCCGCTGATGACGCCCGCGTAGAGGCTGGTCTGCGCGCCGCCGAGGGTCAGAACGCTTGAGCCGAGATCGACGAAGCCCGATCCGGACAGCGCCGCGATCGTTTCGTCGTCCAGCAGGGCGAGGGAGCCGCCGCTGCCGATGGTCACGCCGGCCGCATCATTGATGGCCGAGCCGCCGCTGACCGCGAGGGTTCCCGAGAGCAGGTTCCAGCCCACCGTCGAGACATCCGTGCCGCTCAGGGTCCAGACGCCCGCGCCGTTCATGGCGCGGCTTTCGAAGTTCAGCACCGCGCCGATGTCCAGCGATCCGTTACCCGAGCCGTCCAGCACGAAGGCATCCACGCCATCGCCGCCGTCCAGGATCGAGCTGAAGCTGGCGGTGTCGAACAGGGAGACCGTGTCAGCGCCATCGCCCGTGTTGAGCACGCCGTTCAGCCCGCCCGCCAGCGAAATGAGGTCGTCGCCCCCGTTGGTCAGGACCGCGCCGTCAGTCGTCGATCCAGCGAGGAAGGTCAGGCTGTCGTTGAAGGCGCCGACGGTCTCGACGGCGTTTACCGAGCCGGCGATCGTCCCCGACGAGACAAGGTTCAGGGCGCCGAGCGAACGCACGCCACTCTGCCCGCCCGTGATGTCCCCGGTATTGGTGATCGTTCCGCCAGCCTGCAGCAGGACGCCCTGACCGGAGGCGCCGGTGATCGCGCCGTCGTTGGTCAGGTTCCCGGTGCCGGTGACGATGTTCACGCCGTTCGTCACGCCGGTGATCGTGCCGCCCGTGAGGTTGGCGATGAGTGTGCCGCCATTGCCGACCACGCCCGAAGCGGTCGTGCCGATGAGGACACCGTCATTGGTGAGAGAGCCGCCGCCGCTGACGAAGCTCACGGCGTTGCCGCCACGGATCGTGCCCGAATTGACGACCGTCGCGCCAAGCCCGTCCAGATAAACGCCGGCCCCGTTGCCCGTCGTGGTGATCTCGCCGCCCGCCAGGTTGATGACGCTGGAGTTGGCGCCGAACAGACGCACGGTGGACGCCGCCCCGCCGCCCTGTACCAGGCCGCTGTTCGTCAGAAGGCCCGCGCCCTGGGTGTAGATGGCGTTGGTGCCCGAGGTGATCGTGCCGGTGTTCAGGATCGCGCCCGTTCCGCCGGCGTAGATTGCCGAGTTGTTGAAGTTGGTGACCGAGGCGCTGATCGAACCAGCGTTGGCCATGTTCAGATTACCCAGCACGTTGATGGCGTACAGGCCGCTTATGGTTCCCGAGGCGATGTTGTTCAGCGTCGCGGGTCCGACGGAGTACAGGGCGACCAGGCTGCCCGTGATCGTCCCCGCGTTGTAGACGCCCAGGCCGAAGGTCGAGCCGTTGTGGATGCCGGTGACGCCGGAGATGGCGCTTGCGCTGTCGAAGTTCCAGACCGAGCCGCCGGTCGTCAGAACGCCATGGGCCGTGCCCTGGATCGAGCCGTAGTTGTAGATCGAGGATCCAAGGCTTTCGACCCCGGCCCCGTTCTGGCTGATGACGGAACCGCCTGAAGCGACCGTGACGAGGCTGTTCGTGGCGAGATGAACAGCCGACCCCGACGCCACGGTGACGTTCGAAACCGTCACTTCGCCGCCGCTGTAGACATCCACGCCGCCCGTGGCGGTGATCGCCCCGCTGAGGGTCACCGCACCGTTGATCCCCACCGAACCCGTGCCGCTGACGGCGTTGTCGAAGTCGTGGTTGTCGTTGCGCGAGAAGACCAGCGTTGAACCGTTGGCCAGGACTACCGACCCGGCGATCGACCCAGCCGTAGCGCCGTCGCCGATCTGCAGCGTGCCGGCGTTGACCGTCGTGCCGCCGGTATAGTCGCTGTCGCCCGCAAGGATCAGGGTGCCGAGGTCGGTCTTGACCAGACCGCCGGCGTCGGTTAGCGCCGAGGTGATGGTCGCCGTCCATCCGGCGCTGGGCGCCGTACCATCGCCGACGCGGATGACGGTGGCGGCGTCCGCCAGGGTGATCGCGTCGCCTTCGATCCGGTAGCCGTGAGCCGCGAACTGCATGCCGGTGACGCCGACGGAGCCGAGGCTGTTGTCGACGGTCACCGTGCCGCCGGCGCCCTGGAAGATGGCGAAGCCGGGCTGAGGTTCCATGGCGCCGTTGGACAGGCCGTTGGCGTCGGTCCATTCCGAACCCGCGGCCGTCCAGACGCCCGCGCCGCCGTTGACGGCGCCGTTGCCGTGCTGCGCGCCGTTTCCGCCGTCCCAGAACAGAAGCTCGTTCGGGGCGTGGACGATGTTGACCTGGCCCGCGACCGAGGTCTGGACCGACATGCGCTGGGCCGTACCCGGGGTCGTGCCGATCAGGAGGCCCTGGTCGTTGAGGACGCCCGCGTAGGTCATCAGACCGTAGACGCCGAAGCCGAAGGCGCCGGTGCTGGCGACGTTGACCGTGCCATCCAGCGTCAGCGCGCCGTCGACCGCAAACAGGGCCTGTCCGCCCACGCCGCTGAAGGTGGCATTGATGAGCGAGCCGGACGAGAGGCTGAGCGCGCCCGTGGTCAGGGTCGAGCCTTGCGTGTTCGCGAGGATGCCGCCATTGGCCACCGTGACCGTGCTCGTAACCGTTCCGGCGCCGCTCAGCGTCGCGCCGGAGGCGACGCTGGCGAAGGTCTGCAGCGTGCCGTTGACGACCAGTGTGCCGCCAGTGACCGACGCGCCGCCCGAGAAGCCGCGGGTTCCGGTCAGCGTCAGGGTTCCGGACTCATGGGCGAAGGTTTCAAAGTCGACCACGTTCGTCAGATCGACCGAGCCGGAGCCTGCGCCCAGGGCGCTGGTGAAGCTGTCCGCGCCGCTTCCAGCGTTGATCACGCCGCTGAACGCGCCGCCTTGATAGATGAAGGAGTCCGCGCCCACGCCGAGGTCGGCGCTGGTCATCGAGCCCGTCGCGCCCAGTGTGAAGGTGTCGATTCCCGAACCGCCGCTATACGCGCCGTTCAAGGTTCCGCCCAGGACGGTGGTGTTGGCGCCGCTGGAGAGGGAGGCGTCGATCATTCCGTTGACCGTCGAGCCGGCGGCGAGGTTCAGCGCGTAGGCATAGGCCCCGCTGAGGCGAAGGCTGGCGCCCGCACCGGCAATCGTTCCCCCGGTCAGGTTGTTGACCGTGGCCGCGCCGTTCAGCTGGAGGCCGTCGGCGCTGCTGCCTTGGATCAGACCCGCGTTGTCGATCGTCACCGCGCCGACGTAGGCAGCTCCAGTTCCGACCTGCATGCCGCTGCCCGCGCCGATGATACGGCCGTAGTTCTGAAGGCTGAAGGCGCCGTTCGTGACGGCGATCGCCGAGGCCCCGCCGGAGTCGATGAACGACGCGGTGTTCTGTCCCGCCGTCAGGCCCGAACCGCCGTTGACGATCGAACCGCCGGCGGCCAGCGATATGGCGGGTCCGGGCTCGGCATAGATCCTGCCGGCATTGGTGATCGAGGCGCCCGCCGCGTTCGTCTGGACGCCGCCCTGCGTGCCATAGATCGCGCCGCCGGCCTGGTTGTTCAGCGTCAGGGCGCCGTTGGTCGATACACCGTAACCGCTGACGACGACATCGCCCGCGATGTTACGGCCGATCGTTCCAGCGTTGGTGATGCTGACGGCGCCGGCGCCGCTCACGACGCCGTTCCCGTTGCCGCCGGTGGTGATGTAGCCGCCCGCGAAGTTGTTGACCGTCAGGGCGCCGGTCGAGTTCTCGATGCCATTGTACTGGTCGCCCATGATCAGGCCGTAGTTGTTCACGACCAGCAGTCCGCCGGCTGAGACATCGTGGCGAATGCCCGCGTTCCAGCCGCGGATGGTCGATCCGGCGCCCGTATCGGCGGCCGAACCGTTGTTGATCGTGAGCGTACCGCTGGTCGCCTCAACGTAGACCGCAGCTCCGATCGCATTGGCCGGTGAGCTGTTGGTGATCGAGCCGAGGTTGTTCAGCGTGGAGCCAACGCCGGTCATGTGAACGGCGAGTTGGCCGCCGCCCACGATCGAGCCGCCATCGGCGACACTGAGGCTGCCCCCCGTGGCGCTGAGGAGCGCAGCCGTGCCGGAGGAGCCGCTGCGCGAGCCGGCGAGGATCAGGTTGGAGCCCGCGCCGCTGATGGTCAGCTGGCCGCTGGTGGTGATCGCGCCGGCCAGGGTCAGGCCCGTGCCGTTGATGTTGATCGCGCCCGTGCCCGAGATGTTCTGGCTGGCCGTTCCGGCCGACACGTTCTGGTAGGTCAGCGTGCCGTTGTTGACGATGCTGCCGCCAGAGATCGAGGCGTTCGTGCCCAGCACGGTGGCGCCGGAGTTGATCCGGGTGACGCCGCCCCAGCTGTTGGCGCCGTTCGACAGGGTGATGCTGCCGCCGTTGAGGGTGACGTACTGGTTCGCGCCGCCGACGCCGGCGGTCTCGTAGATGCGGCCGGCCAAGGTAATGGCGCCGCCCGAGGTGTTGTTGAGAATGGTCGGATCGGCGGCCTGCTGGCCGTCGACGACTTCCAGAGAGATGTTGTTGTTGTAGGTGCCGGTCGCCGCAAAATCGATCTGCGGATCGATCATGCGGATCAGGCCCGTGCCGGCGGCGCTGGTGTTGGCCAACCGCAGGATGCCGGCGTTTACGACGGTGCCGCCGGTGTAGGTGTTGTTCCCGGACAGCACGAGCGTGCCCGGTCCGTTGAGGGTCAGGACGCCCGCGCCGCTGACGACGCCCGACTGGGTCAGGGTCTGGCCGGAGGCGACGCCGAGGCTGCCCGCGCCGGTCAGATTGATGGTCCGGGCGTTGCTCAGCGAGGTCGTGGTCGTGATCGAGCCGCCGCCGGTCATGGTCAGGCCGGTCGCTCCCTGGAACTGCTGGGTGTTGCTGACCGTCAGCGCCGCGCCGTTGATCGTCACACCGGAGGTGAAGCTGTTCTGGTTGCCGGTGCCGGTCAGGGTCCAGGAGCCGCCCGTGAACGAACCGGTCTCCCAGCCGCTCAGGTTGTCGACGCTGAAGCTGCGCGAGCCCGAACCGTTGAAGGTCAGGCTGTCCGTGCCCGAGCCGGCGTGCAGCAGGACATAGCCCGTGGCGCTGGTGTTGAGCGTGAGGTTGACGGCGCCGCTGTTGCCCGTGGCGTCGAGGTTGCCGAAGAACCCGCCGGCGACGTTCACCGTGCGAACGCCGCTTCCCGACAGGATCATACTGCCGTTGGTCGCGGATCCGAGCTGGAGGTCGATCGTCGCCGCGCCCGTGGTGTCAGCCCGGACAGCCGCGGTCGAACCCGTGATCGCTCCGCCCGACGCATTGGTCAGGCCGAGAACGCCGCTTGTGTCGACGTTGACGCCGTAGGCGTTGCCGATCAGCGAGCCGCCGGAGTTGTTGGTAATGGTGACCGTGCCGGCCGTCTGGCGGATGCCAGAGCTGCCGATGTCCGTACCCGAGATCGTGCCCGCATTGGTCACCGTCATCGTGCCGGCGCCCGCCATCGAGATCCCGCCGGTGCCGCCCGTGATCGTCCGCGTGGCGTTGTTCGTGATCGCAGCGTTGTTGCCGCCTGACGCCGTGTTCGACGACCGGAGCCCGTAACCGAAGGTCGCGTCGCTGCCGCCGGAAATCAGCCCGTCGTTGAGGATCGTGCCGCCGCCACTCGCCAGGAAGACGCCGCCGAAGGACGAGGAGGCGATCGAGCCGCCCGCGCTGTTGGTGAGGTTGACCCGGCCGCTGACGCTGGCCACGCCCGAGCCGGCCACGCTGATCGAGCCCGCATTGGTCATGGTGGCGATGGCGCCGCCGTTGAACTGCACGCCGCTCTGGATGCCGCTGATGATGCTGCCGGCAAGGACGTTGACCGTCGTCGAGGCAGAGTTGGACATCGAGATCGCGTAGGAACTGTTCGAGATCCCGTCGAGCGTGCCGTCGAGGGTGATCGTCGTGCCCGCGCTGCCGACCCAGCCGTAGGCGCCGGTGTTGTTCCCGGTAAGGGTCAGCGTGCCAGACTGGTGGCTGTGGCTCTCGAACGCCGACAGGTTGGTCATGTCGACCGAACCGGAACCGCCGCTGAAATTGGTGACGAAAGCGTCGGCGGTGCCGGCCCCTGCGTTGACGGTCGCGAAGGTTCCGCCCTGATAGGTGAAGATGTCGTCGCCGCCGCCGAGCAGCACGGCGCCGCCGATGGAGCCCGTCGAGGCAAGGGTGAAGGTGTCGACGCCCGTGCCGCCGCTGCCGTCGTAGCCACCCGTGACCGAGCCGGCGAGCACCGTCGTCCGGGCGCCGGCGCTGGTGGACAGAATCCGGCCGTTGACAGTCGAGCCGAGGTTCAGGTTCAGCGTCGCCAGATCATCGGAGTTCAGACGGATCGCATTGCCCGCCGCGAGACCGGTCAGGCTGTTGAGCTGGCCGCCGCTGTTGTTGTTGACCGTAAGTGCGCCGTCGTCGACGCTGACCGCATAGCCGAAGGTGGCGTCGGCGCCGCCGGTGATCGTGCCGGTGTTGGCGATCGAGTATATCGAGGCCGCGCTGCGGTTCAGGTAGACGCCGGCGGCGGAGCTTGCGCCGCCGCCCGTGTTAATGGTGGCGCTGTTGGTGATGGCGCCGGCGGCGTTGGCCCCGAAGATATTGATGCCGTCGATTACGCCCGTGATCACGCCGCCGGCGCTGTTGGTGATGTTCGCCGTGATGGCGGTGTTGTTGGCGGCGATGCCTCGTTCGCCGGTGATCGTGCCGCCGGTGTTGTTGAGCACGAGGCCGTTGTTGACGTTAAGGACGCCATAGGCTCCCCCGTCGATCGTCCCGGTGTTGTTCACCGTGCCGCCCGACATGCGAACACCCGCCTCGGTCGCGGCCGCGCCCGTACCCGTGATCGTGCCGGCGTTGGTGACGGTCGAGCCGCTTCCGTTGTACACTCCGGTCCGGCCGCTGATGCTGCCGGTCGCGGTGTTGGTGGTGACGGCGCCGCTGCCGTTACGCAGACCCGTATTGCCAAGGCCGACGCCGGTTGAAAGTATGGTCCCGGAGTTGGACACGGTCACGGCGCTGCTGTTGGTGTGCACCGCCGCTGCCCCGAAGCCGCTGGTGCTGCTGCTCGTGCCGGTGACCGTCGCGCCCTGCTGGATGGTGTAGTTGGTGGTTCCCGCCGAGAAGCCGTCGATGCCTGTGCCGCCGGTCACATCCGCGCCGACGGTTACGGTATTGGTGGGCGTTCCGGCTGCGCGCGTGAGCAGGATGCCGGCGGTGGAGCCCCTGATGGTGGCCGAGGTTACAATCGAGATCGCGCCCGAAGAGGTTCCGGTGGCGACGGCCCGAACGCCGTAGGCGCCCTGCGTTACATCGCCGATCGCCGCGCCGACGTTCACCGAAAGCACGCCGGAGCCGGCGGAGGTGTTGACCGAGATGCCGGTGCCGGAGTTAGCCGACGCCGCATTGATCGTGCCGGCGCCGCTGGTGGTGACGTTCGTGGCGCCGCCGGTGACGAGTGAGTAGACGCCGTCTGACCCGATGATCGCGCCCTGCACATTCGCGGTGGCGCCCGCGACGGCTTCCATATGAATCGCGGTCCCCGTAGCGCTGATCGCGCCCGTCGTGGCGACATTCACGAGACCGGTCGCCGTGCCTGTGGTCGTGGCGTAAACACCGGTGCCGTGACGGGTCACGTTGCCGATCGCGGCTCCGACCGTGACGTTGAGGTTTTTCGAACCACCGGTGTTGCTGGCGCTGATGCCCGCCCCGGCGCCGTTCGACGTGCTGTTGATCGTGCCGCCGCCGCTTGTGACGACGTTGGCGGCGCTGCCGTTGGTGTCGCTATTGGTGGAGTAGATGCCGGTCTGGGCGACGATCGCCGCCTGCGACTGGATGTTGTTGGCGCCGCCGGTCGCGTCAGCGCGGATGCCGGTGACCAGGGCGTTGATCGAACCGCCCGTCATCTCGACGTAGCTGCCGTAGAAATTGCTCGTATTGATGCCGGTGTTGAAGCCCGCAATGGTCGACGAGCCCAGCTGGATGCTGGCGTTGACGCCGGTCACGGCGTTGAAGCCGGCGATGTGGGTGCCGTTGGCGACGAACGACTGGCTCTGGCCTGCGGCGTTGAACGCCACATAGCCGCCCAAGGCCATAAGGTTGATGCCGTAGCTGCCCGTGAAGGTCGAGCCGCTGGACGTGATCCCGACGCCCATATTGGCGCCGGTCTGGACGTAAAGGCCTGAGCCTCCGTTCACTGTGGTGGTGAGGGTGTTGACGCCGGTAAGGGTCACCCCGGTGGAGTTCAGGGTGGCCGTCTCGCCCAATACGCGCAGGGCGTCAGCCGTCGGCGACCCTGTCGTGTTGTTGATGGTGACGCCGTTGACGCTGATTGCCGCGTCCTGGGTGACGTTGGTGATCACGACACCGCCGCCCGCGCCCGTCTGGTCGGTTGTGTTCGAACTGCCGCCCGTGCGGGTGATCGTTCCGCCGCCGGACGGAGTGGCGATCGTCTGCGCGAAGGCCGGGGAGACCGCCAGAGAGGCTGCGATCAGCGCCGTGGAGCCCAGCAGGCCCATCCGCATCCGGCGCGAAGCGTCCAGGTCAGTGTGCGAACGAGCAGGCGAATGCGAGCCCGCGAAGGGACGCTTGTTGGAAACCGACATCTGAACCCACCCCGATTGGCCGGCGGCCGCCGGCCCTCAAAATAACAATCACGCGCAAAGGCGGGCACAGGTCCCCACTCAACGATCGCCGGTAATACATTGGCAACCATGTTTGGGGAACGACTCAGATAGCGACGTTCGTCCCAAACTTGGGACAGCTCGCCCGCAGGGGGATTTCTCCAGCCCGAACAACGGTTTTCTCTCCCCGTCGGCGAGGAGTGCGCGGTCCAGAGAACCTCAAACTATACAGTGCAAAGCCGATTTTAGACTTAGGGATGTGCAAACAACTCACGCCCCGGTACTTGCGGTTGAGCCTTCCACGTCACAGTTCGAACGAAATTCGCCCCTCCCCCATCCTAAGCTGTGGCGCCCGCGCAATAGACGTGAGAGATAGCTGCCTTGGCTTGCAACCAACGCTCCAGCGTGGTGTTGTGTTGGCCGACGCTGTCAAATCATCACGGAGCCGACCCATGAAGAAAACTCTCGCTGCAATCGCCACCGGCGCCCTGCTGATCGCCGGCCAGGCCGTCGCCGCCAACCAGGTTTCGGCCGCCCCGAGCGTTGCTGACCGCGTGGGCAGCACCGCCGGCGCTTCCGACGAGTTCGGTGGTTCGATCGCCCCCGGCCTGATCTTCGCCGTTGTGGCCATCGCCGCCTTCGCCGCCGTCACGGCCGCCGACGACGACGCCGAAAGCGACTGAGTCGACCCGCTGGCGTTTCGCCAGACTGGATATCTACAGGAACGGCGGCCCCTTCAGGGGTCGCCGTTTTTCTTTGGCGCGCCTTCGGTTGGCTATGGTCAGGCGATTTCACCCAGCCAGCCTGCCCAACGGCGACTGTCCGGCAGATCGCCCCGGGGCATCGAGCTTCGCCTTTTGATGGACGGACGCCAGATTATGCTTTAGGCTTAAAATATGCCTACGGAACAGGCCGTCAAAAGCATAGCTATTGCAGGCGCTGGCCCCGGCGGCCTGTACCTCGCCATATCCTTGAAGCTGCGAAATCCGGCGCTGGAGGTGATCGTCCACGAGCGCAATCGGCCTGACGACACCTTCGGCTGGGGCGTCGTCTTCTCGGACCAGACACTGGCCAATCTGAAGGCCAACGATCCCGAAACAGCAGCGATCATCGAAGCCGCCTTCGTTCACTGGGACGACATCGACATCCACATCCGGGGGCGGACGATCCGCTCCGGCGGTCACGGATTCGCGGGGATCGGCCGTCAGAAGCTGTTGAACATCCTGCAGGAACGGGCCCGCTCCCTCGGCGTCGACCTGCGCTTCGAGGATGAAGTCGCCGATATCCGCGCCCTGCTCGCCGACGTGGTCGTGGCCGCCGACGGCCTGAACAGCCGCACCCGGAACGAGGCGCCCGAGGTGTTTGGCGTCGATATCGACGTGCGGACCAACAAATACATCTGGCTGGGCACGAAGCAGGCGTTCGACGCCTTCACCTTCGCCTTCGTCGAGACCTCGCACGGCTGGATCTGGGCCCACGCCTACCAGTTCGAGCCGGGCGCCTCGACCTTCATCGTCGAATGCACCGAGGCGACGTGGCGCGGTCTCGGTTTCGAAGCCATGGATCAGGACCAGACCTGCCGCGCGGCCGAGGCCCTGTTCGCCGACTGGCTGGGCGGCCACGCCCTGATGAGCAATGCGAAACACCTGCGCGGCTCGGCCTGGCTGAACTTTCCGCGCGTCGCCTGTTCGAACTGGCGCGACGGCAAGGTAGTCCTGCTGGGCGACGCGGCCCACACGGCCCACTTCTCCATCGGGTCGGGCACCAAGCTGGCGTTCGAGGACGCCATCCGTCTGGCCGAGGCCCTGACCGCCGGCGGCGATCTGGACACCGCGTTGGCGGCCTATGAAAGCGAGCGCCGCGTCGAGGTGCTGAAGCTGCAGAGCGCGGCCCGCAACTCCACAGAATGGTTCGAGACGGTCGACCGCTATGTCGGCCTCGACCCCGTCCAGTTCGCCTACAGCCTGCTGACCCGCAGCCAGCGCGTCAGCCATGAGAACCTGCGCCTGCGCGACCGTAACTTCCTGACCGGCGTCGAGCGCTGGTTCGCCGACAATGCAGGTGCTCCGGCAACGGACGATCCGCCCGCGCCGATGTTCGCACCGCTGCAACTACGCGGCCTGACGCTGCCGAACCGGGTCGTGGTTTCACCCATGTGCATGTATTCGGCCGAGGACGGCACGGTCGGCGATTTCCATCTGGTCCATCTGGGCGGACGAGCTCTGGGCGGCGCCGGGCTGGTCTTCACGGAGATGACCGATGTCTCGGCCGACGCGCGTATTACGCCCGGCTGCGCCGGCATGTACCGGCCGGAACACCGTGATGCCTGGAAGCGGATCGTCGACTTCGTCCACGGTCAGGGGTCGCGCATCGCCATCCAGCTGGCCCATGCCGGCCGCAAGGGATCGGTCGAACGGCCGTGGGGCCCGCGCGCCGATCAGCCGCTGGAAGACGGATGGGAGTTGATTGCCCCCTCCCCCATTCCGTGGTCGGAGGAAGACCGGACGCCGCGCGAAATGACCCGCGCCGACATGGAGCGCGTCCGTGACGATTTCGTCCAGGCCGCGCGCTGGGCCGACGAGGCCGGCTTCGACATGGTCGAGCTGCACTGCGCCCACGGCTATCTGCTGTCGTCCTTCCTGACGCCGGTGTCGAACCACCGCGCGGATGAGTACGGGGGCTGCGTCGAGAACCGCCTGCGCTTCCCGCTGGAAGTTTTCGCTGCCATGCGCGCCGTCTGGCCCGGCGACAGGCCGATGTCCGTTCGCCTGTCGGCCAGCGACTGGGTCGAGGACGGCCTGACGCCCGAGGACTCCGTCGCCATCGCCCGCGCCTTCGCCGAGGCCGGCTGCGACCTGATCGACGTCTCCGCCGGCCAGACCTCGGAGGACTCCCGCCCCGTCTACGGTCGCATGTTCCAGACCCCGCTCAGCGACCGAATCCGCAACGAGGCGGGCGTCGTCACCATGGCCGTCGGCAACATCTATGAGACCGATCACGTGAACAGCATTCTCGCCGCCGGCCGCGCTGATCTGTGCGCCCTTGCGCGGCCGCATCTGGCCGATCCGAACTGGAGCCTGCGCGCCGCCGCCGAGCTGGGCTGGCGGGGCATCCAGCCGCCGATGCAGTACCGCGCCGGCTTCGCCCAGCTGGCCCGCAACCTCGAACGCCAGCAACAGGCGGGACCCGTATGAGCCTGACCGGACACCATGCCGTGGTCACCGGCGCAGGTTCCGGCATCGGCCGCGCCACGGCCGAACGGCTGGCCGAGGCCGGCTGTCAGGTCACCCTGATCGGCCGTCATGTCGCCCGGCTGAACGAAACCGCCGACCGCATCGGCGATCTGGCCTTCGCCGCCCCGGCGGATGTCACCGACCCCGACGCCTTGGCAGCCGCCATAGAGGCGGGGCGAGACCGGTTCGGACCGGTCGACATTCTGATCAACAACGCCGGCGCCGCGACCTCGGGCCCCTTCCTCAAGACGGGCGGCGAGGCCCTGCGCGCCATGTTGGCCCTCAATCTGGAAGCGCCCGCCGAGGCTGCGCGACTGGTCCTGCCCGGCATGCTGACGCGGCGCTGGGGCCGTATCGTCAATGTCGCCTCGACCGCGGGGCTGAAGGGCTATGCCTATGTCTCGGCCTATGTCGCGGCCAAACACGGCCTCGTCGGCCTGACCCGCGCGATAGCGCTCGAAGTCGCCTCGAAAGGCGTCACCGTCAACGCCGTCTGCCCGGGCTTCACGGATACCGACATGGTCTCCCGATCCGTCGAGGCGATCACCGACAAGACCGGCAGGAGCGAAGAAGAGGCTCGCGCCGCCCTCGCCGCCTCCAATCCGCAGGGTCGGCTGATCACGCCGGACGAGGTGGCCATGACCATCGTCTGGCTGTGCGGCGACGGCGCCTCGGGCGTGAACGGCGCGGCCGTGCCCGTCGCGGGCGGCGAACTGTGAGCCCCGCCGGCCTCCCGGACAGGCTGGGCGGCGCGCCCGACGGCAAGCGCGCGCTCCGCCTGTGGCTGCGGCTGCTGACCTGTTCGACCCGGATCGAGCAGACGGTGGCCCAGCGGCTGCGGGACGAGTTCGACACCACCCTGCCCCGGTTCGACATGCTGTCGGCGCTGGACCGGGCGGGCGAGGCGGGCCTGACCATGGGCGAGGCCGCAGGCATGCTGATGGTGTCCAACGGCAACATCACCGGGCTCGCCACACGCCTCAAGACCGACGGCCTGATCGAGGGCATGGCCGGCGCGGACCGGCGGGTTCAGCGCGTGCGCCTGACGCCGCTGGGCCAGACCCGGTTCGCGGCCATGGCCCGCGCCCACGAACGCTGGATCGAAGCCCTGTTCGGCGACCTTACCGAGACCGAGGCCGACGAGCTGACCCGCCTGCTGGAACGGACCAAGAGGTCCCTGCACGTCACCACCCATGAGGAGCTGAACGGATGAAGGCGCACGACTACAAGGCGGCTCATTTCCTGTGGTCGGTCGACGAAGATGGGGTCGCCACCCTGACGCTGAACCGGCCCGAGCGGAAGAATCCGCTGACGTTCGAATCCTATGCCGAGATGCGCGACCTGTTCCGCGACCTCGTCCACGCCGACGACTGCAAGGTGGTGATCGTCACCGGCGCGGGCGGGAATTTCTCGTCTGGTGGCGACGTGCACGAGATCATCGGCCCGCTGACCGAAATGGACATGCCGGCCCTGCTGAACTTCACCCGCATGACCGGCGATCTGGTCAAGGCCATGCGCGGCTGCCCCCAGCCGGTGATCGCGGCGCTGGACGGCGTCTGCGTCGGCGCCGGGGCCATCATGGCCATGGCCTCGGACCTGCGCATCGCCACGCCGCGGACGAAGACGGCCTTCCTGTTCACCCGCGTCGGTCTGGCCGGCTGCGACATGGGAGCCTGCGCCATCCTGCCCCGCCAGATCGGTCAGGGCCGGGCGTCAGAGCTGCTGTTCACCGGCCGCGTCATGACCGCCGACGAGGGCGAGCGCTGGGGCTTCCACAACCGCGTCGTCGAGGGCGAGGCCCTGATGGAGACGGCTCTGGAGCTGGCGCGGTCTCTGGCCCGGGGCCCGACGTTCGCCCACGGCATCACCAAGAACCAGCTCAACGTCGAATGGGACATGAGTCTGGACGCCGCCATCGAGTCCGAGGCGCAGGCCCAGGCCATCTGCATGCAGACCAACGACTTCCGCCGCGCCTACGAGGCGTTCGCGGCGAAACGCGAGCCGGTGTTCGAGGGGAACTGAGCCATGGCCGACCGCACCTTCCTGGACTGGCCCTTCTTCGACAACCGCCACCGCGCCTTCGCCGCGGACATCGACGCTTGGGCGGAGGAAAACGGCGAGACGCTCCACCTGCACGGCGACCATGATCTGGACGGCGACTGCCGGACCATCCTGAAGGCGCTGGCTGAGGGCGGTTGGCTGAAGAACGCCGTGCCGGACGCGAACGGGAAGCTCGATGTGCGCAGCCTGTGCCTGACGCGCGAGACCTTGGCCCGCCATTCGGGGCTCGCCGACTTCGTCTTCGCCATGCAGGGTCTGGGCTCCGGCCCGATCAGCCTGTTCGGAACGGATGAGCAGAAGGCCCGATGGCTCCCCGGCGTAGCCTCGGGCGAAACGATCGCGGCCTTCGCCCTGTCCGAGCCCGACGCCGGCTCCGACGTCGCCGCCCTGTCGACCAGCGCACGCCGCGACGGCGACGGCTGGGTGCTCGACGGCGTGAAGACATTCATCTCCAACGGCGGCCTCGCCGACCGCTACACCGTCTTCGCCCGCACCGGCGAGGGCACGGGCGCCAAGGGCATCAGCGCCTTCGTCGTCGACGCCGATACGCCCGGTTTCGAGATCGTCGAACGTATCCCCCTTATGGCGGCGCACCCGCTGGCGACGATCCGGTTCAACGGCTGCCGCATCGATGACGGCCGCATTCTGGGTGGGCCCGGCGACGGCTTCCGCATCGCCATGGCCACGCTGGACGTATTCCGTTCGACCGTCGCCGCCGCCGCCCTCGGCTTCTCGCGCCGGGCCTTCGACGAGGCCGCCTCGCGCACCGTCGCCCGCAAACTGTTCGGCGCGCCGATGAGCGACCTGCAGCTGGTGCAGGCCTCGCTGGCCGACATGGCGCTGAAGATCGACGCCTCGGCCCTGCTGATCTACCGCGCCGCCTGGCTGAAGGATCAGGGCGCGCCGCGCGTCACCCGCGAGGCCGCGATGGCCAAGCTCTACGCCACCGACGAGGCCCAGGCCGTGATCGATCAGGCGGTCCAGCTGTTCGGCGGCCTCGGCGTCGTCTCGGGCCATCCTGTCGAGCGGCTGTACCGCGAGATCCGCGCCCTGCGCATCTACGAGGGCGCTTCCGAGGTGCAGAAGATCGTCATCGCCCGGCAGGTGCTGGCAGGTCTGGGAGGCGCCTGATGGGGACCAGCGCACACCTCGACCGGTTCGTGCTCGACCACCTGCCGCCGCTTGAGCAGCAACCGGACCTGATCTTCGACCTGCCCGAACTCGCCTATCCCGAGCGGCTGAACGCCGGCGTCGAACTGCTACGCCGGGCCGTCGAGGCGGCGGGCCCCGACGCCCGAGCTCTGATCGACTTCGACCATGAGTTTTCGTGGAGCCGCGTCAACGCCATCTCGGGCCGGATGGCGCGAGTGCTGGTCGAGGAGATGGGGCTGGTCCCGGGCAGCCGGGTGCTGCTGCACGGCCCGAATTCGTCCTGGACCGTCCTCGCGTGGTTCGCGATCCTGAAGGCCGGCGGCGTGGTCGTGGCCACAATGCCGATGCTGCGCGCCGCCGAGCTGGCGACCGTGATCGACAAGGCGCAGATCAGCCACGCCCTCGTCTACACGACCCTTGCCGACGCGGTGTCCGAGGCTCAGGGCGCGACCGCCTCGCTGACACGGGTAATGGACTCGGCCGCGCTGCAGAAGGCCGCCCAGTCCCTGCCCGCCGGCTTCAAGTTCGACGCCGTCGACACGGCCGCCGGCGACCCCGCCCTGATCGCCTTCACCTCCGGCACGACCGGCAAGCCCAAGGGCTGCGTCCATTTCCATCGCGACATTCTCGCCATGGCAGACACCTTCGCCCGCCACATCGTCGGCCTGACGAAGGACGACATCGTCGTCGGCACCCCGCCGATCGCCTTCACGTTCGGGCTCGGCGGTCTGGTGGTCTTCCCCGCCGCCGTCGGCGCCGCGACCGCCTTTGCCAACCGTCCCGGTTTCGACGCCCTGGCCGAGACCGTCGCCCGCCATGGCGCCACCGCCCTGTTCACCGCCCCGACCGGCTACCGCGCCCTGCTGAAACTGGCCGGAGACCACGACCTGTCCTCCCTGCGCACCTGCGTCTCGGCCGGCGAGGCTCTCCCCGCCGCCACCTCGGATGCTTGGCATGAGGCGACTGGCGTCCGCATCATCGACGGGATCGGCTCGACCGAGATGATCCACGTCTTCATCTCGGCTCGCGGCAACGACATCCGCCCCGGCTCCACCGGCAAGGCCGTACCCGGCTATCAGGCCCGCATCATCGATGCCAACGGCCACGCCCTGCCCGCCGGCGAGACCGGCCGCCTCGCTGTGCGCGGCCCGACCGGCTGCCGCTACCTCGATGACGAACGGCAGGCCGCCTACGTCCAGGACGGCTGGAATCTGACCGGCGATGTCTACCGGCTGGATGAGGACGGCTATTTCTGGTTCGTGGCCCGGTCCGACGACATGATCATCTCGTCCGGCTACAACATCGGCGCGCCCGAGGTGGAGCACGCCCTGCTGCGCCACCCCGCCGTGGCCGAGGCCGCGGTCATCGGCGCGCCCGACGCCGAACGCGGCCAGATCGTCCAGGCCTTCGTGGTTCTGAACGAGGGCCACGCCCCGTCCGACGCCTTGCGCTGCGAGCTCCAGACCTTCGTGAAGGGCGTCATCGCACCTTACAAATACCCGCGCGCCATCGATTTCGTGGACGCCCTGCCCAAGACCCAGACCGGCAAGCTGCAGCGTTTCCGGCTCAAGGAGCCGATATGACCGGGCAGGTTTTCACCGTCGAACGCCGCGTCCGTTTCGCCGACTGCGACGCGGCGGGCATCGTCTTCTTCCCGCGCTATTTCGAGATGCTGAACGGGGTGGTCGAGGACTGGTTCGCCGGTCCGCTTCAGGCCTCCTTCCGCGAACTGCACGTCAACCGCCACGTCAGTGCCCCGACCGCCGCCGTCGAGGCCCGGTTCATCGCCCCATCGCGGCTGGAGGACGAGCTGACCTTTGAACTGTCGGTGACGAAGCTGGGGGGCGCCTCATGCGGCCTGCGCCACCGCATCAGCGCGGGCGGCGGACTACGATTCGAAGCGACCCAGACCATCGTGTACGTCGGCGCCTCGCTGAAGCCGGAGCCATGGCCCGAGGCTTTGCGCACCCGCATCGCCCCCTTCGTGGAGACCGCCCCATGAACCGCGTCCTGCTGCCCGAAGGTTGGCCCCGGCCCAAGGGCTATTCCAACGGCGTCGAGGCCAGCGGCCGGATGGTCTTCGTCGCCGGCCAGATCGGCTGGACGCCTGAGGGCGTGTTCGCCGAGACCGGCTTCGCCGGCCAGTTCCGCCAGACGATCCGGAACACCCTCGCCGTCCTGACCGAGGCCGGTGCCGGTCCCGAGCACATCGTCCGCATGACCTGGTACGTGGTCGATAAAGCCGAATACCTGTCCGCCCTGCGCGAGATCGGGGCGGTCTGGCGCGAGCTGATCGGGCCGTACTACCCCGCCATGGCCGTGGTCGAGGTCAAGGGACTGGTCGAGGATGCCGCCCGCATCGAGATCGAGACCACCGCCGTCATCCCCGCGTGAGGCTTGGCGCCGCGCGATTCCGGGGCCACAGCTAGACCATGCGGCTGCACGACGACGTCCTCGGCTGGCTTGAAACCGAGGCCATTCACATCTTCCGGGAGGTCGCCGCCGAATGCGAGCGGCCCGTGCTGCTGTTCTCGGGTGGCAAGGATTCCGCCGTCCTGCTGCATCTGGCGCGCAAGGCCTTCTTCCCCGCCCCGCCGCCCTTTCCGCTGCTGCACGTCGATACGATGTGGAAATTCCGCGAGATGTACGCCTTCCGCGACCAAGCAGCCGCGGATGCCGGGATGCAGCTTCTGGTCCACCGCAATCCGGACGCCGAGGAGGAAAGGATCAATCCGTTCGACCACGGCGCCAGCGTCCACACCGATCTGTGGAAGACGCAGGGGTTGAAACAGGCGCTGGACCTGCACCGCTTCGATGCGGCCTTTGGCGGCGCGCGCCGCGACGAGGAGAAGAGCCGGGCCAAGGAGCGGATCGTCTCGGTCCGCAGCGCCGCCCACGGCTGGGACCCGAAACGCCAGCGGCCCGAGCTGTGGAGCCTGTACAACACCCGCCTGAACGCCGGGGAATCCGTGCGGGTCTTCCCCCTGTCGAACTGGACCGAGCTGGACGTCTGGCGCTACGTCCAGCGCGAGGCCATCGCCCTGCCGTCCCTGTATTTCGCCGCCGAACGGCCGGTGGTCGAGCGCCACGGCGCCCTGCTGATGGTCGATGACGCGCGGATGGTCCTGAAATCCGGCGAAGCCGCCCGCGTTCGCCGCGTGCGTTTCCGCACGCTCGGCTGTTGGCCCCTGACCGCCGCCGTGGAGAGCGACGCCGACACGCTGGACGCCGTGGTCCGCGAAGTGCGCGATGCCGCGATATCCGAACGTCAGGGCCGCGCTATCGATCACGACCCCGCCGCCTCGATGGAGCGGAAGAAGCGGGAGGGTTATTTCTGATGGCCGTGTTTCCTGACACCGGTCCGCGCGAAATCGTTCGCCTGATCACCTGCGGCTCCGTCGACGACGGCAAGTCGACCCTGATCGGCCGCCTGCTGCACGAAGCCGGCGCTGTGCCCGCCGATCAGACGGCCGCCCTGCCCCTGATCGACGGTGAGCCCGACCTGTCCTTCCTCGTGGACGGCTTGGCCGCCGAGCGCGAACAGGGCATCACCATCGATATCGCCTACCGCTTCTTCGACATCGGCGAGCGCCGCTTCATCCTGGCCGACACCCCGGGGCACGAGCAGTACACGCGCAACATGGTCACCGCCGCCTCGACGGCGGACATGGCCGTCGTCCTGATCGACGCGCGCAAGGGCGTGCTGACCCAGACCCGGCGGCACAGCCGGCTGCTGGCCCTGCTGGGCGTCCGGCGCGTGGTGCTGGCGGCCAACAAGATGGATCTGGTCGATGGATCGCAGGACCGGTTCGACGCCATCGTCGCCGACTACCGCACCTTCGCCACCTCCATCGGTTTGACCGATGTGACCGCCATCCCCGTCAGCGCGAAACGGGGCGACAACGTCATGACGCCGGGCGCGTCCCTGCCGTGGTACGATGGCACGACGCTGATGGCGCATCTGGAGACGGTGCAGGTCTCGGAAGCCGCGCCCGGCTCCCTGCGCATGACGGTGCAAGGGGTCACCCGGCACGCGGACTTCCGCGGCGTCGCGGGCCGTATCGAGGCTGGAACGGTTCGCCCCGGCGACGCCGTGCGCATCCTGCCCGCGGGCGTCAGCGCGGCGATCGGCCGGATCGTCTCACTCGACGGCGATCTGGAACAGGCCCGCGCCGGCCAGTCCGTGACCCTGACCCTGACGCCGGATGTCGATGTCTCGCGCGGCGACCTGATCGCCGCTGCCGATACTCCGCCCGAGGTCGCCGACCAGTTCGACGCCCATGTGGTCTGGATGTCGGACCGCCCGCTGCTGCCCGGCCGCGCCTACTGGCTGAAACTGGGCGCCGCCACCGTGCCCGCCCGGATCAGCGACATCCGGCACAAGGTCAATGTCGACACCGGCGAGGAACTGGCCGCCGCGACCCTGACGCTGAACGACATCGGCCGCTGCACCCTGGCCCTCGACGCGCCGGTCGCTTTCGAGCCCTATGCCGTGAACCGCGCCCTCGGCGGCTTCATCCTGATCGACCGGATGACCAATGAGACCGCCGGCGCGGGCATGATCCGCTTCGCCCTGCGCCGTTCGGCCAACGTCCGGCCACAGGCCCTCAGCGTCAGCCGCGCTGACCGCGCCGCCCTGAAACGCCAGTCCCCGCTGGTGCTATGGTTCACAGGCCTGTCCGGCGCGGGCAAGTCGACCATCGCCGACCGGGTCGAGCAGCGGCTGAACGCCGAGGGCCTGCACACCGTCCTGCTGGACGGGGACAACGTCCGCCATGGCCTGAACCGCGACCTGGGCTTCACCGACGCCGATCGGGTCGAGAACATCCGCCGCGTGGCCGAGGTCGCCCGGCTGATGACCGATGCGGGCCTGATCGTGCTGGTCTCCTTCATCTCGCCCTTCCGCGATGAGCGGCGCATGGCGCGCGAGCGCATGGAGCCGGGCGAGTTCGTGGAAATCTTCGTCGACGCCCCGCTCGAGGTCGTCGAAGCCCGCGACGTCAAGGGCCTGTACGCCAAGGCGCGGGCCGGTCAGCTGGCCAATTTCACCGGTATCGACAGCGCCTGGGAGCCGCCGGAAGAGCCCGAACTTCGCATCGACGCCGTCGCCTGTTCGCCTGATGAGGCCGCCGAACAGGTCATGGCCCTGATCCATGCGCGTCAGCGGCGATGAGGCCGGCTCAACCCGTCAGCGGAACCGCCATTTCATCGCCAGCACGCCAGACGCCATGACCAGGGCGCAGGCGTTTGCCACGATGATCGGCCAAGCCGTCGTCAGCACGCCGTAAGCGGTCCACAGCACGAAACAGGTCACGGTCAGGGAATAGGTCTTGAGCGACACGTTGGAAGCGTCCCGCTCCTTCCAGATCTTGATCATCTGCGGCGCGAAACTGGTGATCGAGCACAGGGCGGCGGCAGTTCCCACCACGTTCGCCGCCAGATCGCTCACGCCCGGGCCTTCCGCGCCGGCGCCGCCTTGGCTCCGGCTTTGGCCGGCCCCTTGGGTTTCGACTTGGGGGTCGAGCCCGAAGACCGACGGCGGGCGCCGCTTGAGGTGTCTTCGGCCCGGGTCGCGACGACGGGCATCGCCTTTGCGCCGTCGCCATGGATCCGTTCGGCCCGCTGCTCGACCTGACTCAGGATCTTGTCGAGATCCTTTTCCGTCAGATGCTCGATGCCGATGAACCGCTCGTCGGCGGCGCGGATGGCGTGGATCAGTTCGTCCAGCTTGGCCTGCATGGCGGCGCCGTCGCGGTTCTGGGTGTTCTGGATCAGGAAGACCATCAGGAAGGTGATGATGGTCGTCCCGGTGTTGATGATCAGCTGCCAGGTCTCGCTGAATTTGAATATCGGCCCCGTCGCCGCCCAGACCAGCACAATCACCACGCAGCCGAGAAATGTCCAGGGCTTGCCGGCGATCTTGGCGGTGGCGGTGGCGAAGGAGACGAAGAGCTTTTCCATGCCCGCTCCAAACCGTTCGCCACGCCAAAGGTTGCCGCCCTACCGCGCCGCCAGCGTCGGCGGCCTGCGCTCGTGGGTTCGCTGTTCGTAGGCGTAGCCCAGCGACAGGATGCGGGCGTCGTCCCACTTGCCGCCGATGAAGCTGATCCCCACCGGCATGCCCCGGTCGAAGCCCATCGGGACGGTCAGGTGCGGATAGCCCGCCACGGCCGCCAGTCGGCTGGCCGAACCCTGCGCGTTGTCGTCATCCTCGCGGTCGTTGGTCCAGGCCCGCGAGGTCGTCGGCGCGACCAAGGCGACGACGGTGTTGTCCGCCATCATCCGGTCAATGCCCTCGGGCCCGGCGGCGCGCAGGGCGTTGGCGCGAGCGTCGACATAGACCGGATCCTCAAGCCCCGTGGTCGCTTCCGCGCGCAGGAACAGCTCCTGCCCAAACAGCTCCGTCTCGCGCGGCTGAGCCTCGTTGAACGCGATCAGGTCGGCGAGCGTCCGGGTCGGCACCTGCGCCGGGTCGGTCGAGGCCAGATAGGCGTTCAGATCGTGCTTCAGCTCGCTCATCAGCACCTGGATTTCCCAGCCGCCGAGGGCGCGGAAATCCTTCGGCGCCTCGGTGATCTCGACCAGTTCGGCGCCGGCCTCCCGCAGAGCCTGCAGCGCCCGCTCGAACTCCGCTTGTGCGGGGGCCGAATAGTTGGAGACGAGGAACCGCATCACGCCCAGCCGCGCGCCTTGCAGCGATTTCGCGTCGAGCGCCGCGCGATAATCGACCTTGCGGGCGTCGGCCTCCGCCGTGGCGGGGTCCAGCGGGTCGGAGCCGGCGATAACCGACAGCACGATGGCCGCGTCCTCGACCGTGGTGGTGATGGGGCCGGCGGTGTCCTGCGAATGGCTGATCGGCACGATATGGGTGCGCGACACCAGGCCGACGGTCGGCTTGAATCCGACGACGCCGTTGACCGACGCCGGGCAGGTGATCGAGCCGTCCGTTTCGGTCCCGATCGCCGCCGGGGTCAGGCCGATGGCCACCGCCACCGCGCTGCCTGACGACGAGCCGCAGGGCGTGCGTTCAGGGTCATAGGGATTGCGGGTCTGGCCGCCGACAGCGCTCCAGCCGCTGATCGAATTAGTCGACCGGATGTTGGCCCATTCGGACAGGTTCGCCTTGCCGAGAATGAAGGCGCCCGCGTCGCGAAGGCGCGTGACCAATGGCGCATCCCGACCGGGCGCGTTGGCGGTCATCGCCAGAGACCCGGCCGTCGTCGGCATGTCGCGCGTCTCGATATTGTCCTTCAGAAGGATGGGCAGGCCGTTCAGCCGGCCGGATGGGATGCGGAGGTTCTCTTCCAGAGCCGCCGGCGCCAGCGCGATGACCGAGGCCAGCGGCTGGGCGACCGCATTGTGCTCACTCATTGCGAGCTGGATTGAGCCCTCAATGGCCCGGCGCGCCGGATACGTTCCGTCCACGACAGCGGCGGCGGTCGGCGGTTGATAGACCCGTCCACCGTTGTCCCCCGGCGTCGTCCAGCTGCCGTCGCCATTGGGCGTGGCGCAGGCGGCGAGCGAGAGAGCCGCGACCGCAATCAGTCCCGCGCGGCGGGCGCCCTTGTACCGATCGTCCGATCCAGGAAGTCGAGATAGGTGCGCCATTGCTGCAGCTGCCTTTCATTGCCCCGCACGCCGTGGCGCTGGCCGGGGAAGAGCATCAGTTCGAACGGGACGGACGAGGCCTGCAGCGCGTCGATGACGCGCGTCGAGTTCTCGAGGATGACGTTGTCGTCGGCCATGCCGTGCATCAGCAGCAGCCGCCCTGTCAGGTTCGGCAGGCGTGGAATGGCGTCCGAGGCCGCATAGCCTTCGGCGTTCGCCTGCGGCGTCGACATATAGCGCTCGGTGTAATGGGTGTCGTACAGGCTCCACTCGGTCGGCGGCGCGCCGGCGATGGCCGAGGCCAGACCCATGTCCGGCTCGGTCAGGGCCATCAGGCTCATGAACCCGCCGTACGACCAGCCCATCATGGCGATGCGGCTGTCGTCGACATACGGCAGCGACCGCAGATAGTTGGCCGCCAGCACCTGATCCTCGATCTCCGGCTGGCCCATCTTCAGATAGAGCGCCTGTTTGAACGCCGCGGACCGGTCGCCCTCGCCGCGGTTGTCGAGACGGAAGACGATATAGCCGGCCTCAGTCAGCAGCTGATTGGTCGCCCCTTGCCAGCTACGCTTCACGCCGCCGCCCGACGGGCCGCCATAGACCTGCATCACCACCGGATATGTCTTCGACGGATCGAAGCCGGGCGGCGTGGTCATCTGCCAGACGAGGGTCTCGCCATGGCTCGGCAGGGTCCCGAAGGTCACATTCCCGCGGCGCGAGATGTACGGATACATCGGGTGATCCGCGTCCAGCCGGTTCTCCTCGATCCAGCGCACGAAAGTCCCGTCGGCGCGGTAAAGCCCGGACTGCGATGGCGTGTTCAGGTCGGTGTAGTTGCCGACATAGGCGGTGCCGGTCTTGTTGACGGAGGCGCTCCACCAGCCGCCGCCCGGCGTCACCGCCACCGGCGTCACGGTCCGGCGCAGCGAGGCGCGGAACAGCTGCTGTTCGATCGGCAGCTCTTCCCCGTCGCGCATCGAGGCGGTGAAGAAGACGTCGCCGGTCGCCTGATTGACGCCGTTCAGCGACTTGACGGGATAGTCGCCGCGCGTGATCGCGCGCAGGCGGCGGCCGTCGCGGTTGTAGAGGTACAGATGCTTCCAGCCGGTCTCCTCGGACGACCAGATGAAGTTGCCGTCCTCCAGCGCCTTGAAGTCGTTGTTCAGCGACACCCAGGCGTTCGACCGCTGGGTCGAGATCACGCGCGATGCGCCCGTGGCCGGATCGACGCTCAGCAGGTCCAGCGTTTTCTGGTCGCGGCTCTCGCGCTGGACATAGAGGGTGCGGCCGTCCGCCGACCAGTTCACCCGGGCCAGATAGATGTCGGTGTTGTCGCCTAAATCGACTTTGACCCGGCCGCCGCCGACGATGTCGCGCACATACAGTTCGACCACGGCGTTGGGCCGGCCGGCGCGCGGATAGCGCTGCTCGACCACCGAGGCGCCGCCCCCGGTGATGTCCAGCCGCGGCACGATGTCGACCGGGCTCTCGTCGGTGCGCTGCAGCGCAATGTAGCGCTCGTCCGGGCTCCACCAGTAGCCGGTGTCGCGATCCATCTCCTCCTGGGCGATGAACTCGGCTGTGGCCCAGGTGATCAGGCCCTCGCCGTCGTCGGTGATCGGCGTCTCGGCGCTGGTCGCCAGATCGACGACCACCAGATCCTGATCGCGCACGAAGGAGACGTAATTCCCCTTGGGCGAAACCTTGGCGTCGATCTCGTCGGCCTCGGTTTCCGTCAGCCGGCGGACCGTCCCGCCCTCACGGCTGGCCAGGAAGATGTCGCCTTCCAGCGGAGCGAGGATGTATCGTCCCTGTTCGTCCCAGGAATACTCGACCACGCCCCGCGCGCTGATCCGCATCCGCTCGCGCCGCGCCTTCTCGGCCTCGGACAGTTCGCCCGCGTCAGGAACAAGGGCCCGCGCGTCGATCAGCTTGAACGGCTCGCCGGCGCCGATGGGCGCGGCCCACAGGTCCTGAACATCCACGTCGTCCTCGCGCGAGCGCAGGAAGGCCACCAGTTCGCCATCGGGCGACAGGCTGACCGACTTGGCCACCGGCCCTGACAGGGACGGATTGGCGAACACCCGCTCGGGCGTCAGAATCGCCGGGTCCGAGGCCCCGTTCGAAGTTTGCGCCGTCGCGGCGGTGAACGGCGACAACGCCGCAAGGAACAGGGTGGAGGCGAGAAGTTTGTTGCGCATGGGGCGACGCTAGAGGGAGAATTGGCCGCCGTCATCCCCCCGACGCGCATCGCGACATCCGTGCGGCTTCCCCCCCGCCCCCGCACCGCCTAATAAGCCCCCAGATGACCGAAGCCGCCTTCTCTCCCCCGCCCACGAAGCCGTCCGCCTTCCACGAACTGGAAGTGCTGTGGGTGCGTCACTGGACCGACCAGCTATTCAGCTTCGCCATCGCCCGTCCCGACGATTTCCGCTTCCGCTCCGGCGAGTTCGTGATGATCGGCCTGCCCGGCGAAGACGGCGGAAAACCCGTCCTGCGCGCCTATTCCATCGCCAGCCCGCACTGGGACGAGCAACTGGAGTTCCTGTCCATCAAGGTCCCCGACGGCCCCCTGACCTCGCGCCTGCAGAAGATTCAGCCCAGCGACACCGTCCTGATGGGCAAGAAGCCCACCGGCACCCTCGTTCTGGACGCCCTGACCGGCGGCGAGCGACTGTGGCTGATCGGGACCGGCACCGGACTGGCCCCATGGATCAGCGTCGCGCGCGACCCCGACACCTACGCCCGCTTCGGCCAGGTCGTGGTCTGTCACACGGTGCGCAACATCGCCGACCTGACCTACCGGGACTTCTTCACCTCCGGCATCCACGACGACCCCCTGATCGGCGATGAGGCGAAGGCCCAGCTGGTCTACTATCCCACCGTCACCCGCGAAGCCTTCGAAACGCCCGGTCGCATCACCGACCGCATCAAGTCCGGCGCGCTGTTCGCCGACCTGGGCCTGCCTGAGGGCTTCTCGCCCGGGCGGGACCGGGTGATGCTGTGCGGCTCGATGGCCATGATCAAGGAAACGGGCGAACTGCTCGAAACCTTCGGCATGAAGGAGGGCTCGAACGCCGAGCCGGGCGATTATGTGCTGGAGCGCGCCTTTGTCGGATAGCGTCATGATCGACCCGCGCACCGCGCCGGAAGCCTGCGTCTCCATGGCCGAGGTCCGTCAGGGCGTCGACGCTCTCGACCGCGCCCTGGTCGTCCTGCTGGCCGAACGCCAGCGCTATATGGACGCCGCCGCCCGCATCAAGCCGGACCGCAGCGTCGTGCACGACGACGCCCGCATCGAGGACGTGGTGCAAAAGGTGCTGGCGGCCGCCGATCCCGCGGGCCTCTCGCCCGCCATCGCCGAACCCGTCTGGCGCACCCTGATCGACCGCTGCATCGCCCACGAGTTCGAGGCGTTCGACCGCACCCGCGGCTAGGCTCTCAGCGACCGCAGCATCAGCTCGTGCCGGTAAGCCGCGACGTCGGCCAGCGCTATCTCCAGCGCATCGTGGACTCGCTCCAGCAGCGGCGGGGCCGAAGCCCTGTCCGCCGCCTCGGCTGACTGACAGGCTTCCGCCAAGGCGCCCGCCCCGATCCCGGCCGCCGCGCCGCGCAGCGTATGCACCGCGTCCTTCCAGCCCTCGTCCCGCGCGTCCAGCATCGGCGACCACAGGGCCGCTTGCTGGGCGAACAGGCCAAGCACCTCCTCGCTGATCCCGTCGTCGCCGCCGGTCGTCGCCTCGAGGACGGCGAAGTCGACGGTGCCGGAGAGATCGCGAAGCGCCATCAGCCTTCCTGTTCCTCACCCTTGGCCAGCCGCGAGTTCCGCGACGACCAGACGAAGTAGATGACCAGGCCGAGCACGTTCCAGATCAGGAACCACATCTGGGTCGACGGCCGCAGGCTGAAGAAGAAGACGATGCAGCCGACGATGGTGATCGCTCCCACCAGCCACCACAGCGGGGCCCGGAACAGGCGCGGCCGGTTCGGATCGCGGACGCGCAGCACGATCAGGCAGACGCCCACCGCCGCGAAGGCCGCCAGCGTCCCGGCGTTGGCCAGCGAGGCCAACTCATCCAGCCGCATGACCCCCGCCAGCGCCGCCACCACGATGGCGGTGAACACGGTCACCACCGCCGGAACCCCGCGGACCGACACCTTGGCCAGACGACGCGGCAACAGGCCGTCGCGGGCCATGCCGAGGAAGATCCGGCTCTGGCCGAACAGGAAGGCCAGCAGCACCGTCGGCAGGGCCACCACGGCCGAGACCGCGATCCACTGGGCCGCGGTTCCCTGTCCCATTTCCCGCAGGATCAGGGCCAGCGGTTCCGGGCTTTCGGCGAAGCTGGCCACAGGCCGGGCGCCGATCGCCGCCGCCGCCACGACCAGATACAGGGCCGTGCAAACCACCATCGAGCCAACGATGCCGATGGCCAGATCGCGCTCGGGACGTTTGGTCTCCTCGGCCGCCGTCGAGATGGCGTCGAAGCCGTAGAAGGCGAAGAAGATGATCGCCGCCGCCGCCATGACCCCGGTCTGGACCACCGGCTGTCCGGTAATCTGCTCGGCGAACGGCAGGGCCGGCGAGCCGAAGCCGTTGGGCATGAAGGGTGTGAAGTTGGCGGCGTCGAACGCCGGCAGGGCGATGGCCACGAAGGCGATCAGGGCGACGACCTTGATGACCACCAGCACGGCGTTCAGCGTCGCGCTCTCGCGGGTGCCAAGCAGCAGAAGACCGGTCACCACGGCGATGATGAACACCGCCGGCAGATTGATCAGCCCGCCCTCGACGTGGGGTCCCGCCGCCAGCATGGCCGGCAGTTCGACCCCCATCCCGGCCAGGAAGCCGGTGGCGTACCCCGACCAGCCCACCGCCACCGCCGACACGACCAGCGAATATTCGAGGATCAGGCTCCAGCCCACGATCCACGCGATCAGCTCGCCCAGCACGGCGTAGGAGTAGGTATAGGCGCTGCCCGCCGCGGGCATCATGGTCGATAGTTCGGCATAGGCCAGGGCGGCGCAGGCGCAGACCAGACCCGCCAGGGCGAAGCTGATCATTACGGCCGGCCCCGCCAGCCCGGCGCCGACGCCGATCAGGGTCAGGATGCCGGTGCCGACGATGGCTCCGACTCCCAGCGCCATCAGGTGCGGCCAGCTCAGCGTCTTCTTCAGCGCAGGCCCGCTGTGCGGGGCCAGCATGGCGTCGATCGAGCGCCGGCGATTCCAGAAGGCCATGATATGCGTCTCCCCATGCCGCTCCCCGGCGGCTGATTTGCGCGGAGCCTAGCTTGCCCGCAGACAAACCGGAATGCCCCGTGACGGGAGTGCTTGCGCGCGGCGGTCTTCGTGCAATGATACCGGTGTCATAGCCGCAGGAGTCACTATGTCGATCCAGTTTTCCCGTCGCGGCCTGATGACGGCGGCTGCGGCGGCCGCCCTCGCCGGTCCCGTGTTCGCGCAGACCGCCCCGGCCAGCCGCGCCATGGTGCTGGAGACCATGAAGCGCGCGACCCGGTTCATGGTCGACGAGGCTTCGGTGGGCGGCGGCTACGTCTGGTCGGCCCTGCCCGACTTCTCGCGCCGCTGGGGCGAGCTGGAGGCGTCGCCAACCATGATCTGGGTCCAGCCGCCGGGCACGGCGACCATGGGCCACCTGTTCCTCGACGCGTATCACGCCACCCGCGACGAGGCCTATTACGCCGCCGCGGTCAGCGCCGCCCGCGCCCTCGTTCGCGGCCAGCATTCCTCGGGCGGCTGGAACTACGTCATCGACATAGCGGGCGAGGAGAGCCTGCGCCGCTGGTATGACACCTATGGCAAGAACGCCTGGCGGATGGAGGAATTCCAGCACTACTACGGCAACGCCACCTTCGACGACGCGGGCACATCCGAGGCCTCCCAGTTCCTGCTTCGGCTCTATCTCGAGAAGCGGGAACGCGAGTGGCGCGCCCCGCTGAACAAGGCCATCCAGTTCGTCCTCGACAGCCAGTACCCCAATGGCGGCTGGCCCCAGCGTTATCCGCTCAGCCAGGACGCCGGCCTGCATGGCCAGGCCGACTACACCGTCTACATCACCTTCAATGACGACGTGGCCGGCGAGAACATCAAGTTTCTGATCTTCTGCTACCAGACCCTCGGAGAGCGTCGCCTGCTGGATCCCATCCGCCGGGCGATGGACTGCTTCCTCGCCTGCCAGCAGCCCGCGCCCCAGGCCGGCTGGGGCCTCCAGCACCATGCCGACACGCTCAAACCCGCCGCCGCCCGCACCTATGAGCCCGAGGCCTACGCCACCCACACCACCGCGGCCAACATCGCCCAGCTGTTCAGCTTCTACCGACTGACGGGCGACCGGAAATACATCGCCCGCGTGCCCGAGGCGCTCGACTGGCTGGAGTCGGTCCGCCTGCCCCAGAGGCTGCAACGCGACGGCCGCACCCATCCGACCTTCATCGAGCCGGGCACGAACAAGCCGCTGTACGTCCACCGTCGAGGCTCGAACGTCGTCAACGGCGCCTACTATGTCGACGGCAATCCCGAGGACACGGTCATCCACTACAGCTCCTTCCGCGCCGTGAACGTCGCCGGCATGCGCACCCAGTATGACCGGCTCGCGGCCATGACGCCGGAAGCCGCTCGCGATGGCTCGCCCCTGCTGGCGCGCCAGGGCTCGGTCGACCTGCCGGAATATTTCACCCTGCAGGACATCTCGGTCTCGGACATGACCAGCGACGGCCAGCGCCCGCCTGCCGAGCCCGCCGTCATCTCAGGGCTGATCGCCGGCTTGAACGCGCGCGGCTACTGGCCCACGCCGCTGCGGGCGATCAGCAACCCCTATATCGGCGACGGCTCGGCCGAGGTTGCGCCGGGCGAATACCGCATCACGCGCGTCGGCGACGCCAGCGACACCTCTCCGTACATCACCGACTTCCCCGTGATGGGCGTCTCGACCGGTGAGTACATCAAGAACATGGGAGTCCTGATCCAAGCCCTGGAAAGCGCCCCCGCTGCCTGATCGAAGCCCGCGGCAAAGCGGCGGACGGCGGCAAATCCCCTTGCGCGTGTGGGACATTGCCTCTATGTCCGCCCCCTCGTCGCGCCCGGTCCCAGATTGGCGCAGCGACAACGGCACGAGCCTTGCGTGGCTGTGCCGGACGAATGGTCCGGGTGATTAGCTCAGTTGGTAGAGCAGCTGACTCTTAATCAGCGGGTCGTAGGTTCGAACCCTACATCACCCACCATCGTCCCTTCCCGCCCGACACTGACGTTTAAGGACTCGCGCCCTAGGGTCGTGTTGTCGAACCGATGCTGCGCGTCGGAGACGCCGCGGAAGGGACGCAGTGGGCGAGATTTTCGATATTCCGGAAGAGTTCGCGCGCCCTCTGAAAGGGCCGGGCGCGCGTATGCGCGTCCTGGCGTCCGACAGGGCGGGCAATATCGCCCTTCGCCTGGCATTGATTATCCCCGGCCTGATCCTGCTCGGCGTGGGCGCCGTCGATCTGTTCGCCGTTCACAACGCCCATAACCGCCTGCAGAGCGTCGCGGAGGCCGGTGCGCTGGCGGCCGCGCCCGCTCTTGCCAGCGGCGAGGACGCGGCTCGTACAAGGGCCGCCGCGTTCGTTGCTGACGCCATGCTCGAGTGGCGGAACGCGCCTGGCTTTGAGGGCGCTTACGAGGTCGTCCGTCAGGGCAGCGAGCCGGCGATCCGCATCCGGCTGAGCGGGCATCGCCCCTCCCTCCTCGGGAATATGCTGCCTCCGGGCGGCTGGAATTTTTCAGGCGAGGCCGCCGCCACCTCGCAAGGCCTCGTCTCCACCGACAAGGATCAGGCGCGAAGCTGACGCCCCTTCGTCCTTTCCTCCTCCGCACATCCTGAATAGGCTCCCTCCTTCTTCGGAGGGGCATTTCATGCGGCGGATCGGCCAAGGGACATTAGTGGCTGCGGTTTTGACTTTGGCGCTCGCGGGATGTGCGACCGCGCAGGAGCCGCAACCGGCCCTTCCCACCCCGTTTGAGGCCGTCGATCCCTTTATCGGCACCGCCGGCAAGGGCCACACCTTCCCCGGCGCCGTCGCGCCGTTCGGCATGGTGCAGCTGAGCCCCGACACCGACTATCGGCCCTTCCGCCAATCCTACGACTGGGCCTCGGGCTACCGGTTCGACGATCCGACCATCATGGGCTTCTCCCACACCCATTTCTCCGGCACCGGCCATTCCGATCTCGGCGACGTGCTGATCACCCCGATCTCGGGCGAGATCAAATGGGATCCCGGCGCGGCCGACCAGCCCGGCTCGGGCTACCGCTCGCGCTACAGCAAGGCGTCGGAAACCGCCGAGCCCGGCTACTACGCCGTCAGCCTGACCGACTCGGCCGTGCGCGCCGAACTGACTGCGGGCGTGCGTGTCGGCCTGCACCGCTACAGCTTCCCGCGCGGCGCACCCGCCCGCGTGCTGCTCGACTTCCGCAATTCCATCTACGACTACCCGGGCAAGGTGTTGTGGTCGCGCATCCGCCTGCATCCCGACGGCACGGTCACCGGCTTCCGCGAGACCCGCGGCTGGGCCCCGGCGCGGCAGATCTATTTCGCCATGCGCTTCTCGCGCCCCATGGTCGGCCATGAGCTGAAGGACCGGGACGAGGCCATTCCCTACAACGGCTTCCGCCAGCCGGGCCGCACCCCCGCCGATCGCGACCAGGTCCAGGGCCGCCAGCTCGAGGCCGCCTTCGACTTCGGCGAGATCGCCGGGCCTCTGCTGGTCAAGGTCGCCGTCTCCTCGGTTGACGAGGCCGGGGCCATCCGCAATCTGGAGTCCGAGGGCGGCGACTTCGACTTCGACGGTGTCCGCGCCGCCACCCGCGCCCGATGGGAAGAGGCGCTGGACGTGGTCCAGATCGAGGCCGCGCCCGAGATGCGCACCACCCTCTACACCGCCCTGTACCACGCCCTCATCGCGCCCTCGGTCCATTCCGACGCCGACGGCCGCTGGCGGGGGCCGGACCAGCAGGTCCATCAGGCCGACTTCACGGTCCATTCGACCTTCAGCCTGTGGGACACCTTCCGCGCCGAGCATCCGCTGCTGACTCTCGTCGCCCCGCCCGCGCGCAACACCGACATCGTCAATTCGCTGATCGCCGCCCAGCAGGTCAGCCCCTACGGCATCCTGCCGGTCTGGTCGTTCCACGGTCAGGAGACCTGGACCATGATCGGCTATCACGCCGTCCCGGTCATCGCCGACGCGTATCTGAAGGGCATACCGGGCATCGACGGGGCTGCGGCCCTGAACGCCATGACGGCCAGCGCTGCGTACCGGCCCTACGGCGGCCTCGGCGACTATATGGACCTCGGCTACGTCCCTATCGACCGCGAGCCGGAAGCGGCGTCCAAGACCGTCGAATACGCCTATGACGACTGGACCATCGCCCGCATGGCCGAGCGTCTGGGCCGGAGCGACGTGGCGGCCCAGTTCGATCGCCGCGCGGGCAACTGGCGCAACACCTTCGACCGGGAGACGGGCTTCGTCCGCGCCCGTCTGGCCGACGGCTCGTACCGCACGCCCTTCGACCCCACCGCCATCAACTACGGGAGCGACTACACCGAGGGCAACGCCTGGCAGTACTCATGGTTCGCGCCCCAGGATCTGGGCGGTCTGGTCAACCTGATGGGCGGTGACGCGGCGACGGTGGCCAAGCTCGACGCCATGTTCGACTTCGACAACACCGGGCTCGACTATTCCCACGCCGAGGATATCGCGGGCCTGATCGGCCAGTACATCCACGGCAACGAGCCCAGCCACCACACCGGCTATATGTACGTCTACGCGGGCGCCCCGTGGCGGACGCAGGCGCGGCTGACGCAGATCGTGAACAGCCAGTACCACGCCCGCCCCGACGGCCTCGCCGGCAACGACGACGTCGGCCAGATGTCGGCCTGGCTGATGTTCACGGCCATGGGCTTCTATCCGGTCACGCCGGGCTCGAACCAGTACGTCATCGGCCGCCCGTTCACGGACCGCACGGTGCTGAACCTGCCCGGCGGCAAGCGGTTCGCCATCGTCACCGAGGGGCTGGCGGACGACCACCCCTACATTCAGTCGGTCACCCTGAACGGCCAGCCGCTGGCGCGGACCTGGATCGGGCATGAGGAGATCGTGGCAGGCGGGGAGCTGCGGTTCTTGATGGGGGCGGAGCCGAACACGACTTGGGGCGTGGGTGCGGAGGCGCGGCCGTATTCTATGACGGGCTACTGAGTTCACCTCCCCATTCGCCTCCGCGAATGGGGAGGTGAAACTCACGCCCGCACAAACCCCCTGAGCACATTCGCCTCCGTGCTCAGCACCAGCCTGCTCAGGTCCACCCGCTTCGGCTCGGCGAACATCAGGAAGTAGTATTTCATCTGTTCCGACCACCAGTAGCCGGGGCAGTTGTCGCCCTGGGTCATCGGGCGGGTGGTGATATCGGCCAGCGACGTATAGCCGTACGCCGCCTTCGAGGTCTCCTTCATCGCCTGATAGTGCACCGCCGTCAGCGCACGATACCGCTCGTCCCGGTCGCCCAGCCACAGGTTCAGGCAGGCGTCGGCGAACTCGGGGCGCAGGCCGGTGCGTTTGCCGCGCGCCGTTCCCGTCGTCACCTCGATCGATTCCGGGATGATGTCGTACCGCGCCTGCATGGCCGTGTAGCTGGCCAGGAAGTCGTCGCCCTCGGCCTTGCGGCCCACCTGCCCCAGCAGCCCGGCCAGATAGCCGCCCAGCACCGTCTGCGACGTGCCCGTTACCTCAGCGGTCTCATAATCCACCATCGGAAACCACAGCCGGCCTTCATAGCGGCGGCCCTGATGGGCGATCATCGCGCCTGTGCATTCCTCGGCCCAGCGCCTCATGTCGGCGTCCCCGAACATCTCCCAGCTATCCCACAGATATTCGTAGAAGCTGTCGGCATAGACGTCGATCGAGGCGTTCCGGCTGGTGAACAGCCCCGTCTCGGCGTGGATATTGGCCGCCATCAGACCCTTGTCAGACCGCATGTCGAGCGCGTGCTTCATCGCCCGCTTGGCCGCCGCATAGTATTTCCGCTCGCCCGTCAACTGCCCGAGCAGGCCGAACTCGGTCGCATAGGTGCCGATCTCCGCCAGATTGGTCATGGGGTCGCGCACCGCCCCCGTCTTCAGGTTCACATAGCGGTACGGCAGGCCATGCGGCGAGGCGTCGAAGGCCTTCATCAGACGGTCGGCCAGATCCTTTGCCTTCTCCAGCAGCACCGCATCGCCGCTGGCCAGATGCGCTGACAAGAGGCCGCCGACCAGCCGGATATTGGTCTCGAACACCTGGGCGAAACCGTCGATATCGAAGTCCAGATTGGCCTTCACCCAGTCGACCCCGGCCTGGAATTCCTCGTCCAGTTCCATGATCCACAGCGTGTCCAGCGCCTCGACCAGCGACAGACCCAGATCATGGCCCTCGATGAAGAAGGACTGGCTGGTCCCGCTGACCGGATTGATCTCGTCCTTGCCCCAGGCCTTGGCGACGTAGTGGTCCCAGGCCCATTTGAACTCGGCCTTTACGTCGGCGCCCAGCGCGGCCCAATCCTCTGTCTGCGCCAGAGCGGGCAGCCCGGTCAGTCCGGCGACGGCGGTTCCACCCATCAGGGACAGGGCGTGGCGGCGGTTCAGGGAGCGGCTCATGCCCGGACCCTAGCGCGGACAGCAGATCACACAACTCCGCTCATCCCGGCGAAACCCGGTACCCGGTGCTTTGGGTGTTGAAGCGGGTCCGATTGCCTCGCCTCGCCAGTCGCGAACGCCGGCGTCAAGCTGGACAGGACTGGGTCCCCGCTTTCGCCGGGATGAGCGGAAGAGGGGTTACGAACTCACCGCCAGCCTCGGCCCGTTCATCCACGGCGGCTCGGGCATCGACCGGCGCGCCGTCGTCTGGGCCCGCGTCCAGCGGTCGTGCAGGTCGGAGAAATACGGATCGTCGCCCTCGATCCGGCGCTGCTCGCCGCTGAGGAAAGCCCGCCGCACCGTTATCAGGTCGAACGGCGCCCCGACCCCGACATTGGATCGCATGGTGGTCGAGAACGAGATCAGCCCCAGCTTCACCGCCTCGGGCAGCGGACTGTCGAACGCCAGACCGCTTTCCAGAATGGGCTTGCCGTATTTGGCCTCGCCGATCTGGAGGTAGGGCGTGTCGCGCCCGCATTCGATGAAATTGCCCTGGCTGTAGATCAGGAACAGCGCCATCTCCCCGCCCTTGATCTGGCCGCCCAGCAGCATGGAGGCCGAGGTGTTCAGACTGTCTGCCTGCAGCGCCGGAGCGATCGACAGCCGCACGCTGCGCAGGGCATGACCCAGGATTTGGGCGCAGCGGAACATGGACGACGCTGTCTCAAGCGTCTCGGGCGGATCGCCGACGTTCAGGACGACGCCCTCTTTCGCCAGGGCCAGCGCGGTCTGGGTCACGGACAGGTTGCCGGCGGTGCATACGGCCAGAACCCGGTCGCCGGGCCGGTCGACGACATGCAGCTTGCGATAGGTCGAGATGCTGTCGACGCCCGCGTTGGTGCGGGTGTCGGCGATCATCGCCAGACCCTCGTCGACCAGCATTCCCACGCAATAGGTCATGCGGCGCGCCATTCCCGAACGGCAATCATGGCGATGACGGTAGCAGATTCGCAACCGCGGCGCCCGCATCCGCGCATCCTTACGCCTGTTGCTGGCTCTGTTGCATGTCCGCATCACGCACGTTCAGCCGCACCGCCAGCCGCTCGCCGCCCCCGCCGTAGCTGGTCCCCCGCACCGGCGCCGCGCCCAGATAGTCGAGACCCGTCGCGACCCGCACATATCGCTCCGTCGCGCAGATGCCGTTGGCGGCGTCGAAGCCGACCCAGCCCAGGTCCTCAATCCAGGCCTCGGCCCAGGCGTGGCCCGCCTCCTGATCGTCCTGCCCGTCGCGGCGCAACAGGTGGCCGGACACGTAGCGCGCCGGCACCCCCATCTGGCGACAGCAGGCGATGAAGACATGGGCATGGTCCTGACAAACGCCTCGGCCGAGCGCGAGGACCTCCGCCGCCGTGTGCGTCGGCGTGGTCACCCCGACCTCGAACGCCACCGAACCGTGGATGCCCGCCATCAAACGGTGCAAGCGCTCCAGCGGCGGATGGGCGGAAAACTCGGAGGCGAAGACCGATATCAGCTTGTCGCGCCGGGTCAGCGGCGTGTCGCGCAGGAAGACCAGCGGCGACAGTGTTTCCTGATCCGGCGGCACCACGCCATGGGTTTCGGACGTCACAACCTCCCCCGACACCCGGACGGTCAGGCTATGGGTCGGCTGCTCCGTGTAGAGGGTGTGGACAATGTTTCCGAAGGCGTCCTCGGACTTGCGCAGCCGGGCGTCGACATCGGTCTCGACCCGCCAGTGCCGCACCTGCTGCGCCTCCGACGACCGCGGACACAGCCGCAGGGTCTGGATGATGAACCGCGCCGCCCGGTCATAGGCGTAGGTGGTCGCGTGATCGATACGGATGCGCACTGGTCAGCTCAGATACTGGTCGTGGATCGCCTGCCCCAGACGGCCATTCTCGCCGAGGAAGGCCTGGATGTATTCGTGCAGGCCGGACTGGAAGATGTCGTCGATGCGCGAGTTGTCAAACGCCCGCATCCGCTCCGCCGCCAGCCGCTGAGCAGGACCGCGTCGGCCGTAGTCGTTTGCCAGCCGCTCGAGATACCGCACGATCGACGCCTGACAGCTGGCCAGCGACCGCGGCATCTGCCGGTTCAGCACCAGCAGATCGGCCACCAGCCAAGGCTTGACGCTGTCCCGGTACACCCAGCGATAGGCCGTGAGCGCCGACACCTCGCGCAGCAGGGTGGTCCACTGGAAATAGTCCAGCTGCCCGCCCACCCGTTCGCCCTCGGGCAGCAGCAGGTGATATTTGACGTCCAGCAGCCGCGCCGTGTTGTCGGCCCGCTCGATCGCGGCGCCGAGACGCAGGAAATAATACCCGTCGTTTCTCAGCATGGTCCGGCTGGTCGCGCCCTCGACCGACAGGGTCATGCTCTTCACCCACTCCAGGAAGCGGGCGAAGTCGTCGCGCCGGGTCGGCTGGCCCTGTTCCTCAAGCCCGTTCCACGCGCCGTTAATCGCCTCCCACAGTTCGACCGTCAGGGCCGTGCGCACCGAGCGCGCATTGGTCCGTGCCCGGGTGATGCAGGCGGTGATGGACGAGGAGTTGTCGGGCGCGAAGGCCAGATATTCGCGCACCGACTTCTCGGTCGGCGACCGGCCCAGCGCCTTGGGCGCGCCGGCTGATGCGAGCGCGCTGGCCCATACGGTTTCAGCATCGCCGTCGCCGCGCGTCGGGATGGCCGCCAGCCTCAGCGTGGCTTCCAGAATGCGGGCGAGGAAATCCGCCCGCTCGATATAGCGGCCGGTCCAGTACAGGCTGTCTGCGGTGCGGCTCAGCATTCAAACATCCAGCACCCACGTATCCTTCGTCCCGCCGCCCTGGCTGGAGTTGACCACCAGCGACCCCGGCTTCAACGCCACGCGCGTCAGACCGCCGGGGGCCACCTTCACCCCCTGCGGCGACGACAGCACGAAGGGCCGCAGATCTACATGCCGTCCGTGCAGCTCGCCCTTGTCTAACGTGGGGGCGGTCGACAGGGCCAGCGTCGGCTGGGCGATGAAGTCGTCGGGATCGTTGATCAGCTTCTTGCGGAAGGTCTCGAGCTCGGTCTTCGACGCCGCCGGCCCGACCAGCATGCCGTAGCCGCCCGACCCGCCGACCTCCTTGACCACCAGCTGATCCAGTTTCGACAGCACCTCCTTCAGCGCCTCCGGCTCGCGGCAGCGCCAGGTCGGCACATTCTTCAGGATCGGCTCCTCGCCGGTGAAGAACCGGATGATTTCGGGCATGTAGGTGTAGACCGCCTTGTCGTCGGCCACGCCCGTGCCGACCGCGTTGGCCAGGGTCACCGTCCCGGCCTGATAGGCCGTCATCAGCCCCGGCACCCCCAGCGAAGAATCCGGCCGGAAGGTCAGGGGATCCAGGAAGTCGTCGTCGATGCGGCGATAGACGACATCCACCTGCTGCCGCCCCTGCGTCGTGCGCATGAAGACCTTGCCGTCGTCGACGAACAGATCGCGCCCCTCGACCAGATCGACGCCCAGCTTGTCGGCGAGGAAGCTGTGTTCATAGTAGGCCGAGTTGAACGGCCCGGGCGTCAGCACCACAATCGTCGGATCCGCCCCCGCCGCCTCAGGCGCGCACGCCCGCAGACTGCCCAGCAGCATGTCCGTATAGGTTTCGACCGGCCGAACCGGGTAATCGGCGAACAGGTCCGGGAACAGCCGCATCATCATCTCGCGGTTCTCCAGCATGTAGGAGACCCCGGACGGCGTGCGGCAGTTGTCCTCCAGCACGTAGAAACCATCCTCGCCCGTGCGCACCAGATCGACGCCGGCGATATGCACCCACACCCCGCGCGGCGGCCGGCGGCCCTGCATCTCGGGCACATAGTGAGGATTGGTCAGCACCAGTTCGGGCGGCAGGATGCCGGCCTTCAAACACTCCTGCGGGCCGTAGACGTCGGCGAGGAACATGTTCATCGCCGTGACCCGCTGGACCAGCCCGGCCTCCAGCCCGGCCCATTCCGACGCCCCGATGATGCGCGGCACCACGTCGAAGGGGATCAGCCGCTCGCTGGATTCCGCGTCGCCATAGACGGCGAAGGTGATGCCCATGCGGCGGAAGAACAGCTCGGCCTGCCGGGACCGCGCCTGCAGCAGCCCCTCGGGCGCCTCCGCCAGCCAGCGGGCGAGCCCGCGATAGCTGTCGCGGACGTCTCCCCCATACCCGGGTATTCCACCTGACATCTCGTCGAAGGCCATGCCGCTCCCGCTGGTTTCAAATTTCAGCGTGGCCCCACAAGCGTCGCTGAAGCAACAGGAATGTTGCGGCGCGGCGAAGGTTCAAACAGCCAAGGCTGTAAGGTCCTCGTGATGACCGGAACGTCCCCGGCGCCAGTCCGGTTTTCAGGTCTCCCAACCTCAGGAAGGAAGGAAACCGATGCAAGACCATCAAAAACACCGGCCGCAGGATGACTTCGGCCGAAGCAATCAGGACGATGGCCGCTGGGAGGCGAGCGACCGGCGCGCCGACGAGCGGGTCTCATGGTCCGAGGGAGACGGCGGCCGCACAGCGGAGGCCTTCCGCAACCAGGGTGTGTCGGACCGATCCCACGCCGGTTCTCGTGGCATGGGCTACGGCCGGGACCAGCAGAGCCGCTATGGCGAAGGCATGGCCACCGGCTGGACGGGCGAGCGCTCCGGGTCCCAGGACCGGTCGCAAGGCGGATATGGCCAGACCTACGGCGGCGGTTCGATGTACGGCCAGAGCGGCCAGCAGGACCACGGCCGCAACCAGCAGCACGGTTTCGCCCACGGCGGCTACGATCCCGGCTACAGCCAGGGCGGTCAGTTCGGAGGCTCGAGCATGGGCGGGTCGAACTACGGCCAGCAGCAAGGGGGTCAAGGTCACCGAAACCAGGACTACGGCCAGCAGTATGGCGGCGGTCAAGGCCAGCAGGGCCAAGGCTACAGCCAGCACGGCTATGCGCCCGGCGCCCAGATTTGGGAAGGTTCGGGCCCCGGCATGGGCGGCCAGAGCCACCAGCATCACGACTTCGAACCCGACTACCTGCATTGGCGCGAACAGCAGCTGTCGGCCTTCGACAAGGACTACACCGACTGGCGCAGCGAGCGGCGTCAGAAATTCTCGTCCGACTTCGACAGTTGGCGCCAGACGCGGCCTCGCTCGGAAGCGTCTGGCGAGCACCGAACACCGGCCGAGAACCCGATCGTAGGCGACGTGTCCGACGGCGGCGTCGGCACACAGGATGCGAAGAAGCGCTGATCGCGCCCACCTCGCGTGACGAAAGGGCCCGGTTTCCACCGGGCCCTTTTTTGTCCGTTACTGGGCGCCGGCCGCTGGAGCGCGCGGCGGGGCGTTCTTCACATACTGGTCCAGCCAGCGGGTCATCTCCCACAGGGTGTGGCCGACGGACTCCCGTGCGCGGTAGCCATGGGCCTCCAGCGGCAGGACGACGTAGCGCACGGTCGCGCCATTGCCCTTCAGCGCCGCATAATACCGTTCGGACTGGACCGGGAAGGTGCCCGAGTTGTCGTCCGCCTCGCCATGGATCAGCAGGATCGGCTCATTGACCCGGTTGGCGTAGGTGAAGGGCGACATCTCTGTATAGGTATCGCCGGCCTCCCAGTAGGTGCGCTGCTCGGCCTGGAAGCCGAACGGCGTCAGGGTCCGATTATAGGCGCCCGACCGCGCGATGCCGGTGCGGAACAGGTCGGTGTGGGCCAGCAGATTGGCCGTCATGAAGGCGCCGTAGCTGTGCCCGCCTACCGCGATCTTGTCGCGGTCCGCCACGCCCATGCCGACCACCGCCTCGACCGCCGCCTCGGCGCTGGCCTTCAGCTGTTCGATATAGGTGTCGTTCGGCTCGGCCCCGTTGACACCGACGATGGGCATCGAGGGGTCGTCCAGTACGGCGTAGCCCTGCGTCAGCAGGAACAGATGGCTGATCCCGCCCGGACGGGTGAAGCGGTTGGCCGTATCGACCACCTGACCGGCCACGGCGGCGTCGGTGAACTCGGCCGGATAGGCCCACATGACCAGCGGAAGCGGGCCGTCGCGGTCCTTGTCGTAGCCGGCGGGAAGGTACAGCGTCCCCGACAGCGCCACGCCGTCGGCGCGCGTGTAGCTGATCGTCTGCTTGCTGACCCCAGCCAGCTGCGGCGCAGGATCAGGGAACTGTGTCAGGGCGTTAGGCTGGCCGGCCGTCAGGTCGCGGACGAACAGGTTCGGCGGGTCGTTGCGGGTCTCGCGGCGCGTCACCACCCGGCGGCCTTCCTCGTCGAGGAAGCCGACGACGGTCTCATAGTCGCCGCTGGCCGAGGTCCACAGCCGCTCGGACTGGCCGTCGGCAAGGTTCATGGCCGCCAGGAACGGATATTCGCCTTCCCGCGTCGCACCCGGCCCGGTCATCAGCACCCGGCCGTCCCGGGCGAAGCGAATGACGGGGAAGCCGTTGGCGTTGGGCTCGGTCACCGGGAAGCCGGGGTCGTTGTACCGGTCCTGATAGTTACGCTCCAGCAGGACGCGGCCCGGTCCCGGGTTCGAGGGATCGACCACATACCGGGTCTCGTGCCGGGTGTTGAACCAGCGGCTGTAGACCAGGGCGGTGTCGGCGTCGCCCCAGGTCACCCCGGCGTAACGCTCCTTCAGGTCGATCAGCGGAACCGCCGCGCCGCTGAACGGCGCGGCCAGGGTGAAGACGCGGTCGCGCACCTCGGCGGCCGTGCGGGGGTCGCCGCCGTCCTGGGCTTCCGTCCAGACGAGCGTGGCCGGGGCGTCGGCGCGCCACTGCACCGAGCGCGGGCCCGGCGCCACCGCGTCGAACGGCGTCGGGATATTGTCCCTCAACGGCAGGTCGGCGACACGGTGAACCACCCGGCCGTTCAGATCGGTGACCACGACCTCCGCCGGGAACAGATTGGCCGGCACCACATAGCTGTAGGGCCGCTTGACCTTCGTCTGCAGCACATGGCGGCCGTCCGGCGACACGCTGGCGCCGAGATAGACGGCTGGTGCGCCCAGCGTCCGGGCCTGGCCGTTCAGCGGAACCAGCGTCAGCTGCGAGGTGAAATAGTGCTCGAACAGGGCTTCGTCGCCGGCGTTGGAAAGCAGGTCCTGATAGGTCCGCGCCGGCGCCGTCCGTCCCATGCTCTCCTCAATGGTCGGACCGGAAGGCGCGCGCGTGACATCCGGCGCCGCGCCGCGTCCCTCGGGCGTCATCCGCACCAGCAGGCCCGAACTGTCTGGCAGCCAGTCGAAGGCGCCGCCGCCCGCGGCGTTGACCCGCGCGTCCGTCAGCTTGCGCGCGCGGCCGCTGCCGACATCGACCGTCCATAGCTCCAGCCCCGTCGGTGCATCCATCAACAGGGCGATGGACCGGCCATTGGGCGACCAGCTCGGCGACAGGAAGCGGGCCCCGGCAGGAAGTTCGACGGTACGCGTGGCGCCGCCCGCGACCGGCTGGAGGCTCAGCCCCGTCAACCAGGTCACCCGGCTGTTCGCCGCGCCGTTGTTGCGCGGATTGATCCGGTATCCCCCCAGCCGCAGCATCGGCTCGGCCAGCTCTGCAATCGGCGGCAGATTCGCCCGGTCGAACAGGGCCAAGGTCGTGTCGTCAGGCGAGAGGCTGGGCGTCGGCGTGGGCCTGGTGTCGAGGATTTCCGCGATCGGCGACGGCGGCTGCTGATAGGCCAAGCCATCCTGAGCCAGCGCGGGGCCGGCCACGGCGGCCAGCAGAACGAAGGCGGGCATGGCCCGGGCCAGCAGAAGACGACGCATATTGTTTCCCCAAAAACGGATCGCCCTCCCTGAGGGCGCCGCACGCTAGGGGGCGAACGGAACGGGGGTCAAGGCCGCCTGCCGCCTTCCCTGCCTCCGATCGTCGCGCCGGTCATGGCGTAGCAGCTGGCCCGGCTCGGCCGGTCGCCGTGCGGCCCGCCGTACGCCGCGCTGACCGAGCAGATGTCGGCGGGGCTCAACTGGCCCTTCCAGCGCTCGGGGTTGCAGTAGTTCATGATCGAGGCGGGATCGTAATATTGCTCGTCTGCATCCTCGGCCTCGGGCGTGCTCTGGCGGGCGACGCAGTCCGGCGCGCGCGGACTCACGTGGTCGTGCGAGAACCCCAGAGCGTGGCCCAGCTCATGCAAGGCGTCGGCATAGAAACAGCCTTCGCGTCCCACCGACCCGCGTCGTCCGCAAATCCGGTTCGTCACCAGATAGTCGGCGTTGAGCGTGATCGTCCCGCCTCGCACCAGATTGACCCCCAGATGGCTCGACGAAGCGAACAGTTCCGGGTCGTGCTCGATCCGCACCGGAATGCGGCGCGGTCCTGATCCCGGCGGCGGACAGGCCGCAAGGATGTCGAACTCAACCCGGGCCACGGCCTCCCATGCATTGGCCGCATCCATCACCTTCTCCCGCGCCCAGGCGTCGGCCTCAGCCGGGGCCTCGAAGCACATCGGCACGCGCCCGTCTGGCCACAGGTCCGCTTCGGCAGGCGGCGGCGCGGCCGGCGGAGGGGGCGGTGGAGGCGGCGGCGGCGGAGGGGGCGGTGGAGGCGGCGGCGGCGCCATCACCGGCGGCGGAACCTGATCCTGAAATATCGAACAGCCGGCCATCGGAAAGCACAGCGCCGTCAGCGCCAGCACCAGAACGATCTTGATACGTCTCATGCCCAGCGGCCTTCGGTCAGGGTCAGCGACAGGTCGAGCGCCACGGCCTGCGCAGGGGGGCGGCCAGCCTCAGGCGCCAGATCCTCGGCCTCGACCGTGACTGTCACGGGCGCATCGCCCTCGCCGATCAGATTCAGAACCTCCTCGCTGAAGCGGAAGGGCAGGATGTAGTCGCCCGCGTGGTGCGCATGATCCCCTTCCCGCAGGTGCAGGAAGGTGGGCGACGAGCCCAGCGATATCTTGCGTTCCGCACAGTGCATGCGGATCTCGATCGAGCGGTCCAGCAGTCCCTCGGTCGCTGCATAGGCCACCGATCCGGCGCCGGCGATCATCAGCGTGTCGTCCGCCGCCCGCATCCGCGCCACGGCCTCAGCCGGCAGGGTCACAGACAGCCCGCCCTGCCCTGCCATGCCCTCGGCTCGCAGCGGATAAACAACGCTCCCCAGCGGCACACGCCGCGTGGCCCCCGGCGGTCCGACTTCGGGCACGTTGAACACCGGGAACGGATAGAGGTTGTCGTAGCCGTAACCGAGCGGCCGGGTCTCCAGCACGCTGGCCACCCGCCAGTCGCCCGTGTCCTCCCCTTGGCCGCCGACGAACCCGTTCAGCGTCCGCGCGGTCCAGTCGTCCGGATAGAGGCCCGCCGCCTGCCCCGCATGCCAGGTCGCCCAGACGCGGTCGACGTTGCAGTGATGAAGCCAGAAGATCGGGTCGCTGGCCGCGGTCGTCAGCCGCTTCATCAGCCCGCCGACCAGCTCGTGGATGTAGTTGTGGCCATAGCCCTCGACCATGCCGGCTCCGGTCGGCAGCTTGCCGGCGAAGGTCTCGAACCCGTCCGAGGTCAGCCGCGACATATAGGGCGACCGGGCCCAGCGGGCGGCGTTGAAGTCCAGCGTGTCCACGCCCCGCGCCCTCTGCCGCTCGAACAACAGGGCGTCCTCGTCGGTGATCCATGCTGGCAGGGTCCGGTGCTCCTGCGCGTCCCAATAGGGCATGGCGAAGCTGGCATGCCCCGTCAGCCCGGCGATGATCCGCTCCAGATGCAGCAGCTGCAGCCTATGCCAGGGCAGGAACAGGCCGTTGTTGTGCTGGCCGTTGCGCGAATGGATCGTGTTCTGACGAGCCCAGGACCGGTCGTCCCGCCGCCGCTTCATCAGCGCCAGCCCCTCGCCGAACGCCACCACGTCGTCACTCGTCGCTGACAGGCTCCCCGCGCCGCGGCGCACCCGCTGGGTCTGCGCCCATACCGGTCCCGCGCACAGGCCCAGCATGGCGACTCCGGTCAGCGCCTGACGTCTGTCGATTTTCACGCATGCCCCCGCACGTCTTCCCGACGGCGAAGGTTCACCAATCTCAGCCCGGTGTCGAGCCCGGGTCGCGAGCTGGCGCCTGGCCGATGAACCGCGCCTGCCGAGCCTCCGTCCACATCTCACGCAGCCCTTGACGCGGCATGTCGACGCCGAACACGGCCAGTTGCGCCACCCAGACCTCGGACAGTTGCTCCACCGTCCCCTGCACCCACCCCGGAGCCTGCTGCCGCGACCAGTTCAGCGGCGATACGGCGTTGAACACCATCAGGAAGGCCGCGACCGCGAAGATCGCCCGGCTCGTCCAGCGCCGGTCGCGCGCGGCCACGCCCTCGTCATCCAGCGGCGGCGCGGGCGGAAAGGCGAACCGGCCCAGCGCCGTCAGGGCATTCTCCCGCGTCGGCAGGTCGTGTGCGTTGGCGGTCTCGATCCAGTCGCTCGGCGGATCCGGCGGAACCGGCAGGCTCTCGGCCAGCGGCGGGAATGGCGAATCGCCCTGCGGTTTCGGGAACGGCTGGAGCGGGAATTTGCCGCCGAAACCGTCCTTGTTTTCGTATCTCATGATCCAGATCCCTGCATCACAACGCCTCAGAACTGGAAATATATGAAGGGCGCCACGCCCTCGGGCCGCACCGCCTCGATCAGCAGGAAGGCCGCGCCGATCAGCAGGCCCAGCGTGATCGACGGCGCCGCCTTCAGCCGTTCGGCCATACCCTCGACCGCTCGCGGCGGCAGCCAGTGCATGGCCAGCCCGCCGACGATCAGAGTCAGCAGCAACGGCGTCAGCGCTGCCACCGGCCCGATCCGCCCCAGCCCCTGCAGCATGGCCATGGCCAGTTCGAAATTCTCCGCCCGGAACAGGATCCAGCCCAGGCAGACGATGTGGAACGTCACCAGCACGCCGACCACCGTCGGAATGACCTTCCGGTCCCCGAACGCCGCCCTGAACAGCCGCTCGATCACCTGCACCCCGCCGTGCAGCGTCCCCCACGCCAGGAAGGTCCAGGCCGCCCCGTGCCACAGCCCGCCCAGCACCATGGTGATGAAGACGTTGATGCAGCTCGAGATCAGCCCCTTCCGCCCGCCGCCCAGCGGCACATAGAGGTAGTCCCGCAGCCAGCTGGACAGGCTGATATGCCAGCGCCGCCAGAAGCTCTGCATCGAACTGGCGCGGTACGGCTGGTCGAAATTGCGGGGGAAGGAATAGCCCAGCAGGGCCGCGATCCCGATCGCCATGTCCGAATAGGCCGAGAAGTCGCAATAGATCTGGACCGCATAGCCATAGACCGCCGCCGCGATGTCGATGCCGCTGTACGCGGACGGATCGAAGAACACCGGATCGACCAGATTCACCGAAATCTCGGACGCGATCACCGTCTTCTTGAACAGGCCCCAGACGATCAGCAGCAGGCCATGCGTCGCCATCTCCCGCGTCAGCCGCGGCGTCCGGTCGAACTGCGGCAGCAGGTCCGAGGCCCTGACGATCGGCCCCGCCACCAGATGCGGGAAGAAACTCATCAGCAGCATGACGTCCAGCAGGCTCTTCGCCGCCGGCGTCTTCCCGCGATGCACGTCCACGACGTAGCTGATGCCCTGGAAGGTGAAGAAGGAAATCCCCACCGGCAGCACGATCTGCAGCAGCGGCAGGTCCCGCTCCCAGCCGAACCGGGTCAGCAGATCGCCCGCCTGTTCGACGAAGAAGCCGTAGTATTTGAAGAAGCCCAGGATCAGCAGATTGACCGCGACCCCCAGGCCGACCAGCCAGGCGGTCCGCCCGTCCCGCTCGCGGGTCCGCGCGATCAGCGCCCCGACGCCCCAGTTCAGCACGGCCGACGCGATCAGCAGGCCGACGAACCGCCAGTCCCACTGGGCATAGAAGAACCAGCTGGCCAGCAGCAGGAACAGCTTCCGTCGTCCGTTCTCGCGATCCAGCGACCAGGCGGTGAAATAGACGAACAGGAAGAAGACGCCGAAGGTGAGGGTCGGGAACAGCATCTAGCGCGCCGCTTCCTGCGCGGCCTTCCAGGCGTCGTAGGCCGCCATCAGATCGTCGCACAGCACGCCGCCGATCCAGTCGGCGCCGGCGGAGGTGAAATGCACCCGGTCGCCACGCATGACGGGGTCTGCCCGCAACGCCAGCCGATCCGCCGAACAGTCGCCGCCCATCCGCCCGTGCCAGTCCCAGAACGCCACACCCATGTCGGCGGCGACCCGGCGTTGCACGTCCCGCACCACCGCCAGCGACGGCGGCGGCGCCCGCAGGCCGTCCGCGCTGCAGCCGCCCGCCATGCCGCTGCGCTGGGCGTCGGGCGCGCCGAGGATCAATAGCGTCCGACCCGTTCCACGCAGTCGCTCGACCTGCGCCCGCAGCAGACTTTCGTAGGCGGCCGGATCCAGCCCGTCCTCGAACCCGTCGTTGACCCCGAACGCCAGTATGACGAGATCCGCATCCTCCAGCCCCGGCGCGCCCGGCCAGTTCGCGAAAGCCTCGAGCGTCGCGCCGACGACGCCGATCTCGGTCAGCGCGACTCCCGGCCCGCCATCCGCATCGCCGTAGCCGAACCGCCCCTGAAGTCCGGCTCGCACCCGTCCCGTGACCCGCCCGCCGGCTGTATGGCTGTCGCCGAACTGGACGACGCGCACGGGTCGGACGCGCTGCCCCGCCTCGGTATCGGCCAAGGCGCGAAAGAAGGCGGCCAGCGCATCCGACTGGCAAACTCCGCCCGCGCAGGCGGACACGCCGGGCGCCAGACGCTGAAGCGAGAGATATGGAACCTCCCGTGCTTCGACACCCGCCGAAGCCGCCCACAGCCCCGCCGCGATGATCGCCCCCCGGCGCTGCATTCTCAGCCGGCGGGCGGCGGCGCCGCGATCGCCGATACCGCCGCTGGCCGGTCCAGCCCGGCGTCGCGTTTCAGCCGCGCCGCCACCGGGGCGCTCATCCGCAGATAGCCGGCCATCGACATATGGATTCCGTCATTGGCCCGCATCAGCACGCGTCGGCCGCTGTCGGTCGGCAGATAGGCCTCGTAGCCGCCCTCGCCGTTCGAGGTCAGGGCCGTCGTCTCAATATACGGCACGCCCAGCGCCGTCATCCGCGCCTCGACCACATCGTTGATCAGGGTCATTTTGGCGTCGAACGTACCCCGTTTCATGCGCGGCAGGCCGACCCAGTAGACGGCGACGTCGCGGCTGCGCAGCAGGGCCACCAGATCGTCGACCCGTTTCGCATAGGCGGCCTTCCAGCCGTCCGAGCCGAACGGATGGATCTGGCCGTCCATCTCGATGCCCTGGGCGTCATTGGTGCCGAACAGAATGACGGCGACATCCACCGGCTGCTCGTCCAGCTGCCCCCGCGTCTTGGCCTGGATGTCGACGTAGTCGTAGCGGCTCAGGCCCGTCGAAACCTGCGAGAATTTGCTCACCGTCACATTCGGCGTGCCCTGCAGGTCACGGTACAGGCCGGCGTAAAGGCCGTCCGCCATGGAATCTCCGAACACGCCGATCCTCAGCGGCCCACGGGCGATGAGCGCGTCCAGCGGCGTCACCGCGGGCAGGACCGGTGCCGCGGCGACTGGAGCGACCGGAGCGGCGGGCTCGGACGCGGGCGGCGCGGAAGCCGCGGCCTTGTCGCCCAGCATGATCGTCGGATGGCGCAGCCACGCCCGGCCGTCGGGCGTCAGCACCAGCCCGGCCAGAACGCCGACCACGAAGGCTGCCGTCAGAGCATTTATGCCAGCACGCAAACCCGTCCCCCGACTGAACCCTGTTCTGTCGGGCCTTTTACCTTATCGGGGCCGGACCGCCACCTCGCGCCCGTGTCACGGGAAGAAAAAGGTTAACCGAAGCGGCCCTCGGCCCAGCGCGCGGCGAAATACCCGCCCAGCGCCGACACAGTGGTCAGCGCCGTCCCCCAGCACAGATCGATGATCGTCAGCCGCGTCGACCAGACGTTCAGCGTCGCCTGATTGGTCAGGTCGTAGGTCGCATAGGCCACGAACCCGAGGACCGCCCCGTTGATCGCCGCCCTCTGCCACGCGCCCTCGCGCAGCGCCGGCTCGATGGCCAGGAACACCGTCCCGGCGATGGAGATCAGATAAAACGCGACCGCCGCCCTCATGTCCGGCTTGTCCGCCAGGATCGGCCCGAGCACGGGTTTGTACAAACGGTCCGCCATGGTCGTCAGCCAGACCGCGTCGATGGCGGCGAAGGTCAGGCCCGCACCCAGATAGGCAGCCACATATTTGATCATCGTTTCAACCCCTTCAGACCGGCTTCAGCAGGTAATGGCTGACAGCCCATGTGTTCCCGTCGTCGTTCCCGAACAGGCCCGCTGTCGCCAGATAGAACCGCCGCCAGCGCCGCCGCCACAGGACCGCGTCGGCGGCGTAGGTCTCCTGCATCAGCTCCATCACCCGGTCGCCGTTGGCGTCCATGTTGGCCAGCCAGTCGTCGGCGGTGCGCTGGTAGTTGACGCCGTTCCACGTCCATTCCCGCTCGACCGAAAAAAGGTCGGGAAACTGCCGGATCAGGTCGTGGCTCGGCATGATGCCGCCGGTGAAGAAATGCTTGGCGATGAAGTCGTCGGTGTCCGTGTGATCGAACCGGTACGGCGCCTCGCGATGGGTGAAGACGTGGATGAACATCCGCCCGTCCGCCTTGAGCCAGCTGTGCGCCTTCGTCAGCAGGGCGCGCCAGTTGGCCATATGCTCGAACATTTCGACCGAGACGATCCGGTCGTAGCCTTCGCCCATCGGCGTCGGCGCGCTGAAGTCGTTCATGTCAGCCGTGATGACCTTCAGATTGTTCAGCCCCCGCGCGGCGGCCTGCGCCTCGATATGGCCCCGCTGTCCGTGACTGTTCGAGACCGCGGTGATCGAGGCGCGCGGATACCGTTCCGCCATCCACAGGCTCAGACTGCCCCAGCCGCATCCCAGTTCCAGAATGCGCTGGCCATCGGCCAGTCCGGCATGGTCGCAGGTCTCGGCCAGCGCGGCTTCTTCCGCCTCGTCCAGCGTCGTTCCGGCGTCGGGATAGAGGCAGCACGAATATTTCAGCCGCGTGCCCAGACACAGCTCGAAGAACTCGGGCGGCAGTTCATAGTGCTGCTCATTGGCGGCGCCGGCGTGCTCGGCGATGGCGCGCTTCGTCATGTCCCGGGCGAAGGCGGCCGAGTCGTATGGGCCCTCCCGGTCCAGCCGTTTGCGCGCCTCGCTGACCAGACTGTCGATCGCCGGCCGCGCGACGAAATCCGGAAACGGGGCGTCCTGAAGCTGGCGAATGGCGGCGGTGACTAGGCTCATGCGGACGTCCTGACAGGCTGTTGACCGTGCCAGCTACGTGGAGCGTCGGCATTCGGATGTGTCCGGCATCCGTCACAGCATTTGGCCCGTAGCTCTGGCCACGTTTCTCCGGAGCCGGCATGTCCCCTCACCTGGTCGCCACCTCGTCCCCGCCCGCCGGCAAGCGCATCGGCGTGGTCGGGTCCGGCATTTCAGGCCTGTCCTGCGCCTGGCTGCTGTCGCAATCGCACGATGTCACCCTGTTCGAGGCCGACGACCGCATTGGCGGCCATTCCCACACGGTGGACGCCCCGGCGCCCAGCGCGCCGGTTGCTGTTGACACCGGCTTCATCGTCTACAACCAGGACAACTATCCCAATCTGACGGCCCTGTTCGAACATCTCGACGTGCCGACCAAGCCGGCGATGATGTCCTTCGCCGTCTCCATCGACGACGGCGCGTTCGAATACTGCAGCCAAGGGCTCGGCGCCCTGTTCGCCCAGAAGCGGAACTACGCCAGCCCGAAATTCTGGCGCATGATCAGCGACCTGCTGCGCTTCCAGAAACAGGCTCCGCGCGACCTCCCGGAACTCGAGCGGTCGGGAGAAACCCTTGAGGCGTATCTGACCCGCGGAGGCTACGGCCCGTTGTTCCGCGAGGCGCATCTGCTGCCCCAGGCCGCCGCCATCTGGTCCTGCACCATGGGACAGATGGCCAGCTACCCCGCCGCGTCCTTCGTGAGGTTCTACATGAACCACAACCTGCTCAAGGTGGACCTGCGCCCGACCTGGCGCACCGTAGACGGCGGCAGCCGCTCCTACGTCAGCCGATTGAGCGCAGCCTTCAACGGCCGGGTCGTCACCAATGCGGGCATCACCGGCGTGCTGCGCGGCCTCGACGGCGCCGCCCTGCGTTTCGAGGATGGCCGGCTGGAGCGGTTCGACGCCATCGTGCTGGCGACGCATTCCGATCAGGCGTTGGCTCTTCTGGAAGCGCCCTCCGCCGAGGACCGCCGTCTGCTGGGCGCCATCGAATACCGGCCCAACAAGGTCATCCTGCACCGCGACACGTCCCTGATGCCGAAACGGCGCAAGGCGTGGGCCGCATGGACCCATCTCGGCTACTCCGACCGCGCGGGCGAAGGCGGCGTCACCTACTGGATGAACGAACTCCAGAGCCTGCCCGGCCCGCCCTTGTTCGTCAGCCTGAACCCGGCGAAAACGCCCGACCCCGAACTGGTCATCGGCGAATGGGACTATGAGCATCCGGTCTTCGACGCCGCCGCCGTCGCCGCCCAGTCCGAACTCTGGTCGCTTCAGGGCCGCCGCAACATCTGGTTCGCCGGCGCATGGTTCGGCTCAGGCTTCCACGAGGACGGCCTGCAGGCGGGCCTCGCCGTCGCCGAACAGCTGGGCGGCATTCGCCGGCCATGGTCGGTCGCCAATGAGAGCGGACGCATCCATGTCCATGCGCCGGTTGCTGCGCTCGATCGGCTGACCGAGGCCGCGTGATAAATTATCTGCCGTCACCCTCGGGCTTGTCCCGAGGGCCTATCGCACCGCATGCTCCGGCGGATGAGGAGAGAACGCCCACTGATCGCCGTCTACATCATGACCAGCGGGCCCTACGGCACGTTGTACGTCGGCGTGACGAGCAATCTATACCAGCGGGTCCAGCAACATCGCGCTGGTACATTCCCGGGGTTCACGCGCGAGCATGGCCTCAAGCGGTTGGTCTGGTTCGAGACCTTCGAGTTTATGACTGTCGCCATAAAGCGCGAGAAAGCGATCAAGCGATATCTCCGCGACTGGAAGATCAACCTGATCGAACGGGACAATCCGCACTGGATGGATCTTTCGCTCGATTGGGGTCGACCCGCAGTCTGGAAACACGGCCCAACGGACGAATAATATCCCGTCACCCTCGGGCTTGTCCCGAGGGCCCATGGCAGCCTCGGACTCGTCTCTCGGACACAGTACGCCCTATCAATCTGCGGGTTCGTCACGCGGACAAATGGGCCCTCGGGACAAGCCCGAGGGTGACGGAGTGATGAGAGATTCACTCCACAGCGCCCTCTACGTCGGCGAGGTCGTGCACCAGCGCGTGCGCACCTTCAGCCACCGGCTTCGCTATCGCCTCTGGATGGTGTTGGCTGACCTCGACGAACTGGACGGACTGCAGGACCGCCTGCGTCTGCTGCGCCGGCGCGCCTTCGGCCTGATCACCCTCCGACCGGCCGACCACGGCGACCGGTCCGGCCGTCCGCTGCGAATCCAGATCGAGGGCCATCTGGCCGAGGCGGGCATCGATATCGCCGGCGGCCCCATTCGCCTTCTGACCATGCCGCGCATCCTCGGCTACGGCTTCAATCCGATCAGCGTCTTTTTCTGCCACACGCCCGACGGCGCCCTCGCCGCCCTGCTGTACGAAGTCACCAACACCTTCCACGAACGCCACAGCTATCTGGTCGCGGTTCCGGCCGGCGGGTCAGGACCGGTACGGCAGACCGTCGAGAAGCAGCTCTTCGTCTCCCCCTTCATGGACAGGGAGCTGACCTATGACTTCACCGTCCATCCCCCCGGTGAGGCCCTGTCCATCGTCGTCGCGGTCCGACGCGGCGCCACCCCCATCCTGACCGCCAGCTTCGCCGGCCGGCGCCGGTTGCTGACCGACGGCCAGCTCCTGCGCGCGTTCGTCACCCACCCGCTCCTGACGTGGAAGGTCACTTGGGGAATCCATTGGGAAGCGTTTCTCTCGATCCTCAAAGGCGCCCGCTACCGCGAACGGGGCGCGCCGCCTTCACATCCGGTCACCCACGGGTCCGTCCGATTTTGACGCATGGCCGTGCCATGGTGGCGAACCTGAGGGACGGACCCGACTATCCGGACGCTTCGGACGCTTCGGACGCTTCGGACGGTGTTTTTTTCCGCTCGCCTTGCCCGTCCGGTCGCCTCACGTTAGGGACGAACCAAGGCCGTCGATATTCATCAGGCGGTGAAAATATGAGGAAGCGATGCGGAAGATCTTTCCCGACGCGGCGTCCGCACTCGAGGGCCTGACCTTCGACGGCATGACCGTCATGTCCGGCGGCTTCGGCCTGTGCGGCATTCCCGAGCACCTGATCGCTGCGCTGCGCGACAGCGGCGTCAAGGGGCTGACGGTCATTTCCAACAACGCCGGCGTCGACGGCTTCGGCCTCGGCCAGCTGCTCGAAACCCGCCAGATCGCCAAGATGATCTCGTCCTACGTCGGCGAGAACAAGGAGTTCGAGCGCCAGTATCTGGCCGGCGAGCTCCAGCTCGAGTTCAACCCGCAGGGCACGCTCGCCGAGCGCATCCGGGCGGGCGGCGCGGGCATCCCCGCCTTCTTCACCGCCACCGGCGTCGGCACCCTCGTCGCCGAGGGCAAGGAGGTCCGCAACTTCGACGGCCGCGACTACGTCATGGAAACCGGCCTCGTCGCCGACCTGTCCATCGTCAAGGCGTGGAAGGCCGACGAGCGCGGCAACCTCGTCTTCCGCAAGACAGCCCGCAACTTCAATCCGATGATGGCCACGGCGGGCAAGGCTTGCGTCGTCGAGGTCGAGGAGATCGTCCCCACGGGCTCGATCGACCCCGACCACATCCACACCCCCGGCATCTACGTCGACCGCATCGTCAAGACCGTGCCCGAGAAGCGCATCGAACAGCGCACAGTGCGTCAACGGGAGACGGCGTGATGAGCGAGCCCCCCAAACCGGCCCCGAACCGCGACGACCTGCTGAAGAGCATCGACGGCAAACTCACCTGGGGCGTGATCCTGCTCTTCATCATCATGCTGAACACTTGCTCGGTCAGCGACGACGTCGCGGACGCGATCCGTGACGGCCGGCGCGCGGACCGCGCCGCGCCGGAAGCCGTGACGACCGCCCCTGTGACTGCGCCCCCCACCGAGGAACCCGCCTGATGGCCCGCACCCGCGAACAACTCGCCGAACGCGCCGCAAAGGAGCTGCAGGACGGCTTCTACGTCAATCTCGGCATCGGCATCCCGACCCTCGTCGCCAACTACATTCCGGACGGCATGGCAGTCACCCTGCAGTCCGAGAACGGCATGCTGGGCATGGGCCCCTTCCCCTATGAGGACGAGGTCGACGCCGATCTGATCAACGCCGGTAAACAGACCATCACCCAGATCCCCGAGAGTAGCTATTTCAGCTCCTCTGACAGCTTCGCCATGATCCGCGGCGGCCACATCAACCTGTCCATCCTCGGCGCCATGGAAGTGGCCGAAAACGGCGACATCGCCAACTGGATGATCCCGGGCAAGCTGGTGAAGGGCATGGGCGGGGCCATGGACCTGGTCGCCGGCGTCAAGCGCGTCGTCGTGGTCATGGATCACGCCAACAAGCACGGACAGTCCAAGGTCCTTAAGGCCTGCACCCTGCCCCTGACCGGCACGGGCGTGGTCAGCCGGGTCATCACCGACCTTTGCGTCTTCGACGTCAAGCCGGACGGCTCGGGGCTGGAGTTGATCGAACTGGCCGAGGGCGTCACCCTCGACGAGGTCGCCAGCAAGACCGAAGCCAGCTACACCGTTGCCGCCGGGCTGAAGTCGTAGACATACTCCCGTTAACCGGACGCAGAGCCGGTCCGGTGGGAGCATCGAGATGGCGGACGGAGCCTACCGCTGGCTGGGCAACGCCCCGGCGCCTGACACGGCGCGAGTCGACAGGATCGACGCGGCCTTTGACGGGGCGGCGTTCCACGCCTTTGGCGAGCCCGCTCGCGCCGCCGCCATCGAACGTATCGACCGCGCCCTGACGACGGCCCGGGCCGACACTCTCGAGGCCGCAACGACCGCCCTCTCCGACCTCCGGGCGCGTATTAAAGTCCTGCGACCCGAAGCGCTTGAACCTCGCCGAGGCCTCGCCGGCCTGTTCGACAGCCGCCGCCAACGCCTGAACCGTTTCCGCGAACAGTTCCGTGATGCGGCCGATCGTCTGACCGACAATGGCGTGGCCCTCGTCGAACGCATCGAAGCGGCCGGCCGCCGCGCGACCTCGCTGGACGCTGTCTGGGCCGAAATCCGCGACGCCGTCACCGACCGCGACGCCCACCTAGCGGGCGTTGGCTTCAGTCCATGCCACGATCTGGGTGTTCAGGTCCCGCGTAGCCAGGTCGAAGGCCTCGACGATCGCCGACACCCGGTTCTCGGTCGCCGGCTGTTCGACGCTGAACATCCGCTCGGCCGAGACGGTGCGGTCCGGAGAAGTCGTCACCCGGGCGCGGGCCGTGATCACCACCGTGGGAACGGCCCCCGAGGCGTCATAGCGGGCCTCGAAGGCGCGCATGTCGATGTCCAGACTGCGCCCGCTGCGAACCGCCTCGCGCGGGCCGACCAGCCGCACCGCCGTCGCCTGACCGGCAAAGGCGTTCTCGAGACTTTCCATGTACAGGTCCGCCGCGGGCGAAACCCAGCGCGCGCCCTTGATGTAGGCCGTCTCGGTCCCGGTCACGCCCAGCAGGCGGTCGCCTTCGACCGCCTCCGGAAACTCGACCCGCCGCAGAGAGATCGAGGTTGCGGAGGAGCCGACGCTTTCGGAGATCGCGGGGGCCGATCCGCCGAACCGGTAGCTCTGCACCGGGTCAGGGGAACTCAGCAGGGCGCACCCCGCCAGGGCGGAAGCCAGAACGCCGGCGGCGGTCAGCCGGATGAGGGACGAACGGATCACGGCTGGACCTCCATTTCCTTGGTCGGCGCGCGGCCGATGAAGTCGCGCGGGCTGCGCCGCACCTCCTCGATCAGGCCTTCGAGAGCCTGTGTGGCGTCTTCCAGTCCCTGGATGGACTGCTGCAGCTGGGGCAGGCCGGTCGTGGCGAAGTCGTTCACCGGCCGCTCCAGACCACTGATCGTGCGATTGGCCGAGGCCGCCGCGTCCGCCGCCTCATCCGCGGCCCGGTTGATGTTGGCGATGGCCGCGCGACCGTCTCCCTCAACCAGCTGACGGGCGCTGACGCCCAGCGCCTGATATTCGCCGATGGCGGCGTTGGCCTTGGTCAACGCCTGCTCCAGTTGGGCGAACATTCCCTTGCGGGCCTCCAACTCGCTGGACAGGGCCTCCACGTTCTTCACGCTGGTCGAGAACGAGCGGATGTTGTCGTCCGACAGCACCCGGTTGATCCGGTTCAGCGCATCCACGGTCTGGGCCAGCACCGTGCCCGAACCGCTCAGCAGTTCGGCGATCGGGGACGGCTGGCTCTGGATCACAGGCACGACATTGTCAGGATACTGGGCCTTCAGGATCGCGCTCTGCGGATTTCCGGCGGTGATCTGGATGTAGTTCAACCCGGTGATGCCCTGCGGCTCCAGCTGGGCGCGCGAGGTCACGCGCACCGGCGTGGTGCCGTCCACGCGGATCCGGGCGATGACCTGATCGCCCTTCTTCGGATCCAGGTTCAGGTCCGTCACCTCGCCGACGCGGATGCCGTTGAAGTGCACCTCCCCGCCTTCCGACAGCCCGCGCACCGGTCCGTAGAAGACGATGTCATAGACGTCGTAGTCGTTGTTGAACTGCAGCCGGGCCAGCCAGATGGTGAACACCGCCAGCGCCGCCAGAAGGGCGATGGTGGCGATGCCGACGGCGGCGTAATGGGCGTCTCTTTCCATCGTTCGGCTCTCCTTAAGCCGCCTTGTCCGCGGCGCGACCGCGCGGACCAAGGAAGTATTCTCGTATCCAGGGATGATCGGAACGCTCGAGTTCCTGAACCGTGGCCTTGGCGACGACCTTCTTGTCCGCCAGCACCGCGACCTTGTCAGTGATGGCGTAAAGGCTGTCGAGGTCGTGGGTGATCATGAAGACCGTCAGGCCCAGATCGTTCGACAGCTGTTTGATGAGATCGTCGAATGCCGCGGCGCCGATCGGATCCAGTCCCGCCGTCGGCTCGTCGAGGAAGAGCAGCTCCGGATCGAGCGCCAGCGCGCGGGCGAGACCGACACGCTTGCGCATGCCTCCCGACAGCTCGGCCGGCTTCAGGTGATGCGCTTCCGGCTTCAGCCCCACCATGGCGATCTTCATCTCGGCCAGTTCGCGGATCACGTCCCGCGACAGTTCGGTGTGCTCGACCAGAGGAGAGGCGACATTGTCGATCACACTCAGCGAAGAGAACAGCGCGCCCTGCTGGAACAGAATTCCGGTGCGTCGTTCGACATCGGCTTCCTGATCCTTCGTCATGGTGGCGCGGTCGTAGCCGAGTATCTTGACCGAGCCGCCCTCGGGCTCCTTCAGGCCAATGATGGAGTTGAGCAGCACGGTCTTGCCGGTGCCCGAACCGCCGACGATGCCGAGGACCTCGCCCCGCTCGAGATCCAGATCGAGGTTCTCGTGAATGGTGCGCTCGCCGAACTGGCTGAGCAGGCCGCGCACCTCGATCAGGCGTTCGGGTCTCGCCGACGGCCCGGTTTTCGGCTCGGCGGCCGTCACAGGTTCAGCTCCAGGAAGATCAGGGCGAAGACCGCGTCCAGCAGGATGATGGCGAAGATGGCCTGAACCACCGCAGCCGTGACCCTCCGTCCCAGGCTTTCCACGTCGCCAGCGACAGCCATGCCCTGACGACAACCGATGGCGGCGATGACGATGGCGAAGATCGGCGCCTTGATCATGCCGACCATCAGATGCTGCCCCATCATGGGATCCTCGCTCATGCGCTGCACGAAGAAGGACGGGCCGTAGCTGAGCTGGCTCCACGTCACCAGCAGGCCGCCCAGCAGGCCGGCAAGCATGCCGATGAAGGTCAGCAGCGGCAGCATCACGACCATGGCCGCCAACCGGGGGATGACCAAAGCCTGGAACGGATTGACGCCCATGACCTGCATGGCGTCGACCTCCTGGTTCATCCGCATCGAGCCGATCTCGGCCGCGAACGACGACGAGGATCGGCCCGCCAGCAGGATGGCGGTGATCAGCACTGCCAGCTCCCGCAGGGTGGCCACGGCGACCAGCTGCACAGTGAAGACGCCGGCCCCGAACTGGGTCAGCAGATTGGCGCCGAGGAAGGCGATCACCGCTCCGATGAAGAAATTGGTCACCGCCACGATCGGTATGGCGTCCAGGCCCGACCGCTCGCCTTGGCTGAACCATGCGGCCCAGCGGATCCTGCCCGGATGACGCAGCGCCGTACCGACAGCCACGATCAGCCGGCCCAGGAAGGCCATAGAAAGGGTGGCCTCCTCGACGATGTCGCCAACCCCGCGCCCTACCTTGGCAAAACCGCGCACCCAACCGGGCGACTGCTTCGGCGGGTCGGCGCTTTCGCGTTCAAGCTTCTCGACCACTGCATAGGTTCGGCCTGCCTCAGGCCGTTGCGTCCAGGCCGCTTTCGGCAGGACGACCTTGGACGCCTTAACGATGGCCAAGGCGCCGGCGGTGTCAAACCGGCCCATTTCCGAAAGGTCGACCGCGCCGATTTCGCGCTGATGCAACTCTTCGTCGAGGCGTTCCGAAATCCGGCCCAGTTCGGTCGCGGTCCAGTCGCCGGTCAGACGCAGGGTCAAACCGGGTTTGCCCTCGTCGATCTGGAAATCCGCTGCGGCCATGCCCCTACCTAGATTGCGCCGTTCGATTTGCCTACGCCGCCCGTACGGCAAAGCTGGGGCACACTTCACAACGCCGCGCGGCCGTATTCGTTCAGCCACGGTTTCAGGTGTTTACGGGTCAGAGCAACTTGCGGACGCGTTTCAGGTCGTCGACGAACCGCCTGCGTTCGGCGGTGCGGGTCGCCTCGTCCGGCAGGCGCAGCAGATACGATGGGTGGACGGTCAGCAGCACGCTCGATCCATCGGGCTGGACGATCGCCTGTCCGCGCTCCTTTGTCACCGCGACCTTGCGGTTCAGCACGCCCAGCGCCGCCGTCGCGCCAAGCGTCAGGATCACCTTCGGCTTCACCAGCCGCCGCTCGGCATCCAGCCACCAGCGGCAGGCGCTGACCTCGCTGACCAGCGGCGTCTTGTGAATGCGCCGCTTGCCGCGCGGCTCGTGCTTGAAATGTTTGACGGCGTTGGTGACGAAAACATCGTCGCGGTCGATGCCTGCTTCCGCCAAAGCCGTGTCGAGCACGGCGCCGGCGGGTCCTACGAACGGCCGGCCCGCCAGATCCTCCTGATCGCCCGGCTGTTCGCCCACGACCATCAGCCGCGCCCGCTTCGGTCCTTCCCCGCACACGCCCTGAGTCGCGTCGCGCCACAGCGGGCATCGCCTACAGGCCTGCACGGCCTGATCCAGCTCTTCCAGTGTCGAAGGCACAAATCCCTCGTCGAACGAATGGTCGCGGTTCATCCGCGAAAGCGTCTTCGCCAGACGCGAGTTCGGCTGGGCGGCGGGGGTGGCGACCATGGCGTCTGTTCGAACCGCCGACTGCGCCACCAGTTCCGGGATCAGCGCCGCCTCGGGCAGGTTCTTCCAGTACCGCTTGGGCATTTCCCCCTGCATGGTCTTCGTCTTCAACCGCGCCGGATTGAAGGTCGAGGCGTAGTAGGTCTTCCAGAATTCCTCGATCTCGTCCTCGGCCGGAGCCATGTCGCGCGTCGCGGACGGCCCCAGGGCCAGCGCCTCTCCGTCCCAGATCGCGCTGCCGTCCGGCGTCAGGATCGACCACCGCATGGTGGCGTAGCGCCGGACGAAGAAGGGCGCCGTTTTCTCCACCACACGGTGCGCCGGTTCGAACCAGGCGACCCACCGTTCGCCCCCGTCGTCCTCGACCTGCCTGAAGCGGACGAAGGCCTTCATCTTGTGGCTGGCCCGGCTGACGTTCTTCGCCCGCTCAAGCGCGTCGGCCACGTCGATGTCGGTGACGATCTTCATCAAATCCGGCTCGTCGCGCAGCCGCCAGAGCAGGCGGTACATCAGGTCGAACCGGTCCGCCGACCGGTGCAGGATCACCTCTCCGGCCAGATCCACAAACGCCTTGGGCACGCCAAAGACCGGTTCGACAGTCGCCTGAGGCGAGGTGTCGTCGAACAGGCCGCCCCCCGCATCTCCGATCCGGAAGACCGCTTCGCCGGGGGCGATCCCGGCCCGCCGGAAGCCGCGCGCCGCCTGTCGCCAGCCGTCGAAATCCGTCTCGTGGGAAAGGGCCGCGGCCTTCATCAGAACAGGCTCAGCTGGACCGGTTCTGGTTCGGGCGCGACGCGCGCCCGGAGGTCCGCCGCATCGGTCAATCCGCCCGGGGTCCAATCCAGCGCGGTGATGAAGGGCCGCACCTTGTCGATGCCGCGGCACAGCCGGCCGATGTCTTCCAGACGCAGCGTTCGCCAGCGACGGACCTGAAGAATCCTGTCGACTGATTTCACCCCCAGACCCGGAACGCGCAGCAGCATCTCTCGCGGCCCGGTATTCACATCCACCGGAAACGACGCCCGGCTGTTCAACGCCCAGGCCAGTTTGGGATCGATGGCCAGATCCAGCATCCCGTCCACCGTCGCCTCGCCAATTTCGGGCGACGAGAAGCCGTAAAACCGCATCAGCCAGTCGGCCTGATACAGCCGGTGCTCGCGCATCAGGGGCGGCTTCGACAGCGGCAGTGCGCTGGAGGAATCCGGGATGGGACTGAAGGCCGAATAATAAACCCGGCGCAGCCCGTAGCCACCATACAGCGACGCTGACCGGTCGATGATTTCCGTGTCCGGCGCCCCGTCGGCGCCCACGATCAACTGGGTCGACTGCCCCGCCGGCGCGAACTTCGGCGGCTTCGCGCGATCCTTCTTCTGCGGCCGGGCGGCGTCCACCTTCAGCCGCACCTGCCCCATGGCCCTCTTGATGACGCCGACATCCTTTTGCGGGGCCAGCCGTTGCAGCGCCTCATCTCGGGGCAGTTCGATATTGGCCGACAGCCGATCGGCGTAGAGCCCCGCCTCCTCGATCAGCTTCGGATCGGCTTCGGGTATCAGTTTCAGATGGATGTAACCCCGGAAGTCGTGCTGCTCGCGCAGCGTCTTCGCCACCAGCACCAGTTGTTCCATTGTGTAGTCGCCGGAACGGATGATGCCCGACGACAGGAACAGTCCCTCGATATAGTTCCGCTTGTAGAAATTCAGCGTCAGCTCGACGACCTCGTCCACGCTGAACCGGGCCCGCTGCACATTCGAAGAGGCGCGGTTGATGCAGTAGGCGCAGTCGTAGATGCAGAAATTCGTCAGCAGGATCTTGAGCAGCGACACGCACCGGCCGTCCGGCGTATAGGCGTGGCAGATGCCCATGCCCTCCGTCGAGCCAACCCCCTTGCCGCCGACCGAGTCCCGCTTAGATGTGCCCGACGAGGCGCAACTGGCGTCGTATTTGGCCGCATCCGCGAGGATCGACAGTTTTCTGCGGAGGTCGATCTGAGCCATAGGTTCACGTTATGTTCTATTACACAAACCTCGTCCAGCGTGGCCATAAAGGCAGATTGTCGCGTCAGCTCAGATAGTTGAGCAATGAGACTTGACGGAGCTGGCTGATCACCTGGGCCGAAGCCTGAATGGCGATCTGGGACAGTTCGAGATCGGTCACGGCCTTGACCATGTCCGCATCTGTCCGATCCTGCACCAGTTCGTCCAGCGCGTTCTTCTGGGCCGTGTGGCCTGCGGAAATGCTTTCCACCTGTTTGGCCAGCGAGCCGGTCCTGGCCATCTTGTCGATAACGCCCTGACCAGCCTGTTCTAGGCGGCCCAGTTGCGTGGTCAGGAAGGTCTTCTGGGCATCGGTCAGCTTGCCGTTCAAAGGCCCCTGTCCTGCGGTCGTGTGGAAATTCTGCATGTCGCGCAGGATGGTCAGCACGTCCGTGCCCAGCTCGTCTGCAAGGAAGCCCGTTTCCAGCGTGGTCCCGTCCGCGACGCGGCTGGCGGTCTTCAGCGTGTCGTTCTGGAAGACCGACGCTACGCTGGGGGCCGCCGCGAGTTCGGCAAGATTTGCCGGAGTGAGCGGCGCGGTCTTCGTCGAAGCGCCCGCGAACAGATATCCGCCCTGGTGCCGCGTATTCAGTCCCACGCGAACCGACTGAAACTGCCCCTCCATCTCAAGCATCAGCGAAACGGCTGAGTCGGTGGACAGCGCATTGCCGATGGCTTCACGCATCCTGCTGATGCCGTCGTCGACCTGGGACATCGCCAGGTCTTGCGTGGTCAGCCTTGAACTCACTGCCTTGGCGGTGTCGATAAAGCCCTCGATCCGGCTCTGCGCACCCATCAGCCCGGTAAGCGTCTCGGACTGGCGGCCAAAGCCGGTCAGATCTGTCGCGTTCTTCTGCGTCGACACCCGTTCCTGGGCCTCGGCCGAACGCGTCTGGGTGTTCATCAGGTTCAGCAGGGCCGACTGATAGTTTCCAAAGGTGGCGACGCGGGTCATCAGATCATTCCAATCAGCGTGTCGTACATGTCCTTGCACGCCTGGATCAGGCGAGCGGAAGCGTTGAAGGCCTGCTGATAGGTCGTCATCAGCACCAGTTCCTCATCCAGATTGACGCCCTCGTGCGCCGTTTGGCGCGACGTGGCCTCGGTATAGAGCGCGGCCGATGTCTGGTGACGGTTCTTCGCCGCCGCCGCTCGCCCCCCGATCTCGCCGGACAGTTCCGCCGCGTAGCGCGACACCGAGGTCGAACCGCCCATCGACCCGCCCGCGGGCTGGAAGCTGGACGCCCTTTCGCCGGCGTCGGCCAGCAGCAAGGCCCCTCGACCGTCTCCAACGCTAAGCGCTTGCGTGCCCGCCGGGGCCGACAGATTGAGCTGCGCCAGCGCCAGCCTGGAGGGCGTCTGCCGGATGTCCGGGCGCAGTGAGAAGCCATCCGCGCGAGAGGAGCGGGCCCCGCCGGCGATGCCGAACAGCTCGGTCAGGGACACGCCTGAAGGAATCTGGGTAGTGGTGTCCGAAAGCACGCTGAGGGTCGGAGCCGGTTTGCCGTAGCCTGTGAAGCTCAGAGTGCCGTCGGAAGCCAAGGCGAAGCTTCCGAACCGGCCGACGCCCAGCGCCGGGTCGTTCAGCCGGGTGAGCAGATCGCCCACTGTCCCGCCCGGCGGAACCTGGACATCCAGATCACGCAGCCGGGACCCGCTCTCGCCGGTGAACCGGAACGTCAGCTGCTCGCCGGGGGTAAAGCCGAGCACCGAACTTGTGGTCAGGCCGTTGTCATAGAAGGCCGGCCGGTCCGTCGACACCAGGTCGTTGAGGCCGAAGTAGTGCGAAAAGCCTCGCCCCACCTTGCTCGAAGGGGCGGTTGCGTCATCGGCGACGGCGACGCCGTTTGGCGCTGTCGCGTTTATGCTGAGCCGGCCGTTTGTGAAGCTGGCCGTGGCCGCTCCGCCCAGCTGGGTGTTCAGCTCTGTCAGGAAATTGGCCGGCGTGGTGGACACGCCGTTGACCGTCATCGTCGCGCCCGAGAAGACGATGTCTGCGCGAGTCTGGATGACCCCCGCCGCATTGGTCACCGCGACCGTGGTCCGGCCGGTAAAGCCGGCGATCGCAGTCTCGAATGTCTGCCCGACATTGCGGCCCGTCAGACTGACGGGCGCCGGCACGGAAGAGTTGGCGTTGTGGGCCCGGTTCAGCTCGTCGGCGACATGCGAGACGAGTTCCGCCAGCCGTTCGGCCGCGGCCGGGGCGTCGTGGTCGCGCAGTTCGACCAGGCCCTTGATCTCACCGGAGGTGACGCTGTCCATCAGCGAGCGCTTCTGACCGCCCGGCTCGGTGATCCAGATCTCGCTGAAAGCCGTTTCGCCGGTGACGGCGCCGGCGCGGTTGTAGTCGAGGGTCGCCGCGCCGGCGCCGGCCAGCAGGGTGCCCGAGCCGGTGCGGATCGAGACCCCGCCGACCGAGCGGACCGAAACCCGGATGTCGACCAGTTCGGCCAACTGGCCGATCAAGGCCGCCTGCGCCGTTTCCGCGCCAGAGGCGTCGCCGTCCACCGCGGTCGACTGCGCGATTTGCAGGTTCAGGGCTTCGATCTGCTTGAGAAGATCATTCGTCTTTTCCATCGCACTCTGGATGCGACTGTCAGCGTCCTCGCGGACGGCCTGTATCTGCTTGCCGATACGGCTCGCCTCGTCGAACAGCGCCTGGGTCTTGAAAAGCGCTTCCTGACGGCGCGGCGAGGAGGTTGAGTCCTCGGCGCTGGCGGCGAAGGCCGAAAACAGGCCGTCGACCTGTGAGAAGAAACCGGTATCTTTCCCGGGATCCCCGAACAGCGACTGGATGCGGTCGTACAGTTCGTAGCGCACGCCTTCCCGCGCGGCGTTCGCGCCCGCGTTCAGGCTTGCGGCCTGAAGGAAGCGGTCGGTCGCCAGTCGGATGCGCGCGACCTCGACGCCCGAGCCGATGCCCTGGCCGGCCAGGGTGCGCTGATCCGCAATCTTGCGGACATAGCCCGGCGTATTGACGTTCGAGACGTTGTCCGAGACGACGCGTAACTGGGTCTGCGCCGCGTTCAGCCCCGACGTCGCCGTGTTCATGATGGCGTTCAGCGACATCCGGCAGCCTCCATGGGACCGGCGCCCGGCAAGCCCTGCCAGCCGACGAGCGCTTTTTGCCCGGCGGCCCATGAGGGCGCGTTGAGCAAGTCCTTGATTTTACGCGCTATCGCGTTTCGCGCCTGGGTCATGACGGTTCAGGTGCGCAAGGCTCGGGCCATACGCGCCCGACTGCTTCTGCATCGCTGGCGCCGGGCAAGAAACGTCGGCACGCGGCAAGTTTCGACCGGACACGCCCTGCTCCGTTGAGCTCGCGCCAGAAATTTTTCGCTATATTTTCCGTGTCTTGCGGCCACCAATCCAGTTGGCCCGCGACTTGCGCCACGGGTTCCGAATGTCCGGCGCAGCACGCGCTCAAGTCACCATCGCCATCGCGACCATCCCATCGGGACAATGTCCGCCCTCGCCCTGCCGCCCGTCACAGCGCCTGCCCAAGCCAGCGCCCCGCAAGGGTCGAACGGCGCCGCCGACGCGACCGGCTTCGAGAGCCTGCTGGCGACCTGCCTGGACAAGGACGCGACGCCGACCGAAGCCGAAGCGCCCGCACCGGCCAACGACGACACGGAAGCCGCCGCTCCAGCAATGACCCTGGCCGTGCCCGTCCTGATCCTGACGCCCGTCGTCGTGGAGCCGGTAGCGCCGGCTCTCCCCGAAACGGAAGCCGCCGCGCCGACCGCCGCTCCCGTCACCGCGGCGCCACCCGGGATTGACCCGTCGATCCTGCCGCAGGCCGGCGGCGACCAGCCGTCAGTCCAGCCGGTCGCCCCGGCCCTGCCCGAGATCGATCCGTCCGCTCCGAAGCAGGCCGACGACGGCGAGCCGCCTGCCGCCCCCGCCATCAAGGGCCCGGCTATCGGAAACGCGGCTATAATGGGCCCGGCCGAGAACGATCCCCCAATCCTGCAGAAGGCGACCAGCGACCAGACGCCCAAGCCCGCTCCGGTCGTCGACGCCTCGCCTGAGATCGATCCGCCGATCCCCCAGCGGGCCCGCGGCGAGCAACCGCCTGTCGTCGCCCCGGCGGCCCAGGCCTCACCCAAGGTCGACCAGTCCACACCGGCGCCGGCAGCCAGCGCGCCGCCGCCCGCCGCCGCGATCGCCGTGCCTTCTCCGGCGCCGAAGGCCGCCACGCTCCCGGAACCCGCGCCCGTCGAGGCTGACGCGCCCGCCCCGGAACTCCCTGTCACGTCTGCGGCCGTAACGACCGAGAGGAAGGCCCCGGCCGACGCCGGGGCCGTAGCGGCTTCGCCTGCTTCCCTACCCGTTCCGCCGCCCTTGCGTGCGCTCGCGGACCGAACCTCCCGTCCCCTGGATCCGCCATCGGAGAAGACAGCCGCTGAGTCCGCCTCAACGTCGGGCCTGTCCGATGCTACGGCCGCCGCAGCGCCTCAGTCCGCAACGCCTGCCCCCCAGACCGCTCCGGACCGGATGGCGGGTACGGTCGAGACGGCGCAGAACACGGCGCAGGACATCGCCGGCTCCGACACCCCCTCCGTCGATGCCGCGCCGGCGGCGGAAACTACGGCGGGATCGACCTCCACCTCCGCACAGACGCGCGAGACCAGCCTGTCGGGCCTTTCGCGCGCCACGATCGACGCCACGGCTCAGATCGCCGCCCAGATTCTGCGCAAGCTCGAGGGTCGTTCGACGCGGTTCGAAATGGCTTTGACTCCCGACGATCTTGGCCGCGTGGACGTGAGGCTGGATATCGACTCCGAAGGCCGCCTGGCCGCCCGGCTGGCCTTCGACAACCCCTTGGCGGCGACCGATCTGCGCGGTCGGGTGGATGACCTGCGCCGTCAGCTGGAAGATGCGGGCTTCCAGTTGGCCGACGACGCCTTCGAGTTCGCCGAGCGCGACAGCGGGTCGAGCAGCTTTGATCGCGGTCAGGACGCGCGCCACGGCCAGAACCGCGCCTTCGCCGCCGCCGCCCGCCTGAATGACGAAACCGATGTCGCCCAGCCTCCCCGCTGGATGGCGCTCTCCCTCTCGCCTTCGGGCGTGGACATGAAGGTCTGATCGATGGTCGACGCCGTCTCAACCAATACGGCCACCAGCCGGATCAACGCCGGCGGCGCCATGATGGCCTCGAATTTCGAGACCTTCCTCACGCTGCTGACCTCGCAGTTGAAGAATCAGGATCCGCTGTCGCCGGTCGATTCCAACCAGTTCACCGCCCAGCTGACCCAGATGGCCGGCGTCGAGCAGCAGCTGCTGACCAATGACCTGCTGACCGGCCTGCTGGACGCGCAGCAGACCGGCGGTCTCGGCGAGGCTTCTGACTACATCGGCAAGGAGGCCACGGCCGCCTGGTCCGCCGTCAAATTCGAGGACGGCAAGGCGACGTGGAGCTACGAACTCGCCGATGACGCGGCCTCCGCCAAGTTGCAGGTCCTGGACGGCTCAGGCCGCGTGGTCTGGAGCGGCGACGCCCCGGCCAAGTCCAACGGCGTCCACGACTTCACCTGGGACGGCAAGACCACCGGCGGCGGTCAGGTTCCCGAGGGCGGCGTCTATACCCTGAAGGTCACCGCCGCCGACTCGTCCCTGAAGGCGGTCGAAAGCCAGGTGCTGGTCCGCGGCCTCGTCACCGGCGTCGAGATGTACGACGGCCAGCCCTACCTGACGATCAGCAACTCCATCCTCCCGCTGTCGAGCGTGATCTCGCTCAACCAGCACAAACCCAACGACGACCCGGCCAACCCTGCCGTGGCCGCCTGATCCCATTCGTTCGAAAGGACCAAAGACATGAGCATCAACAGCGCAATGCAGGCCGGGGTCGCTGGACTCAGCGCCAACTCCGGCGCCCTGGCCGCCATCTCGCAGAACATCGCGAACGTGAACACGGTCGGCTACAAGCGCGTCCAAGGCGAGTTCTCGACCGTGATGAACAGCCAGACCCGCGGTTCGGGCTACGCCGCCGGCGGCGTCGCCTCCACGGCCCGCCACTACATCAGCCAGGAAGGCCAGCTGGCGCGGACGTCGTCTGCGACCGACCTCGGCATTGATGGCCAGGGTTTCTTCGTCGTCACCGAGAAGGCCGACAACCTGGCCGCCACGGACACGCGCCTGTTCACCCGTGCAGGCGCCTTCACCAAGGACAACCAGGGCTACCTGCGCAACACGGCAGGCCTGTACCTGCAGGGCTGGCCGGTCGACTCGGACGGCGAGATCGCCACCGACCCGTCCGACCTTAACCGCCTGCAGTCGATCAACATCGGCACCGTCGGCGGCACCGCCGAGCCGACCACCCGGGTCCAGCTGAACGCCAACCTGTGGGATGGTCAGGCCGTCTCGCCGTACATGGCGCCGGTGCCGAAGCGCGGCGTCGTCGACAGCGCCACGCCGGCGGTCTCGCACGACTATACCGTCGACTATTCGCCCACCGGCACGCCGAACCAGTGGAACGTCACGGTCAAGGAAGGCGCCACGAGCTATACCGGCACGGTCACCTATGACGCCGCAGGCAACCTGACAGCCTCCACCCTGCCGGGCGGTTCGCTGACCACGATGCAGATCGCCGCCGGCCCGCCTGCCGTGACCGTTCCGCTGGCCAACCTGGGCCTGGCCACGTCCCTGGACGCCGGCGCCCGCTACGACCCGACCACCAACTCGATGGCCATGTGGGATCCGGACGCGACCACCTCGATCGGCGTCAAGCCTGACTTCGAGCTGACCATCCCGGTTTCGGACTCCAAGGGCGGCCAGCGCACCATCAGCGTCTCGTTCCTGAAGAGCAACGTGCCGAACGAATGGTACGCGGAGGTCCGCGCCGTCCCGGCCAGCGATATCGAAACCGGGGCGGGCCTGCAGAACGGCCAGCTCCGCACCGGCAAGATCGCCTTCACCCAGGACGGTCGCCTCGACATCGCCAAGATGCAGACCTGGCCGGCCGGCACCGGCCTGTTTGACGATCCGACCAACGCCAGCCTGACCTTCGCCTCGTCCGACTCGGCGGCGCCGGCCGCCGGCGGCGTCAAATGGGCCACGGGCCTCGGCATCGACGACCAGACCATCACCTTCGATCTGAACACCTCGGCCGGCGGTCTCAGCCAGCTGAACACCCCGTCGGTGGTCCTGTCGACGATCACCAACGGCACGGCGTTCGGGAACCTGAGCGAGATCAAGATCGACGAAAAGGGCTTCGTCACCGCCATCTTCGACAACGGCGTGATGCGCAAGATCGCCCAGGTCGCCCTGGCGACCTTCCCCAGCCCGGACAGCCTGAGCGAGGTCAGCGGCAACGCCTACCGCGTCAGCCAGGGATCGGGCACCTACAACCTCAAGGCGGCGGGCACCGGCGGCGCCGGTCTTATCGGGGCGTCCCAGCTGGAGGCCTCGACCGTCGATCTGTCGGCGGAGTTCACGGCGCTGATCACCACCCAGCGCGCCTATTCGGCATCCTCGAAGATCATCACCACGGCCGACGAGATGCTGGCCGAACTGATCAGCATCAAACGTTGATCTCCGGGTAACGGGCCGTAAACCTCAATGAATCCTTTATTGAATATTGAGACCGTGGACGGAGGGCATTTTAGGCTTTCCTTCACCACGACGCTTAAACGGCCCTTAGCCGGCGACCGCTACCGTTCACTCATAGTGGTGGTGGTCAATGAGGCATAAGCCCATGTTGCAAGAGCGACGTCTTAATAGCCGAGGCGAACAATATGTGGTGGGCCCGACCGGCACGCCGCTGACGATGCACGATCTTCCCCCGGCCAATACGGACCGGTGGGTGATCCGTCGCAAGGCCGAGGTCGTGGCCGCCGTTCGTGGCGGCCTGATCAGCCTGGATGACGCCTTGGCGCGTTATCGTTTGACGGCCGAGGAATTCCTGGCGTGGCAGAAGGCCATCGACAAATGGGGCATGCAGGGCCTGCGTACGACGCGGATCCAGCACTACGGCCGCCCGTAAATCTTCTCCCCGAGCCGACCGCGGCCGCTTCCGGAAACGGAGGCGGCCGTTGTCGTTTCCGGCCTCCTTTTCGCCGCGGCCTCGAAATCGAACGGGTTTCGCACTAGATAGCGCGTCATGACGCTCGCCGAGGACATCTGCCCCGTCCCCAACATCGCCCCCATGACCGGCCAGGCCGACATGGACGCGGCGATCGAGTCCGCGCGAGCGGCGGTCGGCCTGCCGGTCGGGTCGCGCGTCGTGGCGGCCATGTCGGGGGGCGTGGACTCCACCGTGGTGGCGGGCCTGCTGCACAAGGCGGGCTATGACGTCGTCGGGGTGACCCTGCAGCTGTACGACCACGGCGCGGCCCTGAAGAAGAAGGGCGCCTGCTGCGCCGGTCAGGACATTCACGACGCCCGGCTGGCCGCCGAGACGCTGGGTATTCCGCACTACGTCCTCGACTACGAAAGCCGGTTCCGGGACGCGGTGATCGACCAGTTCGCCGACAGCTATCTGGCCGGCCAGACGCCGGTGCCCTGCATCCGCTGCAACCAGACGGTCAAGTTCCGCGACCTGCTGGACGTCGCCCGCGATCTGGGCGCCGAGGCCATGGCCACGGGTCATTACGTCAAGCGCGCCGTGGTCGACGGCCGTTCGCAGATGCGCAAGGCGATCGACCATTCGCGCGACCAGTCCTACTTCCTGTTCACCACCACGGCGCAGCAGCTGGACTATCTGCGCTTCCCGCTGGCCGATCTGGAGAAGCCGCAGGTGCGCGGCGTCGCGCTGGAGCTGGGTCTGCGCATCGCCGCCAAGCCGGACAGCCAGGACATCTGCTTCGTCCCCAACGGCGACTACCGCACCCTGATCGACAAGCTGCGCCCGCAAGGCCGCGAGGCGGGCGAGATCGTGCACATGGATGGCCGCGTGCTGGGCGCCCATTCGGGCATTACCGACTACACCATCGGCCAGCGCCGGGGCCTGAACGTCGCCGTGGGCGAGCCCCTGTTCGTAACGAAGCTGGACCCGGCCAAACGCCACGTCATCGTCGGCCCGCGCGAGGCCCTGCTGACCGCGTCCCTGACGCTGGACGAGACCAACTGGCTGGGCGACGAGGCGACCATCGAGGCGGCGGCCGAAGCCGGGGCCCCGGTGCTGGCGCGCGTGCGCTCGACCCGTCCGCCCTCCCCGGCCCGCTTGGCCCTGATCGACGGCGCCGTCGCGGTGCTGTTCGAAAGCGGCGAGGAAGGCGTGGCCCCCGGTCAGGCATGCGCCCTCTATGATCCGGCCGATCCCGACCGCCTGCTGGGCGGCGGCTTCATCAAGACGACTACGGCCGTTGTCTGAGGCGCCCGACGCGCTGGCGCTGAGTACGCGCGCCGGCCTGCCGCCCGACTTCCTGTATCTCCGCGATGAGTTTCCACGCGACCGCTGGACCGCGAAGCTGGACGAGACGGCGGCCTTCTGGCTGCAGATGCACGCCAGCTTTCGCGGCCATCAGGCGCATATGGACGGACTGGTCAGCCAGTGGCGGGCCAGCGGCGACACCGCCGCCCTGCATCGCCAGCTGATCCCGGCGCTCCAGTCCTTCCTGCAGCATCTCGACGGCCATCACCGGGTCGAGAGCGGCCAGTATTTCCCGATGATGCGTCAGATCGAGCCGAAGATCGGCGCGGGCATCGACCTGCTGGACCGGGACCACGACGCCATCCATGAAACATTGGAGGCGTTGTTCCAGGGCGGACTGGCCTTCCATCAGGCCGTGACCGGCAAGGCGCCCGACGCCGCCGACAAAGCCAACCGCCTGTCCGACCTGATCGACGGAAACGCCCGCCCCCTGCTGCGCCATCTCGAGGACGAGGAAGATATCGTCATCCCCCTGATCCAGCTGCGCGGTCTGCACGGGGTCTGAGTTCGGTCGAAACCGGCTAAAACACCGTCCGAAGCGTCCGAAGCGTCCGAAGCGTCCGAAGCGTCCGAAGCGTCCGAAGCGTCCGAAGCGTGCACCCGGAAAAGTCGGGTGCAAAGCGTGCATTGCGTGCACAGGGCGTACGAACCGCCGCCATAAGAAGTATTTCGATTGTCAAAGACCGGGCCTGACCGGGGCTCACGCATGGAAGCATGCGCATGCGTCAGATTTGGACGTACCTGGTCAGGCGCGGCTCGGCATCAGTTTCCGGCGCTGTCGGACGAGCGCCAGCGGCCTCCCGTCCGGCGTCCACGCCACGCCGTCCTCGACCGCCCACCCGCTGCCGACGTCGCGGCTGGTGAAGTGGAAATAGGCCCAGCCCTCCGGCGAGGTGTCGGGCGTCAGTTCGGTCAGCAGGTCGGCGCGGAGATCGACGCTGGCCGAGATGTTTGGCGGCGCAGGGAAGGCCGTGAAATAGGTCGGATACAGACCGTCCAGCAGGAACAGCAGCCGGGCCTCGTCCAGCGGGGCGGCGTCGACGGTGCGCATCCAGCAGCCGAGCTCCGGGCTCTTGCCCGCATTCTCGCCGAACAGTTTGGGACCCGCGACAAAGCGGTGGTCGATGTGCCGGGTAAACCAGGGCCCGAACACGGGGTCGAGCGGCGTCGGTTCCAGTTCCTCGACCGGCCGTGGCGAAGCCGTCAGCGGCGTCAGCACGGGGCCGTCGACATCGCGGCCGTAGGTGCCAAGGGCCTGCACCGCCGCCCGGTCGCCTTGCCCGCCCGTGACCGAGGCATAGACGACGTTGCGGCCGCCACGGTTCAGCACGGGCGCGAAGGTCGCATCCTCGAACCGCGCGGCGGCGAGGTACTGGATCGTCAGGGTCTGAAGCGGCGCTTCGATGCCCAGCCCCTGACGCATCGCGCCGGCGGCCAGCGCCGCCATCAGGCCGCCGAAGGGCGCACCGCGTTCCTGCGGCGCCGACTGGGGGGCGTTGGAGAAGCCGCCGTCCAGCCGCGCGGTCAGCCCGCCCGCGCCGTCGTCGGTCAGGGTCAGGGCTTCGGCCAGTGTCTGGGTCATGCGGTGTCGTTATCTTGGAGAAAGGTCGGGCGGAAGTCGGGGAGGCTTCCGCCCGAAGTCTGGGGATCAGGAAACGCCGCAGCGCCTCCGTAGCCAAACAAGACTGACCCAGTCCGTCCAGATTGGCAACCCTCTTGCCAAAAGGCTGACGCGGGGTCACTTTCCCACCATGGGACGCACCGCAGACTACTCACGCCAGAGCTGTTCGATCGCCGCGACGCTGGAGGTCATCGGCGATCCGTGGACGCTGCTGGTCATCCGCGACGCCTTCAACGGGGTCAGCCGGTTCGAGCAGTGGCAGGAGCGGCTGGGCGTGGCCCGCAACGTTCTGGCCGCGCGGCTCAAGACCCTGGTCCAGCACGGCGTGCTTGAGCCGCATCTGTATTCCGAGCGCCCGCCCCGCAACGAATATCGGCTGACCGCCAAGGGCAAGGACCTCTACGGGGTGCTTGTCACGCTTCACGCCTGGGGCGCGCGCCACGTCTATGGCGAGGCGGATTCCGGCTTCGCCATGATCCACAAGGAGTGCGGCGAGAACCTCGCGCCCCGCATTGCCTGCGGCCACTGCAACGAGATCGTCAAACCGCGCGACATCCAGCTGGTCCACGCCAAGGATTGCCCGACGGTCGGGGACGTCATGCCCCGGGTCGACGAAAAGGCGGCCTGAGCCATGGCCGCCGTGACCCTGATCGGCAGCCCGGTCTCGCCCTATGTCCGCAAGGTGCTGGCCGCCTGCGCGCTCAAGGGCGTCGAGGTCGAGCTGGATCCCATCTCGCCCATGTATGGCAACGACGATTTCGAGCGGATCAGTCCGCTGCGCCGCATACCGGTCTGGATCGAGGGCGATCTGGTGCTGTGCGACTCCAGCGTGATCGTCCAGTATATCGAGGAAACCCGGCCCGGCCCGTCGTTGTGGCCCGCCGATCCGGTCCAGAGGGCGAAGGCGCGCTGGCTGGAGGAGTTCGCCGACACGCGGCTGTTTGACGTGCTGGGCTGGCGGCTGTTCTTCGAGATCGCGCTCAAGCCGCGCTTCTTCGGCACGGACGCCGACCCCGGGGTCGTGGAGCATGCGCGCGACGTCGAACTGCCGCAGATCCTCGACTATCTGGAGAGCCAGACGCCCGGGACCGGCTTCCTGTTCGGTGCGCTGTCGATGGCGGACCTCAGCGTCGCCCCGGCTTTCCTCAATGCGCGCGCCGTCCAGGTCAACGTCGATCCCGAGCGCTGGCCCCATCTGGCCAGCTGGCTGGAGCGGGTGAACGAGGAGACACCGCTGGGTGCGCTGAACAAGCTCGCCCGGAACCTGATGCGCACGCCCATCGCCGGCCACCGCGAGCGATTGACCGAGTTCGGCCTTGCCCCGGCGACGCGTAGCTGGATGGGCGAAGCGGCGCGCCGCGGCCCGATGACGCCGCAATAGCCACAGCGCTTGCCCAAGCCGCCTAATCGGCCCATTTCACCCCTCCAATTTTCCTCTCCGACCTCCCCTCAGGTTTTCCGCCATGTCCGATCCCGTCGTCATCGTCTCCTTCGCCCGCACGCCGATGGGCGGTTTCCAGGGCGCCCTGTCCGGCGTGAAGGCGACGGAACTGGGCGCCACGGCGGTCAGGGCGGCGGTCGAGCGCGCCGGGATCGCGCCGGAGAAAATCGAGCAGATCTATATGGGCTGCGTCCTGCCCGCCGGTCTGGGTCAGGCCCCCGCCCGTCAGGCCGCGATCAACGCCGGCCTCGGCCAGCACGTCGAGGCGACGACGGTCAACAAGATGTGCGGCTCTGGCCTGCAGGCCGTGATGATGGCCTCGGACAGCCTCGCGGCCGGCAGCGCCGACGTGATCGTGGCGGGCGGCATGGAGTCGATGTCCGGCGCCCCCTATCTGATGACCAAGCACCGGGGCGGGGCCCGCATCGGCCACGATGTCATCGTCGACAGCATGTATATGGACGGGCTCGAGGACGCCTATACGCCCGGCAAGCTGATGGGCGCCTTCGCCGAGGACTCGGCGCAGACCTATCAGTTCACCCGTGAGGCGCAGGACGAATACGCGCTGGAAAGCCTGAACCGCGCGCTGGTCGCGATCAGCTCGGGCGCCTTCAAGGCCGAGATCACGCCGGTCGAGGTCACCTCACGCAAGGGCGTCGTGACGGTCACCGACGACGAACAGCCCGGCAAGGCCATGCCGGAGAAGATCCCGACGTTGAAGCCCGCCTTCTCCAAGGACGGCACCATCACCGCCGCCAACGCCAGCTCGATCTCTGACGGCGCCGCCGCTCTTGTGATGACGCGCGAGAGCGTGGCGAAGGCCATGGGCCTGCCCATCGCGGCCCGCATCGTCAGCCATGCAGCCCACGCCCATGAGCCGGGCCTGTTCACCACCGCGCCCGTGCCCGCCATGCAGAAGGCGCTGAAGAAGGCCGGCTGGTCGGTCGAGGACGTCGATCTGTGGGAGATCAACGAGGCCTTCGCCGTGGTGGCCATGATCGCCATGCGCGAGCTGGGGATCGATCACGCCAAGCTGAACGTCAACGGCGGCGCGACGGCGCTGGGCCACCCGATCGGCGCCTCGGGGGCGCGCGTGCTGACCACCCTGCTGGCGGCGCTTCAGGCGCGGGGCGGCAGGAAGGGTATGGCCAGCCTGTGCATCGGCGGCGGCGAGGCCGTGGCCATGGCGGTCGAGCTGGTCTGACCGACCGGGGTCACGGAGCGGCGTGACGGGGGCGGCGCCGGCCGCTAGCCTCTCCGCACAGGAGCCTCACCTCATGCTGTTGAACCGAAGAGGCGCGCTGGGCCTCGCCGCCTTGGCCGCCACGCCCGCCCCGGCCCTCGCGATGACACCGGTATCGCGACAGCTCGCGCCGCCGGATCCGACCGAGACCATCCGGCTGTGGCCCGGCGCGGCGCCCGGTGGGGGGAATGTGACGGCGACGCCGCAGGTGGTAGAGCGCTCGACCGACCCGGCGTTCCACGACCGGTTCGCCCAGTACACGACCGACCCGCTTCTCACAGTACTGCGGCCCGAGCGGCCGAACGGAGCTTCGCTGCTGCTGATCCCGGGCGGCGGCTACCGCTGGGCGGTGGTGGACAAGGAAGGTCTGGACTGCGCCCGCGCGTTCGCGGCGGCGGGCGTGACCTGTTTCATCTTGCGCTACCGCCTGCCTGCCGACGGCTGGGCCGCGGGTCCCGCAGCGCCGCTGCAGGACGCCCAGCGCGCTCTTCGTCTGGTTCGCCGGCAGGCGTTGGCAGAGGGGCTGGACCCCGCGCGGGTGGCGGTGCTGGGCGCCTCGGCGGGCGGCCATCTGGCGGGCGCGCTGACGGCGAGCAGGGACGCGGTCTATCACGCGGTGGACGCCGCCGACGGGCTGTCATTCAGACCGGACCTTGCGATCCTGATGTATCCGGTGGCGACCATGGAGGGACCGTTCGTCCACGCCGGGTCCCGCGAACATCTGCTGGGGCCCGATCCTTCGCCGGACGCCGTCGCCCGATGGTCGCTGGAGCGGATGGACTGGACCGGCGCGGCGGCGACCTTCCTGCTGCATGCGATGGATGATGCGTCGGTGCCGGTGGAAAACAGCCTGCAGCTGCTAACCGCCCTCCGCGCCGCGGGGGTAAAGGCGGAGGCGCATCTGTTCGAGGAAGGCGGCCATGGCTTCGGCGTCCGCCTGATCGCCGGAAAGCCCGCGGCGGTCTGGCCGCAGTTGGTCCTGGCGTGGGCCGCGCGGCGGGGCTGGATCACCTAGGCCCCGGCGCCGTCGGCCGGGTCGCGGGCCGGGATGCTGCTCCGACCGGGCGCGGACGGTGCTCGCTGGCCATCAGGCGGACAAGGCCGGTCGGGCCGACACCGAGCACGATCATCGCATCGCTCCTGTGTTGCGAACGATTCTCAGATTTGACCGGAAGGCGGCCTGTGGCAAGCCCCTAGGCGGATGGCTTCCAAGGGATTGAGACGATGCGTGAAGACGGAAAGCTGGACTATCTCGAAATGCCGGGCGGCCAATTGGACGCCGTGAAGGATTTCTATGGCGCGGCCTTCGGCTGGACCTTCCAGGACTATGGGCCGAGCTACGCGGCCTTCGACCAGGGGCTGGACGGCGGGTTCGACGCTGACGCCGAAGCAGACGCCAAGCCCCTGCCCGTCCTGTTCGCCCATGACCTTGAGGCCATGGCCGCGAAGGTCGAGGCGGCGGGCGGGCGGATCGTCAAGCCGATCTTCGCCTTCCCCGGCGGGCGCCGGTTCCATTTCCAGGATCCGGCCGGCAACGAACTGGCGGTCTGGTCGGAAACCTAGAGGGCCGGACGCAGATCGACCGACTGGGCGATGCTCTCGGCCATGGCCCGGTCAGCGCCGTCCAGGCTCATGGTCCAGACGTGGATCTCGCGCGGAGCGCCGGGCCGCTGGAACAGATGTTCCTGGGCGTGGCGCACTCCGTTCTCGGTCGAGACTACGGATGCGCGGCCGCCCGCCTCGATCATCTGACCGCTGTAGATGGGGAACTGCGAGGCCGGGCCGGCATAGACCATGACGAACGACTGCGCGCCGCGGCGGATCGTATAGATACGGAAATCAGGGCCGGGACGGCCGGTGACGATCTCGAAGCCGGGCGGCAGGGTCACCGTGAACGGCAGGGCCGCACGGGCGGAGGCATCCAGAACACTGAGGGTGGACACGGCCGGGGGCGGTGGCGTCGGGGCCGGCGTGACCACAGGCGCTGCTGCAGGCAGCGCGGACCCGCCGGTGGGAGCCGCGGCCAGCGGCTGGGTGCGGGGCGTGGGGCTTGCCGTCGGAGGCGTGATCGGAGCCGTGCGGGGCTGGGGCGCCGGGGCGGACGGGATGGGCGTTGGGCGCGGCGGGGTCACGGTCGGCGTGGCGACGGGACCGGAAGGGGACGGCGTCGGCGTTGTCGCCGGGGCGGGTCGGACAACCGGGGGCGTCGCGGCTGGAACCGCCGTAGCGGGGGCCGCTGTGGCGGAAGCCGCGGTCCTCGGCACGGGGGTTACGACCGGCGCGGGAGCGGGCGCGATATAGGCGGCCGGCACGGGAGGGCCGCTGTTCAGGTCACGGGTCAGGTCGCTGGCCGGCGGGCTCGCCGGCGCGGTCTGGGCATTGGCTGCGCCGGCCAGGACGAGAACGGCGGTGGTGGTGAACAGGCAGAGTTTCATGGACCGGACCTTCGCGCCTCGGGCCGCGAACGGCAAGGCCCTGACGCGTCAGGTTTCCGCGATCAGGCGGCGGGCATTTCGACCCAGAAGACGGCGCCTTCACCGGGCGTCGAGATCACACCGATTGAACCACCCTGCAACTCGACGAGACGTTTGGCCAGGGCCAGACCGATCCCGTGGCCCTCGACCGTGGAGCGCTCGAGACCCAGCCGGTTAAAGGGTTCGAACAGCTGGGCCTGTTTCTCGGGCGAAAGGCCCGGACCGCGATCGCAGACCTCGATCCGCACGCCGTCGTAGACCTTGCTGGCGCGGAAGGTGACGATCCCGCCCGCTCCGCCGTATTTGACGGCGTTGGAGGCGAGGTTGGATATCACCTGGGTCAGGCGCTGGGAGTCCGCCAAGGCGATCAGACCGTCGCCTTCAGTGACGACATCGAGGCGAACGCCGTCGGACTCGGGGCGCAGGGCGACGGCCCGTTTCACGTCTTCCAGCACACCGGGAACGTCGGTGGGCCGCAGCTCGACCTTCACCGCACCCGACTCCGCGCGGGCGACATCCAGCAGGTCGTGGGCCAGCGCCTCGACCTGACGCGCCGTCTTGACCAGCATTTCGGCCATCTCGCCCTGGGTGGGGGTGATCGGTCCGAGCTGACCGGTTTTCCACAGCTCGCCGATGCCGATCACGCCGCCGACAGGGCTCTTGATTTCGTGCGCCACGTTGGCCAGCAGGCGGGACTTGGCTTCCGAGGCGCGCTCGGCGCGGACCTGGCCGGCCTTGGCGCGGTCCGACAAACGGTCCCGCTCTTCCAGCAGGGCCGCGACCAGCATGATCGGCAGATAGCCGAACAGGATCAGAAGCTGGGACATCATGGCCCGGTCCGACCCCTCGAAGGCGGCGCCGTAGGGGCCCAGCCCCCTCATGGCTGCGCCGACGGCGAGGATGGAGATAATGACCAGAGCCGCGGTGACGCCGAGCATGCGAAGCCGGACGGCGATCAACAGGAGCAGCGGCATGGTGACGAAGCCGATGGGCAGCTGTTGCGAAAAGACGACAATGCACAGCCCGGTCAGCAGTCCGAGCAGAACCACCGCCTCGATGGCGCGGGCCGGCGCGCGGTAGCGGACGATCTCGCGTTTGGTGAGCGCCAGGCCGAAGCTGGCCAGCACAGCGACCCCCAGCGCATGACCGAACCACCAGGTCTGAACGCTGTCGAGGAAGTCAGCCCCGTTCATCCACCACAGCATGCCGCTTGCGAACAGGGCGGCCGGCAAGGGGCCCAGTACGGCGGCGCTGACGAGGAAACGGCATGCGCCCTGGACGGTGGCGAGATTCAGCGTCGGAGCGAAACGGCGCGCCATCAAAACGCAGACGTAGATTTCCAGCATGTTGGCGACGGTGAACATCACCGTCAGCCGGGTCGAATTACCCGCCAGCAACTCGCCGGCCGCTATCCCCATGGCGACGAGGGCGCCGAATGACAGGTCGTAGAGAGGGCCGCGCGAGGTCCGCAGCCAGACCGCGACGGCCAGACCGCCAGCGCCCCAGAGGGCGGCGACCACGCCCGCGGATCGGGCGAAACTGAGGGCCAGAACGACCAGAACCATCACCGCCATCGCAGTGAAGATCGGCGCCAGAGGCTGGCCGATTCCGCTGGTTGGACGCTTGCTTTCCCGGGCGCGCAGAGCCGCCGGCGGGGTCACGCCGGATGCGGGCTCCGAGGGTTCGAGCGCGCGGCTCATCTGCATATTCGGTCCTGGAACGACAGCCTGTGCTGTTTCCTTAGGCCCGCGCTTCCTAATATCCCCTGAAGGTCAGGTGTTTGCCGTCAATACTTCCTTCAGCTCGCGCACAGCGGCGGCCGGCCCTTCGGGATGGGTCCATACCGCCGAACTGACCGCCACGAAGTCGGCTCCGGCGCGCGCCAGCTTGCCCGCGTTCTCCGCCGTGATTCCGCCCACGGCGACGCAGGGTATTTCGACCGTCTCCTGCCAGATGGTCAGGATTTCGGGGTCGGGCCGATGAGCCGTTTCCTTGGTCGCGGTCGGGAAGAAGGCCCCGAAGGCGACGTAGTCCGCGCCGGCCTCGGCCGCGTCCATCGCCAGTTCGCGGCTGTCATGGCAGGTCACGCCGATCATGGCGTTGCGCCCCATGATCGCCCGCGCCGAGGCCATGGACGCGTCTCCCTGCCCCACATGGACGCCGTCGCAGCCCGAGCGGGCCGCCAGATCGGGGCGGTCGTTGAGGATCACCGCCACGCCGCGGGCCTGGGCGACGGGCTTCAGCGCCGCGACCGCGGCCAGAACCGCCGCATCGTCCACGTCCTTCAGCCGGATTTGCAGCGCCGCGACATCCCCGGCGTCCAGAGCCGCCTCCAGATCCCGGGCGAAGCCGGCCAGGTCGGGAATGGCGGGCGGCGTGATCAGATATAGCTCACAGGGCGGACGCGGCGGGACGGAAGGTTCTCTGGCCATGGCCGCGAAGTGCGACGGACGCGGGCCTGCGTCAACTCCAGCGCTGCGAACGACTTGCATTCGCCATGATTGAACTGTTAAGAAGAACCATTCGCAACAAGCCTTTCGGGTCCGCCTTGTACGTCTGCAACTGCAACGGCCTTCGCAAACGGGATGTCGCCGCCGCCATCGAGGCCGGCGCCACGCGACCGCGCGACGTTTTCGCCCGCAACCAGTGCGCCGCCCAATGCGCCAAATGCGTCTGCGAGATGCGCGAGATGATCCAGGAAAGCCGCGAAACCTACGCCATGGCGGCCGAATAGGCCCCTGCCCCCTCTCAGGGGAGATTCATTCGCATTTTCAATGTTATGAGAAGTGTTCGCATGTGAACACCTGATCGTTTTGCGTGTTAAAACGGGCGCTCGCAGCGGTGATTCACGGCGGTCGGATCGACCGCGCGCCGCTGTCAGGACATACGACGATGAAGGGCGATCCCGCGATCATCCGCACGCTCAACGCGGTTCTCACCAACGAACTGACGGCGGTGAACCAGTATTTCCTGCACGCCCGGATGTTCGAAAGCTGGGGCCTGAAACACCTCGGCCAGATCATCTACGACGAGTCGATCGGCGAGATGAAACACGCCGACAAGCTGATCAAGCGGGTGCTGTTCCTCGACGGCCTGCCCAACCTGCAGGACCTGCATAAGCTGAAGATCGGCGAGAATGTCTTCGAATGCTTCGGCGCCGACCTGTCGCTGGAGCTGGGCGGGCGCGACACCCTGATCGCCGGCATCGCCCAGTGCGAGGCGGCGTCGGACTTCATCAGCCGCCAGATCTTGACCGAGATCCTTGCCGATACCGAGGAGCACATCGACTTCCTGGAGGCGCAGCACAAGCTGATCGAACAGCTGGGCGAGCAGAACTATCTGCAGTCGGCCATGACCGAGATCTCTCCGGACAGGTCGGCCACCGGCAACTAGGACGGAACCGCAAAGCCGGCCCGCCATTGTCTGTGCGCAGACAGGGAGAGCCGCGCGTGACCGATATCGACAACATTCTCGACGACGCGCGCGACGCCGCCGGCGACTTTCTGAACGCTAACGAGCGGGACATCGGCCACGTCGCACTCGGCGTGGCGCTGACCGTCGGTTTCGCCCTCGGGGCGACGCTGCTGGCCCGGCGGACGATCAAGCCGAGCCCGCTGCATCTGGCGGAAGGCGACGCAGCCATCACCGAACGGCCGCGCGGCCCGCTGAGCCTGATCCTGCCTGCGGTGTTCTCGGTCACCACCCTGTCGGCGGTGCGCGTCTGGAATGCTCCAGCCAGACCAGGACGGACCACCGCCATGAGCCTGTGGGCCGCGGCCCAGGCGCTGAACGCCGTCTGGATCGCCTTGCGCCCGACGAGCCGCGGGCTGCAGATCGCGGCCGCCATGTCCTCCGCCGGCATGGCCGCCGCCTTCGCCCATGAGGCGCGCAAGCTCGACGAAGGTGCGGGCAAGCTGGCGTCGCCGACCGGCGGGCGGGTGCGTCTGGCCAACTTCCTGCAGCGCAAGGCCGACCACCAGCCGACCGTACACTGACCCGCGCCTTGCCGGATCACGCGGCATCCTCTAGGGACTGCGCCCGTTCGCGCGCGCCACAGGGCTGCGCCCATTCCCTTTCGAGAACCCGATGAAGATCAACGGCAACAACATCAAGCCCGGCATGGTCCTTGAGCACAACAAGGGCCTGTGGGTCGTGACCAAGGCCAGCCACGTCAAGCCGGGCAAGGGCGGCGCCTTCGCCAACATCGAGGCCAAGAACCTCGAGACGGGCAACAAGCTGAGCGAACGCTTCCGGTCGGAAGACAAGGTCGAGCGCGTCACGCTGGAACAGAAGGACTTCTCGTTCCTGTACGAGCAGGGCGACGCCCTGGTCTTCATGGACGACGCCACCTACGAGCAGACCGAATTGCAAAAGGACTGGGTCGGCGAGGACCGCGTCGCCTATCTGCAGGACGGCATGAAGGTCGTCATCGAAATGCACGAGGAACGGCCCATCGGCCTGACCCTGCCCGATCAGGTCACGCTGGAAGTCGTCGAGACCGAGCCCACCGTGAAGGGCCAGACCGCCTCGTCCTCGTACAAGCCCGCCATCGCCAACAACGGCGTGCGCATCATGATCCCACCCTATATGGGCGTCGGCGAACGCATCGTCGTCGACACCACGACCGGCGAATACGTCCGCCGCGCCGAGTAGAAGTGGCTAGTGGCTAGTGGCTGGTGGCTGGTGGGCATTGAGCCCGCAGCCACAGCCGGTGATCCGGGACCGGGATTACTAGCCACCAGCCACTAGCCACTAGCCACTCGGCCCCACAGGGGCCGCCACTTCTCCGCATCTCCGGGCCCAGAGCCTTTTCAGGACATGCGGACCAGGAGATCCCCATGGCCCTCGCCTCAGCCCTCGTTTCCGTCATCATCGACGCGGTCCGCAAGACCGCGCGGCCCATGCTGCGCGACTTCGGCGAGGTGGCGCAGCTGCAGGTGTCCCGCAAGGGACCCGGCGACTTCGTCACCGCCGCCGACATCAAGGCCGAGGACACCCTGTACGAACTGCTGATGAAGGCCCGCCCCGGCTACGGCTTCCTGGGCGAGGAGCGCGGCATGATCGAGGGGACCGACAAGTCCCACATGTGGATCGTCGACCCGATCGACGGCACGACCAACTTCATGCACGCCATGCCGCACTTCGCCATCACCGTGGGCCTGCAGCGCACGGCGCCCGACGGAACGTCCGAGATCGTCGCCGGTGTGACCTACAACCCCGTCATGAACGAGCTGTTCTGGGCCGAAAAGGGCAAGGGCTGCTATCTGAACGACCAGCGCATCCGGGTCGCCGGCCGCCGCGACCTGTCGGAGAGCCTGATCGCAACCGGCCTGCCCTTCATCGGCAAGACCGGCCACGCCCAGTCGATCAAGGACATCCACGCCATCGGCCAGCGCGTCGCCGGCATCCGCCGGCTGGGCTCGGCGGCGCTGGACTTCGCCTGGGTCGCGGCCGGGCGGTACGACGCCTATTACGAACGCAATCTGAACCCGTGGGACGTGGCGGCGGGCATCCTGTTCGTCACCGAAGCGGGCGGGGTGGTGACCACCATCGACGGCGAGGGGCGTCCGGAGACGGGGGCGCAGATTCTGGCCTCGAACTCCGAGCTGCATCCGCAGATCCAGAAGGTGCTGCGGGGCTAGCCGAACACACAGACCGTGCATCCCCGCGAAGGCGGGGACCCAGGTTTGAGCGGCGGCCAGACCGGTTGAACGAACCAACGCTTAGTCTGGCGCCGGTGGTGAGGCCAAAGCCTGGGTCCCCGCCTTCGCGGGGATGCCCGGACTGAATTGCCGAAGGCAGGGAGTCTCGTACCCGGCCCAAAAAATTCGGACACGGAGTTCAACAAGCAGACTGCCCCCGGGTTCAAGGGAGCTACGTCGCGCCTTGAGCGGCTGCGGCGGGGCTTCAACACTGTCAAAGACCAAGCCCGGCGGGCATTTCACTATTTGGCACATGCCTGCGTCAGAAACGGTCGCAAGGCCGATTCCGGAGCGACGAAGGCGATCGTCAGAGGGGCGGAAGTAGCGGATTCCTGTCCCCGAAAGGGCGGGTTGGAGGGGGCGAGAGTCTCCATGTCCCGGACGCTGCAAGGATCGTCCCCAAGGGTTCCCTTCAAAAGGGCGGCGAGCGATTCACAATATTTCAAGTTGCCTCGGCCATTACTTTGTCCGGGGGGCGTAATGCGAAATATTTTGAACTGGCTTTGCTTCGATGAACGCCTTGATCGCAGCGCCCGTCTAAGCCGCAAGAAGTTCTGGGTCAGAACAGCGCTCTGCGTCGTAATTTCGGGCGTGTTTTTCCAGTTTCTGAACCCGCTTCAGGTCGGGGCCTGGCTTCTGGTGATGTTGACGGCGGAGGCGGCGCTGACGATCGCCTGCATCCCAAGCTTCATGGCTGGTCAGCCCAACACCGCGCGCGCGCTGCGAATGGGCGCGTCGGCCGTCAACGCCATCGGCTGGTGCGCCGGGGCGCTCTTGCTGGTGAGCACCCACCAGCTGGCCCCGAGCATCGTGGGCGTGGCTCTGGTTGCCGGGGTCGCCGTCTATGCGATCGGATCCTGCTTCAGAACCCCGATCCACATGATCGCCTGTGGCCTTCCGCCAGGCGTGGCGCTGCTGGCGGTCCCGTGGTTCATTCCTCTCACGCTGACCGAGCTGATCGCAAGCCAGGTCGCCATGCTGGTTGTGGTCGGATTTGGCGCGGCGACTGCGGTCAGCGCAGTCGTTGCGCACCAGCGGCTGTTCATGACCTCGGCCGCCGTCAAATATCAGAAGCGTCAGGCGGACGCCGCGAACAAGGCCAAGAGCGTCTTCCTCGCCAACATGTCACACGAAATTCGCACGCCCCTGAATGGCGTCGTGGCGATGGCCGATGCGCTTTCGCGCCGGCCGCTCGACCCCGAGGCGGCGGACATGGTGCAAAGCATCCGTTCGTCGGGGGAAAGCCTCGAGAGGCTGTTGTCGGACATCCTCGACGCGGCCCGCATTGATTCAGGCAAGCTCGCCGTGGAGCAGATCCCCTTCCACGTAGGCGACACGGTTCGTTCCGCCGTCGCCCTCCATCAGGCGCAGGCCTTCGACAAGGGAACGCAGCTGACGGTCGATATAGCGCCGGACGCGGATGACCATTTTCTCGGCGATCCCGTCCGCATTCGCCAGATCATCAGTAATTTCGTGTCGAACGCGATCAAGTTCACGGCGGGCGGCGAGGTTCGGGTGGCGGCGACCTTTACCGGGAACCTGCTCACCCTCGCGGTTGAGGATACGGGGATCGGGTTCGACGCCACGCATGAAGACATCTTCGGCCGTTTCCAGCAGGCGGACGGCACCATCACCCGGCGCTATGGCGGGACGGGGCTCGGCCTGGCCATCTGCGCGGAACTCGCCGGCCTGATGGGCGGCACGGTTGATTGCGCCAGCACGCTAGGAGCAGGTTCGCGTTTCTGGACCACATTGCCTCTCGCCCGAGCAGACGCACCGTCCGGGTCTGACGAGAGCCCGGTCAGCTACGTCGAAGCGCCGGGTTTGAGGATCCTCGTCGCGGATGATCACCCGGTGAACCGGAAGGTCCTCGAAATGATGCTGGCGCCTTCGGGTTGCGAACTGGTCCTGGTCGTCGATGGCGCAGAGGCGGTCGCCGCCTGCCTCGTCCGGACCTTTGACGTGATCCTGATGGATATGCAGATGCCGGTCATGGACGGCGTTTCGGCGGTAAGGGAAATCCGTCAGCTCGAAAAGAACCGCGGGTCCGCCCGGACGCCCATTATCATGGTGACGGCAAACGCTTTCCCCGAGCATGTCGCTGCGAGCGCGGCGGCCGGCGCCGACAGCCACCTCTCCAAGCCTGTGCGTCTCGATGCGCTTCACCGGGCGATAGAGAGCGTTCTTGCCCTCCCTGACGCCCCCGCGAAGTCGGCAGCGGCATAGGCCACTTGCCGGCGCCGACGTCGTTTCACGTCACCCGATCAGCGATCTCGCCGCCGCCCGCGCCTCGTCCGTGATAACCGCGCCTGACAGCATCCGCGCGATCTCTTCGCGGCGGGCGTCGTCGTCCAGCGTGTCGACCGTGGTTGTGGTCAGGCCGCCGGCGTCCGCCTTGCGCACCTTCCAGTGGGCGTGGCCGCGAGCCGCGACCTGGGGGCTGTGGGTCACCACGAGAACCTGGGCGCCGGTCGAGAGGCGTTCCAGCCGCGCGCCGACGGCCGAGGCCACGGCGCCGCCGACGCCCTGATCGACCTCGTCGAAGATCATGACCGGCTGGCGCTGGTCCTCGCGGCCGGCCAGCGCCGCCTTCATGGCCAGGGCGAAGCGGGCCAGTTCGCCGCCTGAAGCGATGGCGTCTAGCGGGCCGAAGCCGGTTCCGGCATTGGTGGCGATCTCGAACCGGGTGGTCTCGACGCCCAGCGGGCCGCGGCGGCCCTCGGCCACGGGCTCGAAGGCGACGCGGAAACGGGCGCGGTCCAGCTTCAATGGACCCAACTCGGTCATCACCGAGCTCGTCAGCCTTTCGGCGGCGGCTTCCCGCGCCGAAGTCAGCAGCATCGCCGCCACGTCATAGGCCTCGCGCGCGGCCGAGGCGGCGCGTTCGGCGGCGGTGATGGCCTCGGCCCCGTCCTCGATCAGGCGCAACTGGTCGCGGAAGCGGACGCGCAGGACCGGCAGGCTCTCGACCGAGGTGTTCAGCTTGCGGGCGGCGGCGCGCAGGGCGAACAGCCGCTCCTCGGCCTTGTCGAGTTTCCCCGGTTCGAAGTCGAAGGCGTTGGCGGCGGCGTCGACGCAGGCGATGGCCTCCTCGGCCTCGACCATGGTGCGGTCGATGGCTTCGGCGGCGGCGGACAGTTTCTGCAGCAGGGGGTGTTCGGGGTCGGTGCCCGCCTGCCCGGCCCGCGTCCGCGCATGCTCGACGGCGCGCAGGGCCGCCGACAGCTTCTGGGACAGCTTGTCGCCGCCCAGCTGGGTGCGGGCGTCGGCCAGGTCGCCGATGGCTTTCTCGGCAGCGCCGAGGATGGCGCGCTCGCCGGCCAGTTCGGTCTCTTCGTTGGCGCGGGGGTCCAGCTCGTCCAGCTCGGCGAGGTTCTGAGTCAGCTCCTCCGCGTGGGCGGCGGCGTCCGCGGCGGCCGCCTTGAGGTCGGAGACGGTGCGTTCGGCGGTCTTCAGCTTCTCCGCGGCGCCGGCGACGCCATCCAGCTGTGGCTGCAGGCCGCCGTAGTTGTCCAGCAGGGCGCGGTGGGTCTTCCAGTCCAGCAGGCCGACGGTCTCGTGCTGGCCGTGCACCTCGACCAGGGCCTGGCCGATCTCGCGCAGGGCGGCGACGCCGGCGGGCTGGTCGTTGACGAAGGCGCGGCTGCGGCCGTCGGCGGCCACGGTGCGGCGCAGGATCAGTTCCTCGCCCGGCGCGACCTCGAAGCCGCGCTCGGCGATCATCTCCAGCAGGGCGGGATCATCGGGGGCGGTAAAGACGGCGGTGGCCGAGGCCTGTTTGGCTCCGGCCCGCACCAGCCCGGCGTCCGCCCGCGCGCCCAGCGCCAGACCGAGGGCGTCCAGAATGATCGACTTGCCGGCCCCGGTCTCGCCGGTCAGCACGGTCAGGCCGCCCTCGACCTCGAGATCGAGCGCATCGACCAGCACGATGTCGCGAATGGAAAGGGCGGTCAGCACGAAGTCGCGTCCTCCTGGTTCACGGGACTGAAGGCGCAGGGATCAGGGTGAGGCAAGGCGAATCGATCTCTCGGGCGACGCCGGAGAATGCTGGCCATTCGCCTCCCGGGTAAAGGGCGGACAGCCTTGCGCGGCTCAGATCCTCGCCACGACTGTCCAGATAACGATTACAACCAACAGGACGCCCAAGACCTTGAACATCACACGGACCTCAGGGTCCATATTCGTATCTCGACCGAGTTTTTTCGCCCAGCGCGGCCTTATGTCGTCCGGGGGTTCGGTCATGCACCGGCTCCAGTCAGCCCGGGATGATCCGGCGCAGCCAGCTTTCACGCGGGCCGGTCGGGGCGACCCCCGGCTGCTGGCCCTGTTCGGTCAGCAGGGCGTAGGCCTCGGCGTACCAGGGGCTGCCCGGATAGTTGAAGCCCAGCACGGCGCCGTTGCGGGTCGCTTCTTCCTTCAGGCCCAGCGTCAGATTGACCTCGACCAGACGGTAGAGAGCCTCGGGCGTGTGCGAGGTGCGCTGGTAGGCTTCGTTGGCGATCACGGCCTTGTAGCGGTTGATCGCCGCCAGCGGCTGACCGGCGCGCTGATAGTAGCGGCCGATCGACATTTCCTTGCCCGCCAGCTGGTCGTTGACCATGTCGATCTTGACCGTGGCGTCGATGGCGTAGGAGGTGCCGGGATAGCGGCGCTGCACGTCGCGCAACCCGTCCAGCGCCGCCTGGGCGTAGCCCTGGTCGCGGCCCACGTCGGTGATCTGTTCGAAATTGCACAGGGCCTTCATGTAGAAGGCGTACGGGGCCGACGGATTGCCGGGGAACAGCTGGATGAACCGGTCCGAAGCGGCGATGGCCTCGGCGTAATTGTTGTTCTGATAGTAGGCGTAGATCTGCATCAGGATCGCGCGGCGCGACCACTCCGAATACGGATGCTGGCGCTCGACCTCCTGGAAATAGTCGACGGCGTCGGCCCAGCGATTGCTCTGCAGGCGCTGATAGCCGGTGTTGTAGAGCGCCTCGACCGGACGCTCCTCATACGCCAGGCGAGGACGATTGGCGCGGCCGCTACAGGCCGAGATCGTCAGGGCCGAAACAGCCACGGTGGCCAGGATCAGGCCGGCGCGGAATTTGGAAGCAGGCAAGGACGACCTCAAAATGCAAGCCGGCGAGCGCTAACCCGTCGGCGCCCCCGGAAACGAGACGCGATCTCTACACCAGCGAACTTGTCCGCGCCAATGCACGAAGAAGACCTGCAAAAAGACGCTCTGCGCCTTGCCGCCGGGCCATCCGCTGGTATGTAGCGCGCCAGCGCCACGGCGGCATTTTCAGCCCGGCGATGACGGCGAAAGGATGACCGGACATGAAGCTGCTCTCTGGCAACTCCAACCGGACCCTGTCCCAGGCCATTGCGGCACACCTCGACATGCCCCTGACCAAGGCCCAGGTGAAGCGTTTCGCCGACAATGAGGTCTTTGCCGTCATCGAGGAAAACGTCCGCGGCGAGGACGTCTTCATCCTTCAGTCGACCAGCTATCCGGCCAATGACAACCTGATGGAGCTGCTGATCATGACCGATGCGCTGGTGCGCGCCTCGGCCAAGCGGATCACGGCGGTCATGCCCTATTTCGGCTATGCGCGGCAGGACCGGAAGACCGGCGGCCGCACGCCGATCTCGGCCAAGCTTGTGGCGAACATGATCACCCGCGCGGGGGCGCACCGGGTCCTGACGATGGATCTGCACGCCGGCCAGATCCAGGGCTTCTTCGACATTCCGACCGACAATCTGGTCGCCACCCCCGTGCTGGCCCAGGACATCAAGGACCACTATCCGCGCGGCGACGACCTGATGATCGTGTCGCCCGATGTCGGCGGCGTGGTCCGCGCCCGCTCGCTGGCGTCGCGCCTCAACGCCGATCTGGCCATCGTCGACAAGCGGCGGGCCCGGGCGGGCGAGAGCGAGGTCATGAACATCATCGGCGACGTCGAAGGCCGGCGCTGTATCCTGTTCGACGACATCGTCGATTCGGGCGGCACCCTTGTGAACGCGGCGCAGGCGCTGATGGACAAGGGCGCGGTCGAGGTCTCGGCCTATATCAGCCACGGCGTCCTGTCAGGACCGGCCGTCCAGCGCGTGACCGACGGACCGCTGAAGGAACTGGTCATCACCGATTCCATCGAACAGCCCTTCGAGGTTTCGAACTGTTCGAAGATCCGCACGGTCTCGGTCGCGCCGTTGATCGGCGAGGCCATCCGGCGAATCGCCAACGAGGAATCGGTCTCCAAACTGTTCGATTGAGCGATCGGGCGCCTCAAATTGGCCGGGAGCGCGTTCTCTGCTCCGCAACGGACAGTTCGAGGAGATTTCATGCGTTCGGGAATGATGCGACGCGGCCTGACAATGGCCGCCCTGTGCGCCGCGGCTGTCCTTGCCGGCTGCGCCTCGGGCAAGGCCGAGGCTGAAGCGGAAGCGGCGCGCCTGGCTGAAGCCGCAGCCCTTGCCGCGCGGACGCCTCCGCCGATCAGCCTGTCGGAAAGCGTCGCCCAGGACGCGGCGGTCTATCTCGCCTTCTCGCGTAGCATCGCCGCCATGCGGGGCGGGTTCGAGAGCCCGGAGGCCATCCAGGTCGCCCTGCGTCAGGGCGCCGCCTATGACCCGGGCCAGATTTCCCGCGGGCTGGTCGCATACGCGTCCATCGTCGCCCTGCAGTCTCCGGCGTTCGTCTCGGGCGTGAACCAGTACGGGATCAATCCGACCGGCCGGCAGAAGATGATTGCCGACATTGTCGCCGATCCGCGCGTCGCCTCCTACATGCCGGGTGCTGAAGAAGCCGCCGGGCTGATCATGGCGGCGCTGAACACCGAGATCGACGCCTTGAGCGCCTCGGCCAACTCCATCGAGAACGACGCCTACGCCGCCCAGGCCGACGGGCGGCGGTCGTGGGCGATCGCGCATATCAACGACCGCGAGGCCCGGCTGGCCAGCGCCAAGGACCTGTCGGGCCAGACCATGCCGGCCCAGGCGTCGGAGTCGGCGCGCCTGTTCGCGGCGGCCAACAGCGGCGCCGGGCTCGGCGGGGCCAGCGGCCGTCGCCGGGACGAACGGCCCTATCCGCCCGTGGTGACGAACGCCCTCGCCCTGGCCGCGCTGGCCGCGCTGGGCGCCGCCGGGGAGGACGCGCGGGCCAACACCGCCGCCCTTCAGTCGGAAGGGACCAGCCAGAACTGCCTGAACGAGTCCAAGCTGAACCTGTACCAGTGCCTGGCCGCCTCGCGCCCCAGCTATGAGGACATGTTCTGCCTCGGCCGCCATGTCGTGCGCGACCTCGCCACCTGCACCCGCAGTTCGGCCCTGCCCGCCGCGAGGGTCACGGTCTCTGCGCCGGTCGTGGCGGAGACGCCCCCGATCGTCGTGACTGCGCCGGTCCTCCCGCCTGCGGCGCCACCGCCGTCCCTGACGCCAGCCCCGGCTCCGGCCCCGACGCTGCAGCGGTCCACGCCTGCGCCGACGCCCCAGCCCACCACGCTGACGCCGACCCAGCAACTGAACATGGGAACCGGTGCGCCGGTCCGGACGGCGCCCGGCGGCTGACGGCGGCCGGGCGCCCATCGTGCTGGCGGATTAGTGATCGGCAAACAATTCGCGGAGCGTTATAAGGGGGTTGGAGTTTCGGCGCTCGCGAAGGCGCCGTGCGTGTTCTGGGGAATCTCGCATGTTCAAGGCCTTTCCGCGCCGCGGCCTTTCGGTCGCCGCCGCCGCCGCCCTCATCCTGGTCGGTTGCGCCACGCCCGAGCCCGAGCCGGCTCCCCCGCCGCCGCCTCCCCCGCCGCCGCCGGCCGTTAGTCTGAACGAGGGCGTGGCCCAGGCCGCCTCCATCTATGTCGCCTTCATGCGCGAGGTCGGCACCATCAGCGCCGGGTTCGACAGCGCCGAGGCCATTCAGGCCGCCATCCGCAAGGGCGCCTCCTATGAGCCGGCCCAGCTGTCCCGGGGCATGATCGCCTATGGCTCGATCCTTGCGCTGCAATCGCCCGAGTTCGTGCAGGGCGTCCGCACCTACGCCGTCGATCCCGCCCAGCGTCAGCAGATGATCGCACGCATTCTGGCGGATCCGGCGACCGCCGCGACCTTCCCCGGCGCCGACGCCGCCGCCGGCCTGATCGTCGACGCCATCGGCAAGGATTCGGCCGCCATGCTGCTGATCGCCAATGCGGTGGAGGAAGACGCCTATACGATCCAGGGCCGCAGCGATCCGCGCCGCCGCTGGGCCACCGTCCACATCACCGACCGCGTCACCCGGCTGGAGGGCGCAAAGTCGCTGTCGGCCGTGACGATGCTGCCGTCGGCCGAGGAATCGGCCCGCCTGTTCGCCGCCGCCAACAGCGGTACGGGTCTGGGCACGGGTTCAGCGCGCTCGGGTCCGCCCTATACCGCCGCCGTGGTCCGCTCGCTGGCCGTCGCCGCCCTGGCCGCCCTCGGCGCCGGGGGCGAGGACGGCCGCGCCAACACCGAGGCCCTGACGGTCGAGCAGAACAGCGAATTCTGCCTCAACATGTCCAAGCTGATGCTGTTCCAGTGCCTGGCCGCCTCGCGCCCCAGCTATGAGGACATGTTCTGCGTCGGCCGCCACGTCGCGCGCGATCTGGCCACCTGCACGGCCCAGAACATCACGCCGATCCCTGTCGAAGTCCCCCAGACCGCGGTGGCGGGCGGGGCTCCGGAACAGACGCCAGTCGCCGCCGAGGCTGCCGCCGCCTCCACCGCGGCAACGGCTTCGCTGAACAACGGCGGCTGACTCCGTTCGCAAGATGCCGCGGCCTGTTGCGTCGCGGGGTTCTTGCGTGTAATGACCCGCGCTCTTGAATTCAGGGTCCCTGACCCCGCCGCGAGGGCTGACTGGTCAGCGCGGCGTTTGTGTTGTTGAGGCGAGGCGATGGCCGAGATCATTCTGAACGTGGACGTCCGTGATGGCGTTGGCACCGGCGGCGCACGCGCCGCGCGTCGCGCGGGCATGGTCCCGGGCGTGCTGTACGGCGGCGACAAGGCCCCCGTCGCCATCTCGGTGAACGAGCGCGACTTCCGCAAGTCGCTCTACACCGGCAAGCTGCTGGGCCACCTGGTGACCCTGAAGTACGGCGATGAATCGCAGCCGGTCATCGCCCGCGATGTCCAGTTCGACGCGGTCACCGACCGTCCGCTGCACTTCGACCTGATGCGCGTCAGCGAAAAGCAGACCATCAAGATCGAAGTGCCGGTTCACTTCATCAACCAGGACCAGTGCGAAGCCTTCCGTCAGGGCGGTTCGCTGGAAATCGTCCGTCACTCGGTCGAGGTTAAGGTCCGCGCGGATCACATCCCGGAAGACCTGATCGTCGATCTGGCCGGCCACAAGATGGGCGACACCATCCGCTGGACCGACCTTAAGGGCACGGAAGACGTCGAGCCGACCATCACCGACCGTGACTTCGTGATCGCCTCCATCAAGACCTCTTCGGCCGCCAAGGCTGCTGACGAGATCGAGGAAGCCATCGCCGAGGAAGTCGCCGCCGCTGAAGAAGCTGCTGCCGACGAGGTTCCCGCCTCCGAACAGGCCGATGGCGAAGAAGCCGCCGCCGCCGAGGGCGAATCGACCGAGGGCTGATAGCCTTCTTTCGACTGTTTTGCGGAGCGGCCCCTTCCGGCTACGGATGGGGCCGTTTCCTTGTCTGGACCTGAGCCATGATCATCATCGCCGGCCTGGGCAATCCAGGCCCCAAATACCAGGGCAACCGCCACAACATCGGCTTCATGGCCGCCGACGAGATCGCCTCGCGCTGGAAGTTCGGGCCCGAGCGGGCGAAATTCCAGTCCGTGATCCGCGAGGGCGAGGTGGCCACGGCCGCCGGCGCCGTCCGTGTCCTGCTGATGAAGCCCCAGACCTATATGAACGAGAGCGGTCGGGCCGTCGGCGAGGCCGCGCGCTTCTACAAGGTCCAGCCGTCCGGGGTGATCGTCTTCCATGACGAGATCGACCTTGCCCCCGGCCGGTTCCGCATGAAGACCGGCGGCGGGGCGGCGGGCCAGAACGGCGTCCGCTCCATGATCAGCCAGCTGGGCGCGGATTTCCGCCGCGGCCGCATGGGCGTCGGCCACCCGGGCGAGAGCCATCTGGTCATGCCGCACGTCCTGGGCGACTTCCACAAGGCCGACCGCGTCTGGCTGGACCCCATGCTGGCGGCCGTCTCGGACGCCCTGCCGTTCGCCCTCGCCGGCGACGACGAACGCTATCAGGCCGAGGTCATGCGGCTTGCTCCCGCGCCCAAATTCAGCCCGCGTCAGGCCAACCAGATGCGGGACGAATAGTCACGCTTTCCGCCGTCCGCGGTCCCGGCTAGAGCACGTGACGTGACCCGCCCGCAGTCCGATTCATGGTCGACAACGCGCTCGCTCGCCTTCCTGGTGGCGGTGTTCGCCATCGTGCTGGGCTCGCTGCTGCCGGTCGGGGCCATGGCCGCCCCGCGTTCGGGGCAGATCCTGCTTTGCTCGGACGCCGCACGGATGGCGGCCGGGCTCAGCGGCGATCAGGAGGATGGCGGCGGCAAGGCCTCGCCCGCCCACTGCCCCGCCTGCGTCATGCCTCTGGCGGCGGCTCTGCCTGCCCCGCCCGTTCAGCAGGCGGCGGCGATTCCGGACGCGGTTCGCGCCGCGGACTGGACCGCCGGCTTCGCCAGCCCGCCTCCGCCTGCCCGGGCCCCGCCCCGGCCGCCTTCGACCGCCCCGCCCCAAACCTGAGACAGACCTCCGTCGACGCCTGACTGGCGTCCGTGTTCGCGCGGGGCACGCCCGCGCCCTTCTGTTTCCAGGCCTCTTTCATGTCTCTCAGGACCACCGCCGCGCCCTGCGCGCTGCTGCTCGCCGCTGTGTCGGCCTCGCCCGTGCTCGCCCAGAGCGAACCCGTCACCCAACTGGACACCGTCATCGTCACCGGCGCGCGCAATCACGAAGACCCGCCCGTCGTGGCCGAGAGCCGCGCCCGCCTGTCGCGCACGCCGGGCGCCGTCGCGGTGGTGTCGGCCGAATCCTATCAGGATCGCTATGCGCCCAACCTGGCCGAAGTGCTGCGCGACGTGCCGGGCGTCTACGCCCAGAAGAAGTGGGGCGGCGATATCCGGCTGTCGATCCGCGGTTCGGGCATCGGCAACTCCAGCCACAACCGAGGCACGCTGCTGGCCCAGGACGGGATTCCGTTCAACGAGGCTGACGGCTTCGGCGACTTCCAGCTGATCGATCCGCTGATCGCCCGCTACACCGAGGTCTACAAGGGCGGCAACGCGCTGCGGTTCGGCGGGGCCCTGCTGGGCGGGGCGATCAATCTGGTAACCCCGTCCGGGCGGACGGCGGGGTCGGACCTCAGCCTGCGGCTGGACGGCGGCTCCTATGGAGCCTTGCGAGGGCATGCCGCATACGCCGGCGTTCGCGACGCATGGGACGGCTACGCCGCCGTCACCGGCCTGCGCGTCGATGGCTGGCGTGACCAGAGCGAGGGTCAGGAGCAGCACGCCACCCTCAATATCGGCCGCCGCCTTGGCGAGGACCGGGAGGTTCGGCTGCTGGTCTCGGGCGGCTATGTGCATCAGGAAATCCCGGGCAGCCTGACCCTGACACAGGCCCTGATCGCGCCGCGTCAGGCCAACGCGGGCAACAAGGCGCTGAACTACCAGCGCGACATGGCCGCCGTGCGAACCACGCTGCAGACCCGCTGGCGGCTCAGTGATTCCACCGTCTTCGAGGGCGCGGTCTACGGGACATGGAAAGACCTCGACCATCCCATCTTCGAGGTCGTCGACCAGCAGAGCCGCAACTACGGCGCCTTCGGCCGCTTCGACTGGCAGGGCCAGGTCGCCGGGATGCGCGCCGACGCCTTCTACGGCGTCTGGTACCGGCAGGGCGATCTCGACGGGAAACAATGGGTCAATCTGGCCGGTTCGCACGGCGCCCTTCGCGCCCGCAGTTTCCAGAACGCCGCCGGACTGGATGTCTTCGGCGAGGGCCGGCTGTTCGTGACCAACCGGCTGGCCTTGGTGGCGGGCGGAACATGGGGCCGGGCTGAACGGGACTATCAAAGCCAGGCCGTGCCGGGGAACGCCTCCAGCTTCACCCTGAAGGCCGACCGCACATTCGAATGGTTCGCGCCCCGCGTCGGCCTGCTGTGGGAGGGCGAGGACGGGGATCAGGTCTTCGCCAACGTGACCCGCTCGGTGGAGCCGCCGAACTTCTCGGCCTTTTCGCCCTTTGCAGGCGGTTTCCGGCCGGTGGTTCCGCAGGAGGCCGTTACCGTGGAGGCCGGCGCCCGCGGCCGCCACGGCCCGCTGACTTGGGACCTGACCGCCTACCGGGCCGAACTGGACCATGAACTGCTGAACTTCATCGTCGAGAACGGCATCCCGGCCGCGACCTTCAACGCCGGACCGACGGTGCATCAGGGGATCGAGGCCGGGCTGGACTGGCGGATCATCCCGTCCCTGCGCCTGCGCCAGACATACGCCTTCTCGGACTTCTTCTTCGACGGCGACCGGACCTATGGCGACAACGACCTGCCGGTCGTGCCGCCGCACCTGTACCGGGCCGAGCTACGCTACGATCATCCGGCCGGCTGGTTCGTGGCGCCTTCGGCCGAGTGGTCGATCTCGGATGCCTGGGTGGACTACGCCAACACACTGAAGGCGCCGGCGTATGCTGTGGCGAACCTGAATACCGGCTGGGAGGTTCGCGAGGGGGTCTCCCTGTTCGCCGACGTCCGCAACCTGTTCGACGAGCGCTACGTGTCCAACTTCGGCGCGGTAACCGACGCCGGCCGCCCGGGCGTTTCCACGGCCGTATTCTTCCCCGGCGAGGGCCGATCGGTTTTCGCCGGCCTGCGTCTGGCCTATTGAGGACCCATGAAACTCATGACCCGCATTTCCCTCCCCGCCGCCGCCCTGCTGATGCTGGTCGGCTGCAACTCCGGCGACCCCGCGCCGGCGCCCGGCGCTCCGGTGGTCACGGTCGCCGACGCCCTGTGCCGGCCGACGCCCAAGGGCCGCCAGACCACCGGCTGCTACATGACCCTGACGACCACCGGCGACGACCGGCTGGTCTCGGTCGAGAGCCCCGAGGCCAAATACGTCCAGATCCATGAGAGCCGCATGGAGAGCAACATGATGATGATGCAGCAGCTTCGGGATGGCCTGCCGCTGGCCGCCGGTCAGGCCACGCCGCTGGCGCCCGGAGCCAATCACCTGATGATGCTGGGGGTCGAGGAGCCGCTGGTCACCGGCGACACCGTGACGCTGAAACTGACCTTCGCCACAGCGGCTCCGGTCGAGGTCACAGCCCGTGTCGCCCAGCCGGCGGCCGGGGAATACGATCACGTCGCGGCTCAGTAGATCGCTGAACCTGACAAACCCGGCGCGACCCGCTAAAGGCTCGCCTTCATCCCTCTGACTTGCCGCCTCTCGCGGACGGAACCTGCATCCGTCCGCCTGATCGGCTTCTGGAACCGCCCAAGCCCATGGCTCTTAAAGTCGCGATCGTCGGCCTGCCCAACGTCGGCAAGTCCACCCTGTTCAACGCCCTGACCAAGACGGCGGCGGCCCAGGCCGCCAACTATCCGTTCTGCACCATCGAGCCGAACACGGGCGATGTGGCGGTGCCGGAGCCGCGCCTTGACGTGCTGGCGGCCATCGCCGGCTCGAAAGAGATCATCCCCTCGCGCATCACCTTCGTCGACATCGCCGGCCTGGTGCGGGGCGCGTCCAAGGGCGAGGGTCTGGGCAACCAGTTCCTGGCCAATATCCGCGACTGCGACGCCGTGGCCTTCGTAACCCGCTGCTTCGTCGACGACGACATCACCCACGTCGAGAACCGCATCGATCCGATCTCGGACCTCGAGATCATCGAGACCGAACTGATGCTGGCCGATCTCGAAAGCCTCGAGAAGCGCGTCGTCAACGTCGAGAAGAAGGCCAAGGGCGGCGACAAGGAGGCCCAGACCACCCTGCGCCTGATCAACATGGCCCTGACCCCGCTGCGCGCCGGCAAGCCCGCCCGCGTGGTGGAGGTGTCGAAGGAGGACGAGAAGGCGTGGCACATGCTGCAGCTGCTGACCTCCCTGCCGGCCCTCTATGTCTCGAACGTCGATGAGAACTCGGCCGACAAGGGCAATGAGCTGTCGGATCTGGTGGCGAAGCGCGCCGCCGCCGACAACGCCAAGGCCGTCGTCATCTCGGCCAAGATCGATTCCGAACTGGCCGTGCTGGACGCGGAAGAGCAGGCTGAATTCCTCGAGAGCCTCGGTCTGGCCGAGCCGGGCCTGAACCGCCTGATCCGCGAGGCCTACGCCCTGCTGGGCCTGCAGTCCTACTTCACCGTGGGCCCCAAGGAAGCCCGCGCCTGGACCATCCACATCGGCGACACCGCGCCCCAAGCGGCCGGCGTCATCCACACGGACTTCGAAAAGGGCTTCATCCGCGCCGAGACCATCGCCTACGACGACTTCGTGTCCCTGAAGGGCGAGGCGAAGGCGCGCGAGGCGGGCAAGCTGCGCGCCGAGGGCAAGGCCTACGTCGTCAAGGACGGCGACGTGATGAATTTCCTGTTCAACTAGCCGACTTCGCTGCGCCCTCCTCCGCCGGGGCCGGGCAGCGCACCAGACTGACCACCGCGCTGTTGCGGTTCAGCCAGGTCAGCCGCATGGCGTCGCCCTGGACGTTCATGCGCACCCGCTCGCGGGATGTCTGGCCCTCGGCCGAACAGGCCAGGCCGGCTTCATAGCCGTCCCGAACCTGGCTGACCGACAGGATGCCGCAACTGTTCTCATAGCCCTCGAACCGGGTGGTGCTGATCTCGATCGGCCGTTCCGCGCCGCGCGGGTTGGCGCACCAGGCCCGGTTGGCGGACCACAGGCCCACGAAGGTTTGCGGGCCCGACCCCGGCATGATGGAGCCGACGCCGGGCGGAGGGGTCGGCTCGGGCGCCTCGGCCTCGGCGGTGATGATCGGAGCGGCGGGGTCGGTCGGCGGGTTGACCTCTGCGGGACCGCAGGCGGCGAGGATGAGAAGGGCGATCGGAGCGAGACGATGCAGGGTCATGGCTCTGGAACGCCGTTCAACGGTGAGGGCTCCCGATTTCGCCTCGATCACGAATTCGCGGCCACGCTTGCATCCGGGGAAAGATTTTGCGACCGGTTCGCCTGTGTCGAGAACAAGGGGGCGTCCCGCATGACTCAGAACACCAATCCATGGGCGGCTCAGGTTGACCCGCTGGCGCAGGATATCGCCGCTGTGCTCAAGCGCATGGGCGGCTCGGCGCATCAGCGCGACGTCGTCCAGTGCGTGGCCGCGATGAAGCGTCAGCGGGGCGAGACCGTCGCCCAGGACCTGGCCAACAAGATCGCCGAGGTTTTTGAGAAATACCGCGACCTGTTCTTCAAACCGTTCGGCGAAGGCTCGATGCGCTGGGCGCTGCAGCCGGGCGTGGCCTGATCCGTCACGGTTGAGCGAACGAAAAAGGCGCGTCTCCGCGGGGAGGCGCGCCTTCGTCGTTTCAGAGGTTGTCAGCCCTTAGAAGCGGCGGACGTAGCTCAGGCCGTAGGTGTCCAGCTCACCGCCGTTGTCGTCCTGGAAATCACGACGGGTCCAGTCGGCGCGGACGCCGTTGCGGCCGTCGAAGAAGTAGTTGGCGCCGGCGCCGTAGTTGACGCTTTCGCCGTCTTCGCTGGCCGAGACGCCCGCGGCTTCAGCCTTGATCGAGGTCGTGCCATAGCCGACGCGGCCGAACAGTTCGAAGTTCGGCGTGATCGGCAGGGTGCCGACGAGATAAGCAGCCGCGTCGTACTCATGCGACAGGTCGCCCGTGACGCCGGCGACGGTGATCTCGTCGTCCTTGACGCCGAACGAGACCTCGCCCTCGGCGCCGACATAACGGTTGAAGTTCGCGGTCATGCGGCCGGTGATGGCGCCCAGGGAGGCGTCGTCGCCGTCCAGTTGGGTGTAGCCGATCGAGCCCTTGACCTGCGGGTTGGAGATGGTCTGCGCCATGGCAGGCGCGGCCAGCATAGTAAGAGCGGCGGTGGCGAGAAGTATGTTACGCATTGTTTCTTGTATCCTCTAGATGTGGCGACCTGCGGTCACCAGCCCCATCCAGCGGAGACACAAATGGGCGGTCGCCAACTCAGTTCCAGACGTAGGCGGAGACTTCGTTCGGACTGTGCACGCCGAAGCACATACGGCGTTATACTTGCCGCCTTGCCGCCTTATTTCATGACTGACAGCAGGGTCGCCGCCATTGCGTTCAGAGGCGTGGGGATTCCGTGCGCCCCGCCCAGTCGGGCGATGACCCCGTTGCGGGCGTCCCACTCCGTGGGCCGGCCCGCCAGCCGGTCGCCCAGAATCGAGTTCACCGAGTCCGGCGGAGACGTTTCGGCGCGCTCCACCACCCAGTCCGGCAGATGATCGCCCAGGTCCGCGCCGACCGCCCGGCCGACCAGGACGCATTCGCGCACCATGCCCCGCATCAGGTTGGCGACGCCGGTCTGTGTCACCACGCCGCCGGGCAGGCCCGTCAGGGCGTTGACCGCCCCGGCGCAGTTCAGCGCCAGCTTGGTCCAGGCGGCGGTGACGAAATCATCGGTCGTCGAGGCGTCGATGACGCTGTCCGCGAACAGGGCGGCGAAGGCCTCGCCCGCCGGTCCTGCCGGAACGACGATGGTCCCGTTCCGGCGTTGATGGATGCGCCCGGGCCCGCTGCGTTCGGCGGGGATGTCGACGACGACCGGCACGATGCGTTCGGCCGCGACGAAGGGCGCGAACCGCTCGATATGTTCGACGCCGTTCTGCAGCACGGCGACGTGGGTTTGAGGTCCCAGCAGCGGCGTCAGCCAGCGTGAGGCGGCGGCGACGTCATAGGCCTTGGTGGCGACGAGAACCCAGTCGACGGGCCCGGCGATGGCGGCGGGGTCCGTGATTACGCGCGGGCTGGCCTCGATCAGCCGGCCGTCGGGCGCCTCGACTACCAGCCGGTCCAGCGGGGTCCGGGCGCAGAGAGTCACCGATCCCACCTGCGAGCTGTGGGACAACCACGCTGCGACCGTGCCGCCGATCGCCCCGGGACCGACGACCGCGATGGACAGCTTTGCAGGCAAGGTCATGCGGCGGAGTTAGTCATCCGCCCGCGGCCCCGCAACGCGGCTCACCGATCCTTTTCGCGCTCGGTTCCGGCGCGGGCGTGCAGGGCGGCCTGGGCCGCCGCCAGCCGGGCGATCGGCACGCGGTAGGGCGAGCAGCTGACGTAATTCAGGCCTACCTCCTCGCAGAAGGCGATGGAGGATGGATCGCCGCCGTGTTCGCCGCAGATGCCCATCTTGATGTCCGGACGTTTGGACTTGCCGCGTTCGGCGGCGATGCGGATCAGGTCGCCGACGCCTTCCTGGTCGAGGCGGACGAAGGGATCGGACTCGAAGATGCCCTTGTCCATATAGGCCTGCAGGAAGCGGCCGGAATCGTCCCGGCTGATGCCGAAGGTGGTCTGGGTCAGGTCGTTGGTGCCGAAGCTGAAGAACTCCGCGTGCTCGGCCAGATCGGCGGCGCGCAGGGCCGCGCGCGGCAGTTCGATCATGGTGCCGACCAGATATTCGACCCGGTCCCCGGCCTCGGCGAAGACGGCCTCGGCGGTGCGGTCGGTGAGCTCGCGCAGATATTTCATCTCCAGCCCGAGCGCGACCAGCGGGTGCATGATCTCGGGGATGGGGGCCTCGGCGGCGGTTTTCTTCACCTCCAGCGCCGCCTCGAGAATGGCGCGGACCTGCATCTCGTAGATCTCGGGATAGGCGACGCCGAGGCGGCAGCCGCGGTGGCCGAGCATGGGGTTGGTCTCGTGCAGCTCTTTCGCCCGGCGCTTCAGCTTGGCGGCGTCGAGACCCTGGGTCACGGCGAGGGCGTCGATCTCGGCCTCGGTGTGCGGAATGAACTCGTGCAGCGGCGGGTCGAGCAGGCGCACCGTCACCGGCAGCCCGGCCATGATCTCGAACAGCTGGACGAAGTCGGCCTTCTGGAACGGCGCAATCTTGCCCAGGGCGGCGCGTCGGCCGGCCTCGTCGTCGGCCAGGATCATCTCGCGCACAGCGGCGATGCGGGCGTCGTCGAAGAACATGTGCTCGGTCCGGCACAGGCCGATGCCCTCGGCGCCGAAGCCGCGGGCCGTCTTCGCATCCAGCGGGGTCTCGGCGTTGGCGCGCACCTTCAGGCGGCGCACCTTGTCAGCCCAGGCCATCAGGGTCTGGAAGTCGCCGGTCAGCTCGGGCTCGATCATGGCCACGGCGCCGTCGAGGACCTCGCCCTTCGAGCCGTCGATGGTGATGATCTCGCCGGCCCTGAAGACGCGGCCGCGCGCGGTGAAGGTCCCGGCCTTCTCGTCGATCGACAGTTCGTTGATGCCGCAGACGCAGGGCCGGCCCATGCCGCGCGCCACGACGGCGGCGTGGCTGGTCATGCCGCCGCGGGCGGTGACGATGCCCCGCGCCGCATGCATGCCGTGGATGTCCTCAGGGCTGGTTTCCTCGCGCACCAGAATGACGGCGTCGCCCAGCTGGTTCAGCCGTTCGGCTTCGTCGGCGTCAAAGACAATCTTGCCGGTCGCCGCGCCCGGACTGGCGGGCAGGCCGGCGGCCACGACATTGCGCGCGGCGTTCGGGTCCAGTGTCGGGTGCAGCAACTGGTCCAGCGCCGACGGCTCGACGCGCGACACCGCCTCCTCCTCGGAGATCACGCCCTCGGCGGCCAGATCGACCGCGACCTTCAGCGCCGACTTCGCGGTGCGCTTGCCGTTGCGGGTCTGCAGCATCCACAGACGGCCCTGTTCGACCGTGAACTCGATGTCCTGCATGTCGCGGTAGTGGTTCTCCAGCCGCCCGACGACGTCGACGAACTGGGCGAAGACGACCGGCATGGCCTCTTCCATCGAGGGAGCGGTCTCGCCCATTTCCTCGCGGCCCGCCCTGGTCAGCGACTGGGGCGTGCGGATGCCGGCGACGACATCCTCGCCCTGGGCATTGATCAGGAACTCGCCGTACAGCCTGGCCTCGCCGGTCGAGGGGTTTCGCGTGAAGGCGACGCCGGTGGCGGAGGTGTCGCCCATGTTTCCGAAGACCATGGACTGCACATTCACCGCCGTGCCCCAGCTTTCAGGTATGTCGTGCATGCGGCGATAGAATTTGGCGCGGTCGTTCATCCAGCTGGCGAAGACGGCGGAGACCGCGCCCCATAGCTGGTCGTTCGGGTCCTGCGGGAACGGTTGCCCCAGCCGGTCCTGAACCACCGCCTTGTAGTCGGCGACGACCTTCTCCCAGTCCTTCGCGCTCAGATCGGTGTCGATGGTGACGCCCAGACGGTCCTTGTGGTCGTCCAGCACCTCCTCGAAGTCGTCGTGCGACAGGCCGAGAACCACGCTGGAGTACATGGTGATGAAGCGGCGATAGCTGTCGAACGCGAAGCGGCGATCGCCGGACAGGGCGGCCAGACCCTCGACGGTCTGGTCGTTGAGGCCGAGGTTCAGGACCGTGTCCATCATGCCCGGCATCGAGGCCCGGGCGCCCGACCGCACCGAAACCAGCAGCGGATTGGACGCATCGCCGAAGGTCTTGCCGACGACGGCCTCGACCTTCTTCAGGCCGGCGGCGACCTGTTCGGCGAGTTCGGCCGGATAGGATTGGCCGTTGGAATAGTAGTGGACGCAGGCCTCGGTCGTGATGGTGAAGCCGGGGGGCACCGGCAGGCCCAGCGAGGACATCTCGGCCAGGTTGGCGCCCTTGCCGCCCAGCAGGTTCTTCATCGACGCGTCGCCGTCAGCAGAACCGCCGCCGAAGCCGTAAACCCACTGAGTCATCCCGTAGCCCCTGAGCCTGTCGTTTCGTCCGGCCTGACTAACGTGCTGCGCCCGCGAAGGCGAGGCCGGGGCTGTAACAAACCGTGAGCCGGTGTGACGGTTCCCGGTAGACGGGGGTGAGCTCGCGTAACCTATGCGTTAACTACACACAATCGTGTGTTGTGATAGCCCGGTCGTTGGGACCCTCTACGAGGGCAGCATGCCGCTGCCTGGAGGACGTCGACCCATGATGAAGATCGGTTTCTTAGCCGCCGCTGCCGTGTTGATATCGGCTGCAGCGCCCGCGCCTGCTACCGCTCCGGCCCGAACCGAAATCAAGCAGTCGAGGGTTTCCGATGGCTGCTGGCTTGCCAATGGATGCTTCTATACAAACACCGACGATGGCGGCTTCTGGACGTGTTCGGACCCGCTGATTTACGCAGTGTGTAAAACATCGGACGGCTGACTCCGACGTTCCCGGAATGCTACCAGCGGCGGTCTTCCCGGAGGCCGCCGCTTTGCCGTGGGCGCTCACGGTGACGCCCGTCCGAACGGACTAAACTACGTCCGTCGAGTTCCGCTTCGGATGGGAGTCCGCTTCGGTCGTGACCGGAGCTCAGGAAGCGGCGTAAAACGGACGTTCGCATTCCCGCGAGGCGCAGAATCGCGCACGTTGCGCCATGAAGCCTGACCTGATCATCTTCGACTACGACGGCGTCGTCGCCGATAGCGAACTGCTGAACAACGCCGCGCTGGCCGAGGTGCTGACCGGGATCGGTTTGCCGACGAGCACCAACGAGGCGATCGCCGCCTATATGGGCAAGCGCTGGCTGGACTGTCGCCCGCTGATCGAGGCGCGGCTGGAAGGCCCCTGCCCTGACACGGTTCACGGCGACTGGACCCGGCTGTGTCACGAGCGGGCGAGCAGCGTGCTGACGACAGTACCCGGGCTGGTCGGGTTCGTCGAAGGGCTGGAGCATCCGCGATGCATCGCCTCCTCCAGCCCACCCGACTGGATCGAGCTGGGTCTCGCCCGCTTCGGCTTGACAGGCCAGCTGGGTCCCGTCTTCAGCGCCACGGTGCATGTGACGCGAGGCAAGCCGCATCCCGATCTGTTCCTTCACGCGGCGGCGGCGATGAACGCCGATCCTGCGCGGACGCTCGTCATCGAGGACAGCACCGCCGGCGTTGTGGCGGGCGTGGCGGCCGGGATGCGGGTCATCGGCCTGTGCGCGGGAGGGCACATTCGCGACGGTCACGCCGAAGCGCTGACGGCGGCGGGCGCTCATGACATCGCCCTGTCCTGGAACGAGGTCGCGAGAATAATCGCCGCCTAGCGTTCTCCCTCCCCTTCATGGGGAGGGACGACCGCGCAGCGGTCCGGGTGGGGAACTCCAGCCTCAAGCGCCCATCGGACGAATTTCGCAATTCCCCACCCGGGCTCGGCTCCGCCTCGCCGTCCCTCCCCACTTCGGGGGAGGGAGAAGATTTGTGCATCTCAACCCCGCCTTAACCGCGATGATTCACCAATCGGTCTTCAAGCTGAGCGGGGCCGAGCACCAATGTCCGAGTTGAAGACCGACGTCGTCATGAGGGGCGACTGCATCGAGGTGTTGCGGTCCCTGCCCGACGCCTGCGTCGACATGGTCTTCGCCGACCCGCCCTATAACCTGCAGCTGGGCGGCGATCTGCTGCGGCCTGACAACAGCCTGGTCGATGCCGTCGACGACGACTGGGACAAGTTCGACAGCTTTGCGGCCTATGACGCCTTCACCCGCGAATGGATGGCGGAGTGCCGCCGGGTGCTGAAGCCGGAAGGCTCGATCTGGGTGATCGGCAGCTATCACAACGTCTTCCGCCTCGGCACGGCGATTCAGGACCTGGGCTTCTGGGTGCTGAACGACATCATATGGCGCAAGTCCAACCCGATGCCGAACTTCAAGGGCACACGGTTCACCAACGCCCACGAAACCCTGATCTGGGCCGCCCGCAGCCGAGAGCAGAAGCGCTACACCTTCAACTACGACGCCCTGAAGGCCTTCAACGAGGACACGCAGATGCGGTCCGACTGGACGCTGGCGCTGTGCACCGGCGAGGAGCGGATCAAGGACGCCGACGGCAAGAAGGCCCATCCGACCCAGAAGCCCGAGGGCCTGCTGCACCGCGTGCTGCTCGCGGCCACGCGGCCCGGCGACGTGGTGCTGGATCCCTTCTTCGGCACCGGCACCACCGGCGCGGCGGCCAAGCGTCTGGGCCGCCACTTCATCGGCATCGAGCGCGACGAGACCTACGCAAAGGTGGCCGAGAAGCGGATCAAGGCGGTGATACCCGCCTCGCCGGAAGACCTCGTCGTCATGGGGTCCAAGCGCGCCGAGGTGAAGGTGCCGTTCGGGGCGCTGGTCGAGGCCGGCCTGCTATCGCCGGGCGACAAGCTGTACTGCCCGCGCGGCGACCGCGAGGCGCGGGTTCGGGCCGACGGTTCACTGGTGGCCGGCGAACTGACCGGCTCGATACACAAGCTCGGCGCCCTGTTCGAGAACGCCCCGGCCTGCAATGGCTGGACCTACTGGCGATTCAAGACGGATCAGGGACTTAGGTCCATCGACACCCTTCGGGCCGAGGTGCGCGCCGGGATGCAGTGACCGCCAGCGGACAGATGCAACGCGGTAACCTGCGCAGTTTGCACAGGAAATAGTGACGTTCTCGGAACTTCGCACCTGCAAGATGGTTGACTGGTCGCCCCCCGCGGGTGTCCGGAACCAGACTTATGAAAATAGCGCAGGTTACGCCGCTGTACGAAGCCGTGCCGCCGAAATTGTACGGCGGCACTGAACGCGTCGTCGCCCATCTGACCGACGCCCTCGTCGATCTGGGCCACGACGTCACTCTGTTCGCGTCGGCCGACGCCGAGACACGGGCCCGCCTGATCCCGGTGCGCGATCAGGCGATCCGGCTGGACCCCGCGCCGCTGAAGTCCGATCTGGCGGCCCACATGGTCATGCTGGCTGAGGTGCTGAAGCGCGCCGACGACTTCGACGTGATCCATTTCCACACCGACATGATCCACTTCCCGATGTTCGAGCGCTACGCCGACAAGACGGTGACGACCCTGCATGGTCGGCTGGACATGAAGGATATCCCCGGCGTTTACGAGCAGTGGTCCCGGTTCGGCCTGGTCTCGATTTCGGATGACCAGCGCCGTCCTCTGCCGCTGGCCAACTGGAAGGCCACCGTCCACCACGGCATGCCGGGCGAAACATACCGGTTTTCGGCGAAATCGGACGGCTACCTCGCCTTCCTCGGTCGTATCTCGCCCGAGAAACGGCCCGACCGGGCTATCCAGATCGCCACGGCGCTGAACAAGCCGCTGAAGATGGCGGCCAAGGTCGACGCCGCGGACAAGGTTTATTGGGAGACCGTCATCAAACCGATGGTCGACGCCAATCCACTGATTGAGTTCGTCGGCGAGATCGGCGACCACCAGAAGTCCGCCTTCCTCGGCGGGGCCGAGGCCCTGCTGTTCCCCATCGACTGGCCCGAACCCTTCGGTCTGGTGATGATCGAGGCCATGGCGTGCGGAACGCCGGTGGTCGCCTTCCGCTGCGGCTCAACGCCCGAGATCATCGAGGACGGCGAGACCGGCTTCCTCGTCGAGACCCTGGAACAGGCCGTCGCCGCCGCCGGGCGGGCGCATCTGCTTGACCGCGAGGCGATCCGCGCGCGGTTCGACCTGCGCTTCTCGGCCACGGCGATGGCGCGGCGCTATCTGGACGTCTACGGCGACCTGCTGGCCAAACGCCCGTTCGCGGAGGAGCCTCTGGACGACGTGGTCACGCCCCTGCGTGGGCTCGAACGCCGAAGCTTCGCCGCCACCGGCTGAACCGCCTGCGCCTTCGTCCATTACCGTACCCAGGCGCCATCAAGCGTCCCCATTCGGATGACACCCTCGGGCGATCCTGAACCGCCCCCCGGAGCCTTCATGGACGACGCCTATATTGTTCAGACGACCGCCCTCGACACCTCGGAAACCGACGGGCTGGAACGGCTGATGGCGCTGAAGGACGCCGACACCTTCGTGGTAGCCGACGGCTGGGGCGACATGAAGGGCGGCGCCGACGGCCTGTTCGACCATGACACGCGGATTCTGTCCCGGCTGGTGCTGACCGTGGGCATGGCGCGGCCGTCGCGGCTGAGCTCGGGCGTCAGCCAGGACAACGTCTATTTCACCTGCCACTCGACCAACCGGCCCCTGCCGCCGATGGGCGGACGGTCGGCGCCGGCCGGCGTGCTGCATATCGAGCGGCGGCGCTTCGTCTGGAACCGGCGAATGTTCGAGCGGGTGCGGATGGTCAACCACGGCATCGAGGACATGCTGCTGCCGCTGGCGCTCGATTTCGCGGCGGATTTCGCGGACATCTTCCAGGTGCGGGGGACGCTGCGCGAGAAACGCGGGATCACCGAAACGCCGGTGCACGACGGGCGGCGCGTGACCTTCGCCTATGTCGGACTGGACGACGTGCGGCGGACCAGTTGTCTGGCTTTCTCGGAACCGCCTGCGCGCCTGAACGGCACACACGCCGAGTTCATGTTCAGCCTGCCGATGGGCAAGCGCTGCGACCTCTATATCGAATGCGGTCCGGACAGCTGCGAACAGCCCGACGAGGCGCGCTACCGGGTCAATGCGGTGGCGGCGCGGCTGGCCATGCGCGCGCGCCGCCGGCGCGGGGCCTCGCTGCGGGGGCCGCGCAGCCCGCGCTTCAACGACTGGCTGGACCAGAGCCGCGCCGACGTGGCCCTGCTGACCACCGACCTGCCGACCGGCCCCTATCCCTATGCGGGCGTGCCGTGGTTCTCGACGCCGTTCGGACGCGACGGGATCATCACGGCCTGGCAGATGCTGTGGCTGGACCCGTCGCTGGCCAAGGGTGTCCTGACCTACCTCGCCATGCGACAGGCGACGGAGTTCTCGGCCTTCCAGGACTCGGCGCCCGGCAAGATCATGCATGAGACGCGCGGCGGCGAGATGAGCGCGCTGGGAGAGGTGCCGTTCGGCCTCTACTACGGCGGCGTCGACACCACCTGTCTGTTCGTGGCTCTGGCCGGGGCCTATGCGCGCCGGACCGGCGACTTCGCCCTGATCCGCAAGCTGTGGCCCAATCTGATCGCCGCCGTGGGCTGGATGAAGGATCACGGCGACATCCAGGGCGACGGTCTGATCAGCTATCAGCGGGGCGCCGACACCGGCCTGTCGAACCAGGGCTGGAAGGATTCCGAGGATTCGATCTTCCACACCGACGGACGCTATCCGAAGGGGCCGATCGCCCTGCTGGAGGTGCAGGGTTATGCCTACGCCGCATGGCAGGCGATGGCCGATCTGGGCGCGGCGCTGGGCGATCCGGGGACGCTGGGCTGGGCGGGAGAGGCGGACCGGGTCCGCGCCCTCGTCGAGGACCGCTTCTGGATGGAGGACGAAGGCTTCTACGCCATCGCCCTGGACGGCGACGGGGAACAGTGCCGCTCGATCGGGTCGAACGCGGGCCACCTGCTGTTCACCGGCCTGCCTTCGGCGGAGCGGGCGAAACGGGTGACGAAGCGGCTGTTGGGCGCCGAGTTCCGATCGGGCTGGGGCGTGCGGACGTTGGCCACGGATCAGGCGCGGTTCAATCCGATGAGCTATCACAACGGCTCGGTCTGGCCCCACGACACCGCCATGGCCGCGGCGGGGATGGCCCGCTATGGCGAGCGACGGGCGGTGGCCCTTCTGCTGGGCGAAATCTACGCCTCGGCGGCCCATTTCCACCTGCGCCTGCCCGAACTGTTCTGCGGCTTCGAGCGGCAGCCGGGCGAGCCTCCGATCGCCTATCCGGTCGCCTGCCTGCCCCAGGCCTGGGCGGCGGGCTCGGTGTTCCTGATGCTGCAGGCGGCGCTCGGCGTCGGCATCGACGCGGTGGCCGGGACGGTCGAGATCGACGACCCGGTGCTGCCGACGGGCATCGACAGGCTGAATGTCACCAATCTGCGGGTGGGCGACGGCGTGGTCGATCTGGCGTTCCAGCAGATGGGCAACCACACCGTGGTCATCCCCCAACGGCGTGAGGGCCCCGTCTCGGTCCGCACCGTCCGCTAGACCAGCCCGCGCTCCAGCGCCTTGCGGAAGACGGTGGGCAGGGAGCGCAGCGCCTCGTCCGGAGCGGTCCAGAGAAAATCGCCGGCGCCTGTCGCGGTCCGCACAGCGAGCGTCAGCGAAAAGTGGGTGAACACGTGTTCGACCGCGCCGGCGTCGCGCCAGTCGGCGGCGACCGGTGGACAAGCGTCGCCGCCCGGGCCGGCCCAGTCCGAGGTCGGCAGGCCGGTCATCCCGCCAAGCAGCCCCTTGTCGGGCCGCCGGACCAGCGCCACCCGGCCCCTGTCGTCGCGCAGGATCCAGGCCGTTCCGACGCGATGCGGGCGCTCGGCTTTCTTCGTCTTGAGCGGATACCGCTCCGGCGCGCCGGACTGGAAGCCGGCGCACCACGATGTCACTGGACAGGCCGCGCAGACCGGCTTGCCCGGACGACAGACGGTGGCCCCCAGGTCCATCAGGGCCTGGGGCCAGTCTCCCGGACGGTCGTCGGCGACCAGCGATCCCGCCAGCCGGCGCAGTTCGGGCTTCGCCGCGGGCAACGGCGTCTGGACCGCGAACAGCCGCGCCATGACCCGCTCGACATTGCCGTCCACCACATTGGCGGCGCGCCCGAAGGCAATGGCGGCCACGGCGGCGGCCGTATAGGCGCCGACCCCGGGAAGGGCCAGCAGGCCCGCCTCCGTATCGGGAAAGACGCCGCCATGGTCTGCGGCCACCGCCCGCGCGCAGGCCAGCAGGTTGCGGGCGCGGGCGTAGTAACCGAGCCCGGCCCAGGCGGCCATGACATCGCTGTCCTCGGCCGCAGCCAGCGCGGACACCGTCGGCCATCTGGCTGTGAAGGTCTGGAAATAGGGGGTCGCGTGCGGTGTGGTCGTCTGCTGCAACATGACCTCGGACAGCCACACCCGGTAGGGATCGGGGGCCGCCGTCCCCGGCGCGGACCGCCAGGCCAGCGTGCGTCCGTGGGCGTCATACCAGTCCAGCAGCGCCCTTCGCAGGCCAGGCAGGTCGGCGGGCGGGTGAACCGGGACGGAAGGCATCGACCGCGCTATAACCCGAAAATGCCCCGCACGCTGCCCACCGATGACGATGTCCGCGAAATCCTGTCGCGCCGGCGGACGCGTCCCGCGCCGCGCCCCGCGCCCAAGGCCGGCCGGGCGCTGCAGGGTCTGATCAAGGACCTGGATGCGAAATTCGGCCGCGGCGCATCGGCGCTGGAGCCGCGCTGGCGCGAGATCGTCGGGGACCGGCTGGCGCGCGTCACCCGGCCGCAGAAGCTGACCAAGGGGCGCGGCGGCGCCGGGGGCACGCTGGAACTGCGCGTGGCGGGACCCGCCGCCCTGCTGGTGCAGCACCAGTCCGAAGACATCATCGCCCGCGTGAATCTGTTCCTCGGCGCCGGCAGCGTCGACAAGCTGCGCATCGCCCAAGGCCCCGTGAAGCCGCCTGCGGACATCGCCGCACCGCCGAAACGCCGGCCCGTCGCCCAACCGCTGGCCGCGCAGGACGAGGCCGCGCTGAAGGCTGCGGTCGCCGATGCGCCGGACGCCCTTAAGGGCCCGCTGGAACGTCTGGGCCGGGCGGTTCTGGGCGACCCGGGCAAGGGCCGCGACCGCGCGGGCCGTTGACAAAACTTCGCCCTTTCTGTTCTCGAAGGTGTGCATACGCGCGCGACCGCGGGGAATCGCGCGATAATCCGGAAATTCCCGCCGCCAGTTGAGGAAGACGCCATGAGCGCCACCACGAAATACGCCGCCATGAGCCGCCGCGCGGCGATGACCGCAGCAGCGATGGCCGCCATGGCGACGCTCGCCGGTTGCGGCGGAGGCGGCGCCGGCGGCGCGGCCGAGGGCGACATGGCCCTGGGCGCGGCAGAGGGGGCCAAGGTCACGGTCGTCGAATACGCCTCGGTCACCTGCGGCCACTGCGCCGCATGGCAGGAAGAAACCTGGCCCGCGTTCAAGGCGGCCTATGTCGACACCAACAAGGTCCGCTACGTCCTGCGCGAACTGCCGACCCCGCCGGCCAACGTCGCCGTCGCCGGCTTCATGATCGCCCGCTGCGCCGGCCCGGACAAATATTTCGAGGTCGTCCACGGCATCATGGGCAGCCAGCGCGAATGGCAGGCGGGCGCCAATCCGCGCGACACCCTGTTCCGCGTCGGCAACGGCGCCGGCCTGAGCAACCAGCAGATCGAGACCTGCATCAAGGACCCCGAAGGCCTGAAGGCCGCCGAGGCCCGCAGCGAGGCCGCGGTCAAGGCCGGCGTCACCGGCACCCCGGCCTTCTTCGTCAACGGCGTGCAGATCGTTACGCCGGGGTCCAACAGCGGCGCGTCCATGGCCGACCTGTCGAAAGCCATCGACGCCGAGCTGGCGAAGGGCTGATCGCCCCGGTGCGGCCGCCGCGTCTCCTGCTGATCCTCGCGCTGGCGACGGCGCCGCTGGCTTCGGCCTCGGCGCCGGCGGTCGCGACCGAACAGGTCGCGGCCGTGACGGCGGCGGATCGCACTCTCGGCCGCGCCGACGCCCCGGTGACGGTGATCGAATACGCCTCGTTCGCCTGCCACCTCTGCGCCGACTGGCATCAGTTCGTCTATCCAGGCTTCAAGGCGCGGTTCATCGACACCGGCCAGGTCCGATACGTGTTCCGCAACCTGCCGACGCCGCCCGAACAGATGTCCCTGCCCGCACACGCCCTGGCCAGATGCGCGGCGCCGGCCAAATTCTTCGATGTCGCGGCCAGCCTGATGCACGGACAGGCGGCGGTCTTGAACGGCGGCACGCTGGACGCATGGTACGCCCCGGCCATCGCCGTCAGCGGGCGGACGCGCGCCCAGATCGACGCCTGCGCCGCGACCCCTGCCACCCGCGCCGCCATCAACCGCGACATCGCCAGCGCCACCGCCGCCGACGTCCACAACACCCCCAGCTTCTTCGTCAATGGCCGCCGCGTGACGGACCGCTCGCTGGGCGGGCTGGAGGTCGCGATCCGGGCGGCCGCCGCCCGTTGACCGCGTAGGGACCCATGCAGTTCCAGCGCCTCCGGCTCGTGGGCTTCAAGTCCTTCGTCGATCCCGCCGAGGTGCATATCGAACCCGGTCTGACCGGCGTCGTCGGCCCCAACGGCTGCGGCAAGTCCAATGTGCTGGAAGGCCTGCGCTGGGTCATGGGCGCCAACTCGGCCAAGGCCATGCGCGGTCAGGGCATGGACGATGTCATTTTCGCCGGAGCCGCCGACCGGCCGCCGCGCAACCACGCCGAAGTCCAGCTGACCATCGACAACGCCCAGCGCCGGGCGCCCCAGCCCTTCACCGACAGCGCCATTCTGGAGGTGTCGCGCCGCATCGACCGGGGCCAGGGCTCGACCTATCGGATCAACGGCAAGGAGGTGCGGGCCCGCGACGTCCAGCTGCTGTTCGCCGACGCCTCGACCGGCGCCAACTCCCCTGCCCTCGTTCGTCAGGGCCAGATCAGCGAACTGATCGCCGCCAAGCCCCAGAACCGCCGCCGCATTCTCGAGGAGGCCGGCGGCGTCGCCGGCCTGCACACCCGCCGCCACGAGGCCGAGCTGCGGCTCAAGGCGGCGGAAACCAATCTCGAACGGCTGGACGACATCGGGCGCGAGCTGGAAACGGCCCTGTCGCGCCTGAAGCGCGAGGCGCGGCAGGCCGAACGCTACAAGAAAATCTCCGCCGAGATCCGCGCCCTTCAGGCCGCCCTGCTGTTCGTGCGCTGGAATGATGCGCGGGTCGCCGCCGAGGCCGCCGCCGCCGAGCTGACCCAGGCCGACCGCGCCGTGCTGGAGGCCACGACTGCATCCAGCCGCGCGCAGACGGCGGCGCTGGGGGCGCAAGAGGCGCTCAAGCCCGCGCGTGAGGAGGACGCCGTGGCGGGCGCTCTGCTGCACCGCGCCTCGCTGGAGCGCGACCGGCTCGACATGGCTGAACAGGCGGCGCGGGCCGAGGTCGAACGGCTGACCGCCGAGGCGGCCCGCATCGCGGCCGACATCGAGCGCGAAACCGCCATGGCCGGCGACGCTGACGGCGAACTGGCCCGTCTGGGCGCGGCGCTTGAGACCCTGACCACCGAGATCGCCGCCGCTCCCGCGCGCGGCCCGGAACTGGAAGCTGCGCTGACCTCCGCCGAGGACGCCCGCAAGGCCGCGGACGCCGAGGTAGAACGCGTCGCCGGCGCGGTCGCCTCGGTCGAGGCCCGGGTCAACGCCGAGAGCGCCCGCAAGCGCGACGCCGAGGCGCGGGTGGCGCGGGCCGAGGCCCAGCTGTCATCGGCCGAGGCGGAACGTGCGGGGCTGGGGCCGCTGGTCACGCCGGAGATCGAGGCGGCGACCGCCGCGCTGGAGACGGCGCAGGCCGGGCTGGCCGCCGCCCGGGCGGCGGTCGAGGCGGCCGAGACCGATCGCGGCGACCGCGCCCGGGCCGAGGCCGACGCCCGGACAGCGGCGCGCGCCGCCGAAGACCGGCTGGGCCGGCTGCAAACCGAGGCGCGCGGCCTCGCGCAGCTGCTGGTGCAGAGCAAGCGGGAGCATGCACCGGCGCTGGACCGGGTGCAGGCCGACAGGGGCTACGAAGCGGCGCTGGCGGCGGCGCTCGGCGACGATCTGGACGCGGCGCTTGATGCGCGCGCCGCGGCCTACTGGGCGGGCGCGGATGTCCCGGCTCCATCGTGGCCGGCGGGCGTCGAACCGCTGGCGAACCATGTGTCGGCGCCCGACCAGCTGACGGCCCGTCTGGCGCTGTGCGGCGTTGCCCCCACGGGCGAAATCGAGCGTCTGGCGAAGTCCCTGCCCGTCGGCGCCCGGCTGGTGACGTGCGAAGGCGACCTGTGGCGCTGGGACGGCTTCGTGCAGCGCGCCGAGGCCCCGCGGCCCGCCGCCGTGCGCCTGGCCCAGCGCACCCGGCTGTCGGAATTGGAAGCCGAAATCGACGCTGGCAAGCCGGCGCTGGATCAGGCGCAGGCCGCGCAGAAGGCCGCGACCGAAGCTTTCCGCGCCGCCGAGGAGGCGGTAAAGGCCGCCCGCGCCGCGCCCTTCCCGCTCGACAAGGCCGTTACCGCGGCCCGCGACCGGGTGGAGGCCCTGGCCCGCGACCAGGCGCGCAAGGAGGCCCGCGCCCAGGCGCTGGACGAGACCGTCGTGCGGCTGACGGCCGAGGTCGAGGCGGCGCGGACGGCGTTGGAAGAGGCGCAAGGAGGCGACGCTCCGTCGGAAACCCTCGACGGCCTGCGCGCAGAGCTGACCGATGTCCGGACGGCGGCGGACGCAGCGCGCGGCGCCGCAGCCACGGCCCGGGTCGAACGCGACGCCGAGGCCCGCGAGGTCGCTGGACGCCAGTCGCGCCTGGATGGCCTGACCCGCGAACGCAACGGCTGGGCCGCGCGGAAGAAGGATTCCACCGCCCGCATCGGCGCGCTGGAGAAGGATGCGGAAAAGGCGGCGCAGCGGTTGAAGCAGGCAGCTGACGCGCCGGAGCAGCTGGCGGCCCAACGCTCTTCCCTGCTGGACACCCTGACCACCGCCGAGACCCGGCGCAAGGCAGCCGGCGACGCGCTCGCTACGGCCGAGGGCGCAGCCGGCGAGGCCGACCGGGCGGCGCGGGCGGCGGAGGCCGCGGCCTCGACGGCGCGCGAGACCCGGGCCGGGCTGGCGGCGCGTTCGGAGGCGGCGGCGGAACGACTGGCCGAGGCCACAGCCAATGTCCGCGAGACCGCCCAGATGTCGCCCGAGGAGCTGGGGCAGAAGCTGACCGACGACGCCATCGCACGGCCGCCCGACGCCGCCGGCGCCGAAAGCCTGCTGTTCGGCCTTGAGCGGGAGCGCGAGGCCCTCGGCGCCGTCAACCTGCGCGCCGAGGATGAGGCCACGGAATACGGCGACCGGCTGCAGACCATGAAGGTCGAGCGTAGCGATCTGACCTCGGCCATCGCCAAATTGCGCGACGGCATCGACGAGCTGAACGCCGAGGGCCGCGAGCGGCTGGTGGCGGCGTTCGACGTCATCAATGACAATTTCAAAAGCCTGTTCGAGGCCCTGTTCGGCGGCGGACAGGCCGAGCTGAAACTGGTCGAGAGCGACGATCCGCTGGAAGCCGGGCTGGAAATCTACGCCTGCCCGCCCGGAAAGCGTCTGGCGGTGATGAGCCTGATGTCGGGCGGCGAACAGGCCCTGACGGCGGCGGCGCTGATCTTCGCGGTCTTCCTCGCCAATCCGGCTCCGGTCTGCGTGCTGGACGAGGTCGACGCCCCGCTGGACGACGCCAACGTGGACCGGTTCTGCCGCATGCTGGACGAGATGCGGAAGCGCACCGACACCCGCTTCATCGTCATCACCCACAATCCGGTTACCATGAGCCGGATGGACCGCCTCTACGGCGTGACCATGCCCGAACGCGGCGTGTCCCAGCTGGTCAGCGTGGACCTGAACCAGGCGGAAGAGATCGTGGCGGCCTGATCACTCCGAAACGGAGCTCCCACAGAATTTCGATGGAGCCAGCGGGATACCGTCAGCGAGGATTTCAGGCCCCTGCGCGCCGTCTCGCGTGCGCTCGAAAATCCGCATCGACATATCCGCCTCGATCACCACGACCACCGACGGCGAGGCGGATCGAAGGCTGCGGGGGAGACGAGCCTCGCCCGGCGCGGGGTAGGTGTAGAGACAGCCCTCGCGCTCGATCAGCGCTTCACGACGGGAATGGGCAGTGAAGAAAAAGGAGGTGGGCGGCGCCCCGGCCTCAAGACGGAGCGGGTCAGCGCTCAACGGCCTCAGCACCAGGGTCTGGCCCGACGCGTTGATTATCAGCCCCCTGATCGCGGGCGAGCAGGACGCGAGGAGCATGGCGAGAGCTCCCCCGACGCAGACGATCCGGCAGTGTCCCATCCTCTCGTCCCCCATGAGCATTGGACGTTGATCAGCGATCAGGGCGAAAGCTTGGCTATCCGCCCAGCACTTCCGTCTTCACGAACCAGCCGAAGATCGCCGGCCCCTCGATGACATAGCGGCGGAACATGCGGCGCGGCTGGCTCAGAAGACGGTGCAGCCACTCCAGCGACAGCTGCTGGAAGATGCGCGGGGCCCGTTGCTGGCGGCCAGTCAGGAAGTCGACCGAGGCGCCGACGCACAGCGTCACGCCGGTCTTGCGACCGGCGGTGCGCAGGGCGTGGGCGAACAGCTCCTGTTTGGGGAAGGAGACGCAGGCCAGCAGCACATCCCACTCGGCGGCGGCGGCAGTTTGGACAGCGGCGGTCCAGCCGGGCGTCCCGGGCGTCAGCATCGGGGCCTCGATCCAGCGCAGGATCAGGCGCGGATAGCGGGCCGCCAGATCGTCGAAGGCTGCGCGATCGGGGCCGAACACGCCGATGACCAGCCCCTCCGCAGCCGGCGAACCCAGCAGGTCGGCGGTCATGTCCGACCCCGGGTAGACCGGCAGGGCGATCCCGCGCAGGCGGGCCAGATGCGCCAGAATCCGGCTGTCGCAGATCTTCAGATCGGCGCCCTCATAGACATCGCGCGAAACCCGTCCGTCCATCAGCTTGATGATGTGATCCACATTGGGCGTGACGACGTAGCCATAGGGGCCGCGCGCCATCCCGACGACGCGGTCCAGCATCGCGGACCGGTCCCCGCCGGCGAAGTCGAGCGTCATGAAGCGCGTCATCCGACAAACCTAGTCGCGTCCCGGTCAACGCACGGTTACGATGGGACATGAAAACGCTCCTGGTCCTTCTGGCGCTGGCCTCCGGCGCTCAGGCATCGTCCACCGAGGGCCGATGGGTTCTGACCGGCGTGGGCCGCTTCGCCGTCTTCGCCGACCTCAATTCCATCCGCCGCGAAGGCGACATTGCCTTGATGACCAGCTTTCAGGTCGTCGAGGAAGACTTCGGCATCGGGGGCCGGCCCTACTCCGGCGGGTTGTCGCACTGGTCGTTCGATTGCGCGACCCACATGGCCGACCGCCTCGACTTCATCTCCGTCAACGCCGCACTCGGCTTCGGGGAAGGCACGGCCGAACCCGGCCCGGCCTATCCCGCGGTCCCGGGCGGAGACGCAGCGGAGCTTCTGGCGGTGGCCTGCGATCCGGCCTCGGCGGGCGAGGCGGACGCCGACAATCTCTCCGATGCGGTCCGCGTCGGACGGGCCGTGATGGCCGCTGCGAACTAGGTCGCCGCCTCGACCATATCGGCCAGCGCCCGCGTCGCGTCTGGCAGGGCCGCGGAGCGCGCGCCCGCGCTCATCGCCGACAGGCGTTCGGGGTCCGACAGCAGCGAGGACAGGGCCGCCGCCAGCGCCTGAACCGTCACATCGTCCTCCAGCATCACCTCGGTCCCACCTGCTTCGGCCAGGCTGAGAGCGTTGAACCGCTGGTGATCGTCCATGGCGATCTTCAGCGGGATCAGCAGCGACGGCACGGCGGCCACCGCCAGTTCCGAACAGGTCGAGGCGCCCGCCCGGCCGATGACCAGATGCGCAGCCGACAGCCGCTCGGCCATGTCGCGGAAAAAGGGCGCGACCTCGGCCGCGATCCCGGCCTCGAGATAGATCTGCTGCGCCGCCTCCAGCGTCTCGGCCCGCGACTGCTGCTGCACCTTCAGCCGGACGCGGATAGCCTCGGGGAGGGCCGCCAGCGCGCGCGGCGCGGTCTCGGCCAGGATGCGGGCGCCCTGACTGCCGCCGGTGACCAGCACATGGATCGGGCCGCCTGTTGCGGGCGGGCTCCAGAGGCGGTCGTACAGGGAGCGGATGGCGGGCCGCACCGGATTGCCGATCAACGACACACGCGCGCCCAGCCCATGCGGGACCTTCTGCAGATCGGGGAAGGATGAGGCGATGGCGCCGACATAGGGCGCCAGCCAACGGTTGGTGCGGCCCAGAACGGCGTTCTGTTCATGCAGCAGCGTCGGTCTCCGCTGGCTCAGCGCCGCGAGCAGGGCCGGCGCCGACGGATAGCCGCCGAACCCGACCACTACCGCCGCGTCCAGCCGGTTCAGCGCCTTGCGAGCCTTTATGACGCCGCGCGCGATTGCCACGCCCGCCTTGGCCATGCCGATGGGTCCCCGCCCTGTGGCGGCGTCCAGCGCGATCCGCTCCTCGGCGGGGAAGTTGTGGGCGTAGGCCTCGCCGCGGTGGTCGGTGGCCAGCACCATGCGCCAGCCGCGCGCCGCCAGCTCGCGCGACAGGGCCTCGGCGGGGAACATATGGCCCCCGGTGCCCCCGGCGGCGACGACGCAGACTTTCGGCGACATGACGGTCCTAGGGCAATATCCGCCGGCCCTGCGGCAGGCTGGCCCCCGGCTCGTAGGCGCCGGGGCGGCGGCGGGTCAAGGCCAGGGCCAGACCCATGGTCAGCCCCATGGCCAGCATCGACGAGCCGCCATAGCTGATGAAGGGCAGGGTCATCCCCTTGGTCGGGATCAGGTTCAGGTTCACGGCGATGTTGATGCAGGCCTGCAGCCCGATCAGCATGAACAGCCCCGCCGCCGCCGTCTGCTCGAACGGATCGGTCAGCTTCATCGCCCGCCGCATCCCGCGCACGACGATGAAGGCGTAAAGCGCGATCATCGCCAGCGACAGCACCAGGCCGAACTCCTCGGCGCCGACGGAATAGATGAAGTCGGTGTGCAGGTCGGGCACCGACCGCTTCATCACCCCCTCGCCGACGCCCCGTCCGACCAGACCACCGGCGCGGATGGCCTCGGACGCGCGGTCGATCTGGTGGGTGTCGGTTGTCTCCGGCGACAGGAAGCGGCTCAGCCGGTCTCGCATGTGGCCGAAGGTGAAATACAGGCCCACCACCCCCGCCATGCCGGCGGCGGCGAGGGCGGCGACCCACTTCAGCGGCACCCCGGCCATGAAGAAGACGGCCATGAAGGTGGTGGTGATCAGCAGGGTCTGGCCGATGTCGGGCTGGATCAGCAGCAGACCCACGGTCAGGGCCCAGGCCCCGAAGGCGATGCTGACGCCGGGCACCCCCTGCCCCTTCTGCGCCTCCGAGAACATCCAGGCGGCGCAGACGATCAGGCTGGGCTTGGCGAACTCGGACGGCTGCAGGCTGAACGGTCCCAGATTGACCCAGCGCGCCGCCCCCTTCACCTCATTGCCGATAAACGGCAGGGCGGCCATAACGACGATCGCTCCCAGCAGGCCCAGCAAGGCGATGCGCCGCACGCCGCGCGGCGACAGCAGCGACGCCAGCAGCATCAGCACCGTCCCGCCCCCCGCCCAGACGATCATCCGCCAGGAATAGTGGAAGGGATCGCTGATCGACTGGTCCGCCAGAATGGCCGCCGGGCTGGAGGCGAAGCTCAGCGACACCCCCAGCGCCACCAGCGTCAGCGCCGCCGCCAGCAGGCCGCGGTCGACGGTCCAGAACCACTTCGCAATGGGGCTCTGGTCGTTTCGCGAGAAGGCGGGGCTGTAGTCGGTCATGATGCGCGAGCCAAAGAAGCGGGGGGCGTCGCGCCCAGCGCGAGGACGGCGGCGCGGAACGCCTCTCCCCTAGCCTCGAAGTCGGGATACTGGTCGAAGCTGGCGGCGGCGGGCGACAGCAACACCACCTCGTCGCGACCGGTCGCGGCGGCGGCCTCGGCCGCGGCCTTCACAGCGCTGGCCATGTCGTCGCTGATCCGGTGCGGGGTGTCGCCCAGCCGGGCGCCGAACGGCCCGGCCGCCTCGCCGATCAGGAAGGCTTCGACCACGCGGGGGAACAGGTCCTCGAGATCGTCGATCCCGCCGGCCTTGGCCCGCCCTCCAGCGATCCAGAAGCTGCGTTCATAACTGGCCAGCGCCTGCCGCGCCGCGTCGGCGTTGGTGGCCTTGGAGTCGTTGACGAAGCGGACGCGGCCGAGGGTGGCGACATGCTCCATGCGGTGGGCGAGGCCAGGGAAGGAGAGCAGGCCCTCGACAGCGGCGTCATGGCTGACGCCCAGCGCACGCGCTGCGGCGTAGGCGAAGGCGGCGTTCTGGGCGTTGTGGCGGCCGGGGAGTGAGCGGGCGGCGGAGAGGCCGACGCTTGCCTCGCCCTCCACCTTCAGCACGCCGTCGCCAGCCTCAATTCCGTGCATCCCCGCGAAGGCGGGGACCCAGGCTTTGGCAAAGCCACCGCTGTTCGGGCTCTCGCTGGACGGCCCTCCGACATGGGCGCCGCCGCTCAAACCTGGGTCCCCGCCTTCGCGGGGATGCACGGATGTGGAGACGGTGGTGATATGGCGATCGGCGGCGGCGAGATCACGTGCAATCCCCAGCCCCCAGTTCTCGTCCACGCCCACCAGCGCCAGCCCATTCGGTCCCTGCGCCCGGAAAATCCGCGCCTTGGCCGCGACATACCCCTCCATGCCGCCGTGCCGGTCCAGATGGTCCGGGCTGACATTGGTCAGGATCGCCACGTCCGGCGCGAACGAGGTCGTCAGGTCCAGCTGATAGCTCGACACCTCGATCACATAGACCGCGCCCGGTGTCGGCGCGGGAAGCGCCAGCACGCCGATGCCGATATTGCCGCCGACGTGGACCGTCAGCCCAGCCTGTTTCAGCACCCAGCCGATCAGCGCCGTTGTCGTCGACTTGCCGTTGGTGCCGGTGATGGCCACCACCTTCGGACGCTCGCCCTCCGGCAGCGCCGCGATGGCCCGCGCGAACAGTTCGATGTCGCCGATCACCTCGACGCCCGCGGCCTTCGCCTTGTCCACGGTCCAGTGCGGTTTGGGATGCGTCAGCGGCGCGCCCGGCGACAGCACCAGCGCCGCGAACCCCGACCAGTCGGCGACCGTCAGGTCCTCGACCGCGAACCCTTCGGCCTCGGCCTGCATGCGGCTGGAGACGCTGTCGTCCCACAGCACCGGCAGGGCCCCGCCCGCCCTAAGCGCGCGCGCGGCCGTCAGTCCCGACCGTCCCAGGCCGAAGACCGCGATGCGCCGCCCTTCGAAGCCAGGAACGGAAATCATGGCTCTATCGCAGCTTCAGGGTGGCGAGACCCGCCAGGGCCAGCATGGCCGAGACGATCCAGAAGCGGATCACCACCGTCGATTCCGGCCAGCCCATCTTTTCGAAATGGTGGTGGATCGGCGCCATCAGGAAGATGCGCTTCTTCGTGGCCTTGAAATAGGCGACCTGGATCATGACCGAGGCCGCCTCGACAACGAACAGGCCGCCGACGATGCCCAGCACCAGCTCGTGCTTGGTGGCCACGGCGATGGCGCCCAGCGCCCCGCCGAGCGCCAGCGAACCGGTGTCCCCCATGAAGATCTTGGCCGGCGGCGCGTTGTACCAGAGGAAGCCGGTCCCTGCGCCGATGATGGCGGCGCAGAAGATAGCCAGCTCGCCCGCTCCCGGCACGTGGTGGACGCCGAGGTAGTCCGAGAAGATGAAGTTGCCGACCAGATAGGTGATGATCCCGAACGCCGCCGAGGCCATCATCACCGGCACGATGGCCAGGCCGTCCAGCCCGTCCGTCAGGTTCACCGCATTGGAGAAGCCCACCAGGGTGAAGGCCGCGAACAGGACGTAGAACCAGCCCACGTTCAGCAACACGGCCTTGAAGAAGGGGAAGGCGATCGAGGTCTCGAGATTGGGGGTGGTCGGCGAGGCCGTCATCCACAGCACCGTCATCACCCCGGCGATGACCGAGACGATCACCTGAGCCACCAGCTTCTGCTTCGACGTCAGCCCGGCCGAGGTCTGTTTCGTGACCTTGGCGTAGTCGTCGATGAAGCCGAGCACGCCGAAGGCCGCGGTCACGAAGCTGACGATCCAGATATAGGGATTGGTCAGGTCACCCCACAGCAGCACCGCCACCGCGATCCCCGCCAGTATCATCAGCCCGCCCATGGTCGGGGTGCCGACCTTGGACAGGTGCGAGACCGGGCCGTCGGAACGGATCGGCTGGCCCTTGCCCTGTTTAAGCCGCATCCAGGCGATGAACCGGCTGCCCATGGCGACCGAGACGAGCATGGCCGTCGCCATGGCCAGCGCGACCCGCACCGTCTGGTACTGGACCAGATTGAGCAGTGGATAGTCCTGCGCGATGTCCGCGTAGTGGAGATACAGCAGGTAGAACATCAGGACGCTCCTCCAAGCGCGGCGAGGGCTTTGGCGACCAGCGACGCCTTCGACCCGTTCGACCCCTTGACCATGACCACGTCGCCGGGCGCAACCAGAGCCGCGGCCTCGGCGGCCAGTTCAGCGGCGGTCTCGCGCCACAGGCCGCGGCGCGCCGGCGGCAGGACGTCGTGCAGCCGCTTCATTTCGGGCCCGGCGGTGTGGACCAGATCCAGTCCGGCGGCGGCGATCGGCGCGGCCAGACCTTCATGCAGCGCCCGCGACTGGTCGCCCAGTTCCAGCATGTCCGTCAGGACCACAACCCGCCGTCCGCCCGCGATAACCGGCTTGGCGCCGAGGCTGCGGAAGCCTGCGGCCATCGACAGCGGATTGGCGTTGTAGCTCTCGTCGATCAGGGTGAAGGCGCCGCCCGGCGCAGCCACCGCCGTCGTCTGGCCCCGGCCCGCCAGCGGCTGGAAATCGCGCAATGCCGCCAACGCCGTCTCGAGCGGCACGTCCAGCGCGTCCAGCATCAGCAGGACGCACAGGCTGTTCAGCCCCCAGTGGAAGCCCGACTGGCTGAGGGTGAAATCGATCGTCTTGCCGAACAGTTCGGCCTTGACCCTGGCGCCGTGCGGTTTTGGTTCAAAATCGATCAGCCGCGCGTCATGGCCCGCCGCCGTGCCGAAGGTGACGCGCCGCGCCCCGGCCTTGCGCGCGGCCGCATCCAGCACGACCGCATAGCCGACATCGCCGTTCAGCACCGCCGCCCCGTCAGGCGCCAGGCCTTCGAAGATCGCGGCCTTCTCCGCCGCCACCCCGGCCTCGCCGTCGGTGAAGGCCTCGATGTGCACCGGGCCGACCGTGGTGACGCAGGCCGCGTGCGGCCGCACCATCCTCGACAGCGGCGCGATCTCGCCCGGGGCGTTCATGCCGATCTCGAACACCGCCCGCTGGGTCGAACGCGGCATTCTGGCGAGGGTCAGCGGCACGCCGATATGGTTGTTGTAGCTCTTGATCGAGGCGTGGGCCGGGCCCGCCAGATCGAGGCCCGCCTTGACCGCCTGGGTCACGCTGGTCTTGCCGACCGAGCCGGTGACAGCGCCGCGCCGGACCTGCGGGCTGCGCTTGCGCGACGCCACGCCGAGGGCTTCCAGCGCGCGCAATGTGTCGGCCGTGACGACCGAGGGTCCGCCCCCGACCGCGTGTTCTGTGATCGCGCCCGCCGCCCCCGCGGCGAAGGCCGAGGCCGCGAACTCATGCCCGTCCCGCGCGCCCTTCAGCGCCACGAAAAGGTCGCCCGGGACGATCTCGCGGCTGTTGTAGGTGATGCCGGTCGCCTCGAAGGCTGCCCCGGACAGGCGGCCGCCCGTCGCGGCTTCGATTTCGGCAGAGGTCCAGAGCGGAGCGGTGTCAGGCATGGAGGCGAAGGGCTTCGGCGGCGACGGTTGCGTCATCGAAGGGATGAGTCGTCCCGCCGATGATCTGTCCCTGCTCATGCCCTTTTCCGGCGATGACCACCACATCCCCGTCGCCCATCATGGCGATGGCCTGTTGAATAGCGGCGCGGCGATCGCCGACGTCCTGCGCTGCCGGGCAGCCCTCTCGAACCGCCCTGCGGATCGTGGCGGGATCTTCCGAACGCGGATTGTCGTCGGTGACGATGGCGACGTCGGCCAGCCGGCCCGCGATCTCGCCCATCAGCGGCCGCTTGCCCTTGTCCCGGTCGCCGCCGGCGCCGAACACCACGATCAGCCGGCCCGTCGCATGCGGACGCAGCGCCTTCAGCACCGTCTCCAGCCCGTCGGGCGTATGGGCGTAGTCGACATAGACCTCGCCGCGGCCCGAACCGGGTATGCGTTGCAGCCGCCCCTGCGCGCCCGTGATCTTCTCCAGCCCGGCCAGCACCCGCTCGGGCGTCTCGCCGGCGGCGATGCACAGGCCCGCCGCCACCAGGGCGTTCGACGCCTGGAAGGCGCCCGCGAGCGGCAGCAGAACTTCATACAGGGTCCCGCGCGCATCGATGGTCAGGCGCTGGCCTTCCGGCGTGGCCTGACGCGACACCAGCGACAGGTCGCGGCCCCGCTCGCCGACGCCCATGACGCCCAGTCCTGACATGATCGAGGCGGCGGCGAAGCTGGAATAGGCCTCGGAGTCGGCATTCAGCACCGCCGTCCGGCCGCGCGGCAGCAGGGTCTCGAACAGCCGCAGCTTGGCGGCGCGATAGGCCTCCATGTCGCCGTGATAGTCGAGATGGTCCTGGCTCAGATTGGTGAAGGCCGCGGCCTTCAGCGTCACCCCGTCCAGACGCCGCTGGTCGATGCCGTGCGACGAAGCCTCCAGCGCCAGATGGGTGACGCCCCCGGCGGCCAGATCGGCCAGCATCCTGGCCGCGTCGGCGGCGTCGGGACTGGTCAGGCCAGGGCCCGTCAACGCCCGATTAACGTTACCCAATTGGGCCAAAACCCCAAGGGTCCCCATGCTCGCGGAATGAAGGCCGATGGCGGCCCAGATCTGGCGGCAGAAAGCGGCGACCGAAGTCTTGCCGTTGGTGCCCGTCACGGCGACGCAGGTGGCCGGCTGGGCGCCGTAGAAGCTGCGGGCGGCGATGGCGTAGGCCCGGCGCACGTCGCCCGAGGTGACCAGGACCGGAGCCATGGCTGCATCGGTGTCGGCCGGGGCCAGCACCGCGGCGGCGCCCTGTGACAAAGCCTGCGGGATGAAGGCGCGGCCGTCGGCGGCGCTGCCCGGCAGGGCGACGAATAGCGAGCCGGGCGCGACCTTGCGGCTGTCCGCCGTCACCCCGGTGATCACGGGGTCCGCGGCCACGTCGCGGCGCAGCAGTTCCGACAGTTTGACGGGCGACGGCGCGCTCATCGGCCGTCGCCTTCGAGGTCTTCGAACGCCGGAATCTTGTCCCCGACGGCGGTCCGGTAGGGGTCGGCCCGGCGCTGGACGTTAAGGAACGGCGCGATCCGGTCGGCGATCCGGCCCACCGCCGGCGCCGCCACGAAGCCGCCCGTGCGCGGATAGGTCTGGGGCTCGTCGATGAGGACGAGGATCTGGTAGCGGCGCGCGTTCACCGGTCCGTCGGCGGGGAAGACGCCGGCGAAGGTGCCGAGCGCGTGGGCGGTGGAGTATCGCCCGTTTACCGACTTGTTGGCCGAACCGGTCTTGCCGCCGACGCGCAGGCCCGGGGCTTCGGCGCGGCTGCCGGAGCCGCGAACGACGTTGCGGCGCATCAGGTCCAGCATGGTCAGCGAGGTCTCCGGAGAGATCACCTGCCGCGCCTGCACGTCGGGTCGCCCGCCCTTTCGCAGGGTCAGCGGAATGTAGCGTCCGCCGTTAGTCAGGGCCTGCATCGCCGCCGCCATCTGCAGCGGCGTGATCGAAATGCCGTAGCCGAACGACAGCGAGGCCAGAGTCGAGTCCGACCATTCGCGCGGGATGATCGGCGTCTCGGACGCGATCTCGAACGGCGCCCGCGACATCAGACCGAAGCGCTGGAAATAGTCGCGCATGACGCGCGGACCCATCTCGGTCGACAGGCGCGACGTGCCGATGTTGGACGAGTGCAGATAGACCTCCTCCAGCGTGAGCACCTTGTTGGTGGCGTGGAAGTCGGTGATCCGCCGTTTGCCGATCTGCAGCGCCTCGGAGGCGTCCAGCAGGGTGTTCATGTCGGCCCGGCCGGTGTCGATGGCCGCGGCGACGGTGAAGGTCTTGAACACCGAGCCCATCTCATAGGTCGCCGACGAAGCCAGGTTACGCGAGTTGGAGGCCGGATAGCTGGCCATGCCGAGGACTTCCCCCGTCTGGACATCGGTGATGATGCCCACCGCGCCCTTGGCCTGGGTCTCGGTGGCGGCGGCGGCGAGTTCGTTCTCGAGGATGCCCTGGATGCGCAGGTCGATGGAGATCTGGAAGGTTTCGCCCCGCGCCCCGGCCGCCCGGATCTCGTCGTTGAAAGCGCGTTCGGCCGCGGACAGGCCGACCCCGCCGGTGTCGGCGCTGCCGACCACATGGCGGGCCGACTGGCCCAGCGGATAGACCCGTACGTCCTCCGGCTCGAAGGTCACGCCGCCCAGCGCCAGACCGTGGACCGCCACCTTCTCCTGCGGGGTCAGGCGGTTGATGACCAGCAGGCGGCGTTCGCCGTTCAGCACCCGGTTCAGCTTCGTCATCGAGACGCGCGGCAGGGCGCGTTTGATCTGCTGCGCCGCCGCCTTGCGGTCCCAGACCTCGGACGGATCGATATAGAGGCCGTAGTGGGTGATGTTGGTGGCCAGCAGGGCGCCGTTGCGATCGACCATGTCGGCGCGAACCACGGCATTCGGATGATCGGCCAGGCCGGCCGCGCCCTTCGGCGTTAGCAGGGCCGCATGGGCCGCGCCCACGGCCAGACAGACGAACACCGCCGAGAACAGCGACAGGATGACGAAGATCCGGACCCGGGTGTCTTCCTCGGGCCGGGCGTCGGCGCGCGCACGGCCGAACGAATTCTCGACCCACCACATAGCCTCGGCCAGCCATCGCCACGACGGCATATAGCGTCGCACGCCGTATTGGACAGGGCGGCTTCCGGCGAGCGGATCATGCACGCTCATTGCGCGGGCTCCGCGGCGGGCGGGGCGGCGGCGGGCACAGGCGCAGCGGCCGCGACAGGCGCAGGCGCGACCGGAGCGGGCGGCGCGGGGACGGCAACCAGGGTCGGCAGGCTCTCTTCAGTCGCCTGACGATGCACGTCCACCGGCCCCAGACCGGCGCCGCGCGACAGGGCTTCCAGCCGGCCCGGCTGCTCCAGACGGGCGACCTCGGCCCGCAGCAGGCGGACCCGCTGGCCGTTGTCGGTGATCTGACGTTCCAGATCCGTGATGCGGGCGCTCTCGCGGGCCGCGGCGGCCTTGGCCAGATAGACCGAGAACACCATGGCGGCGACCAGCATGACGCCGATGATCTCGACCCAGCGCACGCCGCGGATCTTCCACGAATACAGCCGGTTCAGGGTAGCGACGGCCGGGCTCATGCGGCGATCCTCCCCCACGGCGCGGCGTCGGTGCGTACGGCGGCGCGCAGCTTGGCCGACCGGGCGCGGGGGTTGGATCCCAGTTCCGCCTGACCCGCCTCGCGCGCGCCCTTGAACGACAGGGTGAAGCTCGGCTTGCGGGTTTCGATGGCGACCGGAGCGTGGCGCGAGCCGCCCGGCGCATTGCCCGTACGCTCGGTCAGGAACGCCTTGACGATCCGGTCTTCCAGCGAATGGAAGGTGACCACGACCATCCGCCCGCCCGGCGCCAGCGTCGCCTCGGCCGCCTCCAGCCCGGCGCGCAGTTCGCCCAGCTCGTCGTTGACAGCGATGCGCAGCGCCTGGAACACGCGGGTGGCGGGATGGATGGCGGCCCCGCGCCGTCCGCCCAGCGCCTTTTCGACCACGGCGGCCAGATCCAGCGTGCGCTCGAACGGCTTTTCCACGCGGCGGCGCAGGATGGCGGTGGCGACCCGACCCGACTGGCGCTCGTCGCCATACAGTTTGAAGATATGGGCCATCGGCCCGTGGTCCCAGGTGTTGACGATGTCGGCCGCCGTCTCGCCCTCATCGCTCATCCGCATATCCAGCGGCCCGTCGCGCATGAAGGAGAAGCCGCGCTCGGCCTGGTCCAGCTGCATGGACGAGACGCCGATGTCGAACACCACCCCGTCCAGCCTCGCCTCGCCCGCCTGCGCGAAGGCGTCGGCCAGACCCGAGAAGGGCGTGCGGATCAGCTGGAATTTGCCGGGATAGTCATTGGCCACGGCTTCCGCGTGCGGCTGGACGGTCGGATCGCGGTCGAGCCCGATCACCGTCGCCCCGGCCGCCAGAATGGCGCGGGTGTAGCCGCCTGCCCCGAAGGTGGCGTCGATGATCACGTCGCCGGCCTGCGGGGCCAGCGCCTCGATCACTTCATCCAGCAGGACCGGGGCGTGCGGGCTCATCCGCCCTCCCCGTTCGCGTCTTCGCCCAGCATGACCTGACGGGCGAGAGCCCGTCGGGCGTCGCGGCGGGCGTTCCAGCGCGCGCGATCCCAGATCTGGAAGCGCGGGCCCAGGCCGACGATGACCACGTCTTCGCCCAGACCGGCGTCCTGACACAGGCTTTCCGGCAGGGTGATCCGGCCGCCGCCGTCATACGAGAGCGGGCGCTGGCCGGCGTAGAAGGTCTCTTCGAGGGCGGTGCGCCGGTCGCTGCCGAACGGCAGGGCTTCGATGCGGGCGACATATTCGGCCATCAGCTTGTCGCCGCCGGCCTCCAGACAGTCGGACGCTATGGAGAAGAAGCAGAAGACGCCGTGCTCGGCGCCGTTGTCGGCCGTGCGGAACTCCTGCGGGATCAGCAGGCGTCGCTTGCCGTCCAACTGTTTCTCATAGGTCGAGAGAAACACGCCTTGCCCCCAACTCGGACCTCGCGATCCGCCCACTGCCCACGAACACCCTCTGAGTGAATGGGATAGCATGGGATGAACTGGGTCTCAATGGGATTAGTTGACGGAAGTTAACCTCAGCAGACACCCCAAAGCCTGTAACGTCGAGAACATACACAGAACACGCAAAGTATAGACAGGCTGTGGACTGATCTGCGCCGCACTCGGCCAACGGCTAATCGGCGAACGCCGGTCGCGGCTTTGACCTTGGCTGGCATCGTGGGATCAATCGGGGATGCGCCCCCTCGCCCTGATGACCCTTCTGGCCCTCTCGGCCTGCTCCGTGCAGGACAATCAGGATGTCTCGACGCTGTACCGAAGCAGCTTCGGCAACACAGAAATCATCCGCATCGCCACGTTCGATAGCGGACGCGGTGCAGCCTACAATGCCGAAAACTGCAGGATCGTCCGCGACATGTTGGGATCGCAGCCCGGCGTGACCGCGACCTACTCGTGCGCCAAAGGGCCGGCGGAGTCGGCGCTCTCATGATGGCGCGTCCGGCCATGAGAAAAATGTCAGACGGCCTGTAAGCCGGGTTCTGTTCCGCCCCGAAGGACGGTGACGATCATTCCTCTGGACCACCCGTCGCCGGATGGTTCTCGCGACCTACCCGGACGTCTCGGGCGATGAACCCTGCGGCCCCAGGACGAATCCTGAACCCGCGCGACGTCCCTATTCGGTCTTGCTCCAGGCGGGGCTTGCCATGCCGTCCCTGTTGCCAGGCACGCGGTGGGCTCTTACCCCACCCTTTCACCCTTCCCTGCCCCGAAGGGCAGGCGGTTTGCTTTCTGTGGCGCTATCCCTCGGGTCGCCCCGGGCGGGAGTTACCCGCCGCCTTTTCACCGTGGAGCCCGGACTTTCCTCGACGGAGGCATAACCCCCGCCGCGACCGCCCGGCCGTCTGACGGGCGGGTTAGTGCGCCTGCGGACGAAGCGCGTCAACATTCTCCCTCCCCTTCATGGGGAGGGACGATCGCGAAGCGATCCGGGTGGGGTACGCCAGCTCCAAGCTCCACCCTGATGCGATCCATCACCCAGTCGATATGATCGCGCACGTCTTCGTTGGTGAACCGGACGGTCTTGAAGCCTTCGCGCAGAAGCACGGCATCGCGGGTCCTGTCGTGTTCCGCGCGGATTTCGTGGGTTCGCCCATCCACCTCGATAACGAGGCGCGCGCGGAGGCACACGAAATCCAGGAAATAGCCGCGAAACGGGGTCTGCCGGCGAAAGGGAAAGCCGTTCGCCCGCAGCCGCCGCAGCTGGACCCAGAGCTTGGCCTCGGGCGGAGTCAGCGCCTTCCGCATTTCGCGGGCTTTCTTGACGGCGGCATCCATGACGCCCTCTGATTGCTCAGATGAACAACCTATAAGAGCATGACCCAACCATCAAGGCCGCCGCTGGACACTCCCCCACCCGGGCTCGCCTACGGCTCGCCGTCCCTCCCCACTTCGGGGGAGGGAGAACGCCTCGTCCAGCTAGTTCAGCACCCCGGTCGTGCTCTCCGCCGTAGCCAGCTGGAGCACCCCCATCAGCGTCGCTCGCGTCTCGCCGTCGGCGATGCCGTCCACTTTCGACGGTCGCCAGTGGCGCTGGAAGGCCTCGACGGTCAGCTTCGTCGCCTCGTCATAGTCGCCGCCCGGCGTCAGGCCATAGCCCAGCCGGTGCAAGCCCGCGCGCAGCACGACCACGCCCAGCCCCTCGTCGGCCAGGCCAAGCGGCACGCCCAGCGCCGCCGTCCGCTCCGCCGCCGGCTCAAACCACAGGCCGTGCCCGACCGAGGCCAGCCGCTTCCACGGGAAGCGTTCGCCGGGATCCTGTTTCCGCTCGGGCGCCAGGTCGGAATGGCCGATAATGCGGGCGTCGGGGATGGTCCACCGGGTGCGGATGTCCGAGATCAGGCTGATCACCGCATCGATCTGGGCGTCAGGGAAGGCGCGGTAGCCGAACTCATGCCCCGGATTGACGATCTCGATGCCGATGGAGGCGGCGTTGCAATCGGTCTCGCCCTGCCAGACGCCCCTGCCCGCATGCCAGGCGCGCCGCTCTTCGTGCACCAGACGCAGGATGGAGCCGTTCTCCTTGACCACATAGTGGGCAGAGACCTTTGCCTCAGGGTCCTGCAGCCGCGCGATGGCGTCACGGGCGGTCTTCATGCCGGTGTAGTGCAGCACCAGCATGTCGGGCGGGGCCCGGCGGTTGTCGAAATTCGGGGACGGCGCGTCCTTGACGACCAGCACCTTTAGCGGCTTCCCGGCCGCTCCCAGCCGTAGGCGACCCAGGCGCCGTCGACCTTGCGGGCCTCGATGACGTCGTCGGTGCGGCGGGCGCGGACGGTGACCTTGCGGCGCGCGCCCATGGCCAAGCCGGCGAAGAAGACCAGCACGGCGGCGAACAGGGCGATCACGGCCACGGCGGCGGCGGTGAAGACAGCCAGAACGGCCCCCACGGCCATGGCGACCACCGTCGCGATCACGCCGCCGAGCCAGAGCACCGACGCGAGCAGACCATTGGCCGGACGACGGGCGCCGGGGCCGAAGAGCAGACGGTCGGACTGGGTCATAGCTTCACCTTCACAGACGCTGTGCACAACGCCGAACACCCAATCTCGGTCCGCGAAGCTGAACGGTCAATGACCGGCCACTTCACAGGCAGGTGTTCGACCCCTTCTAGTATGGCTGGTCTGCCAGCACGGACGCGCCCGAGGCCCGGGCGCGGTCGGTCTGGATGCGACGAACCGTCGCCTCCGCGGCCGGGTCGTTCATGACCCCGCCGATGCCGACCAGCACGCGCGCCGCCTCGCCCGAGACGCCGAACATGTCCGACAGGGCCTCGAACGGCGACTCCGGCGTCGGATAGCGTTTGAAGCGCACGGACTCATCGGCCGGGATGCGGGCCAGTTCGCGGGCCTTGGCGATGGCTTCCTCGATGCCGCCCAGCTGGTCGACCAGACCGATGCTCCTGGCCTGGGCGCCGGTCCAGACGCGGCCGCGGGCGATCTCGCGCACCCGGGCGGGCGGCAGGCGACGGCCGGTGGCCACGCGGGTGATGAACTCGTCATAGGTCCGGTCGATCTGGGCCGCGAAGGCCGCCCGCTGCGCCGGGGTGAAGTCCTGCGCGGGCGAGAAGGCGTCGGCATATTCGCCGCCGACCGACAGGTTGCGCATGTCGACGCCGAACCGGCCGAGCGCATCGGCAACCACGAACTTGCCCCCGAACACGCCGATTGAACCGGTCAGGGTTGTCGGCTGAGCCACGATCCAGTTCGCTTCCGAACTGATCCAGTAGCCGCCCGACGCGGCGTAGTCGCCCATCGACACCACCACCGGCTTGCCCGCCGCCTTGGCCGCGCGTACGGCGGCCAGGATCTGTTCCGACGCCTCAGGCGAGCCGCCGGGCGACGAGACGCGGAAGACGATGGCCTTGACCGCGTCATCCTCGATCGCGTCGTAGATGGCCTCGGCCAGATCGTCCGACATGATCGACGAGCCGCCGCCGAATGGATCTCCGCCGCCGCCCGTACCGGTGTTGATCGCCCCCTCGCCGCCGACGATGGCGATGGCGTTGCGGCCGGCGCCGGCGCGCTCGCCCTTCGACGAGGCGTAGTCGCTGAATTCCATGATTTCGGAGCCGCGGCCCGCGCGGCGTTTGGCCTCGGCCTCGGCCTCCTCGACCTGGCCGATCTTGTCGATCAGCCCACGCTGGCGTGCTTCGGCGGACGAATACGGCCCGGCCTCGATGGTCGCGCGCAGCGCCTGCGGCGTCACCTTCCGGTCCTGCGCCGCATTGGCCAGCGAGGAGGTGTAGATCGAGGTCATCCACGCCGTCATCGCCTCGCGGTGGGCCGGGGTGAAGTCGCTCTCGGTGTATTCGTTGACGGCGTTCTTGTACTCGTAGCGCTGCTCGAACTGGGCGTTGACGCCGTATTTGTCGAAGGCGCGGCCGAGGAAGACGCCCTCGGACGAGAAGCCCGCCACCTGGAAGCTGGCCGTGTTCTGCATCCACAGCTCGGACGCCGAGGCGCCGACCATATAGCTGGAAACCGCCGTTCCGACCGGCTGGAAGCCCTGGCTGTGGGCGATGACGACCTTGCCCGACCGGCGGAAGCGGCGGACGGCCTGCCGGATCTCGTCGGCCGCGGCCGGCGTGATGCCGCCCTCCGGCAGTCGGATCAGCAGCGCCTTGACCCGATCGTCGGTCTCGGCCTGGGCCAGCACGTCAACCACCTGCAGCGTCGACAGCCCGCCGCCGCCGAAGACCGCGAACGGATTGGTCGGCGCCCGGTCGGTGATCCCCTCCCGCAGGTCCAGTTCCAGCACCGTGTTCGACGGCGTCGGCTCCTTCGAGGACGCCGAGCTGATCGCCACGGCGATCAGGATGAACGGCACCACGATCAGGAAGAGGAACAGGCCGGCGAAGACGCCGAGCACGGTCAGGAAGAATTGCTTCATGGGCTGGGACGAGGTCCGTCACACGGGCCGGGTCATGGCCTCGTCCTGACCATAGGGCGGCGGGGCTTGCGGTCAAATGAACGTCGCGTAACGGGGGAATGCGCCGCGGCATCCAATGCTGCGCCGCAACGACGACGATTGATGACCTCCGTACGAACCCCTATATGAGCGGTCTGCGAGCGGGGGCTTATCGCCCCGCGTCACTTCCGGACCGCACTCCCATGCTGGTCACCCTGATGAAGGCCAAACTGCACCGCGCGACGGTGACCCAGGCCGACCTCGACTACGAAGGCTCGATCGCCATCGACGCCGATCTGCTGGATGCCGCGGGCATCTTCCCGCACGAGCAGGTCGATGTGCTGAACATCACCAACGGCGCGCGCTTCACCACCTACGCCATCGAGGCTCCGCGCGGCTCGCGCGTCATCGGCGTCAACGGCGCCGCGGCCCGTCTGGTGCAGAAGAACGACAAGGTCATCATCGTCACCTACGGCCAGATGCCGCAGGAGGAAGCCCGCCAGTGGTCCCCGACCGTGGTGCTGCTGGACGACCGCAACGACATCAAGCGCGCGGCTTGACGGCCAGCCCTTCGGGGCATTCCCTGTACCTCAGGGAGAACGACCGATGGCGCGTACGATCCAGTGGGTTCAGTGGGCCCTGTTCGGCCTCTATGTCGTCGCGGGCGCCGTCGCCCTGATGCTGGCTACGCCGGCGGGTCTGCGTACCCTGGGCCTGTCGGACGGCATGGTGTCGTTCCTGCCCGCCAGCATCCTCGGTCTCCCATGGAGCCTGCCGACGTTCGTCATGGATGATGGGCCGGCCACGGCGCTGGCGGTGCTGGGCATCTGCTACGGCCTGAACGTCGGGGTCGGCCTGATGCTGTTGCGCTCGCGCTGAGTGGCTAGTGGCTAGTGGCTAGTGGCTAGTGGCTAGTGGCTAGTGGGCAGGTCGCGCATCGACCGAACAAGAAAAAGGCCCCGGACCAGATCCGGGGCCTCTCGCTTTCTGAACTTGAGGCACCGCTACGGCAGCACCTCGCTAACTAGCCACTAGCCACTAGCCACTAGCCACTAGCCACTTCGATCTACTTCACCAGGTCGTACACCCCGGTGATGTCGATCCGCACCGTCAACTGACCGGCGGCGACCGGAGTCGAGCCTGCGTCCTGGGCCATCTCGGCGCGGGCGTACATCATCGGCATCGGCGGCTGGGGCGCATAGCCGCCGCCTTCCGACAGCGAGCGGATGCCGCCCAGCTGCACGCCCAGCGCCTGCGAATACAGGGCGGCCTTGGCCTGCAGGTTGCGCACCGCCAGCTGGCGCGCCTGATTCTCGGCCGAGGTCGGGTCCTTGAGGCCGAACGAGATACCGTCGATCTGGTTGACGCCCGCGGCGACAACGGCGTCGGCGGTCGTGCCCACGGCGTCCAGATCGTTCATGATCACCGTCACCCGATTGTTGGCCTGATAGCCGCGCAGCCGGGGCGGCTCGTTCTGGACGTAGTCGTATTGCGCCGACAGGTTCAGGCCCGAGGTCTGGACGTAGCGTTCCTCGATCCCGGCGCGGCGCAGGGCGGCCATGACCTCGTTCATCCGCGCCGCGTTCAGACGCATGGCCTCGGCGGCGGTCGTCGCCTCGGTGACGACGCCGAAGCTGATGGTGGCCATGTCCGGCGCGGTCTTCACCTCGCCATAGGCTGACAGGTTCAGCGCCGGGCGGTCGGCCACGGCGTGGATGACCATCGGCGCGCCGCCGTCGGGCTGCGACTGGGCGTGGGCGGCGGGGGCGGCGAACAGGGCGGCGGCGGCCATCACCGCGCCGCTCATCAGCAGCAGGCGGTTGGATACGGCGGGCACGGCGATGGCGACGGGGCGGTTCATGGCTTTGTAGCTCCTGGAAACATTGGGCCGTTCGTCCGAAGGTGGGCGACGACCATGGCCGTACCTTGGCCGTTGGCGGCTGAATGAACGCCTGCGTACCCTTGGCAGTTTCCGTTCATCGGCGTGAAATCGCGGACAGTCGAGGGCGGCTCAAAGGCGCGCGGCTCGGCGCTTGGCAAGCCGCCGCCCCGCCTGCTAGGCCGTGCCCACGGCGGGCGCGTAGCTCAATGGTTAGAGCCGACCGCTCATAACGGTCTGGTTGGGGGTTCGAGTCCCTCCGCGCCTACCGCCTTGTCTCGCTAGGGTCCGCCGGCCACCGCGCCGGAAATCGCCATTGCCAGCGCCTCGAGGTCGAGCCTGCCGTTCACCTCGGCCCGCCCCCGGTCCTCGCTGAAGGACAGTCCGGCGTCATCGCCCTGGGACTGTCGCGCCAGTTCAAGCCTCACCGCTTCCACAATCTGCGCCTGAAGATCCATAGGCCGCTCCGCAATTCGGGTTTCGTGTCCCGGGCAACGGCTGAGCCTCAGCCGAAGCACTCCATCGGAAAACCGGCTGCGGGATGTCGGGTTCCGCACCGTCTCCTGCACAGCCGACGTCTTCGCCGGAGGCTGCGTGGGCTTGCAGACACAGGAACATTGATCGCGACTTCACCTTGAACAGGTCACACCAGCGAGGCCACCATGTCAGCCCTGTTCACTCCGCCGTTCCGCCCGGCCTTCGTCCTTGGCGTCGCCTTGAGCGGCTTCCTCGACGGCATTCTGCTGCATCAGCTCCTGCAGTGGCATCACCTGCTCAGCCTCGTCCCGGGAGAGAGCATCCAGCGCCTCACGACGCAGATTCTCGCTGACGGGCTGTTTCACGTGCTGATGTATCTGATCCTTGTGGCCGGAGGCGTGCTCCTTTGGAGGCAGCGTCAGTCGCTGTCCCTGAGCGGCGCATCACGCCGGCTGGTCGGGGGACTTTTGGCGGGATTCGGCGCATGGAACGTCGTGGATGTGGTGTTTTTCCACTGGGTGCTTGAGATTCACCACATCCGTCTGGACGTGGCGGAGCCACTGTTGTGGGACGCCGGGTGGCTGATCGCGCTGGGCATCGCGCCACTGGCGATCGCAGGATGGTGGTTGGCGAGGCCGGGCGGCGGCGCGACCATCGGACGGCCCGCGGGCGTCGCCGTCGTTGCAGGGGTCCTGCTTGCCGGCGGCTGGGCCCTGCGCCCCGCGGTCACCTCTGAAGAGACATTGGTCGTCTTCGCGCCCGATGCAGACCCGGCTCAGGTGATGATGGCGGTCGCGGCGGTCGACGCACAGCTGGTGAGAGTGGTCGGAGAAGGCTCGATCGTCGTACTTCGCCTGCCCGAGGCGACGCAACCGTGGAGCCTCTATCGACACGGCGCCTGGCTGGTGAGCGGAACCACACCCGCCGGCTGCCTCAATTGGTCGAGGGCCTGATCAGGCCGCCTTCCGGACCTCGCCTCCCAGCACCGCGACCAGACGTTCGCCATGGTGGACGCTCACCGTCGCGTCCACGGGCCAGCCTTGCGCAACCTCATGGGCCTTGCGGACCGCCGCCCCATCGTCGGCGGCGTTCAGCACGCAGAGATCCGCGACGGACTCTTCGGGCAGGCTCACGATGCAGAAATAGCAGTCCATTCAAGCCTCTCTCTGGAGGCCGCTTAACTATCCGCCGCGTGACTCGTTCCTGTGACGAGTATCTGACATTTCGTCACAGAGTTCAGGCACTTGAACGACCACTGCCACCCTACCGCCCCCAAACGCCCCCGCCCCGGCTCCAGCGATCGTCGCCGCGGTAACGGCTGTCGGGGATGTACCGGCCATCGCGGTCGTACCAGCCCTGGCCGTCCTGATAGTCGCCGTAGCCGTCGGGCTGATAGCCGTCGTCCTGATAGGGCAGGCCCAGCAGGCCGTCCTCGTCGTCCCACCAGTCGCGGGGGTAGGCGTTGACCTCGCAGCTCCAGCCGTCGCCCGGCCGCCAGTACGGCTCGTACCGCCCGCGGTACCGGTCGCGGAACTGGGGCTGGCAGGCGTAGCGCGACCAGACCCGGTTGCCGCTGGCTTCCACCGTCGCACGGGCCTCCTTGTAGATGACCTCGCGCACGCCGGCGAAGACGTTGTTAACGATCACCGCATGGCCCGAGGCGGCGGCGACGCCGACCGTCGTCGCCCGCACCCGGCTGTCGGCCAGCCGCAGCTCGCCGTTGTACAGCACCACGCCCTTGTCCGAGCGGCCGATGCGGCTGTTGTGGATCTGGACCGACGCCCCCTCGACGGCCACGCCCTCGACATAGCCGACGATGGCGGTGTTCTCGATCTCGACCCGGCCGTAGTCGCGCGCAGAGCGCACCACCACGCCGATCGAGCGCGGCCCGAAGGCGTTGGGCGCGCCCGTCCCCTTCAGGGTCGTCGAGCCGATGCGCGAGGTCTGCCCCGCGCCCGGGATCAGCTCCAGCCCCGACTGGGCGCCCGTGATCGCCATCTCCCAGGCGGTCAGCACCGCGCCGTCGGCGACGATGGCCGGGGCGATGGTCTGGGCGTCGATGACGGCGTTGCGGATGTCCAGCAGGCCGCCGTCCACATAGATGGCCGCCTCGTCCCCCGCATGGCGGAAGCCGACCCGGTTCATGACGATCTCGGCGCCGTAACCGACGATGCAGGCCGCGTCGCCGCCGTGCGGAGAGGCGAACATCATGTCGCGGATCTCGACCCGCACCCCCTGCGCCACCGTCATGCACGGCAGGCCGTCAGGGGCGATCAGGGCCGGGGTCGGATTGCGGTCCCAGTCGCGCGGATCGAAGCCGCTCTCGCCGATGATGGTCAGCGGCTTGTCGATGTTCAGCCAGCCGACGCAGGCCCCGCCGCGGGCGCGGATGACCAGCGTGCCGCCCGGACGAACCCGGCGCACCGCATCCTCGACCGCCCCGGAGCCCGGATTGCCGCCGCAGTCGACCAGCACGATCTCCTCCCCGCGCGGATAGCCGCCGGGATAGCCCGGCCGCCAGTCAGGCCGGTGTCGGCCATAGTCATAGCGCCGGTGCGACGACCCCCGGTTCCGGTAGCTGCGGGTCGGCGGGTCCAGCAGGATGCCGAAGTTCGGCCGCGTCTGGCTTTCCACCTTGGCGGCCACCTGGGCCCGCGCCGTCGGGGCGTCGGTCAGGACAAAGGCGCCGACGGCGGCGGCCATGGCGGCGGCGCCCCCGATGAGGCTGGCGATCCCGGCGAAGGGTCTGGAGCTCGTCATGATCCTCACGCCCTCCTTAGCGGCGCTGCTGCGAACGGGAGACCTGGGCCAGCACGGCCTGCAGGCGGCCCGCCGAGGGGCCGAAGCCCGACAGGGCGGAATCGATCCTCAGGGCCACAGCCTGGGCCTTGTCCTGATCGGCCACGCCCGAGACGCCGAGGGCGAAATAGCTCGACATGGCGAACTTGGCCTCGGGGCTGCCCTGCCTCGCGGCCTCGTCGAACCATTTGAAAGCGCGGGCGTAGTCGGCGGGCAGGCCGATCCCCTCGGCATACATGACCGCCAGCACCAGCTGCGCCTCGGAGGAGCCGTTGATCGCGGCCATCTGCACGGCGCGAACCCGCTCGAGGAACGACAGCCGCCCCTCCATCGGATGGCCGAGCATAGCCTCAAGCGTCTCGATCTGACGCTTGGACAGATCCTCGGGCCGGGTCGCCGCCTCCTCGGTGACCCCGAGATAGCGCAGGGCCCGACCGACGTGGATGAAGGGCAGCTCGCCGGCCATCCGGCCCAGCGCATACTCATAGGCGTCGCCGCGCGGACGGCTCTCGTCCGAGAAGGGGACGCCGGACTGCGGTGCGCTGTTGGGATAGAATTCGAACGGCGGCGTCCACTGCCGCGCCTTGGTCTCGACGAAGCGCTGGTACTGGTCGCGGCTCGGCGCCGAGCGCTCGAAATCCTTCAGCAGGACATAGGCCCCGACGTCGCCCGTCTGCACCGCCAGATAGTTGTACAGATAGGCGTCCACGTCGTTGCGCTGGAACAGGTTGGTGGCGGAATGGTAGCCGCGGCGGTTCCGCTCACGGCCGTTGCCGTTCTGCCCACGGCCCCAGGCCTCGCGCGCCTCCCGATTGTCCTCGGGCTCGCCGAACGGGCCGTACAGGCCGTCGTGCAGCCGCGCCAGGGTGCGGTAGCCGTCGGCGTCCTGGGTCGACAGCACATAGATGACGCGATCGCGGACGGCTTCCTGTTCCTCGCGGGTCATCTGGCCCAGCTGGCGGTCCAGCCGCTGATAGGCCGAATGGCGTTCCCACGCCCGGCAGTCGTCGTATTTCGACAGCGGCCGCCAGCCGCCGAAACCGCCGCGATCGACCCGGTTGATCGGCGCATAACCCTCGTCGTTCGACAGGGCGAGCGCATACCAGGTGGCGCTCTCGATTGGGTCTTCGATGTTCTTGTCGGTGGCGCGCACAGCCGCGTAGCGCGAGCCCAGCTCCAGCTGGGCGAAGAAGTCGCCGCGGAAGGCCGCGCGGCGCAGGGCGCGAAGACCCGTCTCCTGGGCGTTGAACTCGGACCCGGTCAGGGAGGCGGGACGCGGGCAGGCGTTGCTGGTTCCGCCGGTGCGCTGCCAGAATTGCACGCCGCCGCGATCGCGATCGCCGCACGAGACCATGCCAAGGGCGGTCAGCGCCAGAACCCCCGCCACCGCCGCTATGGCGATGGGGCCGCGCCGTCCGCCGTTGCGGGGCTGGTCGTCATGGTCCGATCGATCGCCGCGCATACGCCCCCCTTCGATCAAATCAGACAGTCCCGAGGCCCGCACGCTGAAGCTTGGGCAAGCGTGACAGTTCCGCCCCATTAACCATCTGTCAAGGCTAACGCCGGTTTGCGACAAAGCGTTGCCGTTGCGGGCTCATTTTGTGTCCGCCATCGTACTTATCCCCAAAAATCAGCCGCTTGGAGACTCGCCTCCGAGGGGAAAAAACGCGGGTCTCGCCAGCTGCGGCCCGCCTCCCTATATCCAGCGGCCTGACCACCCGGAGCCCGCATGTCCTACCTCGCCCGCGACGACCGACCCGCCGACAAGGCCGCGCGCTACGCCGAGCTCGAGGACGAAATCCTGGCCGTGCTGGACGGCGAGCCCAACCGTGTCGCGCGCATGGCCACCGTCGCCTCGATGCTGGCTGACGCCTTCCCCGTCTTCTTCTGGACCGGCTTCTACGTGGTGGACCCGGACAAGGCCGACGAACTGGTGGTCGGCCCCTACCAAGGCACGCTGGGTTGCCTGCGCATCGCCTTCGGCCGCGGCGTCTGCGGAACGGCCGCCCGAGAGCGCACGACGCAGATCGTCGACGACGTCCACGCCTTCCCCGGCCACATCGCCTGCGACGCCCGCTCGGCCAGCGAGATCGTGGTGCCGGTGTTCGACGCCTCCGGCGCCCTGATCGCCGTTTTCGACGTCGATGCGACTGAGACGTCCGCTTTTGACGCAACGGACGCCTATGCTCTGGAACGGCTGATGGCGAAGGTATTCGGGTGAGCTGATCCGGACTATCCGGACGCTTCGGACGCTTCGGACGCTTCGGACTGTGTTTTTTGTGCTGAGCCCGTTCAGATGGACGCTTCGGACTCATTGGACTGTGTTTTCGGGAGGTGCGGCATGTCGGAACGGGTGATCGCGGTCACGGGCGGCCATGGCGTGCTGGGCCGCGCCGTCGTCGAGGCCGCGCTGGCCGACGGCCTGAAGGTGGCGATCATCGACCACGCATCCGGCCAGACCGCCCCTGAGGGCGTTCTCGAACTGGGCGGCGTCGACCTGACGGATCCGACCTCGGCGACGAAGGCCATCGACGCCGTCGCCTCTCACTTCGGCCGGCTCGACGCCCTGCTCAACATCGCCGGCGGCTTCGTCTGGCAGACAACCGACGACGCCGATCCGGCCTGGGCGAAGATGTTCGCCCTCAACCTGACCACCGCTCTGAACGCCAGCCGCGCCGCCCTGCCCCATCTCAAGCGCTCCGACGAGGGCCGCATCGTCAATGTCGGAGCCAACGGCGCGCTCAAGGCCGCTGCCGGCATGGGCGCCTACGCCGCCTCCAAGTCCGGCGTCCACCGCCTGACCGAGGGCCTGGCCGAGGAGCTGAAATCCAGCCCGGTCACCGTCAACGCCGTCCTGCCCTCGATCCTCGACACCGACCAGAACCGCAAGGACATGCCCGACGCCGACCCGGCCAAATGGGTCCAGCCTTCGGACCTCGCCCGCGTCATGCTGTTCCTCGCCTCGCCCGAAAGCCGGGCCGTCACCGGGGCCCTGATCCCCGTCACGGGCCGCGTCTGATGCAGCTCACCCGCTCGGTCCTCTATCTGCCGGCCAGCAATCCGCGAGCCATCGAAAAGGCCCGCGGCCTGAACGCCGACGCGGTAATCCTGGACCTCGAGGACGCCGTCGCGCCCGACGCCAAGACCGAGGCGCGGCAGGCCGCCGTCGCCGCCCTGACGGCGGGCGGCTTCGCCTCCCGTGTCGGAGTCCGCGTCAACGGCCTCGACACCGCGTGGGGCGCCGACGACCTCGCGGCCCTCAAGGACCTCAAGCCCGACTTCGTAGTCTCCCCCAAGATCGAAAGCCCCGAGGCCGTGCGCGAGGTCGCCGCCCTCCTGCCCGCGGTGGTCGCCCTGTGGATCATGGTCGAGACCCCGCTCTCTGTCCTGCGCCTCGACGCCATCGCCGGGGCCGGCGCCCCGCTGGCCGCCCTGATGCTGGGCATCAACGACTTCGGCGAGCGCATGAACCTCGTCCTCGGCCCCGAGCGCGAGCCGCTGAAGCCCTGGCTGGCCGCCGTCGTCGCCGCCGCGCGGGGCCACGGTCTGCTGGCCATCGACGGCGTGGTCAACGCCACCGACGACGCCGACCGTCTGCGCACCGAATGCCTGCAGGGCCGCGCCTTCGGCTTCGACGGCAAGAGCCTGATCCACCCCGCCCAGATCGACGCCGCCAACGCCGCCTTCTCCCCCTCTCCGGACGAGGTGGCGAAAGCCCGCGAAGTCGTTGCCGCCTTCGCCGCGGCCGACGCCGAGGGCAAGGGCGCCATCCGGGTCGGCTACCGCATGGTGGAACGCCTCCACCTCGACGCCGCCCACCGCCTGCTGGCGCGGCACGAGGCGGCCTCGACGCCGCCTCCGGTCAAGCCTATCTAGTCCGTCTACAAACAGAACGCGGCCCGCCCTCAAGTAGCGAGGCGCCGCGCACCGAGCGTTAGGGCCTCGTCTCATGAGCAAAGCCGTCATCGCCGCCACCGGCCTGTTCACCCCCGAACAGTCGATCTCCAACGAGGAGCTGGTCGCCGCTTACAACGCCTATGCCGAGCGCTTCAACGCCGACCACGCCGCCGAAATCCTCGAGGGCGACGTCGCCGCTCTGACCCCCTCTTCGGTCGAGTTCATCGAAAAGGCCTCCGGCATCAAGTCGCGCTTCGTCCTCGACAAGGCCGGCATCCTCGACCCCGCCCGCATGGTCCCGAACCTGCCCGAACGCTCGAACGACGAGCTGTCGGTGCTGGCCGAGATGGCGGTCGCCGCCGCCCGCGACGCCATCGCCGCCTGGGGCAAGCCGGTCAGCGAGATCGGCGCCGTCCTGTGCGCCGCCTCCAACATGCAGCGCCCCTATCCGGCCATGGCCATCGAGGTCCAGCAGGCGCTGGGAATCGAGGGCTTCGCCTTCGACATGAACGTGGCCTGCTCGTCCGCGACCTTCGGCATCAAGACCGCTGCCGACTTCATCGCCTCGGGCTCGGTCAAGGCCGTGCTGATGGTCAACCCCGAGGTCTGCTCCGCCCACCTGAACTTCAAGGACCGCGACAGCCACTTCATCTTCGGCGACGTCGCCACCGCCGTCATCGTCGAGGCCGCCGATCAGGCCGGTCCCGGCGGCTGGGACATCCTCGGCACGCGGCTGAAGACCGTCATGTCGAACAACATCCGCAACAATTTCGGCTTCCTGAACAACGCCGCCCGCACCACCGAGGTGCTCGAGGGCAAGGCGCTGAGCGGCGAGATCACGGGCGCCGGCAACGACAAGATGTTCGTCCAGCAGGGCCGCAAGGTCTTCAAGGACGTGGTGCCGATGGTCTCCGACATGATCGTCGCCCACGCCGCCGACCTCGGCATCGACCCCACCGCCCTCAAGCGGATGTGGCTGCATCAGGCCAACATCAACATGAACCAGTTCATCGGCCGCAAGGTGCTGGGCCGCGAGCCCGAGCCGCACGAGAACGTCATCATCCTGGACGACTACGCCAACACCTCCTCGGCCGGTTCGATCATCGCCTTCCACCTGCACCAGGAGGGTTTCGCGCCCGGCGAGACCGGGCTGATCTGCAGCTTCGGCGCGGGCTATTCCGCCGGCACGGTGTTCGTGAGAAAGCGCGCTTGATGGTCGACCGCAGCGATATTGGCGCCGTCGTCGACGCCATGTACGCCTGCATTTCCGGCCCCGCCGGCCCCCGCGACTGGGCCACCCAGCGCGAGATCTTCCATCCGGACAGCCGTCAGGCCCGCACCGGCCTCGACGCCGACGGGCTCCCGACCATGATCGTCTTGGGCCGCGAAGAGTACGAGGCCAATGTCACCCCCTTCTTCATGGCCAACGGCTTCTTCGAGATCGAGATCAGCCGCCGTATCGACGTCTTCGGCAACATGGCCCACGTCTGGTCCGTCTATGAGGCGCGTACCTCCCTGACCGACGCCGAGCCCGAACGACGGGGCATCAATTCCATCCAGCTGGCCCGCGGCCCCGACGGCCTGTGGTCCATCCTGCACATGATCTGGGACAACGAGCGCCCCGGCCTCACCGTGCCGGCGTAGGCCTGTCGCCCGACGGCGGATGGGCCGCCTTCCACTCCATCGCCTTGCGCACGCGGTTCTCGACCGAGGGGTGGTCGTAGAAGATGAACTCCTCGACCGCCGACGGCGACGGGGCCCGGTATTCCGCCGTCTTGATCAGCGCCTTGGCCAGGCCGTCCGGCTCATTGGCATGGACCATGGAGAAGTGGTCAGCGTCCGCCTCGATGGTCCGGATCAGGGTGGTCTGCAGCGGCGTGGACAGCAGCTCCAGCATGGCGAGGATCGCGACCAGCACCGGCAGGCCCGCCGGATCGGCGATGTCGCCCACCCTGTTCGCTCCGAGCAACCGCTTGGCCAGCGGATATAGCCGGTCGACCAGCCAGAAGCCGATCGCCGCCAGGATGATCATGATCCCCGCCAGCCACAGCGAGTGCATGTGGACGTAGTGGCCCATCTCATGGCCCACGACACCCTTCACCTCGGCGATATCGGCGCCCTTGGCGAACATCACATCGCTCATCGCCACCCGTGCCGAACCGGCCAGGCCCGAGACGTTGGCCGTATAGCGATCCGACTGTTTCGAGCCGTCATAGATGTAGATCTTGTCGTCGGGCGTGCCGGTCCTGTGCGCCAGCTCGACCACGGCATCGCGCACCGGTCCGTCCGGCGCCGGCGTGTAGGTGTTGAAGATGGGCTCGATGAATATCGGCGCGACCAGCAGGAAGAAGACTACGGCCACCGCCGTCAGCCCCGCGCCCCATGCCCACCACAGCCGCCGCGCGCGCCGGATGATGAAATACAGGGCCACCAGCAGCAACCCCATGAACACCACCGAGAGTCCTGTCCCGATCAGCGCCTCGGTCAACCAGCCGGTCAGCGGCTGATCCGTCAGGCCATACTGTTTCTCGCGCCACCAGCTTGTGTAGATCGACCACGGCAGGGTCAGGACGAAGCTCATCAGCAGGTACGCGACGCCCACCAGCAGCGAGACCAGCTTGGGCCGCTTGCACCGCCGCTCCAGCCGGTCGCGGATGCCGCTCAGCACACCGGTGCGGATGATGATCCAGGCCACGACGATCGACACCGCCGCGCCCCACAACAGCAGCCAGTGGCCGCCCTGGGTGTAGCTGACGGCCCGCGCCGTATCCTCGGGCGACAGCGTCGCCAGCCAGCGCGCGGTCTCGGCCGCGGGGTCGATGCTCATGACGGTGTCCTCCCTGACCCGGCGAGATGATCCGGCTGCGGCGACGTTGTCAGCTTAAATCGGCGTCACGAACCACCCAACCAATTGCGGTTGATTCTAATAATCATTCGCAGTAATTGCCTCTCCTCTCATCAAGCGGGGCTGTTTCCATGCGCACTCTTCTCCTCACGGCCGGCGTCACCGCCCTCCTGATCGCCGCCGGCCCCGCGATGGCGGAAGAGCCGGCCGCGGCGGGACCCGGGGACCCGGTCCAGCTTCCGGCGGTCAGTGTCCTGTCCACCCGCACCGACACCCCGGCGGACGAAGCCCCGGCCACGGTCACCGTCTTCACCGCCGACGACATCGAGACGATGCTGGCGACCGACATCAAGGACCTGATCCGCTACGAGCCCGGCGTCAGCGTCGTCAGCCAGCCCGCCCGCTTCGGCGCCGCGCTCGGAACCGCCGGTCGCGCCGGCAACGAGGGCTTCACCATCCGCGGCATCGGCGGCGACCGCGTGCTGATGATCGTCGACGGTGTCCGCTCGCCCGACGGCTTCGTCTTCGGCGCCCAGAGCGTCGGCCGCGGCGGCTATGCGGACCTCGACCTGATGAAGTCGGTCGAGATTCTGCGTGGCCCGGCCTCGGCCCTGTACGGCTCGGACGGTGTCGCTGGCGCGGTCCTGTTCACGACCAGGGACCCCGCCGACCTGATCCGCCCCGGCGAAAGCTTCGGCGCCCGCGCCCGGGTCGGCTACAACTCGGCCGATGAGGGCCTGACCAAATCCGCCGTCGTCGCCGGGCGCAGCGGCGCGTTCTCGGGCCTGCTGGCCTGGACCGGCCGCGACAGTCAGGAAACCGAAAACCGGGGCGACCAGACCGGCGAGGAGATCCGCTCCAACAACACCCTCGTCTACTCCAGCCGCACCCTGCCCAATCCGCAGGAGATCAGCTCCGACGCCTGGCTGGGCAAACTGGTGTGGGACGTCGCTCCCGGCCACAGCCTGCGTCTGACGTACGACAGCTTCCAGTCCGACATGGAGGCCAACGTCCTCAGCGGCCGCGCGACCCGCCCCGCGTCAATGCCGCCGACCGCGGCCACCGCCGTCCTCAACCTGATCGCCGCCGACACCACCGAGCGCGAGCGTTTCAGCCTCGACTGGCGTCTGGACGACGTCTTCGGCCTCGATCGCGGTCAGGTCTCGATCTACCAGCAGGACTCGGCCAGCCGGCAGTTCACCTACGAGGACCGCGTGGGCGTGGACAGGACCCGCGACAACACATTCGACAACGATGTCCAAGGCTTCGCCGCCGACTTCACCAAGGCCCTGGGCGTCCACCGGCTCACCTTCGGCGGCGACTGGTCCGAAACCACCCAGCAGGGCGTGCGCGACGGCACGGTTCCCCCCGCCGGCGAGACCTTCCCGACCAGCGCCTTCCCCAGGACGGACTACACCCTTGCCGGCCTGTTCATCCAGGATGACATCGGCCTGCTCAACGGCGCCCTGAAGATCATCCCCGCCATCCGCTGGGACAGCTACGAACTGTCGACCGCCAACGACCCGCTGTACCCAGGCGTGCGCGCCGACCAGTCCGACGACCACGTCTCGCCCAAGCTGGGCGTCGTCTGGTGGTCCACGCCGAACTTCGGCCTGTTCGGCAATCTCGGCGAAGGCTTCAAGGCGCCGACGCCCAGCCAGGTGAACAACTTCTTCTCCAACCCGGCCTTCGGCTATACCTCCATCCCCAACCCCGACCTGCGTCCCGAGACCAGCCGGAGCCTCGAGATCGGCGCCCGCCTGCGCGATGTCGTCGTCGGCGGCGGCCGCCTGTCAGCCCAGTTGGTCGGCTTCCGTACCGAATATGACGACTTCATCAGCCAGCAGGTCGTCTCTGGCTCATTCACCCCGGCGGACCCGGCCGTCTACCAGTACGTCAACTTCACCGACGTCGAGATCTCGGGCGTCGAGGCCAAGGCGGATATCTGGTGGAGCAACGGCGTCAGCGCCCGCTTCGCCGCCGCCTACGCCGACGGCGAGATCAACGACCCGGTCAGCGGGACCCGTTCGCTGGAAACCATCGACCCGGTCAAGGTCGTCCTCGGCCTCGGCTATGACGATCCCGCCGGCGCCTTCGGAACCCAGACCTCCGTCACCTGGTCGCAGGCGAAGGACGAAGCCGACACCGACAACCTGCCCTGTTTCACCTCTGCGGCCGGCTGCTACGTCGGCGACGACTTCGCCCTGCTGGACATCACGGCATACTGGAACCTGAACGACCGGGTCACCGCCCGCGTCGGCCTGTTCAATGTGCTGGACGAAAAATACAGCTGGTGGAGCGACGTGCGCGGCGTGGCCAATCCCCCCGTCGGCGCTGCCAATCCGCTGAACCTGCCCCCGATCACCGACGCCTACACCCAGCCGGGCCGCAACATCGGCCTGTCCCTCGCCTTGCGCTACTGAACCCCCACCCGACAACGCGACTGACTCGCATTTTCAGGAGCCCGCCATGCACCGCGCCCTCATGATTTCCAGCCTCCTCGCCGCCGTCGCCCTCGCCGCTCCGGTCCTGGCCCAGACCGCCCCCGTCCCGACGTCCGCCGACGCCCCCGCCAGCCAGTTCGAGCGCGACCGCCAGTCCATCCTCGCCCAGGCCGGCCAGTGGCGCGTTCGTTTCGACATGCGCGAGAACGTCAGCTTCCGCCCCGGCTACACTCCGCTGGACGAGCATCAGTCGGCCGGCGACGAGATCGTGCGCGTTGTCTACGACGACGGAACCCGCATCAGCCTGCAGCACATCCTCGTCATGGGCGACGACGAGGGCAATTTCCACATCATCAAACACTGGCGGCAGGACTGGGTCTATGAGCCCGAAACCGTCCTGACCTATGCCGACACGAACCGCTGGACCCTGACCGCCGTCCCGGCCGAACAGCGCCGCGGCGCCTGGTCCCAGACGGTCTGGCAGACCGATGACTCGCCGCGCTACGGCGGCGTCGGCCATTGGGCTTACGACCACGGCATGGCCGAGTGGACCAGCGCCCCGACCTGGCGTCCCCTCGCCCGCCGCGACGCCGTCCGCGACACGCCCTACGACCGCTATCTGGGCACGAACCGCCACGCCCTGACGCCGGCCGGCTGGGTCCACATTCAGGACAATATGAAGATGGGTCCGTCAGAGGGCGACGAGGGCGAACCGACCGCCATCGTCCAGGAGGATGTGATCAACACCTACCGCAAGGTCGACAACTACAATCCGAAGCCCGGCGACGACTACTGGAACGCCACCAAGGACTACTGGGCCGCCGTGCGCGCCGCCTGGGACGAGCGCATCCAAGTCAACGGCGGTCTTTATCTCGAGGAAGAGGCCAATCGCGGCGCCGTCACCGGCAAGCCGCTGATGGACTGGGCCGAGGAGGTTCAGGCCGGCACGCTGACGACCGAGGCCGCCGCCGAACACGCCCGCGCCCTGATCGCCCGCGCCACGGTGGCGCCGGCGGCCTAGGCCGCCGCCACCGCCTCGATCTCGACCAGCCAGGCCTCGTCGAAGATGCCGGTGACGATCACGGTCAGGGCCGGCTGACGGCCCGCCAGCCGCCGGATCCGGACCTCGCGGTTCTCCAGCGCCCAGGCCCGGTCCGACAGGAAGGTCGTGACCTTGACCAGATTGTCCAGCGTCATGCCGGCGGCGGCCAGCTGGGTCTCGATATTGGTCCAGACCTGATCGCACTGGCCGGTGAAATCGCCAGCCAGCGATCCGTCGGGCGCGATTGGAATCTGGCCCGACAGATACAGCCAGCGGGTCGGCGCCGTAACCTCGACCGCCTGTGGGTATGAGCCCTCGACGGGCGGGGAGCCGTCTCCGGTCAGCGGTCGGATGATCGCAGCCATCGGCCTACTGGCGCGCGGCGTCCGAGCGGGCGCGCACGACGGCGAATTCCGACGTCGGCTTCCAGCCCGGCCAGTCGCTGCTGTTCGCGAGGTCCAAGCCCAGACGGTACAGCAGGGTCAGGTTCTCGACCGCGGAGGTCAGGTCCCAGTCCGCCGACCACTCGTCCGACGGCTTGTGGTAGTCGGCCGCGAATTTGGCGCGCCACGCGGCCTCGCCCGCCTCACGCCCGCCCTCGACCCAGTCCCAGCCGTGCCAGGGCATGATCGCCGGCACACCCATGCGGGCGAACGGGAAGTGGTCCGAGCGGTAGTAGAAGCCCTCCTCGGGCATGTGGTCGTCCGAGACATAGCGGCCCAGCGGCGCCGCGAGCGCTTCCAGCCGGTCCTCAAGGTCGTTCTGGCCCTTGCCGAAGATCGGGATATCGCGCGTCGGGCCCGACAGCGGCAGCATGTCGATGTTGATGTCGGCCACCGTCGTCTCCAGCGGCCAGACCGGATTGGCGGCGTATCCATAGGCGCCCATCAGCCCCATCTCCTCGGCGGCCATATGGGCGAAGACGATCGAGCGCTTCGGGGCCGGCGCCGCCTTGATCTGACGCGCCATCTCCAGCACGCCGATCGTGCCCGAGGCGTTGTCCCATGCGCCGTTGAAGATCTTGTCGTCGCCGGGGGTGTTCGGGTGCTGCGCCTCGCCGCCGACGTGGTCCCAGTGGGCCGAATAGATGATGGTCTCTTCGGGATGCTCGGTCCCCGGAATGCGGGCCAGCAGGTTGTGGGTCGTCAGGGTTTCGATGGTTTCCGCGACCTCGACCGACAGGGCGACGCCCGGCAGGGCCACGGCCTTGAACGACCCATCGGCGATGTTCGGCAACTGGCTGATGTCCAGACCGGCTGCGGCGGCCCATGCGGCGGCCGTGTCATGCGGCATGGCGCCCGAAAACTCGAGATCGGCCGCGCCCGGCGTCAGGGTGCGCGTGCGGCCGGCGCCCCGGATCGCGCCCTGCCACATCGGCGACGCGGCGGGCTGGGCGACCAGGGTGATGATGCCGACCGCGCCGCGGCGGAAGGCCTCGTCGGCCTTGTAGGCGCCGGACTCATAGTTGGTCGAATACTCGCCGTTGAAGCGTTCGCCCGCGGGCTCGCCGCCGACCACCACCACGACCTTGCCGCGCACGTCGACGTCGCCGTAGTCATCCCACTGGCGCTCGGGGGCGTAGATGCCGTGCCCCACGAAGACCACGCCCGCGTCGCGGATCGAGGCGCGGCCGTCGTTGGTGCTGGCGCGCAGGACAATGTCCATTCCCGGCGTCAGCGCGTGAGCCTGACCGTCCGGTCCCGTCCAGCTGGCCGAGGCCGCACCGGCGACGGGCGTGTAGCGCTTCAGTTCGACCGGCTGCAGCCACTGGCCGTTCGGGCCGCCGGGCTCGAAGCCCATGGCCTCGTACTGGGCCTGCAGCCACGACAGCACCATCCGCTCGCCCTCGGTGCCCGGATAGCGGCCCTGGTATTCGTCGGTGCTGATGGTGCGGATGTTGTCGCTGATCCGTGCGGCCGAGAAGTCCTGGGCCGAGGCCATGCCGGCGGCCAGCATCGCGGCGGCGACGGCGACGCCGCCCATCATCTTGCGAAACATTGGTGTGGCTCCATCCCCGGATCTGATGGCGCGCACTCTAGGGCGGTCCCTCGGGACCGCCCGTTAAGTTTTCGTCATCTGACTGTTAGCGGCGCTGGGCCGCCGAAGGCGCGCGCGCCGGTCCGAACTCCGAACCGGGCATCCACTCCGGCCAGTCGCGGCTGTTGGCCAGATCGCGGCCGATGTTGAAGATCAGCTCCAGATCCTCGACCTGCCCGCGCAGATCCCAGTCGGCCGACCATTCGTCGTCGGCCTGGTGATAGCGCCGCGCGCCGTATTCCGAACGGGCCGCGTCGCGCGCTGCGATGGGCTCATCACGGAAGGCGCCGCCGCCGTCGACATAGGCCATGGGCACGCCGCGCTTGGCCAGCGGGAAGTGGTCCGAGCGGAAATAGCTGCCCGAGGCCGGGTTGCCGTCCGGCTTGGCGTTACGTCCCTGACGGGTCGCCTCGGCGGTGACGCGGGCGTCCAGGTTCGACTGGCCCGAGCCGATGATGTCGACGTCGGCGACCCGGCCATAGACGTTCATGGCGTCGATGTTGAAGCCGGCGACCGTCGTGCCCAGCGGATAGATCGGGTTGGCGGCGTAGAACTCCGACCCCAGCAGGCCGCTCTCCTCGGCGGTGAAGCTGATCATCACGATCGAGCGCTCGGGGCGCGGACCGGCGGCCCAGACGCGGGCCAGTTCCAGCAGACCGGCGGTGCCGGTCGCATTGTCCACGGCGCCGTTGAAGATGCGATCGCCCGCGGCGTCCGGCTCGCCGACGCCGATGTGGTCCCAGTGGCCGGTGTAGAGGATGGTTTCATCCGGGTGCGTCGTGCCGGGCAGGCGCGCGATGACGTTGCGGGTCGTGACCTGGGTCGTCGCCACGTCGAACATGCCGCTGAAGGTCGCGCCGTTCAGCTCGACCGGACGGAAGTCGCGGCTGCGGGCGCTGGTCTTCAGCGCCTCGAAATCATGGCCCGCGCGGCGGAACAGGTCGACGGCGACGTCGCGCTGCATCCAGGCTTCCATGGGCGCGCGCTCGGCGGCGGCGTTGGCGCGGACAATGTCGAACTGCGGACCCGACCAGCTGTTCTGCACTGTGGCCCAGCCGTACGAGGCCGGCGCCGTCTCATGCACGATGATGACGCCCGCGGCGCCCTGACGGGCCGCCTCCTCGTATTTGTAGGTCCAGCGGCCGTAGTAGGTCATGGCCCGGCCGTTGAAGGTGTTCAGCGCCGGCTCCTCGAAGTCGGCGTCGTTGACCAGCACGACGATGACCTTGCCGCGGACGTCCACGCCCTTGAAGTCGTCCCAGTTCCGCTCGGGCGCCTTGATGCCGTAGCCGACGAAGACCAGCGGCTTGTCCGTCAGCATGACGTGGCTGCCCGGCAGCCGGGTCGAGATGGTGATCTGCTGGCCCTGCGTCAGCGGAATGGTCTCGCCGGCGACCTTCAGGTTCACGCCCCGGAAATTCGAGGCGGTGAAGCGGTTCAGGGCGACATCCTGCGTCCAGCCGCCGTTCGTCCCGCTCGGCTGGAAGCCCGCCGCCGCATACTGTTCGCTCAGGTAGCGGACCGTCATGTCCTCGGCCGGCGTGGCGATGCCGCGGCCCTGATATTCGTCACTGGCCAGCACGCGCACATGCTCGGACAGGCGGGCGGCGTCGAAGCTGGCGGCGGGGGCCGTCGCGCCGCCTCCCTCCATGGTCGCACAGGCGGACAACAGGGCGCCGGCGGCAAGCACGGCGGCGGTCGGGAACAGACGCATGGACGGATACACCCTCGGTCAATGACAGGACGGGGCGGACCCTAGGGCGAGTTTTTCGGACTGTCGATGCGCATGAAAAACCCGCCGGAACCTCTCGGCCCCGGCGGGTCATTTCGTTATTCGTGTCAGGCGGCCCTAGTGGGCGACGCCCTTCCAGATCCGGCGGTAGCTGAGATAGGTCACGCCCGCGAACAGGAACAGGAAGATCAGCACGCCCATGCCGGTCTGCTTGCGCTGGACCTGCTTGGGATCCGAGGCCCAGGCGATATAGGCGGCCACGTCCTTGGCCATCTGATCGACCGAGGCGGCGGTGCCGTCGTCATAGGTCACCTGACCGGCGCGCAGCGGGTTCGGCATCGCGATGAAACCGCCCGGCGGCACATGGGCGCCCTCGGGCATGAACGGCGTCAGGTCGCCGGCCATATAGACGTTGTAATACTGCCCGGGCCGGATCTGCAGGCCCGCCGGGACCGCCTCATAGCCGGTCAGCAGCGAATAGATGTAGTTCGCTCCGCCGTGACGTGCCTTGGCCATGACCGACAGATCGGGCGGCGCCGCCCCGCCGTTCGCAGCGGCCGCGGCCGTGGCGTTCGGATAGGGGTTGGGGAAGCGGTCGGCGGCGGTGCCGTCGCGCATCACCGGTTCGCCGGTCTCGGTGTCGATGTCCGCGATCTGGACTTCCTTGGCCAGCGCCTTGACGAAGCGGTTCTCGGCCGGATTGGCCTGATGCTCGTCGTAGAAGGGCCCGCCCGGCTCGGCCAGGGTGCGGAAATGCATCAGGTTCATGCTGTGGCACGAGGCGCAGACCTCGCGGTACACCTTGTAGCCCCGCTGCAGCTGGCCCGGATAGAAGTGGCCGAACGGACTGTCGAAGGCGAAGCCGCCGTCGCGCAGTTCGTGGGCGCTGCCCTCGGCCATCGCCGGCGCGGCGGTGACCGCCAGGCCGGCGGCGGCGGCGATCAGGACCAGGGTCTTCTTCATGGCGCGGATATTCGTCTTGAGGGTCATGGTCGCGATCAGCCCTTCTTCTCGGCCGAGGCCGGAGCCGCCGACGTCATGGCGTCGCCGCCACCGGGCAGGACCGGTTCCGAGATGGTGGCCGGGATCGGCTTCGGCGTCTCGCGCAGGCCGACCAGCGGCATGATCACGAGGAAGAAGGCGAAGTAGTAGACCGTCGCGAACCGGGTCAGCCACAGATAGCTGTTCAGGTCGCCGTCGATCAGGATGAAGGTCTTGAAGTTGCCGATCACCGGCGCGTCCGGCAGCTGCGCGCCGCACCAGCCCAGGATCAGGCCGACCAGAACGAAGATGACGAAGAAGGTCCGCATCGTCGGGCGATAGCGCATCGACCGCACCTTGGACGTGTCCAGCCACGGCAGGATGAACAGCACCCCGATCGCGGCGAACATCGCCACCACGCCCAGGAACTTGTCCGGAACGGCCCGCAGGATCGCGTAGAAGGGCAGCATGTACCACTCGGGCACGATGTGCGCCGGCGTCACCAGCGGATTGGCCGGGATGTAGTTGTCGGCGTGGCCCAGGGCGTTCGGCATGAAGAAGACGAACAGGGCGAACAGCATCAGGAACAGAATGATGGCGAAGCCGTCCTTGACCGTGAAATACGGGTGGAACGGCACGGTGTCCTTGGCCATCCGGTCCTTCGGGATCAGGATCCCGACCGGGTTGTTCTGACCGGCATGGTGCAGGGCCCACAGGTGCAGCACCACGCAACCAGCGATGACGAACGGCAGCAGATAGTGCAGCGAGAAGAAGCGGTTCAGGGTGGCGTTGTCGATCGCCGGACCGCCGCGCAGCCAGATCAGGATCGGCTCGCCGATCAGCGGGATGGCCCCGATCAGATTGGTGATCACCTCGGCGCCCCAGTAGGACATCTGGCCCCACGGCAGGACGTAGCCGAGGAAGGCGGTGGCGATCATCAGGAAGAAGATCAGGCAGCCGACGATCCAGATCATCTCCCGCGGCGCCTTATAGGAGCCGTAATACAGCCCGCGCAGCATGTGCAGATAGACCGCGATGAAGAACATCGAGGCCCCGTTGGCGTGGGTGTAGCGGATCAGGTCGCCGCCGTTGACGTCGCGCATGATGCGCTCGACCGAGGCGAAGGCCAGTTCGGTGTTGGGCACATAGTGCATGGCCAGGATCACGCCGGTCGCGATCTGCACGACCAGGCAGAGGGCCAGGATGCCGCCGAAGGTCCACCAGTAGTTGAGGTTCTTCGGGGTCGGCAGCGACATATAGTCGGCGCCGAAACGGATGATCGGCAGGCGGCTGTCAAACCACTTTTCGATGCCGGACTTCGGGACGTAGGTGGATTCGTGATCGCTCATCGGTCTCGCCCTCAGCCGATCTTGATGCGGGTGTCGGAGACGTAATCGTACTCCGGCACGACGAGGTTCTTGGGCGCGGGGCCCTTACGGATGCGGCCCGAGGTGTCGTAGTGCGAGCCGTGGCAGGGGCAGAACCAGCCGCCGAAATCGCCGGATCCGAACGTCGGGATGCAGCCCAGGTGGGTGCAGTTGCCGATCAGGACCAGATACTGGGTGTGACCGGCCTTGACGCGGTCGGCGTCGGACTGCGGATCCTTCAGCGCCGACAGCGGCGCCGAGACGGCTTCCTGGATTTCCTTCGGCGTGCGGTAACGGACGAAGACGGGCTTGCCCTGCCACTTGATCACGACCTGCTGGCCTTCCTGGACCTTGCTCATGTCGAACTCGATCGACGCCAGCGCCAGGGTGTCGGCGGCGGGGTTCATCGAATTGATCAGCGGCCAGGCCAGCATGGCCCCGGCGCCGACGGCGGCGGCGCCGGCCGCGATATGGATGAAGTCCCGGCGGGAGGCGTCGCCGCCTGTACCGTTCTCAGTCACGACCGATTCGGCCACGTCTTACTCCTCGTGCGCCGCAGTCCGCGCCCGGAACGGGGTGCGGAGGATCGGCATGGATGCTTTAGCGGCTTCCCTTCGGTCTGACCCGGCCCTGCGTTGCGGCTCATCGCCGCAAAGTGCGCCGCTCCTTGAGAAACAGTCGCAATTCGAGCCGCGACAGACCCCCGGGCCGCGCGTATGAGGGCCTTAGAATGCGTCTCGCCCTTTTTCAACCAGCCATTCCGCAGAACGTGGGCGCATGCATCCGCCTCGGCGCCTGTTTCGGCGTTGAACTGCATGTCATCGAGCCCACGGGTTTCCGTTTCGACGACCGCGCCATGAAGCGCGCCGCGCTCGACTACGGCCCGCTTGGCCACATGAAACGCCATGCCGGCTGGGACGCCTTCCAGCGTGATCGGGGGCCCGGACGGCTGATCCTGTTCACGACCCGGGGTGCGACGCCCCTGAACGATTTCGTCTTCCGACCCGACGACATCCTGCTGTTCGGCAGCGAACCCTCCGGCGCGCCCGAGTTGGTCCACGACGCCGCCGACGCCCGCGTGGTTATCCCCATCCAGCCGGAAGCGCGGTCGCTGAACCTGTCCGTCTCGGCCGGGATCGCCTTGTGGGAGGCGATCAGGCAGACCCGGTAACTACTCCGGCGCGCCCTCAGCCGGGATCACCGCCAGATTGGGCCGCTCGCCCTTGCGGCTCTCCGCCACTGCCTCGACCGCGCGCATGACCCGCAGCACATTCTCGCCGGCGAGCTTGCGGATGTCCGCCTCGGTCCAGCCCTTGGCCATCAGGGCGGCCAGCAGGCGGGGATAGCCATCGACGCCCTCCAGCCCGACCGGCAGGGCGTCGACCCCGTCGAAGTCGCCGCCGAGGCCGACATGATCGATGCCGGCGACATCGCGCACGTGCTGGATATGGGCCACCACGTCCGCGATCGTCGCCACCGGAATCGGATGCGCCGCCGCCCACGTCGCCAGCCCGTCGGTCACAGCCTTCGGATTGCCGGGGTTCAGCGACTTCAGCCGCGCGTCCTCCGCCGATCGCGCCGCGTTCCAGGTGCGCACCGTCTCCGAAACGAAGCCCGGCACGAAGGTGACCATCACCACCCCGCCGTCCTCGGCCATCAGCCGCAGCACGCTGTCGGGGACGTTGCGCGGATGCTGCGTCACCGCCCGCGCCGAGGAGTGGGAGAAGATCACCGGCGCGTCCGACACCCGCATGGCGTCCAGCATCGTTTCTTCCGAGACGTGGCTCAGATCGACCATCATCCCCAGCCGGTTCATCTCGCGCACCACCTGCTCGCCGAACGGCGACAGTCCGCCCCATTTCGGCGCGTCGGTGGCGCTGTCGGCCCAGGTGGTCGTCCGCGAATGGGTCAGGGTGATGTAGCGGGCGCCCGCATCGAAAAACTCACGCAGCAGGCCGAGGGAATCGTCGATCGAATAGCCGCCCTCCATGCCGATCAGCGAGGCGATCCTGCCGCGCAGATGGATGCGCTCGATGTCGGCGGCGGTGGTGGCCAGTTCGAAGGCTTCGGGATGGGCGGCGACGATCCGTTTGACCGTGTCGATCTGTTCGAAAGTGGCCACGGCCGCATCGGGCGGGGTCATCGAGGCGGGCACATAGACCGACCAGAACTGGGCGCCGACGCCGCCGGCCCGCAGGCGGGGAATGTCTGTGTGCAGATCGGTCGAGGCGTCGAGGTCGGCCGCAAGGTCGACGGCATACGGGTCGTTGCCATGGTTCTGGCGTAGAGCCCACGGCAGGTCGTTGTGCCCGTCGATCAGCGGCGTCCGCTCCAGTATCCGCCGCGCCCTCGCCTCCCCTGCGTCCTGAGCCAGCACCGGGCCGGCCGCCAGCACGGCGGCGACAGTGGAAAGAAGAATGGTGCGGATCATGGCGGGCTCCCCGAAACTGCGACGCGGGACAGTGGCAGATGGGGGTGGTGCGTCAACGTGTGGAAGGACTAAGGAGGCGAATGACCACCACCGCCCCTTCTCTGGATCAACGCAAGGCCGAGACCCGAGCCTGGTTCGAGACCCTGCGCGACCGCATCCACGCGGGCTTCGAGGCGCTGGAGGACGCGGCACCCGCCGACCTCTTCCCCAACGAACCCGGACGCTTCGTCCGCACACCGTGGGATCGGCCCGAGGGGGGCGGCGGCGTCATGGGCATGATGCACGGGCGGCTGTTCGAAAAAGTCGGGGTCCACGTCTCGACGGTCCACGGGACCTTCCCCGCCGACTATGCGAAGAGCGTGCCCGGCGCGGCCGAAGACCCGCGCTTCTTTGCCACCGGCATCAGCCTGATCGCCCATCCGGTCAGCCCGCGCGTTCCGGCGGTGCATATGAACACCCGCTTCATCGCCACGACGCAGAGCTGGTTCGGCGGCGGCGGCGACCTGACCCCGGTGCTGGACGTCGACCGCCGGCCTGACGCACCCGACACCCTCGCCTTCCACGCCGCCATGAAGGCAGCGTGCGACGCCCACGACCCTGCTTGGCATGCGCGTTTCAAACAGTGGTGCGACGAATATTTCTGGCTGCCGCATCGCAACGAACCGCGCGGCACAGGCGGCATCTTCTACGACCACCACGATAGCGGTGACCATGCGAAGGATTTCGCCTTCACCCGCGATGTCGGAACGTATTTCCTCGACGCCTACACCGCGATCGTCGCCGGTCGGATGTCCGAACCATGGACCGCCGAAGAGCGCGAGGAACAGCTGGTCCGGCGCGGTCGCTACGTCGAGTTCAACCTGCTCTACGATCGCGGCACGATGTTCGGCCTCAAGACCGGCGGCAATGTCGATTCGATCCTCAGCTCCATGCCACCCGTGGTGAAGTGGCCCTGACGCTCAGGCCGCCTCGCGCTCAGGCTCCATGGCGTTTGCGATGGCGTCGAACAGACTGACCAGGGTCACCGGCTTGGTCAGGTGGGCATCGGCCCCCGCCTCCCGGCCCGACGCCACATGCTCGGCCATGGCGTTGGCGGTCAGCATCACGACCGGCGTCCGCTTCCGTCCGTCCGCCGCCTCCAGGGCGCGGATCTCGCGGGTCGCGGTCAGCCCGTCCATGACCGGCATCTGCATGTCCATCAGGACCAGATCGAAACCGCCGCGCTTGAAGGCCTCGACCGCCTGCTGGCCGTCCTCGACCGCGACCAGCTCCATCTCCGTGGCCGCCAGCATGATCTCGACGACCTTGCGGTTGGCCGGATGATCGTCGGCCAGCAGGATGCGCAGCGGCGTCGCGGCGACATCCACCGTCGCCGCGGGCTCGGTCTCCCCCACGGCTTCGGCCACCTTCGGCATCGGAATCTCGAACCAGAAGGTCGAACCCTTGCCCGGCGCGCTATCGCAGTCCAGCGCCACCCCGCCCATCAGCTCGACCAGGGCGTTCGAGATCGTCAGGCCCAGACCGGTGCCGCCATAGCGACGCGTGATCGACCCGTCCGCCTGTTGGAAGCGGCGGAAGATGCGCCCCTTCTGATCGGGATCGAAGCCCACCCCGGTATCCGTGACCCGGAAGACCGCCCGGCCGTCCAGCGTCGACATCACCGACAGGCGCACCGAGCCCGATGACGTGAACTTCAGCGCATTGCTGACCAGATTGGTCAGCACCTGCCGCAGCCGCACCATGTCGCCCTCGACCAGACCGGACAGGGCCTCGTCGAACTCGACCACCATGGCCACGCCCTGGTCCTCGGCCTTGACCCGCCACAGGGCGGCGACGTCCTTGACCGACTGCTCCAGATCAAAGGGCGCCGGTTCGAACGTCAGCTGACCCGACTCGATCCTGGCGCTGTCGAGGATGTCGGACAGCAGCCGCTCCAGCGTCGCGCCGGACGAGCGGATCAGCTCCACCATCTCGTGCTCTTCCGGCTCCAGCTCCCGTCGGGCCAACGTGTCGGCCATGGACACGACCCCGTTCAGCGGCGTGCGGATCTCGTGGCTCATATTGGCCAGGAACTCGCTCTTGGCCCGGTTCGCCTCCTCGGCCCGCTGCTGGGCCAGACGCAGCCGCCCTTTCTGGCGGGACTGCCAGACCAGGGTCGCACCGGCGAACAGCAGGAAGATCACGCCAATGCCGATCACGGCCCGCTGCAGGCCGGTATTGGACCGCGCCGTCTCCAGCTGCGTCCGGCGCTCGGCCAGTTGATCCTGCATATTGCCGGTGACCTGGTGGATGCCGGCGCTGTAGCTGCGCGCCGCCGAGATTTCGCTCTCGAGCATATGCGCCCTCAAGATACGGAACGCCGCCTCGTGCCGGCCTTCGGCGAACAGCACCTCCGCCTCAACGTGTTCGACCTCGGACTGGATGCCGGTATCGAGCTCCAGCCGGCGCAGCGCATCCACGTCCCGGCGGGCGCCAGCGATCTGACCGGTCCGTGCCCGGGCGATAGCCCGCAGCGGCAGGGCCTCGGCGGCGACGAACGCGGCCTCGCCCAGCGATTCCCCGTACGGCTCCAGACAGGCCAGCACCGCCCGTGGCTCGTTCCGGGCGTTGGCGACCGTGGCGCACAGGCTGGCGTCATAGACCGACAGCGTCGTCAGCCCCGCCCGCTCGGCCAGGCGGTGATGGGCCGCGTAAAACCGGGCCGCCCGATCCCTGTCGCCGACCTTCACCGCCATCATGGCCAGATTGTACAGGCTGTCGAAATCCGGACGTGGGTAGGCCGGATTCGAATAGTCGATCTCGAATTTCCGGAACGCGTCCGCCGCGCCCGTGACGTCGTTGAGCTGCTTCAGGCCCATGCCCGTCACTTCCCAGACCCCGGCATGGGCGGTCGCGGCGAACGGGTCGTTTTCGGGAATATTGGCTTCCGCCCGCGCCAGCAGTTCCAGTCCCTCGCCGACCTTGCCGTCATCGATCAGGGCGAGGGCCGTCAAGCGCGCCGCGTGGGTGCTGACGAACCAGTCGGGGCCGGTCTCCGCCATCCTGCGCATTTCCCCGGTGACGCCCGGATCGCCCTGATCGTAACGGATAGCCAAGGCGTTCAACCGGGCGATATCCCTGTACCGGGCGTCGTTCTGGCGGTCCGTCGCCTGCGCCAGCCGGCGATTCCACAATGCGGCCTTCTCGAAATCCCCCTGGTTCAAGATCGTCCAGGTCACATGGTAGAGGCGATTGAGCCCCTCGCGATCAGATCGCCGCATGGCAGCCTCGCCAAACCGGTCGAGCGCGGCGAAGTCGGTGGACCCCGCCCGGGCCTCGACGAACCTGGCGAGCCTTAACGCGTCGTCGGGAACGTCGGCTGCCTTTGCGGGAACCGGCTGGCTCCTGACGGCCGGGGCTCCCCCGGAAACGGCAGCGGCGGCCAGAAGCGCGACGACGACACGGATAAGCAACATGGAAATTCCGACTGTGTAATTATCCGTCGCACAACATGTGTTGAGCAAGGTTTAGCGAACGACGGTTCACCTTCGTCGCGCGCCGGGAAAGCGAGACTCTCGTCTCGCGATCCGCTAGACGCCCGCCATGTCCGACACAGATCCCGTGGTTCTGATCAACGTCTATCGCTGCGACCCGGCGAAGCTGGACGCGCTGATGGATTTGCTCACCTTCATGGTCCGGGCCCAGCGGGAAGCCGATGGCTTCGTCTCCGCCACCCTGCACCGGGGCTTGAACGGCAAGGTCGCCGCCGTTCACGCGGTCTGGCGAACCCGCGAGGACTGGAAGGCCATGACCCGGCTGCCGGCGGTCAACGCCGCCATGGAACCCATCATGGCCATCGCGACTTTCGAACCTCACCTCTACGAGGCGTGCGAAGTCTTCGACTAGGCGTTGGTGAACCAGACGTCGGCTTTCGCGCCGGTCTCGCCGAGCGTCTCCGCGACCCAGCCGCAGATCTCGCGGGCCGCGGCCTCAGCCCCGGTCGGCGGGTTCAGGATCACCACCGCGCAGCCGTTCATCCGCATGGGGTCGGTCAGCGGCCGCAGCCGCGCTTCTGCCACCAGCACCCTCTGGGCGCCGGCCTGATCGAGCCGGCGCAGGAAGCCGTCGAAGGTCTCAAGGTCTTTCAGCGGCGTCCAGATCGCCACCGTGGCCCGGGCGTCGGCGCGGACGATGGCAGCGCCCGTGTCGGCCGCACGAATATAGTCGTCGGGCTTTTCGAACGGCGGGTCGATCAGCACCAGCGGTCCGGTCGCCTCGGCGGCCCATGTCTGCGCCTGATCATAGCCGTCCCCGCCCTCGGCCGCAGCCTCGGGATAGGGCGCCAGCGTCTCGATCAGCATATCCAGCACCGGCGGATTGAGCTCGAAGCCGACATAGCGGTCGTCATCCCGCAGCGTCTGCGCCACCAGCAGGGGGGAACCGGGGTAGAGGTTCGCGCTGCCCCTCAGGTTCAACCGGGCCGCAGCGGCGGCCAGGGCCTCGATAAGCGGCGGACGGCCCTCGGCCACCATCAGCCGTGCGACGCCGGCCTCGGCTTCCTTCGACCGCGCCGCATCTCCGGTCAGGTCGTAGAGCCCCGCACCGGCATGGGTGTCTATAACCGTGAGAGGACCGTCGGCCCCGCGACGTTCGAGCAGCCACAGAAGCAGGGCATGCTTGACCAGATCGGCGAAATTTCCGGCGTGAAAGCTGTGGCGATAGTTCATGAGGGCTTCCGTCGTCCGCCGGGCTCTCGCGGTCAAGGGTCGACGGGAACCGTCCGCGTCCGTCCGTCGTTCGGCGACGCGACCCGGAGTGCGAAAGTGATCGATCATCCCGTCCTGTCCGACCGCCAACGCACCCCGCCCAAGGCGGTGTCCGAGGCCGCCCGCAAGGGTCTCGATCTGCGCGAACAGCATGGCCGCGGCGGCACCGAGGTCGGCGTGCGCCGCGCCGAACAGCTGATGGAGCGAGGGCTGGTCAGCGACCGCGACATCAAGTCGATGTACAGCTATTTCGCCCGCCACGCCGTGGACAAGCGCGCCCGCCGCTGGGGCGACGCGGACAAGCCATCGACGGGCTACATCGCCTGGATGCTGTGGGGCGGGGACGACGCCCGCGACTGGATCAACGGTTTGCGCGAGACCCTGCGCGAGGTCGGGGTGTGACCGCCGATCCAACCCTGATCCCGCGTGGTCTGACGTATTGCAGCGACGAGCACCCGGGCATCCGGCGCACGGCCTCGGCCAAGGGCTTCAGCTATCACGACGCGAAGGGAACCCTGATCCGCGATGAGGCGACCCTTGAGCGTCTACGGGCGCTGGCCATTCCTCCGGCATGGACCGACGTCTGGATCTGTCCACGCGCCTCCGGCCACATCCAAGCGACGGGCCGGGATGCGAAGGGCCGCAAGCAGTACAGGTACCACGAAGGCTGGAGCACCCACGCCTCGGAGACGAAGTTCGAACGCCTTCCGGCCTTCGCCAAGGCCCTGCCAAAGCTGCGGGCTCGCGTTGAGGCCGATCTGAACAAGCGGGGCGTGTCGCGAGACAAGGTTCTGGCCACGGCCGTCCGGCTGCTTGAGATCACCCTGATCCGGATCGGCAACGCCCAGTATGCAAAGCAGAACCGCTCCTACGGGCTGACCACGCTGAACAAGCGGCACCTCGATGTCGACGGGTCGGCCCTGACCTTCGCCTTCAAGGGCAAGAGCGGCGTCGAGCATGAGGTGAAGGTGCGGGATCGCCGCCTCGCCACCGTGGTCCGGTCCCTGCGCGAGCTGCCCGGCCAGCAGTTGTTCAAATACCGAGGCCCGGATGGCCAGCTATGCGCCATCACCTCCGACGACGTGAACGCCTATATCCGCGAGGCCATGGGCGATCAGTTTTCGGCCAAGGATTTCCGCACCTGGGCCGGGACGGTCTCGGCGGCCCGGGCCCTGCGTGACATGGAGCCGCCCGCCTCGCCGACCGCGGCCAAACGGCAGATCACCGTCTGCGTAAAGGCCGTCGCCGGTCTGCTGGGCAATACGCCGACAGTGTGCCGGTCGTCCTATGTCCATCCGAAGGTGTTCGAGCTGTTCGAAAACGGCGAACTGCTCGCCCTGCCCGGACCCGAGACCGCGGGATTCGAAAAGGCGCTGATCAAGACATTGAGCTAACGACGTTGTAATCAGGATTCGGGGAAAACGGCGGTTTACGAACCGCTCTTTGTCGGAGGGAGCCATGTCCAACACTTTTCTGCGTCTCAGCGTCCTGTTCGTCGTGCTCGGTGTTTCGCTCGGCTACTGGATGGGCGCGACCCACAACTTCATCGTTTCGCCGGTTCACGCCCACATCAACCTGCTCGGCTGGGTTTCGATGTTCCTGTACGGGCTGTTCTATCGCGTCTTTCCGGAGGCCGCCCTGGGCTGGCTGCCGAAGGTCCATCTGGGCCTGGCCGTGGTTGGGCTGCCGGTCATGATGGTCGGCCTGACCATTCAGCTGCTGGCTATGGCCAGCCTGATGCCGGTCGTCCCGATCCTGATGATCGTGGGACCGACCATGGTCGTGCTGGGCATGTTCGCCTTCGCCGTGATCGTATTCCGGGCGACCGGCGGCAAGTCGGCGGCGATCGCCTAGGCGGTTGTCCAGTAACCGCGACTGCGGGCGCTCACTGGCGCCCGCGTCGCCTCGACCCGGCCCATAATGGCGGCCCTGAAGGCGTCGGCCTGGTCGTCGCCGACCAGCAGCCGCAACGACCGGATGATCCGCGTGATCCGCAGGTGGTTGTGGTCGTTGGGCATCAGCCAGTCGTGCGTGACGCGATAGAAGGCGTCCATCCGGTCCGTCGCGGCGGCCAGGGCGCACTGGGCCATGACCGATTCCCGGATCGCCCCACACTCCTCGTCAGTGAGCACGGGCGCGTCCGCAACGGCGCGCGAAGGCTCCCGCAGCGGGAACAGCCACTGGATGTAGTCGTGGTTCCGTTCCAGCGCCGCGTTGTCCATGGCCAGCACTTCGAACAGGGTACGGCCGCTCGCGTCCGGACCCTCGCCTTCCAGAAAGGCCTTTATCGCACCGGACACCGGTTGGGCCTCACGCCGCCTTGTCCCAGTTCAGAACCACCTTGCCGGACTGGCCCGAACGCATGGCCTCGAAGCCCTCTTCGAAGCGTTCGTAGCTCATCTGGTGGGTGATCAGCGGCGTCAGGTCCAGGCCGGCCTTCAACAGGCCCAGCATCTTGCGCCAGGTCGTGAACATCTCGCGCCCGTAGACCCCCTTGATGGTGAGGGCCTTGAGGATGATAGCGCCCCAGTCGGTTTCCATCGGCTTCGACGGAATGCCCAGCATGGCCATGCCGCCGCCCATAATCAGGGTGTCGACGCACTGTTTGAAGGCGATCGGCGAGCCCGACATTTCCAGAGCCACGTCGAACCCGACCTTCAGGCCGAGCTCGTGCATGACGTCGCGAAGGTCTTCCTTCGTCGTGTTCACGGTGCGCACGCCCGGCGCGACCTTCTGCGCCAGCTCGAGGCGGAAGTCGTTGATGTCGGTCAGGACCACAGTGCGGGCGCCGGCGTGGCGGGCGACAGCCGCGGCCATCATGCCGATGGGGCCCGCGCCGGTGACCAGCACGTCCTCGCCGAGCAGGTCGAACTGCTGCGCCGTGTGCACGGCGTTGCCGAACGGGTCGAGGATCGAGCCGATCTCGTAGGGCACGTCGTCCGGCAGTTCGATCACGTTGAAGGCGGGGGCGACCACGAACTCGGCGAAGGCGCCCTGACGGTTCACCCCGATGCCGCGAGTGTCGGGATCGAGATGGAAATGGCCGGCGCGGGCCGCTTCCGAGTTCAGGTCGATGACGTGCCCTTCGGCGGATACGCGCTGGCCGACCTTCAGGCGACGATCGACATCCTTGCCGATCGCGACGATCTCGCCCGAGAACTCGTGACCGGTGATCATGGGAACGGGAACGTTCTTCTGGCTCCACTCGTCCCAATTCCAGATGTGGATGTCAGTGCCGCAGACGGCTGTGCGCTTGACCTTGATCAGCACGTCCTCGGGACCGGCGACCGGGATCGGCGCGTCGATCAGCTCAAGGCCGACTTCGGGCCGGGTCTTGGCCAGGGCCTTCATGGTGTCCGCCATCAGATAACTCCCAATTCGCGACCGGCCGTCGTGAAGGCGGCGACCGTCTGATCAATCTGTTCGAAGGTGTGCGCCGCCGACATCTGGGTGCGGATGCGCGCCTGCCCCCGGGGCACGACCGGGAAGCTGAAGCCGATAACATAGACGCCGAGCTCGAGCGCGCGGGCTGCGAAGTTCTGCGCCAGTTTCGCGTCGCCGAGCATCACCGGAATGATGGGGTGCTCGCCGGGCAGCAGGTTGAAGCCCGCCTCGGTCATGGCGGCGCGGTAACGGGCCGCGTTGGCGAACAGCTGTTTGCGCAGGGCGTCGCCTTCGTCCCCGCCGGCGATCCGGATGGCTTCCATGCTGGAGCCGCAGACCGCGGGGGCCAGGGCGTTGGAGAAGAGATACGGCCGGGCACGCTGCTTCAGCAGGTTCACGACCTCGGCCTTGGCGCAGATGAAGCCGCCCATGGCCCCGCCCAGCGCCTTGCCGAAGGTGCCCGTGACGAAGTCGACCTCGACGTCGTGATGGGCGTATGAGCCGCGCCCCTTGGGACCGAGGAAGCCCGTCGCGTGGCAGTCGTCGACCATGATCAGGGCCGAATATTTGTCGGCCAGCGCCCGGATGTCCTTCAGCTTCGCGATGTAGCCGTCCATCGAGAAGGCGCCGTCGGTGGCGATGATGATCTCCTTGGCGCCGTCGGCCCGGGCCTGCTTCAGCTGGGTCTCGAGATCGTCCATGTCGGACGTCGCGAAGCGATAGCGCTTGGCCTTGCACAGCCGCACGCCGTCGATGATCGAGGCGTGGTTCAGGCTGTCGGAGATGATCGCGTCCTCGGCCCCGAACAGAGGTTCGAAGATGCCGCCGTTGGCGTCGAAGGCGGCGGCGAACAGAATGGTGTCCTCAAAGCCCAGATAGTCGGCGATCGACCGCTCCAGCTCCTTGTGGATCTCCAGGGTGCCGCAGATGAAGCGGACGGAGGCCGTGCCCGCGCCCCACTGCTCCTGCGCCCTGATTCCCGCCTGTGCGACGCGCTCGTCGCCGGCGAGGCCGAGGTAGTTATTGGCGCAGAAGTTCAGAACGTCGCGCCCGCCGACCCTGATCACCGGTCCCTGACGGGAGGCGATGATCCGTTCGGGCTTGGTCAGCCCCTGGGCGTCGATGTCGGCGAGTTCCGCGCGCACGCGGTCATAGAAGGTCGCTGTCATGCGCGCTCCGCTACGCCGTTTTTCCCGCCGTTTGAACCCCCGCCGAACGGGAGGGTCACGCTGCCGGCGTCGGGGCCGGCTCCGCCACAGCGCGGAACGGGCTGATCTGGATCCGGCCGCCGCACGGGGCGAAGGTCTGGGCGAGGGTTGCCGGCGAGGTGTCGCCCGGCGCGACCGCCCGGATGCGTGCCGCGGTTGGACAGGCGGTCTCGCCCTGCGCCTCGTTCGGCACCACCGTCCAGGCCACGTCGAAGAAGGCCTTGGCCTGTGGCTGCAGGGTGACCGGGGCCGGCGCCTGACCCGCGCGCAGATAGGAACCGGGGTTCTGTTCCGAGCGCACGGTCGTGAGATTGCGACCGCGGGCGTCCTGGAGGGTTACGGTCGGATAGCCGGTCAGACTGCAGGCCTGGGCGCCGATGTTCTGCACGCCGACAATGGTGGCCCGGTGGCCCATGCCGGCGTCGCCTCCGTCAGCCGACAGCTTGAGCTGGGGGCCCTTGCAGGGGAGGGCCGCGGGCGGCAATGGCCCGCCGACCACCGCCTCAGCCGGTGGAACGGGACCGGGCGCCACCGGGGCTGACGACGGGCGGCTGCAGCGCTCCAGCACCGCGACGCCGACATCCTGATTGGGGCCCAAACGGCTGAGCGTAGCGCTTTCCTGACCGTCTGCGGTGACGGTCTGCCATTCCATGCCCGAGCCGGTGAAGCGCGCGCCGGACGCGGCCTGAACGGTGCGCAGGACGTAGGTCTGACCCTTGTAAGTCAGCTGGGCCGTGGAGGTGTCAGGATAGCCGACGGTGACTGACTGGCCGCTTTCGCACGCGTAGCTGATCGGAGCCGCCACGGGGGCCAAAGGCGCCGGCACCGGCTCAACCGGGGCGGTCGGCGGAGCCTCCGCTTCCTGCGTGCAGCCGGCGGCGGCGATCAGAGCCAGGGTCGAGACAATCGTGCAGGCGTTGCGAAGACGGCGCATGGAAGCTCCACAGTTGGGTCCGGCAGTTAACGCCAGCCAAGGGCAAAGGCTCCGCTTGCGCAAGAGCGCGGCACCCGATCAGGCGGTGAGCAGGCGCGGCAGCTTGAAGGCGACAGTTTCGCGTTCGCCGTCATCCTCGACGACCGTGGCGTCGAACCGGGCGCGGACGGCCTCGATCAGTTCCTCGATCAGCCGTTCCGGGGCGGAAGCGCCGGCAGTGATGCCAAGGGTCGACACGCCCTCCAGCCAGGACCAGTCGACCTGACCGGCGTCGTCAACCAGACGCGCGCCGCGGGCCCCGGCGCGCAGGGCGACCTCGACCAGCCGCACGGAGTTGGAAGAGTTGGCGGATCCGACCACCAACACCAGGTCGCAGCCGGCGCCCAGCCGTTTGACAGCCTCCTGGCGGTTGGTGGTGGCGTAGCAGATGTCTTCCTTGTGCGGGTCAGGCAGCTCGGGGAAGCGGCGCTTGAGAACCGACAGGATTTCGCTGGTGTCGTCGACCGACAGGGTCGTCTGGGTCGCATAGGCGAGCGGCGCGGCGCCGGGACGCTGGAAGGCCTCGGCGTCGGTCACGGTCTCGACCAGGCTGATGGCGTCCGGCGGCAGCTGGCCCATGGTGCCGACGACTTCGGGGTGGCCGGCGTGGCCGATGAGGATGATGTGCCGGCCGGCGGCGTGATGGCGTTCCGCCTCAACGTGAACCTTGGAGACCAGCGGGCAGGTCGCGTCGAGATACAGCATCTCCCGCGCCCGCGCCGTGGCCGGCACGGATTTGGGCACGCCATGCGCCGAAAAGACGACCGGCCGGTCGTCGGGACAGTCGTCCAGTTCCTTGACGAAGACAGCGCCTAACGCCTTGAGCCGCTCGACGACATGGCGGTTGTGGACGATCTCATGCCGCACATAGACAGGCGCCCCGTATTTTTCGAGGGCCCGCTCGACGATCTGGATGGCCCGATCGACGCCGGCGCAGAAGCCCCGCGGAGTGGCCAGACGCACAGTCAGGGCGCGCTTGTCGGCCGGGGGAATGGGCGCATGGACGGTCATGGCCGGAACCTAGTCGTTCGAGGCTCTCGCCGCCACCTGCATCGGGCTCCGGGTTTCCGCGCGCGCGGGTTTGCCGCGCCTCGGTTTAGCCGCTATCAGCGGCGAGCGTGCCGCCCGGGCGTCGGGCTGTCGCCGCACCTCCTCGTTTCTGGAAGACCACTGCATGCGTCGCGTCCTCAAGGTTTCCCTGGCCTCGGCCCTCGCTGCCGTCACGCTCTCCACCGCGATGGTTCCAGCCGCCGCCAGTGCGCAACAGCCCCGTCCGGGCCAGACCGGCCGTCCCGGTCAGGACCAGCAGCAAGCGGGCGAGCAACCGGACAGGCCGCGTCCGCCCCGCATCGCCCCCCTGCGCGAACGGGCCGCCGCCGGTCCCTGCCCCTATGTGAAGATCCTGTACGACGCGGCCCGCTACGTCGAGCTGACGGGCGACCGCGTCGCAGCCGCCAACGTCGGTTACACCGGCGAGATCGAAGGTCTGGTGTCCGACTGCGGCTACATGAACGACGACCCGATCACGGTCGAGACGCGGATCCTGTTCAACCTGGGCCGCGGACCGCAGGCCCAGGGCGACGGCCGCACCTACCGCTACTGGATCGCTGTGACGGAGCGGAACCGCGCCGTCCTGGCCAAGGAATATTTCGACCTGCCCGTCAACTTCGAGGGCGAGCAGACCGCCACGGTGACCCAGGACCAGACCATCGTCATCCCGCGCGCCACCGCCACGACCAGCGGCGACCATTTCGAGATCCTGGTCGGCTTCGACGTCACGCCGCAGATGGCCGAGTTCAACCGCTCGGGCAGCCGATTCCGCGTCAATGCGGGCACGCCGGCGGCCACCCCTCCCCCGGCCCAGTAAATGACCGACCTCAGAACTGTCCTGGGCGAAGCGGTCGGGGCCGCCTTCGCCGCCGAAGGCGTGGACCCCGCGCTGGCCCGCGTCACGACCTCGGACCGGCCGGATCTGGCTGACTTCCAGTCGAACGGAGCCCTCGCCGCCGCCAAGGCGCTGAAGGCCAATCCGCGCGAACTGGCGACCCGGGTCGCCGACCGGTTGGCCGGCGACCCGCGCCTGTCGTCCGTTGAGGTCGCCGGACCGGGCTTCATCAATCTGAAGCTGGCGGACACCGCCCTGTCGACGCGCGCCGCCGAAGTCGCCGCCGACGCCGATCACTCGGGCGCCTCGACCGTGGCCGCGCCGCGTAAGGTCGTCATCGACTTCGCCGGCCCGAACGTGGCCAAGCCGATGCATGTCGGCCACCTGCGCTCATCCATCATCGGCGAGAGCCTGAAGCGGCTGTTCCGCTTCCGCGGCGACACCGTCTGGGGCGACGCCCATTTCGGCGACTGGGGCTTCCAGATGGGTCTGCTGATCGTCGCCGTGGGCGATGAGGGCAAAGCCGACGGCTTCCTGGCCGAGGGCGACGGTCCCTTCCCGGCGGAAAGCCCGGTCTCGCTCGAGGATCTTGAACGCCTCTATCCCGCCGCCGCGGGCATGGCCAAGGAGGACGCGGCCTTCCGGGACCGCGCCCGCAAGGCGACGGCCGAACTGCAGGGCGGCCGCCCCGGCTACCGCGCCCTCTGGGCCCATTTCGTCGCCGTCAGCCGCACGGCGCTGGAACGCGAGTTCGGCGCTCTCGGCGTCACCTTCGACCTCTGGAACGGCGAGAGCGACGCCGATCCGGTCATGGCCGAGATGATCGCCCACCTCGAGAAGATCGGTCTGCTGGTCGAGGACGACGGCGCCCGCGTGGTCCACGTCGCCCGGCCCGGCGAGACCCGCAAGAAGAAGCTGCCTGACGGCTCGGTGATCGAGGCCCCCAGCCCGCCGCCGCTGCTGGTCATCAGCTCGGAGGGCTCGGCCATGTACGGCACGACCGACCTGGCCACCATCCTGGACCGCCGCAAGGCGATCGATCCCGACCTGATCCTGTACGTCGTCGACGAACGGCAGGCCGAGCATTTCGAACAGGTGTTCCGGGCGGCCTGTCTGGCGGGCTACGCCGCCGAGGGATCGCTCGACCACCTCGGCTTCGGCACCATGAACGGGTCGGACGGTAAGCCCTTCAAGACCCGCGCGGGCGGCGTGCTGAAGCTGCACGACCTGATCACCATGGCGGTGGAGAAGGCGCGTGACCGGCTGCATGAGGCGCATCTCGGCGAGGACCTGAGCGAGGCCGAGTTCGAGACCATCGCCCACAAGGTGGCCGTGGCGGCGTTGAAGTTCGCCGACCTGTCGAACAGCCGGACGACCAGCTACGTCTTCGACCTCGACCGCTTCATGAGCTTCGAGGGCAAGACCGGTCCCTATCTGCTGTACCAGGCGGTGCGCATCAAATCCCTGTTGCGCAAGGGCGCGGACCAGGGCGCTGCGCCCGGGCCGATCGTCGTCGCCGAACCGGCCGAGCGCGATCTGGCCCTGACGCTGGACGCCTTTTCGCAGGCCGTCTCCGAGGCCTATGACAAGCGGATGCCTCATGTCGTGGCCGAGCACGCCTACCGGCTGGCGCAGTCGTTCTCGAAATTCTACGCCGCCTGCCCGGTGCTGATCGCGTCGGACGAGGCGACGCGGGGTTCGCGACTGGCGCTGTCGAAGGCGGCGCTGGATCAATTGGAGACGGCGCTGCGTCTGCTCGGCATCGACACGCCGGAGCGGATGTAGGTTAGACTGGGCGTCTCAACGGAGCCGCCCATGTCGCTGGACGCCTATATCGCCGGCCTGCCCAAGGCCGAACTGCATCTGCACATCGAGGGCAGCCTTGAGCCTGAACTGATGTTTGAACTGGCGCGGCGTAACGGCGTGGCCATTCCGTTCGACAGCGTCGAGGCGGTGCGCGCCGCCTATGACTTTTCGAACCTGCAGGACTTCCTCGACATCTACTACGCCGGGGCGAACGTGCTGCTGACCCGGCGGGACTTCGAGGATCTGGCCTTCGCCTATTTCCAGCGGGCGGCGGCCGACAACGTCCGGCATGCGGAGATATTCTTCGATCCCCAGACGCATACCGACCGCGGCGTGCCCTTTGGCGTCGTGGTCGAAGGCCTGATCGCGGGCATGGACCGGGCGAAGAAGGAGCTGGGCGTCACCTCGGGCCTGATCCTCAGCTTCCTGCGTCACCTGACGGAGGACGAGGCGTTCGCGACTCTGGAGGCGGCCAAGCCCTATCTGCATCACTTCGTCGGCGTGGGGCTGGATTCGTCGGAGGTCGGCCATCCGCCGTCCAAGTTCAAACGCGTCTTCGCCGCCGCCCGGGAGCTCGGCCTGAAGCTGTGCGCCCACGCCGGCGAGGAAGGGCCGCCCGCCTATGTCTACGAGGCGCTGGATCTGTTGCACATCGACCGGATGGACCACGGCAACCGGTCGATGGAGGACGCGCGCCTGATCGAGCGTCTGGCCGACGAACGGATGACGCTGACAGTCTGCCCGCTGTCCAACCTCAAGCTCTGCGTGGTCAAGGACCTGAAGGATCACCCCGTGCCGGAGATGCTGCGCCGAGGCCTGCACGTGACCCTGAACTCGGACGACCCCGCCTATTTCGGCGGCTATGTGAACGAGAACTATCGCCAGCTGGCGGACGCCGTCGGCCTGACGAAGGAACAGATCACGCTCATGGCTCGCAACAGCTTCGAAGGGTCTTTCCTGAACGACGCCGACAAGGCGGCGCGGATCGCCGAAGTGGACGACTGGGCCGCCCGTTCCGCTTGACTTCGGGCCGGAGTCGGGGCCTAGGTCCGCTCGCTCTCGCGGGAGAGATCGGAGCCCTTCAGGGGGTGTCCGGAGCCGAAGGCGCAACCGCCCCGGAAACGCTCAGGCAAACGGACCGCGAGGACATTCGGACGCTGGAAAGTCGCTCTTCGGAGCGCGCCGACGGAGCAAGGCGGCCCTGAAACGGGACGTCGGAATCTCTCAGGCTTCAGGACAGCGGGGGCGCGAGGACGGCGGAGCTTCCGCCGCAACACGCGACCGCGAGACCTTGAATGACCGACGAAGCCCTCAAGACCACCCCCCTCAACGCGGCGCATCGCGCGGCCGGCGCCCGTATGGTGGGCTTCGGCGGCTATGACATGCCGGTGCAGTACGAGGGCGTGCTGGCCGAGCATCGCTGGACCCGTGAGCACGCCGGCCTGTTCGACGTCTCCCACATGGGCCAGTGCCGGATTTCCGGCGAGGACGCCGTCGCCCAATTCGAACGCTTCGTCCCCGGCGACTATGCGATCCTCAAGGCCGGCAAGCAGAAATACAGCCTGCTGCTGAACGCCGAGGGCGGCATCATGGACGACCTGATGGCCGGCAAGCCCGACCACGACGGCCTCTATGTCGTGGTCAACGCCGGCAACAAGGACGCCGACTTCGCCTTCCTGCAGGCCAATCTGCAGGGCGACGCGAAACTGAAGATCCTCGACGACCGCGCCTTGCTGGCCATTCAGGGACCCGAGGCCGCCGAGGTCATGGCAGCGCACGAGCCGCTGCTGGCCGAGATGGGTTTCATGGAATGCGCCCGGCTGATGCTGTTCGGCTGCGACTGCTTCATCTCCCGCTCGGGCTATACCGGCGAGGACGGCTACGAAGTTTCCGTGCCCGCCGATCAGGCCGAACGCGTCTGGAACACGATCCTGAAGGACGCCCGCGTCAAGCCGATCGGCCTGGGCGCCCGCGACAGCCTGCGGCTGGAAGCCGGCCTGCCGCTGCACGGCCACGACATCGACGCCTCGACCAGCCCGGTGGAAGGCGCGCTTACGTTTGCCCTGTCGAAGTCGCGCAAGGAGCGCGCCGACTTCAACGGCGCCAACCGCATCCTGAAGGAACTGGCCGATGGCCCGTCGCGCGTCCGCATCGGCCTGAGCGTCAAGGAAGGCGCCCCGGCCCGCGAAGGCGCCGAGATCGCCGACATGGACGGAAACGTCATCGGAACGGTCACCTCGGGCGGCCCGTCACCTACGCTGGGCCGCAACATCGCCATGGGCTATGTCCCGCCGACGTTCGCTGAACTCGGGACCGACCTGAAGGTCATCGTGCGCGGCAAGCCCGCCGCGGCCGAGGTCGTCGCCACCCCCTTCGTCGCCCAACGCTACTATCGCAAACCGAAAGCCTGAGGATCGGACCGATGCATTTCACCAAGGATCACGAGTGGGTTCGCCTCGAGGGCGATGTCGCCACCGTCGGAATCTCCAAGCACGCCGCTGACGCCCTCGGCGACGTGGTGTTCGTCGAGACGCCGGACGCCGGCAAAACCGTCTCGAAGGGCGACAGCTTCGCCGTCGTCGAGAGCGTCAAGGCGGCTTCCGACGTCTACGCGCCGGTTTCCGGCGAGGTGATCGAGGGCAACACCGCCCTCGCCTCCGCCCCGGAAACGGTCAACGCCGATCCCGAAGGTGAAGGCTGGTTCGCGAAGATCAAGGTGTCCGACGCCTCGACCGACGGCCTGATGGACCGCGCCGCCTACGACGCCTTCCTCGCTACCCTCTAAGCCCTTTCACGCACGGATCTCCCCGCCCATGCGCTACCTCCCGCTGACGCCCGACGACCGTTCCGCCATGCTGGCGGCCATCGGGGCCAAATCCATCGACGACCTGTTCGTGGATGTTCCCAAAGCGGCGCATCGGGACGGCTTCGTCGACCTGCCGCGCGTGGCGGGCGAACTGGAGGTCGAGCGGGCGCTCGGCGCCATGGCGGCGAAGAACGCCTCGGCGGGGACGGTCCCGTTCTTCTGCGGGGCCGGCGCCTACAAGCACCACGTCCCGGCGACGGTGGACCACGTGATCCAGCGGTCGGAATTCCTGACCAGCTACACGCCCTACCAGCCCGAGATCGCGCAGGGCACGCTGCAGTATCTGTATGAGTTCCAGACCCAGGTCGCGAACTTGACGGGAATGCCGGTCGCCAACGCCTCGCTCTATGATGGCTCGACCGCCATGGCCGAGGGCGTGCTGATGGCCACCCGCGTGACCCGCCGCAACAAGGCGGTGATCTCGGGTGGGGTGCATCCGCACTATGTCAGGGCCACCGAGACCGTGGTTCACGCTGTCGGCGTCGAGACGCAGGTCCTGCCCGCGGCCGTCGACGCCGAGGCCGATGTCATCGCCCAGATCGGGCCCGACACCGCCTGCGTCGTGGTCCAGACCCCCAACGTGTTCGGCACGGCCACGGACGTCACGAAGATCGCCGAGGCGGCCCACGCCGCAGGCGCCCTGCTGATCGTCGTGGTCACCGAGGCCGTGTCGATGGGCCTGCTGAAGTCGCCCGGCGAGATGGGGGCCGACATCGTCGCCGCCGAGGGCCAGTCGATCGGCAACGCTCTGAACTATGGCGGACCCTACGTCGGCCTGTTCGCCTGCCGCGAGAAGCTGGTCCGTCAGATGCCGGGTCGCCTGACCGGCGAGACCGTCGACGCCGACGGCGAGCGCGGCTTCGTCCTCACCCTGTCGACCCGCGAGCAGCACATTCGCCGGGACAAGGCGACGTCGAACATCTGCACCAACTCGGGTTTGTGCACCCTGGCCTTCACGATCCACATGAGCCTGCTGGGCGAGACGGGGCTGCGGAAAATGGCCCTGCTGAACCACGAGAAGGCGCTGGCGACCCGTGACGCCCTGGCCGCCATTCCCGGTGTCGAGGTGCTGACCACGCGGTTCTTCAATGAGTTCGCCGTGAAACTGTCGAAGCCGGCGGCCGAGGTGGTCGAGGCGCTGGCCGGGCACCGCGTCCTCGCCGGCGTGCCCTACAGCCGGCTCGCCCCGGAAGCCGGCATGGACGACGTCCTGCTGGTCGCGGCCACCGAGATGACCATGGACGCCGACATCAAGATCCTGGCGGGTTCGCTCGCCAAGGTTCTGGCGAACTGAGGAGCGGAACGATGAGCACCATGAACACCGTCGGCCGCCCGACCACGCCAAACGCCGTGCAGAGCAAGCCCGCCACCCTGACCGGCGGTCGCGGCCTGCTTCAGAATGAGCATCTGATCTTCGAGAGCGACGGCTGGGGCAAGACCGGCGTCGACCTGCCCGAGCCGAAGACCGACGGGTCCGACCTCGGCGATCTGGTCCGCAGGGATCCGATCGGCCTGCCGGGCCTCAGCGAGCCCGAGACGATGCGCCACTATGTGCGCCTGTCGCAGAAGAACCACGCCATCGATCTGGCCATCTATCCGCTGGGATCGTGCACGATGAAGCACAATCCGCGCCTCAACGAGAAGATGGCGCGCCTGCCCGGCTTTTCGGACATCCACCCGCTGCAGCCGACGTCCACCGTGCAGGGCGCGCTGGAGCTGATGGACACCCTGGCCCACTGGCTGAAGACCCTGACCGGCATGCCCGCCGTGGCCCTGTCGCCCAAGGCCGGCGCCCATGGCGAACTGTGCGGCCTGATGGCGATCCGGGCGGCCCATGAGGCCTCGGGCGAGCATGAGAAGCGCCGCAAGGTGCTGGTGCCGACCTCGGCCCACGGGACCAACCCGGCCACCGCTGCCTTCGTCGGCTACACCGTCGTGGAAGTGGCCCAGACCGAGGACGGCCGCGTCGACGTGGCGGATCTGGCCGCCAAGCTGGGCGACGATGTCGCCGCGATCATGGTGACCAATCCGAACACCTGTGGCCTGTTCGAGCGCGACATCCTCGAGATCAGCCGTCTGACCCACGAAGCCGGGGCGTATTTCTACTGCGACGGGGCCAACTTCAACGCCATCGTCGGCCGGGTGCGTCCGGGCGATCTGGGCGTCGATGCGATGCACATCAACCTGCACAAGACCTTCTCGACGCCGCACGGCGGCGGCGGGCCGGGCGCGGGTCCGGTGGTGCTGTCGGAGGCGCTGGCGCCGTTCGCACCGGCTCCGTGGGTGGTGCACGATGCTGACGGCTACCGCCTGATCGAGCGCGAGGAAGACGAGGCCGCTCAGGCCTTCGGCCGTCTATGCGCCTTCCAAGGCCAGATGGGCATGTACACCCGCGCCCTCAGCTACATGATGAGCCACGGCTCGGATGGTCTGCGTCAGGTCGCCGAGGATGCGGTGCTGAACGCGAACTATATCAAGGCCCGGCTGTCGGACCTGATGAGCCCGGCCTTCCCCGATGGGCCGTGCATGCACGAGGCCTTGTTCGACGACGAATGGCTGAAGGGCACGGAGGTGACGACCCTGGACTTCGCCAAGGCGATGATCGACGAGGGCTTCCACCCGATGACGATGTATTTCCCGCTGGTCGTCCATGGCGCGATGCTGATCGAGCCTACCGAGACGGAGTCGAAGCAGGAGCTGGACCGCTTCATCGAGGCGATGCGGGCTCTGGCGACGGCGGCGAAAGCCGGAGACGTCGACCGCTTCAAGGGCGCGCCGTTCCACGCCCCGCTTAAGCGGCTGGACGAGACCCGTGCGGCCCGCTCGCCGGTGCTGCGCTGGACGGCTCCGGAAGGCTCGAACATCGCCGCCGAGTAAGGTTCCGGTTTCGCATTTGCGAAGCACGGCAATGTGAACGCCGCCTGTTACAGCAGGCGTATGCTCTCCCATGCGTAGTCTGAGCCACAACAAGCGTTTGGGAGGCGCTAACGGTCATGATGTCACGCGTACAGAAGGGTGTAGTCGCCGGTCTCGCGGCCACCGTCGCGGTTTCAGTACTGGAAATCGCGAACATGATGCTGGGCCCCTGGGCCGCCAGCTTCCCGAGACTGCTTTCCGTCATGCTGCAGATGCCCGACACGATCGCGGTCGGCTGGGCGGCGCACTTCTTCGTCGGGACGCTGATCCTTGGGCCGGCGTTCGGAGTGCTGTGTCCGCGGCTGCCGACGGATACGCCGGAGTCCAAGGGCATCGTCTTCGCCATCGGAGCCTTCATCCTGATGGGGCTGACGGTCGCGCCTGCGGTCGGCGCCCTCGGCGGACGGTCCGTCGGGCTGTTCTTCATGCAGGCGGGGTTCGGAACCTTCGCCTGGATGATCGCCACGCATGCGGTCTACGGGATCGTGCTCGGCAACGTCTACGGACGGATGGTCGAGCGCGACAAGCGGGTCCGGGCGATGCCCGGAGCGGCGCCGGCGCACTGAAGCGAAAACGGCCCCGCCTGACAGGCGGGGCCGCTGTTCGTTCGAACTGTCGTAACGCCTAGTTGAGGCGCGAGCCGATCTGGGCGATCGCCGCGTCGAGCAGCGGGTCGGACTTCTGACCGGCCAGACGGGCGGCCAGGATTTGTTCGGCGGCGCGAGCGGCGAGGTCCGCAGCGGCGGCCTTCACCTCGGCGGAGGCCTGAGCCTCGGCCTGGGCGATGCGGCGCTCGGCGAGCTCCTGACGGCGCTTCAGCGTCTCTTCCAGCTTGACCTTGGCCTCGGCCTCCATGAGGCGGGCGTCGGCCTCGGCGGCTTTCAGCATTTCGGCGGCCTGGGCCTCGGCCTCGGCCTTCTCGGCGCGGATCTGCTTCAGCAGGGCCTCGGCCTCGGCGCGCAGGCGGGCGGCCTCGTCGAGTTCCGACTGGATCTTGTTGGCCTTGGCGTCCAGCACCCCGGCGACCAGCTTCGGCACGCCGGCGATGGCGACGATGACGAAGAAGGCGATCAGGCCGACGGCGACCCAGAGTTCCGGGTTGTCGAGGCTGTAGAGATGGGGATTGAAGAATTCCATCAGGCGGCGCCCTTCACGGCGGCAGCGGCTTCGGCGGCGGTCGGCGCCTTGCCGGTGAGACGTTCGACGATCGCGGCGGCCGTGTCGGAGGCGATGGTCGAGACATTGGTCATGGCGGCGTCGCGGGTCTTGCCGATGGCGGTCTCGGCCTCGGCGATACGGGCGTTGACCACGGCTTCCTCGGCGGCGGCGCGGGTGTTGGCTTCCTCCGTAACGCGAGCCTTGGCGGCGGCGGCCGTGGCGCGCGACGAGGCGCGGGCCTCCTCGACTTCATGCTTGGCCGCGGCGGCCTGACCGGCGGCCTCGGCCTGCACCTGACGGGCGGTTTCCACGGCCGTCGAGATGGTCGAGGCGCGCTCGTCGAAGACGCGGCGCATGCGCGGCGCGAAGATTTTCGCGATCAGGAAATACAGGATCGCGAACAGGAAGATCAAATAGACGATCTGCCCGAACCAGTGCTGGAACTCGAACTGCGGCAGGCCGCCAGACTCGTGTTCACCGCCGTGAGCGGCTTCGGTCGTGGCGTGCGTGTCCGCGACCGCGACCGGGGTGGTCGCGTCTTCGGGCATGACGGGCTGGGCTTGAACGGTCATCGGTCGCCTGTTGGATCGGAAAGGTCGTCAGCCGGCGGCGCGGACGGGGTCCGCGCCGCCGAAGCCGATTACGAGATCCAGATCAGGATGCCCATGACGAAGGCGAGGATGCCCAGGGCTTCAGCCAGGGCGGCGCCGACGAACAGGTTGCCGATTTGCGAGCCGGCGGCCGACGGGTTGCGCAGGGCGCCCGCGAGGAACTGGCCGAAGATGTTGCCGACGCCGATGCCGGCGCCGATCATGCCGCACATCGCGATGCCGGCGCCAATGAGTTTAGCGGCTTGGGGATCCATGTCTTAGTCCTGTCAGTCTGGGTTTGGTTGGTTGGAAGGGAACTGGTCGGGGCTCAGTGGCCGTCGCCCAGGTTGACCACATCGTTGAGGTAGATGCAGGTCAGAACAGCGAAAACGAAGGCCTGAAGGAAGGCCACGAGGAACTCGAGCGCGGTCAGGCCGATGGTCATGCCCAGGGCGAGCGGGAAGATCAGCACGCCGAACCAGCCGGCGGCGCCGACGACCGCGGTGGCCACGAAGCCTGCGAAGACCTTCAGGGCGATGTGGCCGCCCATCATGTTGCCGAACAGACGAAGCGTCAGGGTCAGGGGGCGCAGCAGGAAGGAGAAGAACTCGATCAGGCCGACGATCGGACGCATCACCAGCGGCGCACCGGTGGGCCAGAACAGCTTGGCGAAGTTGGCGCCGTTCTTGACGATGCCGACGATGACCACGAGGCCGAAGGTGATCAGGCCGAATGTGGCCGTCACGGCCAGCTGCGACGTGGCGGTGAAGCTGAGGAACATGCCCAGCAGGTTCATCCCGAGGATGAAGGTGAAGATCGTGAAGACGAACGGGAAATACTTCTTGCCGTCATGACCGATGATCGACTCGGTCAGGCCGTCGATCATGCCGAACAGGGTCTCGCCCACGGCCTGCGTCCGGCCCGGAACGACCTTGGCGTTCGAGGTGACCAGCGTCAGGAAGCCGACGACCAGCAGGAAGCCGATGGTCATGGCGAGGTGCGAATTGGTGAAGGCCAGATGCACCGTGCCGACGATCGGCAGCGTCACTTCGCCGAAGTCGAGGCCCGGCAGCGGCGTAACCTGAAACTGATGTAGCGGATCGGCCATCTGGCGATCAGGCTCCCTGGTCTTCGTCGTCATCGAAGGGAACCGACTTCGGCTCCCCGTGCTTGTTGGCTTCGGCCATCAGACGTTGCGCCGTGCGCCACGCCATCCACACCGAAATGGCGAAGCCCAGAAGGACGCCGCCGATAATCCCCACCGGCGAGGTGCCGGCGAAATGATCGACCCCGAAGCCGATCGCCAGACCCACGAAGACGCCACCGAACAGGTCGGCGATGATCTTCCAGGCCTGTCCCGCCGCCGCTTGGCCCGCAGCCTCGTGAGAGAGCGGCGGAGCGGTGCGCGCCTCCAGATCGGATGCGCTCTTGTTGAGACGAGCGATCGCCTCTTCGCGCGATTCCGGTGGCAGGGACATGGGCGGCCTCAGCACTCCAACACGGGTGTCGGAGGGGGTCTGAATTCGGCGCGGAACCTATAGGCGGGACCCCCGCAGGTCAAGGCGGCGCAGACGTGCTGTATGGCCTTGATTTTCCGCATGTTTGTTTCGCTATTCGAGAGGCGTGGCGAACGGTCGCTGGGGATGCCGCGGAATCCGGGCATGAGTCTGCGCTTTCGGGCATCGCTGCCGGAAAAGTCGGGGAGGTCGCGGAGCGCGGGCGGCTAGGCCCGGAACCGGATGATGGCCCCCTGCTTTCGCGTTACAGGGACCGGAATGTGTTTTCGGCGTCGCCGCCTTCGCTCCGCGCGACCGGTTCACGCAAGCCGACGGGGGCGGGCTTCTGTTGGCGACCTGCGGGGTTTGTGGAGTTTTCCCGCCCCGGCCTTTGCGCCGCATTCAGCCCTTTCCGTCGTAAGCCCGCGACGGGCGGAGAGCTTCCAGGCCCTCCGGACCCCGGGGTTTCGCAGCCCCCGGGCAGTCCGCCGTCCCCACGCCCCCGATAGTCCACAAGCACAGGGTTCAAGCCGCGCAAGGGTCCGGGCGACGATTACAGGACGACGTTTCCCGCTCGATCGCATCCCGCCGCACGTTGATGGCCCTGGCGCCAGACGCCCTCCCCCGCGATGGGATGAGGAGGATCATAAGGGGTCCGGGGGCGGCGCCATAGATTCCGTTTGGGAAAAGCAGAAGTGGCTGAAGAGGCGGGATATTTTTCCGCCAATGCGACTATAGAAACCGCGAGCAGCGACCCCTGTCTCCTCCCTGTCGCCGGAGGCGACGGGGAGGGGACCGCGAAGCGGTGGAGGGGTAAGGCGGCTCGGCCCCCCTCCGTCGCGACGCGAAGACGCGCCGCGCCACCTCCCCACGGAGTGGGGAGGAGACGGGGGTCGGTCAGTTCCGCGACTGCACCGGCGGGGCCGCATCCGCAGGGGTGGCCGGCGTGGGGCCTGCGGCGTCGGCCTGGGCCTGACAGTCCTGACCGGCGTAGAGACCATTCAGATAGTACCAGCGGTGGCGGACGGCGGCTTCCTGGGCCTCTTTTTTCTCGCGGTCGGGGCGGGTCAGGGCGTCTACACCGGCGATGGCCAGACCCGCGCCGGGGATCAGCATGGCGGCGCCCGCCGAGGCGACGCCCGTGACCGCGCCGAGAATGCCGTCACCCGGGGAGCCGCCGAGCTGCTGGCTGAGCTGCGCGGCTTCCTCGGAAATCTGGGGGCAGGTCATGGCGGTGTCGCTGGCGCGCATGACTTCGAAGGTCCGCGCGGCTGGAGCTTCAGCCTGCTGGGCCATGGCGGGCGGGACGACGACCGCCGTCAGGACGGCGGCGACGGAAAGGATACGCAGTTTCATAGTACTCAACCCTCAGGAGCCCCGCGACAGAACGGTCGCGGAGCGGGAGGGTTGCGCCCGGGCGTTGTTAAGCCCGGACCGCCCTTGTCGCCTCGACGCCCAGAGCCTGCAGGGCGGCGGCGGCGATGTGCTCGGCGTTGAGGCCCGCCGTGGCGTACATGGCGGCCGGATTGTCCTGATCCTGGAAGACGTCGGGCAGGCAGAGGGTGCGGATCTTGAGCCCCGCATCCAGCGCCCCCTTTTCCGCCAGAAGCTGGAGCACGAAGGCGCCGAAACCGCCCATGGCGCCCTCCTCCACCGTGATCAGGCATTCATGCTCGCGGGCGAGGCGCAGGATCATGTCGGCGTCCAGTGGCTTGGCGAAGCGGGCGTCGGCGACGGTGGCAGAGACGCCGCGAGCGGCGAGCGCTTCGGCGGCCTTGAGCGATTCCTGCAGCCGGGTGCCCAGCGACAGGATGGCGACGGTCGTGCCCTCGCGGACGATGCGGCCCTTGCCGATCTCCAGAGGGGCGGCAAGCTCGGGGATCTCGACGCCGACGCCGTCGCCGCGCGGATAGCGGAAGGCGGAGGGGCGGTCGTCGATTTCCAGCGACGTGGCGATCATGGCGGCCAGATCGGCCTCGTCGGCGGCGGCCATCAGCACCATGCCGGGAAGCGCGCCCATGAAGCCGATGTCGAAACTGCCGGCGTGGGTGGCTCCGTCGGCGCCGACCAGACCGGCGCGGTCCATGGCGAAACGCACCGGCAGCTTCTGGATGGCCACGTCGTGGACGACCTGGTCGTAGCCGCGCTGGAGGAAGGTCGAATAGATGGCGCAGACCGGCTTCATGCCGTCGGCGGCGAGGCCGGCGGCGAAGGTGACGGCGTGCTGTTCGGCGATGCCGACGTCATAGGTGCGGGTCGGGAAGGCCTGACCGAACAGGTCCAGACCGGTGCCCGAGGGCATGGCGGCCGTGATGGCGACGATGGTCGGGTCGAGCTGAGCTCGCTTGATCAGCTCGGTGCCGAACACCTTGGTGTAGCTGGGAGCGTTGGAGGCGGCCTTGGCTTGTTTGCCCGAGATCACGTCGAATTTGGCGACGGCGTGCAGCTTGTCGGCGCTGCTCTCGGCGGGGGCGTAGCCCTTGCCCTTCTGCGTCACGACGTGGACCACCACCGGGCGGTCGGTGATGGCGGCGGCGTTTTTCAGGATGGGGACCAGATTGTCCATGTCGTGGCCGTCGACGGGCCCGACGTAGTAGAAGCCCAGCTCCTCGAAGAAGGTGCCGCCCACGATCATGCCGCGGGCGTATTCCTCGGCCTTGCGCGCCGCGTTGCGGAACGGACGCGGCAGGTGTTCGGCGACCGACTTCCCGAAGCGGCGGAAATTGCGATAGGCGCCGCCCGAGACCTGTTTGGCCAGATAGGCGCTCATGCCGCCGACCGGCGGGGCGATCGACATGTCGTTGTCGTTGAGGATGACCATCAGCTGGCCGTTGGTCGTCTCGGCGGCGTTGTTCATGGCCTCATAGGCCATGCCAGCGGACATGGAGCCGTCGCCGATGACGGCCACGACGCGATTGCTCTCGCCCTTCTGGTCGCGGGCGGCGGCGAAGCCGAGGGCGGCGCTGATGGACGTCGAGGCGTGGGCCGCGCCGAAGGGGTCGTATTCGCTCTCGCTGCGTTTGGTGAAGCCCGACAGGCCGCCCGGCTGGCGCAGGGTGCGGATGCGGTCGCGGCGGCCGGTCAGGATCTTGTGCGGATAGCACTGGTGGCCGACGTCCCAGATCAGGATGTCCCGGGGCGTCTCGAAGACGTGGTGCAGGGCGACTGTCAGTTCGACCACGCCGAGGCCGGCGCCGAGGTGGCCGCCGGTGACGGAGACGGCGTCGATGGTCTCGGCCCGGACCTCGTCCGCCAGCTGGCGCAGCTGGGGGATGTCGAACCCGCGCGTGTCGGCGGGGAAGGTGACCTGGTCGAGCAACGGGGTGTCGGGCATGGAGATTACTTGGACGGCGCCCGAACCGGGCGAAACGATACGGCTATTCCATGAACGCCTAGCACGGGGAACACCAGTGAGGGATTCCTGAGCTGTTCGTGATCGGAGCCTTCGCACCCGAGGGCCACGGCCAAACCGGTGTCGCCCGGAGCGACAGAGCCGGGCTACGACCGCCGCTGCAGGACGTAATCCACACTGGCCTTGAGGATTTCGGCGTCGGGACCGAAGACGTCGAGGTGGGCGCGGGCCTGATCGGCGAGGTGCGCGACCCTGTGACGCGCCGCCTCGACGCCCAGCAGGGTGACGAAATTGGTCTTGCCCTGCGCGGCGTCCTTGCCGGCCGCCTTGCCGAGGATGTCCTCGTCGCCCTCGACATCCAGCAGGTCGTCGACGATCTGATAAGCCAGGCCGATGTCGTGGGCGAAGCTGATCAGGGCCTGACGATGGATGTCGCGGGCGCGGGCGATGATCAGGGGAATCTCGAAGGCGTAGGTGAACAGGGCGCCGGTCTTGAGCCGCTGCATGCGGGCGACGCCGCCGAGATCGTCGCGGACGCCGAGCAGGTCGATCATCTGGCCCCCGGCCATGCCGCGCGCGCCCGAAGCCAGCGACAGGCGGGCGGCCAGCTCGCAGCGGACCTCGGCGTCGTCGTGGGTGTCGGGGTGCAGCAGGATGTCGAAGGCCGCGGTCTGCAGGGCGTCGCCGGCGAGGATGGCGGTGGCCTCGTCATAGGCGCGGTGCACCGTGGGGCGGCCGCGGCGCATGTCGTCATTGTCCATGGCGGGCAGGTCGTCGTGGACGAGGCTGTAGGCGTGGACGCATTCGAGGGCGCAGGCGGCGCGCAGGACGGGGCGCTCCTCGATGTCGAACAGTTCGGCGGCTTCCAGGGCGAAGAAGGGGCGCAGCCGTTTGCCGGGGCCGAGGGCGGCGTAGCGCATGGCCTCGGTCAGGCGCGATTCGGGGCCGCTGGCGCGGGGCAGCAGCTCATCGAGGGCGACCGTGACCAGATCGGCCACCTCGGCGACGCGGTCGATGACGCCCTGCTCCGGGGAGTTGGCGGCGGGAGCCTGGGGCGGGATGAGGGTCAGAACAGCCTCCCGCCGATCTCGACCTCGCGGTCGACGCCGATCAGAACGACCTCGCCGTTGGCGTCGGGGAAGCCGAGGGTCAGGACCTCGGACATGAAGGGCCCGATCTGGCGGGGCGGGAAGTTGACGACGGCGGCGACCTTGCGGCCGACCAGTTCGTCGCGCGTGTAGTGGACGGTGATCTGGGCCGAGGACTTCCTCACCCCGATGTCGGGGCCGAAATCGATGGTCAGTTTGTAGGCGGGCTTGCGAGCCTCGGGGAAGGCGTCGGCGGCGAGGACCTGGCCCACGCGCACGTCCACCTTCATGAAGTCGTCGAAGGCGATCGGGGCGGCCGCGTCCGGCATCAGTTGAACTCGGCGGGTTCGACGCCCTTTGCGCCGCCATCGGGGCCGACGACGATCTTCTCGACGCGCAGCTGGGCCGCCTTCAAGCGGTTCTCGCAATGCGCCTTCAGAAGCGCGCCCTCTTCGTAAAGGGCGATCGATTCCTCCAGCGGGGCCTGCCCGGACTCGAGTTTGGACACGATGGCCTCGAGGCGCTGCAGGGCGTCTTCGAAGCTGAGATCGGCGGGGATTTGAGGGGCGTCGGTCATATCGCCGGCGACCCTAGAGGGGCCGGAAGCGGGTCTCAAGCGGACAGCCCGTTATTCCTGAATCGGGACGCGGCGGACCGAGACGATGCGGATGCGGGGATCCAGCATCTGGCCGCGCATGAAACCCTCGCCCTCGGTCGGGGATTTGGGGGCGGCGAAGATCTGGCGGACGAGGTCCATGCCCTCGACGACGCGGCCGAAGACGGCGAAGCCGGGGTCGCCGGGCGCGGACTTGCCGGCGTCCAGCGAGCTGACGTTGCCGACGATGATGAAGAAGTCGCCCGTCGCCGTGCCGGGATCGAAGCGGGCCATGGAGAGGGCGCCGTCGGTGTGGGTCAGGCCGGTCTCGTGGGTCGGCTCGTGGGCGATGGGGGGCAGGACGCGGTCGGCCGCTCCGCTGGTTCCGCCCTGAATCAGGCCGGCGGCGGGGCTGAGCACCATGCCGCGGTAGAAGGTCGTTCCGTCGAACCGGCCCTCGTCGACGTAGCGCAGGAAGTTGGCGGAGGTGACGGGCGCGCGCGGGTCGGTCTCGGCGAGGATGGTTCCGATGTCGGTCTGGATGGCGACGCGCACGGCGGCGGCGGGTTCCTGCGCGAGGGCGGCGGCCGGGGCGGCGAGACAGAGCAGCAGGGCGAGCAAAGTGCGGCGGATCATCGGGCTCTCCGCGCCGTCAGCGCTTCTCGTAGCGGCGCTGGGACCAGTATTTGAAGCCCTGGTTGTGGACGAGGGCCCAGCCGTCGGCGCGCAGGCGGCGGCCGACCATGTGGTTGAAATAGCCGTGGGCGAGGACCAGCACGTCCTGACCGCTCTCGGCGCGGGCGATCAGGGCCTGCGCGGCCTTTTCGGCGCGGCATTCGGCCTGACGGCGGGTTTCCTGACCCTCGTGGTGATTGAAGGCGTGCCACCAGAAGCGGGCCACGGCGCCCCAGTATTTGGGCGGCAGCTTGAACCACGACGGAAAGTGGGGCGGCGGCAGGGGCGCCTCGATGAACAGGGCGTCCGACATGACCTCGCGGCCGGCGGAGATGGCGGCGGCGGTTTCCTGTGCGCGGGGGCGGGTCGAGGCGTAGATGGCGCCGGCGCCCTCGGCCGTGGCCAGAAGTTCGGGCGGCGGGGTCTGGCCGGCGCGCAGGCCGCCCACTTCGTATTTGGCCCACCAGTCGCGGTACTGGTCGGAGGTCAGCAGGCATTTGCGCGACAGGGCCGGCTCGCCGTGGCGGGCCAGGATGATGGCGCCGGGACGCACCGAGACCAGAGCCGGTCGGGCCGGCGGGGCAGTCACGGGAATCGGCGGGTCTGCCATCAATGAGTCTCGGGCGGGGGCGGGCATGATTTGCGGAGGATAAGCCTTTGGCGAACCGTCCTTATTCCTCCCCCAAGGCTTGAACGTGAGCGACCGCGGAACGGCCCAACCCTTCTAGGTCGTAACCGCCCTCGAGCGAGGCTGCAACCTTGCCGCCACAACACGAACGCGCGACCTCGAGAACGGCGCGGGTGGCCCAGGCGAAATCCTCCGCCTCCAGACTTTGATGCGCCAGCGGATCGCGGCGGTGCGCGTCGAAGCCGGCGGAGATCAGGATCAGGTCGGGGTTGAAGCTTTGCAGCGCCGGCATCAGGCCGCCCGAGAAGGTCGCGCGCCACGCCTCGCGGGCTGCATGGGGCGGGACCGTGGCGTTGACGATGTTGCCGACGCCGGTCTCGGAGGCCGCGCCCGTGCCGGGATAGAGGGGCATCTGGTGGATGGATCCGAGGAACAGGCTGGCGTCGTTCTCGAAGGCGGCCTGAGTGCCGTTGCCGTGGTGGACGTCGAAATCGATGACGGCGACGCGGGCCAGCCCCTCGGCCTGGGCGACGCGGGCGGCGATGGCGACGTTGGAGAACAGGCAGAAGCCCATGGCCTGATTTGGTTCGGCGTGGTGGCCGGGCGGGCGGACGGCGGCGAAGGCGCGGCTGGTCTCGCCGCGCGCGATGGCGCGGACGGCGTCGATGATCGCTCCGGCGGAGAGGCGGGCGGCCCGGATGCTGCCCGGCGACAGGACGGTGTCGGCGTCGAGCTGGGTCAGGCCGGTGGACGGCGAAGCGTTCAGCAGGCGGGCGACATAGTCGGCGGGGTGCAGGCGTTCGAGGTCGGCGACGGCGGCGTCGGTCGCGGCGCGGCGGTCGAGGGACAGGCCGGAATCGTCGAGGGCGTCCAGCACGGCCCTGAGCCGCTCGGGCCGCTCGGGGTGACCGACGCCGGGGCGGTGTTCGATCATGTCCGGATGGGTGAACAGGGCGACGCTCATCGGGGCAGGATAGGGATGTCCTTCCCGAACCCCAACCCCGCTCATCCCGGCGAATGCCGGGACCCAGATCACGAACTCGGACTGATGGCTGATAGCCCCTCGCTCGTTCGACCTGAGGTCGAGACATCGCATCTGGGTCCCGGCATTCGCCGGGATGAACGGAGAGGGGGTTGAGTCCTGTGCAGCAATGACTGAAAGCGAAACCATGAGCGAAGCGATCATCCGACCCGCGACCGAAACCGATGCAGAAGCCCTCGCGGTGCTGGGGCGTCAGACATTTCTCGACACCTTCGTCGACGCCGGCGGCTTCGCCATCCCCTACCCCGCCGAGGACCTGAACCCCTTCCTCGAGGCCAGCTTCGGCGTCGAGGCGGTCCGGGCGAAGCTGAACGAGCCGGGCGCGGCATGGTGGGTGGCCGAGCGGGACGGCGAGCTTCTGGCCTTCGCCAACACCGGGCCGAACACCCTGCCCCACCCCGAGGCGGGCCCGGGCAACGCCGAGCTGCGGCGGCTGTACGTGTCGAAGGCGGCGCAGGGCCTGGGGCTGGGCACGAAGCTGCTGGCCGTGGCGCTGGATTGGATGGAGGCCAATACCGACGGGCCGCTGTGGATCGGCGTGTGGAGCGGGAACCTGAAGGCGCAGAAACTCTATCAGGTGTACGGGTTCGAGAAGGCCGGCGAGTACGAGTACCCAGTCGGCCGCTGGCGCGATCACGAGTTCATCTTGCGGCGGGGTTGATTATCGCGCTTCCTGATCCGGTCCGGAAAAGGGGGGAAGGGCTGTGTACGCCACGTTGATACTGATGATGTTGCTCTCCGCGGCGTCTGACCCGACGACTGCGCGCGAACTTGCCGGGCCGGGCCTGGGGGTAACTCCGGCTCTGGACGCTGATCTGCTGGTCGACGATTCGGTCGGGGCCTTCGAACCGCCTCGCTGGATCAACCCGCCCTCGCCCGAGGCGTCGGGCGAGCTGACGCCCCCGTTCGCAAATGGCATCGGCGTGGGCGGCCGGGTCACGTTGAGCTGCTGGGCGCGCGAGCAAGGCCTTCCTCAGGACTGCGAGGTGAAGCATGCCGGCCCCGGAGGATTGGGGTTTGAAGCTGCCGCTCTGGAAGTCGCACGCACCGGGGTCGTCAGGCCTGCCATGCGCGACGGCGAGGCCGTGCCACGCCAAATCGCCTTCACTGTGGTTTTCAGTGCTCAACCGATCGAGTCGGAATCCATTCCCTACGAAGGCCCCGAGCCGACAGCCTCCGCCCTCGCCTTGGCGCGCCAGATCACGCTTCTGGATCTCGAAGAGGCGATGGCGTTAGAGGAAGAGACGTTGCTGGAAGGCTTGGCCCAAGATCGCCGGGAGATCGTTCGCGAGTGGATGCGTGAGCTCAGACCGCTGGACGACGAGCGCTCTATCTCCAACCAGGCGCTGATGCTCGCGCGTCTGGCCAAGGAGTCGGAGATGGCGGCCTATCTCGCCGACGGGACCGTGCCTACATCACCAACACCGACGCCCGAGGACATGGCCCGAGCAAGTTCCGATATGTACGGTCCGCAGGACATCGCCGAATGGACGGCCCTGAGAGACCGCTATTGTGCGCGCTGGTCCTGTACGTCAGAGCCCTGACCCGACGCCCATATCGGTAAGCGGCGGGGAGCCGGAACCCTGTGTGCCGACGGCAGTTCGACTGCCATGAACGATGTCAGGATCGGCACCTCGGGCTGGGCCTACAAGGACTGGAACGGCCCCTTCTATCCGGAGGAGGTGAAGGCGGCCGGGCGGCTGGAGTATATCTCGCGCCGGTTCCGGACGCTGGAAATCAACGCCAGCTTCTATCGCATGCCGACCGACAAGGCGGTGGCGGACTGGCGCGCGCAAACGCCCGACGATTTCCTGTTCGCCTGGAAGGCCTCGCGCTTCCTCACCCACAACAAGAAGCTGAAGGATCCGGTGGAGCCGCTGGCCTATATGTTCGAACGGATCGCCGGGTTGGGCGACAAGATCGGGCCGATCCTGTTCCAGCTGCCGCCCAATCTGCACCGCAACGACGAACGGCTGCAGACCTTCCTCGACGCCCTGCCCGAGGGCCGGCGCTACAGCGTCGAGTTCAGGCACCCGGGCTGGTACGTGGACGAGGTGCTGGAGATGCTGCGGCGGCGTAATGTGGCCCTGTGCATCTCGGACCACCACGATGCGCCGTCGCCGTGGGAGGCGACAGCGGACTTCATCTATCTGCGTGGGCACGGTCCGGGCGGCCGCTATCACGGCCGATACGGCGAAGCCGCGCTGAAGGACTGGGCGAAGGCGACCCGGGACTGGCGCAAGTCGCGGGACGTCTTCGTCTATTTCGACAACGACATCAAAAGCGCCGCGCCGGCGGACGCCGATCAGCTGATTGGGCTGCTCGCAAAGGCCTGATAGGCTGCCGCGATGCTCCTCCCCTTCTTCACCGCCCTGAGAGACGCGCGCGTACCCGTGTCGATGAAGGAATGGCTCCATCTGATGGAGGCCATGGACCGCGATGTGGCCGGCAGGAAGGTCGACGACTTCTACCATCTGTCGCGGGCGGTGCTGGTCAAGGACGAGAAACACTATGACCGGTTCGATCAGGTGTTCGGCAAGGTGTTCGCCGGGATCGAGACGATAGGCGCGGGCGAGGAGCCGTCGCTGGACGTGCCCGAGGACTGGCTGCGCCTGCTCAACGAGAAATATCTTACCGACGAGGAAAAGGCGCAGATCGAGGCGCTGGGCGGGTTCGAAAAGCTGATGGAGACGCTGAAACAGCGGCTCGAGGAGCAGCAGGGCCGGCACGAGGGTGGGAGCAAATGGATCGGCACGGGCGGGACCAGCCCTTTCGGTCACGGCGGCTATAATCCCGAGGGCGTGCGCGTCGGCGGGCCGGGGCGGCAGGGCCGCGCGGTCAAGGTCTGGGAGAAGCGCGAATACCGGAACCTCGACGACCAGGTCGAACTGGGCACGCGCAACATCAAGGTCGCCCTGCGCCGCCTGCGCCGCTTCGCCCGGCAGGGGGCGCAGGACGAGCTGGACATGGACGCCACCATCGACGGCACGGCGCGTCAGGGCTGGCTGGACATTCACATGCGGGCCGAGCGACGCAATACGATCAAGGTGCTGCTGTTCCTCGACATCGGCGGTTCGATGGATGCCCATGTGAAGATGTGCGAGGAGCTGTTCTCGGCCGCGAAGACCGAGTTCAAACACCTCGAATTCTTCTACTTCCACAACTGCCTCTACGAGGGCGTGTGGAAGGACAACCGGCGTCGGCACGAGCAGAAAATCCCGACCTGGGAGGTGCTGAACAAATACCCCGCCGACTGGCGCGCCATCTTCGTCGGCGACGCCACCATGAGCCCCTATGAGGTGACCATGCCCGGCGGCTCGGTCGAGCACTGGAACGAGGAGGCGGGCGCGGTCTGGATGAAGCGGGCCACGCAGCAGTGGGACAAGGTGGCCTGGCTGAACCCCTCGCCCGAACGGTACTGGAGCTATTCCGCCTCGGTCGGGATGGTGCGCGAACTGGTCGACGAGCGGATGTATCCGCTGACGCTGGAAGGGCTGGAGAAGGCGATGCGGGCGCTGGCCAAATAGGTTAGGGTGTTCCCGAGTTTCCGGGAGGGTTCGCCATGCTCGCCATCGTCTTCGCCGTTATGCTGCAACAGGCCGACTACGGCCTTGTGGTGCTTCCACCGCCCCCGCCGCCTCCCGCCTCAGGCCAGGTCGTGTGGGAGGAGCCGTCTCCGGCGCCGGTCGCCGCCGCCCTCGTGGAAATCCCCTCGATCCCGGACAGCGCCCGCGCCGATCCCTACGGCTATGAACGCGCCGAGTGCAGCCCGCTGATCCGCAAGGCCTCGGAATCGATGGAGGCGTGTCAGGCGCGGGTGCGGACCGCCCTGGCCGCCAATCTGGGCGACGCCCTGCCGCCGGGGCTGGCCCCCGCCGGCGCGCCAGACGAATGCCGGCTGGCGGGCGCGGGCGATCGCTACGCCCTGCAGTGCGGCGCGCCGGACCGTCCAGCCCGCGCCGACGTCAGGCCACAGGAGCGGATTTGTGAGAGCCGGCCGCAGGCTCGCCCTCAGGGCGGCGTGGCGTGGACCGAGGAATGCCGTCCGGCCGACGGGCGGCCGGCGGCCGAGGACGGCCTGAAAATCCGGCTGGGCGGGGACTGACCGGACACACGAAAACGCCGCCCGCCATGCGGACGGCGTCGTGTCGTTTGAGCGTGGAACCTAGTTGCGGTTGTCGCGCAGGGTGTCCTTCAGACCGCCGACGGCGTTCTGGATCTTGCCCTCGGCCTGATCGGCGCGGCCTTCGGCTTTCAGCTTTTCGTCGCCAGTCACCTTGCCGGCGGCTTCCTTGATATTGCCGCCCATGTTCTTGGCGGCGCCTTCGATACGGTCATGATCGGGCATGCAATCTCTCCTGAACGGCGCGGTCGCTATGACCACGTTCCTACATAGAGAGCGGTTCGGCGCTCCCGCCGTTCCGTATGGCTCCGCTAGGCGTGACGTCGCAGCCAGGCCATAACGGCCCAGGCGTGGGCGTCATGCCGGAGCTGGGCGACCGCCGTGTGCGGATGCAGCCAGACCAGTTCGTGATCGGCCTCGACCTTGGCGGCGGGGTCCAGCGACAGCTGTTCGGCGATCCAGAAGCCGCCCGTGTTGTTGATCGGCGAGCCGTCGGACTTGCGGAAATACTGGGACGCCTCGGCGATCCGGACGAAGGGGCGGACGAACATGCCGGCCTCCTCGACGAACTCGCGGACCAAAGCCTGTTCCTCGGTCTCGTCCCCGTCGACGGCGCCGCCGGGCAGGTCGAAATAGCTGCCCTCGCCACGGTCGACGCGGACGCAGGCCAGTTTCGAGTCGTGGAACACCAGGCCGAACGCCGTCGGGCGCGGGGCGTAGTCGAGGTCGGGATCGCGGACGCCGAACTGGAGCATGGTCGGGTAACGCACCTGCGACGCTAAAGGTCGAAGGCGAGGCGGGCGCGGACGCCGCGGTGTTCGCCGTCATATTCGACCTTCGAGCGCAGGCCCGAAGCCATGGCGGTGATGATCTTGCCGCCCAGACCGGTCCCCTTGGCCTTGCCGTCGCCGAGGCCGGGGCCGTCGTCCTCGACCGTCAGCAGGGCGCGGCCGCTGGGATCGGGCTTGAGGATGACACGGATTTCGCCGCCCTGACCGGGGCCGTAGGCGTATTTGACGGCGTTGGTGACCAGTTCGGTGACGACGACGCCCAGCGACACGGCCTGATCGGTCGAGACGCGCATGGGCTCGGCCTGAAGCGTGATGGTCGGCGAGGCGTCGCCCGGTCCGACGGACTTGCCCAGTTCGTCGATCAGGCCTTCCAGATATTCATCCATGGCGACGGTGGCCATGTCGCCAGACGTGTAGAGGCGGCGGTGGACGTGGGCCACGGCCTCGATCCGGGCCTGGGATTCCTTCAGGGCGGCGCGGGCGCCCTCGTCAACGAGGTGGCGCAACTGCAGCGACATGAAGCTGGACACCAGCTGAAGCGAGTTGCCCACGCGGTGGTTGACCTCGCGCAGCATGGCCTCGGCGCGGTCGCGGGCGAGGCGGACCTGTTCATGAGCCTCGTCGTTCTCGCGCTGAAGCCGGCGGCGGGTCACCGCCTCCTCCAGGGCGTTGCGCAGCAGGGCGGTGAAGTCCTCGGAGACGTCCTTGATGACATAGTCGGCGGCGCCGGCGCGCAGGGCGGCCACGGCAATGCGGCCCTCCTGGGCCCCGGTGACATAGACGACGGGGGGCGGGTTCTTCAGCGCGATGATCTCGGGCAGGATGTCCAGCCCCTCGCGGCCCGGCATGTAGTGGTCCAGGGCGACGACGTCGAAGTCGGCGGCGCGGGCGGCGAGAATTTCCAGACCCACGTCCCCGTCAGGCGCGCAGGCGACGGCGAAGCCGTGGCGGCCCAGCTCCTTTTCGACCAGCCGCGACAGGCCGCGGTCATCGTCGATGTAGAGCAGGCGGATGACCTCCCCCTGGGTCCTCAAGATCTGCTCACTCGATGTCCGGCGCCTGCATGACCGACAGGAACAGGCCCAGCTGGCGGATGGCGCCCGCGAAGCTTTCGTAGTCCACCGGCTTGGTGATGTAGACGTTGCAGCCCAGGTCGTAACAGCGCTGGATCTCGGTCTTGTCGTCGGTGGTGGTCAGGACGACGACGGGCGCGCGGCGCAGGCGATCGTCCTTCTTGACCCGCTCGAGAATGTCGGTGCCCGACATGTCCGGCAGGTTCAGGTCCAGCAGGATCAGCATCGGCCCGTTCTGCCGGACCTCCTCGCTGAACAGATATTCCATGGCCGAGCTTCCGTCGGCGAAGTGGGCGATGTCGTTGGCGATATTGGCCCGCCGGATGTTCTTTTCGATCAGCTTGGCGTGGCCGAGGTCGTCCTCGACCATCACGATCTTCACGGCAGTGCTCATCAGTAGTCTCCGGCGTCCGCGAGGACGAGGCGTGTGGGGAATTTCAGCATAAATGTCGAGCCCTTTCCAAGCTCTGACTCGACGGTGATGTCTCCGCCGAGGCGGCGCACGCTGTTGCGCACGAAGGCGAGGCCGAGGCCCTCGCCGGCCCGGTCCTGCTTTCCGGAGCGGCGGAACAGTTCGAAGATGCGTTCGTGGTCGCGATCCGAAATGCCGCGGCCGTTGTCGACGATCCGGTAGACGATCCAGCCGTCGCCGGTCTCCCTGCCCGAAACGGCGATGCGGCCCGGGCGAGCCGGGTCGAGATATTTGACGGCGTTGTCGATCAGGTTGCCGAGGATCTGCTCCATCGAGAGGCGGTCGCTTTCGATCGCGGGCAGCGGCTCGATGACGATTTCGGCGTCGGAGGCCTCGGTCTGGTGCCGGACGCTGTCGGCCACACCCTGCGCCATGGCGGTCATGTCGAGCCGTTCCGGAACCAGGTTGCGGCGGCCCTCGCGTGACAGTTTGAGGATGGCGTTGATCAGCCGGTCCATCTTTTCGGTCGAGGCGCGGATGAAGCCGATGGATTCGGGCAGGTCCTCGCGCACCGCGGTCAGGGCGTCCTGCTCGACCAGTTTGGGGGCCTTGGTCTCTACCGCGGTCATCTGGCGGTCGATGACCTTGCCGGCCTGCTCCAGTTCCGAGGTGAATCCCATGACGTTGACCAGGGGCGCGCGCAGATCGTGGCTGACGATATAGGCGAAGCGCTGGATTTCATCATTGGCGCGGGTGAGCTCGAAAGTGCGGTCCCGGACCTTGTGCTCGAGGCTGGCGTTCATGGCGTCGAGGGCGTCGCGCGCGCGCTGGATTTCCAGCACATAGCGCCGGATCAGCCAGCCGCTGATCCCCGCCAGGACGAGGATCAGCGCCCCGGCCAGGGCGTTGACGAGGGTGGTCACGCCGGAGGCCCACGCCGTCTGGCGGATGGCGAACTGGAGGCGGGTCGCCTGTATTTCGTTGATAGCGGCGGTCTCGGCCCGCATCTGGTCCATCAGGACCTTGCCCGAGCCGTCGCGGATGATCAGGATAGCATCTCCCATCCGGCCCATTCGCCCCAGGGCGATGGTGCGGTCGATCAAGTCCAGCCGCTGCTGGGACAGGTCGCGCAGGCGTTCGACGCGCGGCGTCAGGTCCGGATCCCCCGCCGTGAGCCGGGCCAGTTCCTCGAGATGATCGGGCAGGCGGGCGGTGCTGGCGTTGTAAGGTTCGAGATATTCGAGCTGCCCCGTGAGCAGGAACCCGCGCTGCCCCGTTTCCGCGTCCACGGACAGGGTCATGACCTCGGTCGCGGCCAGGCGGATACGCTGGCCCTCCTCGACGCTGTGATTGAAAGCGCTGGTTCGCTGCAGCATCACGAAGACGCCGACATTGACGACCAGCAGCAGGACGATGGCCCCTGTCAGCAGGGCGACCACGGATCGGCTGAGCGACGGCGTGCGCAGGAAGCGGCCAAAAGCCAGAAGCGTGGGACGCAGCGCCGGTATCATCGGGTGCGAGCTTTAGCGGCGCCTTCGGCCCTGTCCAGTCGCGTCCCGGGGGAAACCCTGCCCGCTCTCGCGATTTAAGGTAAAGGTGGGCGGTCGGGATCGGGGGAGAATGACATGGTCTGGTGGTGGTGGATCGTTCCGGCGGTCGTCGGCCTGCTCGGCGTCGTCCTGCTGTTCAAGGGTCTGGCGGGCCTGTTCAAGGGCCGGTTCTTCAGCGGCCTGCTGGGCGGCTCAGCCGGTGCGGGCCTCATGGCGGCGGCGGTGATCGCCTCCCTGCTGGCCCTCGATATCCAGACCTATGGCCGGCTGACCTATGAGCGGCCGGTGGCCACGATCCAGACGCGCCAGCTGGGCCCGCAGTATTTCGAGGCGACGGTGATCCAGCCCGACCGCGGCGAGCATGCGCCGGCGGTGACCAATCTCTATCCACTGCACGGCGACGAATGGCGCATCGAGGCCCAGGTGCTGAAATGGAAGCCGTGGGCCAATGTGCTGGGGCTGGACACGCAGTACCGGCTGGACCGGCTGTCGGGCCGGTACGCCTCGATCGAACAGGAGATCAACGCCGAACGCAGCGTGCATCCGCTCTCGGGCGGGGACGCATCTGTCACCTGGCTGCCCTGGAAGGTCAGCACCTGGGATACGGCGCGCCGCTATCGCCGCTATGTCGACGCTGTCGACACCCTGTACGGTGGCGGCGCCTATATGCCGATGGCCGACGGGGCGAAGTACGAGGTCTGGATCACCCAGTCCGGACTGGTGGCGCGCCCGGCCAACGACCCGGCGCGGACGGCGTCATCGGGGGGCTGGACTGAAGTCAACTGACACCTCCGCGACGGCGCGAGCGGATGCGGCAGGCGACCCTTGTCGAAAGTTCGTCGCTCAGTCGCTTTGGTAGCCAGATATTGCGCGACGATGCCGGGTCAATGCCTCAGGGGATACCCATGCGCCTGTTCCTCGCATCTCTGCTCGCGGCCCTGGCGGTCGCCGACACCGCATCCGCTCAGTACTCACGTGTCGTCCCGCCGCCACCGACCTTTCCGGCAGGCGAAGGCCCGGTCGAACGCGCCAGACAGGACACGTTCCGCGACGATCAAACGGGAGCCGGCGGCCGGGCGCGGCGCGAACAGCAGGAACGGGAGCGCATCTCGACCGAGCGCGCCCGGCGTCTGGCGGCCCTCGTCAATGCGGGTCAGTGCCGTGAAGCGCACAGGATCGCACTGGCCGAAGGCGACCCCGCGATGGCTCAACGCATCGCCACCGTATGCAGCGGCGGCGAATAGGCGCTGCACAGGCCCCCCCTTGGGGTTTGTCTGATCACACCGTCCCGATCGTCCTCAGCCGTGCCCGCGGGTGGACCTCGTTCTGGCTCATCACCACCGTCTGGCCGCGGAAGCGTTCGATGATGGAGCGGACATAGGGCCGGATCTGGGGGCCGGTCAGCAGGACGGCGGTCTCGCCGGCCATCGCGGCGCGTTCGAAGACGTCGCGGACGGCGCGGATGAAGTCCTGCAGGCGTGACGGGGCCATGGCCAGCTGACGGTCCTCGCCCTGCCCGACCAGAGCATCGGCGAAGGCGGCTTCCCATTCCGGCGACAGGGTGACGATCGGCAGGGCGCCGTCGTCGCCCTTGTGCTGCCAGCACAGCTGGCGAGCCAGACGGCCGCGGACGTGTTCGACCAGGGTCGTCACCGAGCTGGTGTGCGGCGCGGCCTCGGCCAGACCTTCCAGAATGGCGCCCAGGTCGCGGATCGAGACCTTCTCGCGCAGCAGGGTCTGCAGAACGCGCTGCAGGGTGGTGACGGTGACGACCGAGGGGATCAGTTCGTCGACCAGCTTCTTCTCTTCCGCACCCAGTTCCTTCAGCAGCTTCTGCACCTCGGCGTAGGAGAGCAGGTCGGCCATGTTCTCCTTCAGGATCTCGGTCAGGTGGGTGGTCAGCACCGTCGAGGGGTCGACGATGGTGTAGCCGCGGAAGGTCGCTTCCTCGCGCAGGCTTTCGTCGATCCAGGTGGCGGGCAGGCCGAAGGCCGGTTCCTTGGTGTGCTCGCCCGGCAGTTCGACCTGACGACCGGCGGGGTCCATGGCCATCAGCGAACCCAGACGGACCTCGCCCTGTCCGGCCTCCATCTCCTTGATGCGGATAGCATAGCCCTGGGTGCCGAGGCGCATGTTGTCGAGGATGCGGACCGAGGGCATGACGAAGCCATACTCCTGCGCCAGCGAACGGCGCAGGGCGCGGACCTGATCGGTCAGGCGGCGGCCCTCCAGATCGTTGATCAGGGACAGCAGGGAATAGCCCAGCTCGATCTTGACCTCGTCGATGGTCAGGGCGGTGCTGATCGGTTCCTCGACGTCCTCGCGCGGGCCGGTGGCGGTGGCGGCCATCTCGGCCTCGGTCGGCTTGGGCTTGAGCCGTTCGCGGCCCAGCTTCCAGGCCATGAAGCCGGTGCCGATGGCCAGCGCCGCGAAGGGGAGCAGCGGCATGCCGGGGATCAGGCCGATCAGGGCGGAGGCCACCGAAACGACGCCGAGGCTGGCCGGGTTGGTGGCCAGCTGGGCGACCAGCGCCTTGTCGGCCGTGCCCTCGACGCCGGCCTTGGACACCAGGAAGCCGGCGGCGATGGAGATGACGATGGCCGGAACCTGGGTCACCAGACCGTCGCCGATGGTCAGGGCGACATAGCTGTTGGCGGCCTCGCCGATCGGCATGCCGTGCTGGATCGTGCCGATCAGTATGCCGCCGATGGCGTTGATGAAGACGATGATCAGGCCGGCCACGGCGTCGCCGCGCACGAATTTCGAGGCGCCGTCCATGGCGCCGAAGAAGGTCGATTCCTGCTCCAGCTCCTTGCGGCGGCGTTTGGCGGTTTCCTCGTCGATCAGGCCGGACGACAGGTCGGCGTCGATGGCCATCTGCTTGCCTGGCATGGAGTCCAGGGTGAAGCGGGCCGAGACCTCGGCGATGCGGGTCGAGCCCTTGGTGATGACGACGAAGTTCACCACCAGGATGATGGCGAAGATGATGATGCCGATGATGAAGCTGCCGCCCATCATCAGGCTGCCGAAGGCCTGGATGACCTGACCGGCGCCGCCGGAGCCCTCGTGGCCATGGCTGAGAACAAGGCGCGTCGAGGCCAGGTTCAGGCCCAGCCGGAACAGGGTGGTGACCAGCAGGACCGTCGGGAAGATGGCGAAGTCGAGCGGCTTCTTCATCATGACCGCGGTCATGAGGATCAGCACGCTGGAAACCAGCGACAGCGCCAGCAGGATATCCAGCAGGAAGGTCGGGATCGGCAGGATCAGCAGCAGGATGACGCCGATGACGCCGATGGCCATGGCCACCTCGCCCCGCGCGACCCAGCCCAGCATGTCGCGGCCGGTCGGACGGGCGTAGCCGTCCTTCATCATCGGCGAGGCGGGTACGTCAGTCATGGCCGAGGGCCTTCAGGGCGAGGCGGGTAGCCTCGGCGATGACGGCATCGTTGGCGGCGGCGGATGTCCGGGACGTGGCGTGGTAGTAGGCGGCGACGATCACGGGCTTGCCCGTCGGCGGGTACAGCAGGCCGATGTCGTTGGTCGGACCGTAGCCGCCGGTGCCGGTCTTGTGCGCCACGCGCCAGCCCGTCGGGACGCCCGCCTTGAGGCGATCCGCGCCGGTCGGCGAATCGAACATCCAGCGCAGCAGCCGCTCCTGCGAGGCCGCCGTCAGCGGAGAATACGCGGAGACGAAGAGGCGCTGGAGATTCATGACCGACTGCGCCGGTCGGATGGTGTCCTTATCGCCGTCCAGCCGGTTCATCTCGGGCTCGAAACGATCTACCCGGGTGCTGTTGTCGCCGATGGAGCGGTAGAAGGCCTGCATCGCCGCGATGCCGCCGTTTGCCTTGAGCAGCAGATTGGCGGCCGGGTTGTCGCTGACCTCGACCACGGCCTGCATCAGGCGGTCGACGCTGAGGCTCGACCCGATGGCGGGTTCGGTCACCGGGGCGTGGTTGACCATGTCGGCGGCCGTGACGGGAATGAGCCGGTCGAAGGCCTCGCGGCCATCCTGAATGCGGATCAGGGTCGCGGCGGCCAGATACATCTTGAAGGTTGAGCAGTAGACGAACCGCTCTGACTGGCGCCAGCCGAGGGTCCGGCCGGTGGCCATGTCCATGGCAGTGAAGCCGAGACGCCCGCCGTTGCGCGTTTCGAGCGCGGAAAGGTCGATGTGCGCGATGTCGATGGCGACGGATGGGCGTGCGGGTTGCTGAGCCGGCGGCAGTTCCGGCGCGCTCTGCTGCGAACAGCCCATGACGCCGAACGCGCCAAGGCCGGTCAGGACGCTTCTGCGGTCCGTTCCAGAGGCCATTCTCAGGCGGCCGCGTAGCCGGCGGAAGCCACGCCCGACTGGGGCGCGATGATCTGGGTCCCCTCGTCGGCGTATTCGTTCAGCTTGTTGCGCAGGGTCCGGATCGAGATGCCGAGGATGGTCGCCGCATGGGTGCGGTTGCCGAGGCAGTGCGACAGGGTGTCGAGGATCAGGGTCTTCTCCATCTGCGCCACCGTCTGGCCGACATGGGCGCGGGTGACGATGTCGGCGACATGGGCGGCGCGGCCGGCGACGCCGGCGTCATGGGCGGCGCCATGCGAGCCGGCGCTGAGCGGCTGGCCGTCCGGCAGGCGGATGGCCTCGACGTCGATCTCGGGACCGACCGCCAACAGCACCGCGCGGTGCATGGCGTTTTCCAGTTCACGGACGTTGCCGTTCCAGCGGTGCGAGACCAGCGCCCGCTTTGCATCGCCCGAGATCGGACGGACCGGCACGCCGTTGGCGGCGGCGTATTTCTTGACGAAATGATCCGCCAGTACAGCGATGTCGCCCGGGCGCTCACGCAGGGCGGGCAGGCGCAGGTTCACGACGTTGAGGCGGTACAGCAGGTCTTCGCGAAAGCTGCCCTCGGCGACCGATTTGGCGAGGTCGCGGTTGGACGTGGCGATGATGCGGATGTTGACCGGCACCGGCTTGGTGCCGCCGACGCGGTCGATGACCCGCTCCTGAATGGCGCGCAGCAGCTTGGCCTGCAGGCGCACGTCCATTTCCGAGATTTCGTCCAACAGGAGCGTGCCCCCGTCGGCCTCCTCGAACTTGCCGATGCGTCGGGCCATGGCGCCGGTGAAGGCGCCCTTCTCGTGCCCGAACAGTTCGGACTCCAGCAGATTGTCGGGGATGGCGGCGCAGTTGACGCTGATGAAGGGGCGGTCGGCGCGCTTGGAGCCCGAGTGGAGGTAACGGGCCATCACCTCCTTGCCGACGCCGCTTTCGCCGGTGATCAGGATCGAGGCTTCCGAACGCGCGACCTGATCGGCCAGCATGATGACGGCCTTCATCGACGGATCGGCCGAGATCAGCGGGCGGTCGTCGTCGGCGACGGCCGACAGGACGGCGGCGATCAGGTCGGCTTCGGGCGGAAGCGGGATGAACTCCTTGGCCCCCGCGCGGATGGCGTTGGCGGCGTCCGTGGCGTCAGCGTCGACGCCGCATGCCACCACCGGCACATGGATGCGCTCGTTCTCGTTGGCCGCGATCAGGGCGGCGATATCGACGCGATAGTCGACCATCAGCAGGTCGGCGCCCTGCCCCCGGCGCAGCTGTTCCGTCGCCTGATCGCCGCGCTCGACGTGGCTGACCTTGGCGCCGTGCGCCATGGCCATCTTCACCGCCGTCGCCAGCTGTCCGCTGAGCCTGCCAACCACCAGAAGCCGCATGGGTCTTCTCCTCTAATCACTACAAGCCGCGCCGATCAGGCGTTGCTGTCTTCCGTCTTGATGATTTCCGTCATGGTCACGCCGAGACGGTCCTCGACGACGACGACCTCGCCGCGGGCGACCAGCCGATTGTTGACGAAGATGTCGATGGCCTCGCCGACCTTGCGGTCCAGCTGGAGCACCGATCCACGGTTCAGCTTCAGCAGCTGGGCGACCGACATATGGGCCTTGCCCAGCACGGCCGAGATGTTGACCGGCACGTCGAAGACGGGCGCCAGATCGCTGGCGGTCTTGTCGAACGCGTCGTCGGCGACGGTCATTGCGGTGGAGTCCGGGAACTCCTCCAGGGACATGGTGTCGGACGCCATTACGGCCTTCCTTCCAGCGGGGTTTCAGGGGTCAATGTTTCGGCATGGCCGGCTTCCGCGGCCAGGGCGGAGTTCAGGGCCTCGGCGATGCGGGCGAAGGCTTCGGCGGGATCGAAGGCGGCGCGGCCGTCGGCCCATTCCAGATGGAAGGCGGCGGCGGGCATGCGGGGCTCGTTGCGGAAGGCGACGACGCCGGAGAAGCCGGCGTCCGTACACAGCTGTTCGATGCGGGCGTGGGTCGCCTCGTCCAGATCGCCGGTGCGGATGACGAGACGGGGCGAGGAGTCGACCTCCTGACCGAGGGCTTCCAGCGCGGCCTGAAGCGGCGCGGCGGGGAAACGGTCAAGAGCCGAGGCGGCCACAACGCGGGCGGCGGAGAGAGCCAGTTCGGCCGACTGTTCGCGATGGGCGTGGGCCACCTGCGTCAGGGCGGGGATGGCGGCGTCCAGCGCCTGGGCGATGGCGGACAGGGCCATGGCCTGAATGTTGGCGCTCTCGGCGAGGGCTTCCTCGCGGGCCTCCATCCGGGCCTGTGCGATCAGGGCGTCGACCTCCATAGGCGCGTAGGAGCGCTTCGTCGGCCGGAAGGCGGACGGCTGGACGACCACGCCGGATGCGTCGAACTCGGTGTCGAAGGCGAAGGGGGTGCTGAGCGGCTGATGGGTCATGTCAGTAGATCAGCTCGTCGTCGCCGCCCTGGCCCACCAGCATGATCTCGCCCTTGGCGGCGAGATCCTTGGCGACCTGGACCATGGCCATCTGGGCCTGATCAACGTCCTTGAGGCGGACGGGACCCATCGACTCCATGTCCTCGCGCATGATCTTGGAGGCGCGCTCGGACATGTTGGAGAAGAACAGTTCGCGCAGGGATTCCGAGGACCCCTTGAGCGCCAGGGCCAGCGAATCCTTCTCGACGCCGCGCAGCAGGGTCTGGATGCCGCCCGGGTCCAGCTTGGCGAGGTCTTCGAAGACGAACATCAGGGCGCGGATGCGCTCGGCCGCCTCGCGGTTGCGTTCCTCCAGCGCACCGATGAAGCGGGCCTCGGTCTGGCGGTCGAAGCTGTTGAAGATGTCGGCCATCATCTCGTGGCTGTCGCGCTTCGAGGTGCGGGCCAGGTTGGACATGAATTCGGTGCGCAGGGTCTGCTCGATCTTGTCGAGGATGTCGCGCTGGACGGGCTCCATGCGCAGCATCCGCTGGACGCATTCGAGGGCGAAGTCCTCGGGCAGGCTGGTCAGGACGCGGGCCGCGTGGTCCGCCTTGATCTTGGACAGGACCACGGCGACGGTCTGGGGGTATTCGTTCTTCAGATAGTTGGCGAGAACGGCCTCGTTCACATTGCCGAGCTTGTCCCACATGGTGCGGCCGGCGGGGCCGCGGATTTCTTCCATGAGGGCGTCGACCCGCTCGCCGGGCATGAAGGCCGCCAGCAGGCGCTGGGTCTGTTCGTAGCTGCCCATGACCGAGCCCGAGCCGCTCATGCCCGAGACGAACTCGACCATCAGCTCCTCGACGACGGTGGAACTGACCGAGCCGAGGCCGGCCATGGCTTGGGAGATTTCCTTGATCTCGTCGTCGTCCAGGCTCTGCCACAGGCGGGTGTGGTCCTCGCCGAGCGACAGCAGGATGACGGCCGCCTTCTCGGGCCCCGACAGCTTCTTGGCGTCGTCGACGACCGGTTTCTTGGAGACCATGCGCGCGGGCATCAGCCTTCGTGCACCCAGCTGCGCAGGATGGAAGTGGACTCGTCAGGGTGTTTCTCGACGAAGTCCGCGACCTTCTTGACCGACGACGCCTTCACCTGGCCCTCGATGCGGGCGATGTCGAGACGGTGTTCCATGTCGGAGGGCGGGCCGGTCAGTTGATGCATCGGCGCGCCGCCCATGACGGTGGTGGTCTGCAGCGAAGTCACCGAACCGCCCGGGGGCAGTCCGGCGGCGAGTTGCATGGCCGTGCCCGGCGCCCCGCCCGACGCCGACTTCAGCAGCGGGCGCAGGACGAAGAAGATCAGCAGGACGCCGGTGATCAGCAGGACCAGCAGCTCCACGCCGCGCATCAGATCGTTCTTGGTGAAGTCGAACAGCGAGGACTTGGCCTCCTCGCCACCGACCACGGCCAGGTCGCGGTTGAAGCGGGTGTTCAACACCTCGATCTTGTCGCCGCGCTGCAGATCGATGCCGACGGCGGCGGAGACCAGGGCCTTGATCTGCTCGATCTCGGCGGGCGTGCGGGCGGCGTAGGTCGGCGCCGCGCCATTGGCGCCCGGCGTCCATTTTCCATCGACGGCGACCGAGACGGCCAGACGTTTGATCTCGCCGGCTTCCTTCACCGTCGTCGTGGTGGTGTTGGAGATTTCGTAGTTGGTGGTCTCGGTGTTGGCGGTGTCGCGCGAGCCGGCCGTCGCGGTTTCCGGGGCCGCGCCGCCGGGGATGTTATTCGTCGCCGTGGCGCCGCCGTCCGAGGTCGGCTGGGTGTCGCTGGACTCGGTGCCGTTGGTCGAGGTCGAGCGGACGACCTGGCCGTCCGGATCGTAGCGCAGTTCCTGGGTGGTCGAGCGGCTGTGGTCGATGTCGGCCGTGACCTGCACCCGCGCGCCGCCGACGCCGACGACGCCCTCGACGATGTCCTTGATGCGGTTCTGCAGGCGGGCCTCGGTGGTTTCCTGCGCATCCTGGGCGGAGGCGGCGCTGAAGCCCTCGGCGTCCGAACCGGCCGCGAGGGTGCGGTTGGAGGTGTCGGTCAGGGTGACCTTCTCCGGCTTCAGATTGGGGACCGACGAAGCCACGACGTTGCGGATGGCCTGGACCTGCGCGCCCGACAGCTGGCCGCCCGTGACGCCGACGACGATCGAGGCGGTTGGATCGGCGGCGTCGGACTGGAACAGTTCGCGGCGCGGCAGGGCGATCATGACCCGGGCCGAATTGATGCCCCGCATGCTCATGATGGTGCGCGACAGCTCGCCCTCGAGAGCGCGCTTCTCGTTCAGGTTCTGCTGGAACTCGGTCTGGCCCAGCACCGACTGGTTGTCGAAGATCTCGTAGCCGACGCTGCCCGAGGTCACGAGGCCCTTGCCCGCGACCAGCATACGGGCCTCGCCCACCTGATCGCGGCTGACGAAGATGGTCGAGCCGTCGCCCTTGGAGGAATATTTGATGCCGGCGCTGTCCAGAGCCGAGGTGACTTCGGAGGCTTCCTGCAGGTCGAGATTGGAATACAGCAGGGCGTCGGGGGCCTGACCGACCCGCATCATGATCAGGATCAGCGCGATCGTGATGCCGGCGGCGACGCCCAGCACCACGGTCAGGCGACCGATCCCGAATCTCTGCAATGCCGCCGTGAAGCCGCCCACGCGTCCCGCCCCGAATACTCACGGGTACCACTGGAGGCCCGCCAGGCAGAAAATGCCGGGCGCATGGTAAATGCGGAGTTAAGAGTCTTGAACGATCAGCGCTTCTTCCGCTTTTGCATGACGAAGCCGATGACCTTGGCGGCGGCTTCGAAATGCTCGCGGGGGATGGTCTCGTCCACCTCGACGGCGGCGTAGAGGGCGCGGGCCAGCGGCACGTTCTCGACGATCGGCACATTGTGGTCGCGGGCCATCTCGCGGATGCGAAGGGCCAGGGCGTCGACGCCCTTGGCGACGCAGACCGGCGCCGGGTCGCCCTCGCCCGGCTCGTAGCGCAGGGCGACGGAATAGTGGGTCGGGTTGGTGACGATGACGGTGGCCCTGGGCACGTTCTGCATCATCCGCTGACGGCTGCGCTGGGCCCGGATCTGCTTGAGCTTCGCCTTGACGTGCGGGTCGCCCTCGGACTGTTTGTAGTCTTCCTTGATCTCTTCCTTGGTCATCTTCATCCGCTCGGCGAAGCGGTATTTCTGCCAGAGAAAGTCGGCGCCGGCGGTGAAGCCGAGCAGGACCAGGGTTGCGACAACCAGCGCCAGGATCATGTCGCGCGCGACCGGCAGGATCATCGCCGGCGGCATGGCGGCCATGTTCTCCAGCTCGCGCAGATGCGGCTTCAGCACCAGCCAGCAGATGAAGCCCACGGCCAGAAGCTTGATGAAGGTCTTGAGGAACTGCACGAGGCCGTCGGGACCGAAGATGCGTTTGAACCCGGCCATGGGGTTCACCTTCGACCAGTCGGGCTTCAGCTTTTCGGCGGTGAAGATCAGGCCGGACTGGGCCACGTTGCCGCCGACCCCGCCAAGGATGGTGGCCAGCATGACGACGCCGAAGAAGGGCGCCACGGCCCACAGCGCGGTAATCCCGATCTCTACGCCCGCTCCGGTCTCAAGCCCCCCCAGCATCAAATGGGGTGAGGCGATGAAGGGCAGAAACTGCTCGGCCATCGAGGTGGCGAAATAGCCGCCCGTCATCAGAACGGCGGCCGAGGCGCCGGCCAACGACAGGGTCGAGGCGACGTCGGGCGACTTGGCGACGTCGCCCTTTTTTCGCGCGTCGTCGAGTTTTCGGGGTGTCGCCTCTTCTGTCTTCGACTCGGGATCGGCGCCTTCAGCCACCGGCGCCTCGCGCGAATTCCTGGGCCACAGCGCGGTAGCGGTCGATGAAGACCGTGCCCAACACACCGAGGCTGAGAGCGAAAACCGACAGGCCCAGGATGATGCTGAGCGGGGCGGCGGCGAAGAAGACCTGGAACGACGGCATGACGCGGCCGATCAGTCCCGAGGCGATGTTGAAGATCAGGGCGAAGACCAGCAGCGGCGCCGACAGCTGGACCCCCAGCATGAAGGCGTCGCCGAGCGTCTGGATCGCAAGGTCGGCGAAGTCGCCGGTGACCAGCGGCCCGGCCGGCGCGATCAGCTCATAGGAGCCGACCAGTCCGGCGATGAACAGGTGATGGGTGTTGGTGGCGAAGATCAGCGTCGTGCCCAGCAGCATCAGGAAGGCGGCGATGGTCGACCCCGGCTGGGCCTGCAACGGGTTGGCGGTCTGGGCGAAGGCCAGGGTCGTCTGCAGCGCCACGATCTCGCCCGCGGTGGCCAGCGCGGTCATGAAGCTGCGCAGCAGCGCCCCGATCATCAGGCCGACGATGACCTCGCGGATGATCCAGCCGGCCATGCCGCCGACGCTGGCCGGCAGGGCCGGCAGCACGCCCGAGATCACCGGCCACAGGGCCAGCGCCACCACCAGCGCCAGGGACAGGCGGATGCGCGGCGGCACATAGCTTTCGCCGATGCCGGGCAGCATCATCAGGACCGCGCCGATCCGCGCGAAGATCAGCGCGCCCTGCCAGACCTGATCCGATGTGGCCCAAGGCTCCACTAATGTTGGTCCGTTCCGCTCCGCCGCATGGCGATCACATGCCGGCGATGCGGGCGGCGATCTCGCGCATGAAGCCGCCCAGCAGGGCGCCCATCAGCGGCAGGAACAGCAGGAGGGCCACGAAGATGGCGATGATCTTGGGAGCGTAGATCAGGGTCTGTTCCTGAATCTGCGTCAGGGCCTGGACCAGACCGATGACCACGCCGACCACCAGACCGACCAGCAGCACAGGCAGGCACAGCTGGATCGTCAGCCACAGGGCGTCACGCCCCACATCCAGAACATCAGCGCCGTTCATCGAAATCATACTCCCGGGATACCGGGCAGAAAATGCCGGGAGCGTGGTTAACGAGCCGTTAGGACGCGGACGACTGGATCAAACGGGCTTGCCCGGCGTAAAGCGAAGCATGACCGATGACGCCATTTCCCAGTCCGAAGCCGAAGCCGCCGTTCGCACCCTGATCAAATGGGCCGGCGACGACCCCGACCGGGAGGGTCTGCTGGACACGCCCGCCCGTGTCGCGCGCAGCTACAAGGAGCTGTTCCAGGGCTATGAGGTCGAGCCGCGCCAGTATCTGGAGCGCACCTTCGAGGAGGTCGGCGGCTACAACCAGCTGGTCGTGCTGAAGGACATCCGCTTCGTCAGCTTCTGCGAACATCACATGCTGCCCGTCGTCGGCGTGGCCCATGTCGGCTATCTGCCAACCGACAGGGTGGTCGGCATTTCCAAGCTGGCCCGGGTCGTGCGCGGCTATGCGCGACGGCTTCAGATACAGGAGAAGATGACTTCGGAGATCGCGCTTGCGATCGAGGAGGTGCTGCGGCCGCAGGGCGTGGGCGTGGTTATCGAGGCCGAGCACAGCTGCATGACCCTGCGCGGGGTCAATGCGCCGGGCGCCAGTCTGTCGACCAGCCACCTGAGCGGCGTGGTGCGTGACGACCCGCGGACGCGCGAGGAATTCCTGCGGCTGGTGCGCGGCTGAGAACGCTGGTCTTCGGCGGCGTGATCGACCAAAGTCCTTCGACACTGTTCGGGGGACGACCATGGGACTTTTCGACTTTCTGACCGGCAGCAAGGCGCCGCGCGCCGGCGTGAAGCGCCAGACCGTCGCCGCGTTGCGCAAGCAGCTTATGGCCGTGAACCGGGCGTCGGCGCCGTTCGTCATCCGCGACGGCAAGAAGGAGGGCGTCGACATGGTCGCCGAATGGCGGATCGTCGACGCCAAATGGTACGAGATCTTCGCCAAGGCCGGCATCAAGAAGGTCTTCAAGATCCTGATGAAGTTCGACGAGGCCAAGGGCGAGGTCCGGGCCGTCGACGAGCTGTGGGAAGTCGAATGGCGCGCGGGCATCCCGACCCTGAGCGCCAGCGGCAGCGCCTCGCGGGGGCAGCAGTTCGAGAAGAGCTTCGAGACGGTCTACGCCTTCCGCGAGGACGGGTCTTTCGGCGAGGTCTACGACTACCGGTTCGACACCACCGAGATCAAAAACCCGGTGAAGGCCGCCGTCCTTGACGCCGGCTGGGGCTGGCGAGGGGTCGCCTTCGGCAAACTCTAGGAAACGGTCCTCGCGGCCCGGTCCTTGCGGAAATCGCCTCGAAGGAGGCCCTTTCCATGGCCTGGACCGCGATATCGACCCGTAATGAGACAACGCCCATCGTTCGGGGCGGGTGGCTGGACGCCCTGCGTTTCATTGTGGCCGCGCTGATCATCCTGCACCACTTCCAGGGCGCGGGGCCCGTGCCGCTGGCCGAGAGCATGCATCCCGTGTTCGAGCGGGGCGGTTTCCTGCTGACAAACTTCTTCCTGATCGACAGCGGCTATGTGCTGATGCGGGTGTACGGCGCCTCCGTGGCCGGGGGCCGGATGTCGGCGGGCGCCTTCTTCGCCAAACGCTTCCTGCGGGTCTGGCCGGCGCACATCATGATGGGCCTGAGCCTGATCGCCCTCGTCCTCGGCAGCGCCGCCCTGGGCCTCGCGCCCCGCGCGCCCGAATGGTTCGACTGGAGCCAGCTGCCCGCGCAGATGGGTCTGGTGCAGGCGTTCGGCATTCCCGGCGGCTACGGCTGGAACGCGCCCAGCTGGTCCATCTCGGCCCTGATCGGCTGCTATCTGGCCTTCCCGTGGATCCTCAAGGGAGTGGTCCGGCTGGGGCCGTGGAGCGTGCTGGCGCTGGGCGTCGGCCTGTACCTGCTGGCGAACCAGCTGACCTGGAGCCTGTTCGGCTATCCCGTCTACCAGATGCCGATGGGCTTCGGCTTCTTCCGGGCCCTGCCGCTGTTCTTCCTCGGCATGTCACTGGCCTGGTTCGCCCAGAAGGTCTGGATCGCCCCGAAGCTGGCGCGCTGGGCCGGCGTGGGCGCCGCACTGGGGCTGGCTGTGGCCCAGTATTACGACAAGAACGCCCTGATCTCGCTGGCCTGCATCTCGGTCATCATTCTGGCGGCGGGCGCCATTCCGACGCCGCGGCCCTCGAAATGGATCGAGAAAGCAGCGCAGGTTTCCTTCTCGATGTTCATCACCAACGAGGTGGTGCGCATCGCCTGGTTCGGTGCGGCCAATGTCGCCATCGCCCGGTTCACCCTTCCCGTTCCGGCGCAGTGGGCGATCTGGGCCGGCGGCGTGGCTGCAGCCTTCGCCTTCGCCTGGCTGTTCCACGTCGCCATCGACACGCCGGTTCAGGACCGGATCCGCGTCTGGCTGAAGGGCCGCTCGCGGCGCGCGACGACGACGCTGCAGCCCGTGGTGTCTCTCGAGGGCTAGAGGTAGGCCGTCGCCTTCGGGGGATGGGTCCAGTCGTCGTTGATTCCGTCCTCATAGACGATGGGCGCGGCCTCAAACTCTTCGGGCGTGACGTCGTCCAGAGTGGCGATGTTGACGCAGTAAAAGTCGCCGCCGAGCAGCTCCATGCTGGCGCTGACGAAGGGATAGACGCCGCACACCTTGCAGAAGGTGTGGTCGATCGTTCCTTCCCCGAACCGGTAGGATGTCAGTTGATCCGCGCCCTGCAGCAGGCGGAAGGCTTCGGCCGGGGTGTGGTTCTTCCACATCCGGGTCTTGCCGCAGAAGGTGCAATTGCAGCGCAGGGTCGAGGCGAACCACGGGCCGGGCCGGATCTGTTCCGAACGCCGGTCGGGCGGCGCGAGATCGATGTCGCACTCGTATTTCACCGCGCCGCAATGGCAGCTGCCGTGCCGGGTCTGGATCATCACATGCCTTCGATGAGGTGGAGGATGTTGCCGTCGGGATCCTTGAACCACACCAGCTTCATCCCGCCAATCTCGTGCCCACCAATCTCGTGGATGTCGCCGTTCAGCGTCATGCCCATGTCGGGATAGTGTTCGAACATCACCCCCTTGCTCTTCAGCGCCTGAACGGTCTGGACCAGATCGCCGTCCATATCCCAGGTGACGGCGTTGGCCTTGTTCGTGCCGGCGAAGTCCGACTTGTAGACCGTCAGCCGGGTGTCGCCGGTGCGGAAGCCCAGCACGCCGTTTTCGGTGTCGGACTCCTCCAGGGTCAGGCCCAGGGTCTGCTCATAGAAGGTTCGGGCGCGGTCTATGTCGCTGACGGCGACGATGGCGGATGAGTTGCGGTCCTTCAGCATGGCGGTCTCCTGCAAGGCTTGGAAGACGAGCGTGCGGAACATGACCGGGTTCCCTTGGCCGGGCCGGCCTGCCGACCTAGAACGAGGGAGATGAACGCCTCAGCCGCCGACCCGTCAGCGCTCGCCGAGGCCGCCGAAGCCGGGGACGGCGAGGCGGCGGCCCGGCTGGCCGTGTTGACCGGTATGGGACTGGGCGTCCCGCACGACTGGCGCCGGGCGGTGGAACTGCTGGGCCGGGCGGCGGAGCTGGGGTTCGAGCCCGCGCGGGACCAGATCGCGCTGTTGGCCGGCCCCGATGACGGGATCGACATCGCCGGCTGGCTGAACGCCCCGCGGCCGCGCGTGCTCTCCGAAGGGCCTGCGATCTTCGCCATCGACGGGTTTCTGCCCGGGGCGGTCTGCGACTGGATGATCGCCCGCGCCGAGGCCTTGGTGCAGCCGGCCCTTGTCTACGATCACGAGACGGGGGCGGGACGGCGCGAGAGCGTGCGCACCAATACGGCGGCGCAGTTTGATCTCGGAAAGATGGACCTCGTTCTGGCGCTGGTGCGCGAGCGGATCGCGCGGACGGCGGGCCTGCCGGTTGCGGGGCTCGAATGGACGCAGGTGCTGCACTACGACGTAGGTCAGACGTTCGACTGGCATGTGGACTGGCTGGATCCGGCGACGCCCGGTTACGCCGCCGACCTGGCGGCGCGGGGACAGCGGATCGCAACCTTTCTGGTCTTTCTCAATGACGATTTCGAGGGCGGAGAGACGGCGTTCGAAGCGGGCGGCCTGCGCCATCGGGGCCGCAAGGGCGACGCCTTGATGTGGGCCAACACCCTGCCGGACGGCTCGATCGACCGGCGCACCCCGCATGCGGGCCTGCCGCCGACCAAGGGCGAGAAATGGGTGCTTTCGCAGTGGCTCAGGGGACGGGCGCCGAAGGTCTGACCAGACCTAGATCGGCATCCGCATGATCTCCTGATAGGCCTGGATCACCTGATCCCGGACGGCCATGACGGTTTCCAGCGAGGCCTCGGCGGAGGAAACGGCGGTGACCACGTCTATCAGACTGCCCTGCCCCTGCACCGCCGACGCCATCTGGGTCTCGGCCGCGCGCGAGCTCTGGGTCATGTCGCCCATGACGCTGGTCAGCATGTCGGCGAAGCCGGACTGTCCGGCGCCCGCAGCGCCCCCGACGGGCGAGGCGCCGTCCTGGATCGCCGCATAGGCCTTGGCCGCCATCAAGGGGTTCATCGCTCAGGCCCTATTTCTTCAGCAGGTCGAGGGTGCGCATGTCCATCGAGCGCGCGGTCTCGATGATGTTCAGATTGGCCTCGTAGGCGCGCTGGGCCTCGCGCATGTCCATCGCCTCGACCAGGGTGTCGACGTTGGGACGCAGGACATAGCCCTCGGCGTTGGCCGCGGGATGGCCCGGGTCGTACTCGCTGCGGAAGTCGCTCATGTCGGGCCGGACCTCGGCGAGGGTGACGCCGGTGGCGCCGTCGATCTCGCGGGCCTGAAACACCGGCACCTGACGGCGGTAGGGCTGTCCGCCGGCCACCTGGGCCGTCGACTGCGCGTTGGCAATGTTCTCGGCGATCACGCGCATGCGCGACTGCTGGGCCTTCAGGGCGCTGGCCGCTACGGCCATGGCGCTGTTCCGCGGCGGGATAGGGTCAGGCATCGGTCAGCTCCTCATCGGCCCGGCGCGCGGGCGGCCATGCGCAGCATCTGCATGGACTTCTGGTAGAAGCCGATGGCCGCATCGTAGGCCATGCGGCTCTCGGCCATCTTGAGCATCTGCTCCTCGACGACGACGGAATTGCCGTCGAGCGTGGTCTCCGAATCAGGCGCGGTCTGTGTTTCGAAGCGGGCCACCTGTGCGGCGGGCGCGATGTGCATGGCGCTGGTGCGGGTCATGCGGACCCCGCCGCCGCCCTCGCGCATCGCCGAGGCGAAATCGGTCGGCTGGTTCAGGTCGCGGCCGACGTAGCCGGGCGTGTCGGCGTTGGCGACATTCTGGGCGATGACGCGCTGACGCTCGTCCAGCCAGGACAGGCGGCCCTTGATCTGGCCGAGCAGAGGCAGGTCGGTGAAACCCACGTGGGCATTCCCTTCGGGCGCGGATCGCCCATGCGAGCCAGGCAGTATCTGCCGCCTGCATGGTTAACGGGACGTTATCTCAACGCGGCGTTAACCATGATCGCCGAAGGCTGGGGCATGAACCTCCTCGACCTGCTGCGGGCCCTGTTCGCGCTCGCCTTCACCCTGGGCATCATCGGCCTGGCCGCCTGGGCCGCGCGGCGGTATGCGCCGTCGCTGCTGGCCCGCCTCAGCGCCGAGCGCGGCGAGAAGCGGCTGAAGGTCGTCGAGACCCTGATGCTGGATCCCGCCCGCCGGCTGGTGCTGGTCTCCGTCGACGGCGAGGAGCGCATGCTGCTCTTGGGCGAAGGCCGCGAGCTGATCGAGCCGCGCGGCGCCGTCACGCCGTCGGGAGCCGCCCAGTGAGCCTCAGGGGCGTCCTTGTCATGCCCACGCGCGCCGAGCTGAAGCGCGCGGCGATCCTGTCGCTGATCACCACCCTCGCCTGCTTGCTGTGGCCGCTGGGCGCCCTGGCGCAGGACATCGCCGCCGCGGGCGGGCCCGGCGCGGCCATCAATGTCGATCTGGGCACCGGCTCAGGCCTGACCGAGCGGGTGGTCCAACTGGTCGGTCTGATGACCGTCCTGTCGCTGGCGCCGTCGATCGTCATCATGACCACCAGCTTCGTGCGAATCGTCGTCGTGCTATCCCTGCTGCGGACCGCCCTGGGCATGCAGCAGTCGCCGCCGAACGCGGTTCTGGTGTCCCTCGCGCTGTTCCTGAGCGCCATCGTGATGGCTCCGACATGGCAGGACGCCTATGATTCGGGCATCCGACCCCTGCTGGATCAGCAGATGGAGCTGCCCCAGGCCTTCGATGCGGCGTCGGAACCTGTGAAGACTTTCATGCTGGCGCAGGTGGACCGGGACGACCTCGCGCTGTTCGTCCGGCTGTCCCAATTGGAGGCCCCGACGGCGGCCGCCGACCTGCCCCTGAGAGTGGTCACTCCGGCCTTCATGATCAGCGAGCTGAAGAAGGCCTTCGAAATCGGATTTCTCCTTTTCGTTCCGTTCCTTGTGATCGATCTGGTGGTCGCCAGCGTACTCATGTCCATGGGCATGATGATGCTTCCTCCGGTGGTGATTTCCCTCCCGTTCAAGCTGATCTTTTTCGTGCTCGTGGACGGGTGGAGACTGGTCGCCGGAAGCCTGGTCGAGAGCTTCCAGAGAGCGTCCGGTACCGGATAAATCCCCACCCCGTGGGGGTTACAGCGGCGAAGTCCCTTGCCAAGCTAGCAAAAAGCGGCGTCAATCCGTCCGTCATCGCCCCTGAATCGGGGCGAGCTTTCATCGGGAAACGACCCACATGACCACCCAAGCAGAACTCATCGCCTCCGTCGCCAAGGACGCCGGTGTCAGCCAAGCCGACGCCGGCCGCATGCTCGACGCCCTCGTCAAGAACATCCACAAGTCGCTGACCGGCGGCGGCGACGTTCGCATCTCGAACCTCGGCGTGTTCGACACCGCCGCCCGCGCCGCCCGTGAAGGCCGCAACCCGGCTACCGGCGCGACCATCAAGATCGCCGCCTCGAAGGCCGTGCGCTTCCGCGTTTCGAAGCCGCTCAAGGATGCGGTGAACAAGTAAGACCGAAAGGTCTCAGGCAGCCGGCCTCGCAGCCGGCTCCGGAGCTTGAGGACGGGCGGGGGCCGCGGCGCGGTTCCCGCCCGTTTTCGTTTTCAGCTCGGCCTTCATGGCCGTGACCCAGCCCGCGAAGGTGTCGGCCGAGGCGGTCAGACCGGCGAAATCGCCCGGCGCGACGCCGTCGTCATCCAGGGCGATCGACAGCGCCGTCTTTGCCTTGGCCCCGGCGATGAAGGGGCGGTAGTTGCGCGACAGGCGGTTGAGCCCGGCGGCGTCGTGGCCCAGCGAATAGCCGACCCCGGCCCGGATCAGCCGCGCCTCCTCCTCAGCGGTCAGGGGCGCCGGATAAGCATGGCGCTGGCCCAGACGGGCCTCATAGATGGCCGCGGCCTGCAGCCATTTCTGCTGTTTCCAGAAGACTTCGGCGCGGGCGTCGCGCGCCTCGAGCGAGGCGTCGTCGCCCAGAATTTCCAGCGCGTGGTCGTAGCGGCCCAGCTGGGTGAGGGCGCGGGCTTCCAGCGCCCGCCGCTCGGCGTTCAGCGCGCCCGGCAGGATGGTGGTGCGGGAGCTCCAGATGGCCTGCAGGGCCGGCTCGGGCTGGCGGTCCATCAGATAGACGGTGGCCAGATCGGTGGCGACCTGGGCCTTGGCCACGCCCTCCAGCCGGTTCTCGACCTGGTATTTGAGCAGCTCGGCGGCCTGATCCAGCAGGTCGACGTCGACCAGCCGCCGGGCCAGCCGGCGCACCATCTCATCGCCGTCGGCGCCGATCGGGGTCAGGTCGCGGAAATCGTAGAACAGACCGAGGGCCTGAACCGGCTGAAGACCGTCCGCCCCGCCCTCGAGGAACAGCATGCGGAAGGCCGACCCCAGATCGGCCTGGATGTCGGCCGCGCCGTCCAGACGGTTCAGGCCGGGCCCGGCGCCCTTCAGGGCGGTCAGGGCCTCACGGTACAGGCCCTGCGACAGATAGAGCTGGCCCAGCTGGCGGATCACGGCCAGTTCGGTGGCGTCGCCGCGCCAGCGCCAGCGCAGGCCCTCCAATTCGTTGGCGGCGTCCCCCGGCTTCATCTTGCCCTTGGCCAGAGAAAGGCGAACGACGCCCAGCTTGGCCGGCACCGAGACGGCGTCCAGCGGCGCCCGGCTGACGGCGGCGTAGACCGCCAGCGCACGGTCGGACTGGCCGTCCAGCTCAAACAGTTTGGCCTGCACCAGATGGGCGGTCAGCTGGTCGGCCGCCGGGGCGTTCTGACTGAAGCTGTAGGCGAGCAGGGCGCGGGCGGCGGGCAGGTCACCGGTTTCCAGCGCAGCCAGCGCATGCGCCGCCCCGAAACGGGCGCGCCACTCCGGGGCGAAGGCGTCAGCCGCCAGAGCGCCGGCCGCGAAAGCCTGCCGGGCGGCGGCCCAGTCGCCCTGATTGGCGGCGATATAGCCCCGCCACATGGCCGAGGCCGGATCACCGGCCACAGCCGATGCGGCGAAGTCGCCCTCGGCCTCCTCCATCCGGCCGATGGAGGCGCGCGCCGCGCCGCGCAGGCCGCGCAGCTCGGGTTCGCCGGCCATGTTCGGGGCCTTGGCGACGATATTGTTCAGCACCCCCACGGCCTCGTAGCCGAGGCCCGAGCCGACGAGGAACCGGGCCAGGGCGAAGCGCGCCTCGGCCGGGGCGCGCGGATCGTCGCCGGCGGCCATGGCCTCTTCTGCGGCGGCGTCCTGCAGCTGGCGATAGCGGGCCGAGAAGCCGGCGTGACCGGCATCGGCCCAATCGGCGAGGATCAGCCCCGGGAATTTCGCCTTCTTCGGCGCGCCGCTTTCGTCGGCGGCGGCGTCCAGCGCGGCCGAGGGCGGCGAGAGGATCAGGCCGTTGGGCCGGCTGAAAGTGACCCGGTCCGTCTCGGCGAGGATGCCGAGGTCCTCGGATGTGGCTTCGACCGCCAGTCCCTGGGCCGTCGGCAGCAGGGCCAGATCGACCGTCCGGCGGCGGGCGGCGAAGCCCTTGCCGGGCGCCAGGGCCGTGACGGCGGCAAACCGGTCGCCGGCCAGCGGGTCGGTCAGCCAGACGGCCTTGGTGGCGCCGGCCATGCGAGCCACCAGAACGGGCTCGCCGCTGTCGTCGCGTTCAACGGGCACGCCGGCCACGGCGACGGGCTGTCCGCCGATGACGACGGTCCAGTCGTTCCCCTGCGCGACGGCGGAAACGGCCAGCCCCTCGGGCGCGGCGATGCGGACGGCGACGTGATCGGGCGCGGCGGTCCAGTGAGCGTCGGAGACCGGACCCAGCTGCCGGGCGCGGGACATGTCAAACCGGGCCGGTGTGTCGAACACGACCCAGACAGCCGCCCCGCGCCGGAAGACGGCGGCGCCGACCGGCCTGTCCCACTGGAAGGTCATCGAGACCTTGGCCGGGGTGGCGCGGGTAGTCACGGCCACGTTCGAGGTCTCGACGGCGACCGGAGCCGGCGCATCGGGGGCCGAGGCGAACAGGTTCACATAGACAGCGCCGTCGGCCGAACCGCTGCGGGCGTCGGCGCCCTCGGCCAAGGTAATGACCAGTTCGGTGGCGCCCTGGACGGCGCGGGTCTCGACCTTCTCCACCCCCTTGGGCGGATCGACCTTTAGGCGCGAGACGTCGGGCGCGGCGGTCGAGCCGATGCGGACGATGACGTCGCGGCCCTCGCGCCGGACCCGCGAGCGCGCGCCGATGACGCCGGCGAACTCCAGCCGGGTGAACTCGGCGTTGGCGCCGATGCGGATCGAGATCGGATCGAGGGGCGCGCCGGCTTCCTGGGCCAGCGGCGCCATGGGCGCGAACGCGACCGCACCCGCCGCGGCCGCGGCCACGGTGGTTCTGAGAACGCGCTTGCTGACGGTTGCCCCGGACATACGCGCGCACCCTCGCGCGACCGGCCTTACAACGCGGTTAACGGTTGGTGACCATTCGGCTCAGTCGGGCAAGGCGTCCCGCATCATGCGCAGGGCGACGCGCAGGCACTCCAGCCGCACAGGGCCGCGCCCCTGATCTCCGAAATGATGCTCCTCATGCACCGTCGGAGCGCCCGTCGCGGCGAGAGCGAAATGCACCAGCCCCGGTTCGTCGTCCGATCCGCCCGGCCCCGCGAAACCCGTTACAGAAACGGCGACGCCTGCGCGGGAGTCCCGCAGGGCGCCCTCCGCCATGGCCCGCGCCACCGGCTCTGACACCGCGCCGTTCTGATCGATCAACCGGCGGGGAACGCCCAGTTCCTCGGCCTTGGCGTCGTCGGTGTAGACGACATAGCCGCGCTCGAAGGCGTGGGAACGGCCCTCGACGTCCGTCAGCATCGAGGCGATCAGCCCGCCCGTGCAGCTTTCCGCCGTGGACAGGGCGATGTCGTGATCGCAAGCGGCCTTCAGCACCGCATCGACCAAGGCCTCGATGTCGGCCGGTACGGCGGATCCCAGCGTCTCGGTCATGAGCGGGGAACGACGGGAGCCGCCGGGTGTTCCCCGCGACAACTGGACCGGTTGCGGCGCGCCGCCGAGAGGCCGACATCCAGTCGGCTCCCTGTCAGGACGACGATCGTGACCGACCCCCAGTATCCCCGCCTCAGCACCCTCTCGACCGGCCTGCGCTGCCGTTGTCCGCGATGCGGCGAGGGGCCGTTGCTGAAGGGCTTCCTGACCATCCGCGAGGCATGCCCCGCGTGTGGGCTGGACTACAGCTTCGCCGAACCGGCGGACGGCCCGGCCTTCTTCGGCATGAGCCTGGTGGGCCTGCTCGGCATGGGACTGTTCATGTGGTTCGAGTTCAGCGTCCACCCGCCCATCTGGGTGCACGCGGTGGTGACCATGCCGCTGTTGGTGCTGGGCTGCCTCGGCGTGCTGCGCCCGCTCAAGGGCTGGCTGGTCTCCGAGCAGTACATCCACAAGGCCGCCCCGCCCGAGTTCGAGAGCATCGGCGGACACGGCGAAGGGTCGAAGTGGCGCTAGGTCCGGTTTGACTTCCAACACGCCGGCGCGCCCTGTGCCCGCGCCTCGGGGAGGGGCGCGGCCATGACCATCACCCAGATACTGTCGTGGCTGCTCATTCTCGTGCCGGTGATCATCCTCGGCATGAGCCTGCGCATGATCCTGACACGACGGCGGAAATAGCCGCCGCTACAGCGACCGCGGCTCCAGCGTCGAGAAGACGGCGTGGGTGGCTCCGGAGGCCTGGGCCGCGAGCGCCCGGTCGGGCCGCAGATTGACCAGCAATAGCTGGCTGCAGATCTGGCGCGCGCCTCCCACCAGTTCGGCGGCGGCGATCCAGTCGCGGGCCCCCTCGTGGGCCACCCCGGCGAAGTCGATGGCCAGACAGTGGGCCTTCACCCCGGCCAGACGCCGCGCGGTGTCGAGGTCGGGCGCGATGTGCAGCACGACCCCTCGGGTGTGGGTCTGGAAATGCGCCAGGGTCTCGTCGATCACATCGACGGGCGTGTGCTCGAGACCGCCGAAGACCTCGATCAGCAGGCTGCCGGGTTCTGAACTATGCTGGGCGGCGGCGCATTGCAGGGCATAGGGACCGCGTCCGCCGGACAGCGTACGCCAGAAGGCGGGCACGATCGCCGTGTCGCCCGGCCCCAGCCGCAACAGCCGCATGCCGTGTTCGATGGTCAGGATGTCGATCTGCCGGAGATCGTCGAGCTCCAGCGTCTTGCGCTCGAAGATCGAGCGTTCGCCGCAGCGCCTGATGGTCCGCTTCAACCGCTGGCTGATCGGCGTCGAGGAGGCCAGGTCGAACACCGGCTGCGACGCCAGGGTGACCGTCAGCTCACAGCGTGAAAGGGTCGCCGTCGAGAAGGTGACGCTTTCGTAGGGCGCGCCAAAGGCCCGCCGCTGTGGGCTGCTCCCCGCCTCCGCCTGGTCCCCCGGATACCCGTAGCCACCCTCGCCCCGTCCCGCATGCATGTCACGACAGCCCCGATTGAAACATCCCAGTCATGCCTGAATGAACGCTGATAGCTTAATCCGGGACTTACCGGCTTAGTTAATTAACGCAATTAACGTAGTAATGATATGGTAAAATGGCAATTTCAGCTTAGCTGTTGGCAAGTTTCCATGTGCGCGTTGCTGTACGCTAGATCAATACAGGCACTAGGGGTTTCTACCCATCGAGACAGTAGATTCACTTTACTGACAGGTACGATCATCGGTTACTCTCGCGGATAGCCAATATAGGGGGAATTTACGTCATCATGACTCGCAATAACGTTTGTTGGCGTGGCGGTTTCTCTGCTCTCGAAGAAAAACGACGATACGAACTACGCTGTGGGATAGAACGATATACTTGTCTCTAGCGTAGCGTGCGCAGCAGGCCGCTGTTCCCGCGCAGTCGGTAAACGGGGAAACCATTTCACTGCTTCCCGAAATCTGTGGATGAACAGACGCCGCGTCGGGTCATGATTCCAGGGGGAATAAGGAGAGTGGCGACCCCGGAGGGACTCGAACCCCCGACCTCTGCTTTAGGAAAGCC